>Ga0213828_1000324_pt1 | contig 48176 bp, 40 predicted proteins | sample MC6MC0897MG_FD_180664 | JGI IMG/M metagenome (GOLD analysis project Ga0213828, IMG submission 180664) | Enriched soil aggregate microbial communities from Iowa State University, Ames, United States - MC6-MC0897-MG | ecosystem: Environmental > Terrestrial > Soil > Unclassified | place: USA: Iowa...
TTCCGATTACACGATGACGGTGAACGGCCGCGCGGAGACGTCGGCGCAGACCTTCGACGTGCTCAACCCCGCCACCGAGGAACGCATCGCGGCCGTGCCCGATGCGTCGCTGGACCAGTTGAACGCCGCCATCGCGGCGGCCCGCGCGGCGTTCGGCCCCTGGCGCGACCGCCCTATCGGCGAGCGCCAGGCGGCGCTGCGCAAGATGGCCGATGAACTTGAACAGCACGCAGACGGCTTCATGCGGCTATTGACGCGCGAGCAGGGCAAACCGCACGCGGACGCGCGCGCAGAAGTGGGCCGCTGTGTTGCCTGGCTGCGTGCCTTTGCCGCGCGCGACCTGCCGGTGGAACGTCATGACAGCGGCGCGGGCCACCGGTTCGAAACGCGGCGCGTGCCGATCGGCGTGGTCGCCGCCATTGCGCCGTGGAATTTTCCGATGACGCTGGCCATCTGGAAGATCGCGCCGGCGCTGCTGGCCGGCAACACGGTGGTGCTCAAGCCCTCGCCGTACACGCCGCTGACCTCATTGAAGATGGGCGAACTGTTTCGCGGCCTGCTGCCGCCCGGCGTGCTGAACGTGGTCAGCGGCGGCGACCGTCTTGGGCCGTGGCTGACCGAGCATCCCGGCATCGACAAGATCGCCTTCACCGGGTCCACGGTGACCGGCCGCCGCGTCATGCAAAGCGCGTCAAGCCGGCTCAAGCGGGTGACGCTGGAGCTGGGCGGCAACGACGCGGCCATCGTGCTGCCCGATGTCGATGTGAAGGAAACGGCGGCCAAGCTGTTCTGGGGCGCGTTCCGCAACTCGTCGCAGTATTGCCTGGCGACCAAGCGGTTGTACGTGCACGAGTCCATCTATGACGCGTTTGCCGACGCGCTGGCGGGCGAGGCGGCCAACGTCATCGTGGGTGACGGTTCGCAGCCCGCCACCGGACTCGGCCCCATCCAGAACCGCGCGCAGTTCGAACGCGTGAAAGATTTGATCGCCGACGCGCACCGGACCGGCGTGCGCTTTCTGACGGGAGGCGAGGTGCCGGAGGGCAAGGGCTACTTCGTGCCGGTCACCATCCTGGACAATCCGCCCGACGATGCGCGCAGCGTGGTCGAAGAGGCCTTCGGGCCGGTGCTGCCGCTGTTGAAGTACCGCGATATCGATGAGGTGATCCGGCGGGCCAACGACACCGACTACGGATTGGGCGGTTCGGTGTGGTCCAAGGATGTGGCCCTGGCGCAATCGATTGCGCGGCGGCTGGAGACCGGCACCGTGTGGATCAACCACATCCACGTCATGTCGCCCGACGTGCCCTTTGGCGGGCACAAGCAGTCGGGCGTGGGGGTGGAAAACGCGCTGGACGGACTGCTGGAATACACCAACACGCAGACGGTGTCGGTGCTGGTGTAGCGGCAAGGGCCGGCGCGCAAAGCGCCGGGCCGATCCTCACGCCGCGTAGCGGCTGGCCTCGCCGTTGCGGTTGCTGGCGGGCCACAGGCGCAGGGCCAGGGCGGCGGCCGCGGCGCCGGCTGCGGTCAGCGTCACGCCGGTCCAGCCCCAGTGGGCCAGCGCCAGGCTGCCCAGTGCGCCGCCGGCGGCCATGCCGATGAAGACGCCCGTCATCAGGATGGCGTTCAGGCGGCTGCGGGCGGCCGGATCGATGCCGTAGACGATGCTTTGATGCGCGATCAGCGAGGTCTGGATGCCCAGGTCGAAGCCGACCGCGGCGCCGCCGATGAGCCACAGCGCGGCATGCGTGGGCAGGAAGGGCAGGAAGATCATCGCGGCAAACGACACCATCGTCAGGCCGGCGCCCAGGCTGGCGACCGCCAGCGGCCCCCGTGTATCGGCCACGCGGCCAGCCAGCGGCGCGGCCAGGGCGCCCGCGGCGCCGGCAAGACCGAACGCGCCGGCAGCGCCCGCGCCCAGGTGAAACGGCGCGTCGTGCAGCATCACGGCCAGCGTCGACCAGAAGGCGCTGAAGCCCAGCGACAGCAGACCCTGCGCGGTGGCGGCGCGGCGCAGGCCGGGGTGCTGGCGCCACAGCGTCAGCAGCGACCCCAGCAGCGCGCTGTAGGCCAACCGCGTCGTCGGCTCGAACCGCGGCAGGCCGCGCCACAGCGCCGCGCCCAGCGCCACGATGCTGACGGCGGCGGCCGCGAACATCATGCGCCAGCCGAATTGCTCGGCCACAAAGCCGCTGACCACCCGCGACAGCAGGATGCCCAGCAACAAGCCCGTCATGACGGTGCCGACGATCTTGCCGCGCTGGTCGGCCGGGGCGAGATGCGCGGCCGCCGGCACGATGTCCTGTGCCAGCGTGGCGGACAGGCCGATGGCGAAGCTGGCAGCCAGCAGCAGGCCGATCGTCGGCGACGCGCCGGCCAGCAGCAGCGCCAGGGCCAGCACGGCGGCTTTCACCAGGATGATGCGCTTGCGGTCATAGCGGTCGCCCAGCGGCGCCAGCATCAGGATGCCGAAGGCGTAGCCCAGCTGCGTCAGCGTCGGAATCCAGCCCAGCGTCTCGGCGCTGGCGTGGATGTCCGCGCCCAGCACGCCAAGCATCGGCTGGCTGTAGTAAAGGGAGGCGACGCCCAGGCCGGCGCCCACGGCCAGCAGGAAGACCAGGCCGCGCGATAGGGAGGGGTGGGAATTGGGGGATGACATGGTGGTGTCCGGTGGCTTTGGGTACGGGGCAGATTCTGGGCTTGCCGCCGGGGTTTTGGTAGCCGACCTTCGGGTACAGGCGTTATACGATAGGCGTATGACCGCCTCCGCCCTCCCCGCCGCAGCCGGCACCGACCGCATGCTGCTGATCGAAACCTTCGTGCGCATCGTCGAGGCCGGCAGCCTGTCCGCCGCCGCCGCCCAGATGGGCGGCACTCAGCCTACCGTCAGCCGCCGCCTGCAACTGCTGGAACGCACCATGGGCGTACGCCTTTTGAAGCGCTCCACCCACGCCATCCGCCTGACCGAAGACGGCCAGCGCTGCTACGACCGCGGCAAGGAGCTGCTGGCCAGCTGGCAGTCCTTCGAGAGCGAGGTGCGCGGCGCGGACGATGACCCGGCGGGAATGCTGCGTGTGGTGGCGCCGCACGTGTTCGGCCAGGATCAGTTCATCGAGCCGCTGGCCAAGTACCTGAAGCGTTATCCGAACATGCGGGTGGAGTGGCTGCTGCATGACCGCATGCCGGACCTGATCGCCGAGAACGTGGATTGTGCGATCCGCGTCGGGGCGGTGACCGATCCGTCAGTGATTGCGGTGAAGCTGGGCGAGGTGCCGCGCATCGTCGTGGCGTCACCGGACCTGCTTGCGGGCGGGCCGGTTCCGCAGGATCCGTCGGATCTGGCGCGCCTGCCATGGCTGGCGCTGCGCACCTTCTATCGCACCGAGGTGACCCTCACGCACTGCGGCAGCGGCGACAGACAGTCTTTCGACATTCAGCCGCGCCTGTCCACCGACGGCCTGCACGCGCTGCGCAACGCGGCCATCCAGGGACTGGGCGTGGCGCTGGGATCGGCGTGGGCCATGCAACCCGATCTGGCCGCCGGCCGCCTGGTGCACCTGGCGCCGCAGTGGCGTGCGGACGCCCTGCCCGTCTTCCTCGTCTATGCGCCGTCGCGCTTTCAGCCGGCGCGCCTGCGGCGCTTCATCGAGATCATGCGCGAGCATCTGCCGATGGAGCTGGCGGGGGCCTGACTTTGCGTGGTGCCGGCCCCCGCGTCGTCGATCAGGGCGTGATGACGATGGCGCCAGTGACCGTGCGGCTTTCAGCGGCGCGATGCGCGTCCTGGATCTGCGCCAGGGGATAGCGCGCCCCGATGGCCGCGCGGACCGCGCCACTTTGCATGGCGTCGAAGACGTCCGCCGCATTGGCGCGGAACGTCTGCGTGTCCGCGTTGTGCGGAAACACGGACGGACGCGTCAGGAACAGGCACCCCTTCTTGTTCAGCAGTTCCGGATCGATGGCCGGGGCAGGGCCGGACGCCGCGCCGAACAGCACCACCATGCCGAATGGCGCGGCGCAGTCCAGCGATCCCATGAACGTGTGCCGGGCCACGGAGTCGTAGACGACGCGCGCCTTTTTTCCGCCCGTGGCCGCGATCACCTGCTGGACCCAGTCTTCCTGCGTGTAGTCGATGGCCACATCGCAACCGGCCGCCCGCGCGGCCTCGCACTTGGCGGCCGAGCCGGCTGTGCCGATGACCCTGGCGCCCAGCGCATGGGCCCAGCCGCTCAAAATCTGTCCGACCCCGCCCGCGGCGGCGTGCACCAGCACAATGTCGCCGGGTTGGACCGCATGGGTTTTCTTGACCAGGTATTGCGCCGTCATGGCCTTGAAGAACACGGCGGCGGCGTCTTCGTCGGAGATGCCCGCCGGGATCTTCACCAGTTTGGCGGCCGGCACGTTGCGCCGGTCGGCGTAGGCGCCCACGCCGGCGTTCATGTAGACGACATGGTCGCCCACGCGCAGGTCCGTCACGCCTGCGCCCACCGCCTCGATCACGCCGGCTGCTTCATGCCCCAGGCCTGTCGGCGTGGGCAGCGGATACTTGCCCGCGCGCTGATAGATGTCGATGTAGTTGAACCCGATGGCCGTCTGGCGCAGCTGCGCTTCGTCCGGCCCCGGGGGCGGCAGGTCGGCGTCGACAAGCCGCATGACTTCCGGGCCGCCGAACTCGGTCAATTGGATGGAACGTGACTGCGTCATGCGTTGTCTCCTTTGCGTTATGGGTAAAGCACCATCTGCCCTCATTCCTTCACGGATTCATACACCAGCGTCGCCAGCGTCAGGTCTTCCAGCGCGCTGCCCACCGCCTTGAACACCGTGATCTCCTGATCGTTGCGCCGTCCGGGGGCCTCGCCTTTGGCGAGCTGGTGCAGGTTGCCTTTGATGCCATCGCGCGTCAGCACGCCGGCGTCGAATGCCGACAGCAGGTCGCCGGACTTGGTCGGCGCCTCGTCGGTATCGACATAGACGGTGGTGCCGTCAAAGCACGCGGGATCGGTCTCGCGCATTTCCGGCTTGAAGCTGCCGATCAGGTCCAGATGCGTGCCGGGACGCAGCCACGTGCCGTGGATGAGCGGTTCGGTGGATAGCGTGGCGCAGCTGACGATGTCGGCCTGCCCGGCGGCTGCCTGCAGGTCAGTGACCGCCTGCGCATCGAAGCCCTGCTCGCGCAGGCCGGCCGCCAGCGTCTCGGCGCCGGCTGGCCGAACGTTCCATACCAGCACGCGCTGGATCGGGCGCACCGTGCGCATGGCCTGCGCCACCAGCCCGGCGATGCGGCCGGATCCCACGATCAGCAGCGTGCGGGCATCGGCGCGCGCCAGGTAGTCCGCGCCCAGCGCCGCCGCGCCCGCGGTACGGTATACGGTGACGATATCGCCGTCGACCTGCGCAACCGGCACGCCCGTGGTGGCGCTGTACAGGTTGTACGTGGCGTGCAGGCCCGGCAGGCCCTGATGCGTGTTCTCGGGAAAGATGTTGATGATCTTCACGCCAAAATACCCGCGGTCGCTCCACGCCGGCATGATCAGCGACGTGCCGTGCGCGTTGCCGGACTGGATGGCGTGCACGTGGCGGGCGGGCACCGTGGCGTCTTCGCGGAAGGCGTCCCGCAGGGCGGGAATGACGGTGTCGAAGGACAGGGCGTTGCGGGTCTGTTCGGTGTCGATTAAGCGCATCGGATCGTTGCCTGCGTGGTCGGTCAATCAAGGGGCCTCGGGCAGTCTAGCAGCGTGCAGGGCGCGGCCGCCAAAAGAAAATTGCCCGCGATGACGCGGGCAATGGGTCGCTTACCGCAGGCGAACGGCGTCAATCCACGTCGGGCCGGGGCAGCGGATCGCCCGCGCCGGTGCGCTCGACGATGAGCTTGTAGTGATGCGGGCTGCGATGCTTGGCGAAGTTGAACACGTGGTCGCGGAAGGTCTGGCCCATCCCCAGATCGATGCGCGCGGTGATGACTTCGTCTTCCTCGCCGCTGGCGCGGGCCACGATCTCGCCGGACGGCGCGACGATCATCGAGCTGCCGATCATGTGATGGCCGTCCTCGTGCCCGCACTTGGCGGCCGCGCCGATCCACACCGCGTTCTGGTAAGCGCTGGCCTGCAGCACGATCTCGTGCGTGGTGGTGCGCAGGTGCGCGGGCTCGTTCCAATGGATGTTCAGCGACGGCGTGTTGTAGCCCAGCACGATCAGCTCAGCGCTTTGCAGCGACATGACGCGGTAGGTCTCGGGCCAGCGGCGGTCATTGCACAGGCACATGCCGATCTTGACGTCGTTGGTCTCCCACACGCCAAAGCCCAGGTCGCCGACTTCGAAGAACTTCTTTTCCAGATGCTGGAAGGGGGCGTCGACCTTGTGGTCCGAGTGGCCCGGCAGGTGGATCTTGCGGTACTTGCCGATGATCTTGGCGCTGCGGTCCACCAGGATGGCCGTGTTGAACTGGCGGCCTTCCGGCGTCAGTTCGGCATAGCCCAGGTAAAAGCCGATGCCCAGCTCGCGCGCCGTGTCGAACAGCGGCTGCACGTCGGCGTTCGGCATGGTCTTTTCGAAATAGCGCTCCACCGCTTCGGCGTCGTCCATCCAGTAGCGCGGGAAGAACGTCGTCAGCGCCAGTTCGGGAAACACGACGAACTCGGCCTGGCGGGCGGCGGCTTCGCGCATCATCTCGACAAGGCGGCGCACGACCACCGCGCGGGTGTCGGCCAGATTGACGGCGCCCATCTGGGCGACGGCCAGGCCCATTTTGCGGGACGGGGAAGAGGGGGTCACGGAGATCTCCAGAATCTTGCGAAGGGGCCGCCACGCGGGGGCGCGTTCAAGGCCGAAGGCGCAAGCATGCCCGCGCTCGGGCGGATCGGAAACTGCGGTCTGGCCGCCTGGCGCCGCGTTGCATTGGCCCCGTCCCGGCATGCAACCCACTGATCTGAATGGAAAAACCCGAGAAAGCGCGCCATCGAATTCGGCCCTGTGCATAACGCGGGATCATGGGCGTCGCGCAAAGTTTTATATCGGGTTTCCCCGTAGATCCGGTGATTCAGAGGCGCTTTGGCACGGATCGCCCATCGGCTTTCCTGGCAACGCGTCTATTTCCGAAAGCCACAATTAGCAGGTCAGGAGGGTCGAATTTGCCGTTTAGGCTGCTAAAAGTTCGGTTACATTGCCTTACGCGCAGAATTGCATGCCACGCGCCGCCCATGTGCACCGGTCCCCCATGTCACGTTCCAGAATTGCGGCTTTCGTGTTGTTGTTGTCGGCGCTTGGATTCCTCGCGGGGGTGCTGGCTGGACGCCAGATCGAACTGAACCAGGCCGACGACAAACTAGCCGGGCATAACGCCCGGCTGCTTGCGCACGCGCTGCGGGTGGCGCAGGAAAGCCATCGCCTGATGGCTGCGGCCACGCAGGGCGGCCCGCTGTGTTCCGAAGCCGATGTGGCGACCCTGCGCGTGCTGCTCTTCAATTCCACCTATATCCGCGACATCGGCCGCACGCTGGGCGGCATGCTGCGCTGTTCCGCGGCGTGGGGCAAGCTGCCCGATCCGCTGACCCTGCCGCCGCCGGCCTTCACGTTGGCCAGCGGGCTGCAGCTCTGGGTGGGCGCCGCCAATATCGTCGACCGCCGCATCATCGGCGACATGGCGGCAATGCGCGACATCATCGTGTTCACCGCGCCGGGCGCGTTCGACGGCTTTCCGGAACCGGGTTCCGGCATCGACGCCAAGATCGTGACGCGTGACGGCGACCATGTGTACCGGCGCTTTGGCCGCGCGCACGACCTGGACATGCCGCGCGAGAACGTGGACGACCAGGGTTTCGCGCCTGAACGGCGCGCCTCGCTGTGCGCGCCGGACGGCGGTCCCGACATCTGCGTCGTGTCGCGGTTGCGGTCCGACGCCTGGTTCCAGCTTCCGGCGATGGTGCTGTCCGTGGTCGGCGCCCTGGCCCTTGCCTTCCTGGCGGGTCTTTGCGTCATGTGGCGCATGCACGCGGGCAGCGCCAAGAGCGAGCTGCGCAAGGCCATCCTGGGCGGCGACATCCAGGTCCACTACCAGCCGCTGCGCCAGCTTGCGTCCCGGCAACTGGCGGGTTTCGAGGCGCTGGCACGGTGGCGCGCCCGTGGCCGTGATGTGTCGCCCCTGCTGTTCGTGCCGCTGGCCGAAGCCATGGGGCTGGGCCGCGCGCTGTCCCGGCTGGTGACGTCGCAGGCGCTGCGCGACCTGCACAAGCGCCTGCGCGACGACCCCGCGCTGTACGTCAGCATCAACGTGTCGGCGGCGGACCTGAAAGACGCGGGCTACCGGAATTTCCTGTTGGACGCCGTCAGCGAGCGCGGTCTGAAGCCCGGCAACGTGGCGCTGGAGATCACCGAAGGCACGCCGCTGTCCGACGGCCACGTGCTGGCGATGGTCAAGGCCTTGCGCGGCAAGGGCTTCAAGGTGTTCATCGACGATTTCGGCACGGGGCATTCCAACCTGAACTATCTGGCTGAAATGCAGGCCGACGCCATCAAGCTGGACCGCAGCTTTACCAGCGCCATCGGCGCCGAGGACGCGGGCACCCTGATCGTCGACCATGTCATCGCAATATCCCGGGAGCTGGGCATCAGCCTCATCATCGAGGGCATTGAAACCGAGGCGCAGGCCAGCTATCTGCTCGCCCGCCAACCGGCCGCAGTGGGCCAGGGCTGGCTGTTCGGCCGTCCGGTTCCGCTTGCCGACATCGTGGCCGATTGACCGATGGCCGGCTGGTTGTCGAATGTCCATTTTATTTTTGGCACAACCGACATAATGCAGCGCCGTCGCGCAAACTACGCGGCCCGCATTATCTACACCCCGGCAAAACAATATGCGCCGCTTTTACAGATAGAATGCGGGCGGTATTTAACGGGTTAATTTGCTGCATCTGCCATGGGACATAACCAGACGCTCGTCGACAACCTGCTGCGCATCCTTCCGTATGTCCAGAACGAAGAAACCGATGCGATGGCGATGGGCATGGGCATGGCGGAAATCCGCGACCGGCTGGCCGCGCTGCAGAACCCGGTGCCCGGCGACAAGCAGATCCGCCGCACGCTGCTCAAGCTGGACAGCGTCGGCAGCGTGGGCGCCACGCGCGGCAAGCTCTGGTATCGCACCATCCAGCGCGCCGATTTCCATATCCAGAACATGAACGCGAACATGGCAATGGCGATGTGCGCGCTCAAGCAGGTGGCCGACCGCCACCTGCCGGCCGTCGTGCTGGACGATCTGGAAACCACCTTCGACAGCGCGTGGCGCTACCTGGAAACGCACCGCTCCCAGCCCGGGATCGGGCCGGCACATGACTGGGCGCGCAAGATCCTGCGCATCGACGGCACCCATCCCACCGTGTTGCCCACGGTGTCTGCCGAGGTCTACCGCCAGGTCAGCGGCGCGCTGTACTTCAACCGCAAGCTGTCGTTCCGCAACACGCCCTTCGGCGAGAAGATGCCCGCCGACCGCCTGTACGTTATGACGCCGCTGGCGATGGTCGACCGCGCGGGCGTGCTGTACATGGTGGCGTGGGGGGCGCGCCAGCCGGGCAGGCGCTTCCTGTTCCGGATGGACAGGTTGTCCGAGGTCCGGCTGCTGGACGAGGCGGCGGACATGGACCCCACGTTCGACCTGCAGGACTTCGTGCGCCGCGAGGAAGCGCTGAACTTCGATCCGGGCGAGGAAACCCGCATCCGTCTGCACGCCGCCGAACCGGTGCTGGACGATGGCCGGCGCCAGCGTCATCCGCTGCGCGAATTCTGGTTGTCGGCGGACCAGATGATCGACGAGGACGAGCGCGGCTTCACGCTGACAGCCACCGTGCGCCCGTCCGTCATGCTGTGGCAACTGCTGCACGGGCACGCGTCCTCGATCGAGGTGCTGGAACCCGAAGACATCCGCGACCGCTTTGCCCAAGAGGCCCGCGAACTGGCGCGCCGCTACCTCTAGTCCGCCGCCCGCGGCGTCAATCGGCGGGCCAGGCGCGCGCCAGCAGCAGCGGCAGCACTTTCTCTGCCGCGCCCCGGATGCTGTGCGTCGCCACGCGATCCAGCGTTGTCGGATTGGGATTGATCTGCACCAACTGCGCGCCGCATCCGACCGCCTCGTAGCAGAGCTCGGCCGCCGCGGATGTCTGGCACGACGTGCCCGCTGTCAAGATCAGATCGGCGTTGGCCACCAGCCCCTTGGCCACCCGCCAGACGGCGGGCGCGGGCGCCTCGCCGTGCCACAACCGCCCCGGGCGCACCAGTTCGCCGCAGATACGGCAGGCGGGCGGCGCGGGATACGGGCCGTGCCGCGCGGACTTGTCCGGCGGGGCGGTCAGCGTGTGGGGCATGCCACAGCCCGAGCAGCGCGGCTGGTCGAACCGGCCCTGCAGATGCAGGATGCGCGGGCTGCCCGCCTGCTCATGCAGCGTGTCGCCGTTCTGCGTCACCACGAACGTGCCCGGCACGCGACCGGCCAGCGCCGCAATGGCGCGGTGCGCCGCGTTGGGCGTGGCCAGCAGCGCGCGGCGCCGCCGTTCCTCGTGCCAGGCCCACACCAGCGACGGATCGTTGCGGTAGCCGGCCTCGGTCGCCAGGGCCGCGGCATCGTAGCGCGCCCACAGGCCGCGCATGCCATCGCGGGTTTGTGGCAGGCGGCTGGCGGGGTTCAGGCCCGATCCCGTCACGACGACGATCAGACGCGCCGCGCGCAGCGTTTCCACCAGGGGATCAGGGATATCGAGGGAGCGAAGTTTCATGCGAACCGCCCGCCGTTTGAATAGGCCGCGGCGCGGCCAAGGCTGCAGTTAAACGTATCGAACAAACCAGGCATGTCGCTTCCATTTACTGAAACAGCCTGGATTATGAAACTGCATTCGGACAATTCAGGGTTGAATTAATCGGAACGGATTTCAAGGGATTACTCAGGTATTGGCCGGATAATGTCCAAATTCTTGTTTTGCTATTCTTGGCCTCCGCAAATTGCGCCCGGCCTATTTACGCACCATGCAAAAAACCGGCGACCGCCTGTTGTTTTCCGCCTCCGACCTGGTCGGTTTCCTGGAATGCGAGCACCTCACCACGCTGGATCTGCTCAACCTCGAATCGCCGTTGCCGGCCGCGCCAGAGGACGAGCAGCTCGAACTGATCCAGCAGAAGGGACTGGACCACGAGCGCGCGTATCTTGAACGGCTGCGCGCAAGCGGCCGGCACATCGTCGACGTCAGCGATGCGGGCGACGGGCTGACCGCGCGCCTGGCCCGGACGCGTGAGGCCATGGCCGACGGCGCGGATGTCATCTACCAGGCGGCGTTTCGGCATGGCCAATACATCGGCCATGCCGATTTCCTGCTGAAGACCGAACGCCCTTCACGCCTGGGCGATTACAGCTACGAGGCCAGCGACACCAAGCTGGCGCGGTCGGCGCGCGCCAAGTTCGCGATCCAGCTCTCGTTCTATTCATGGCTGCTGGGCCTGGAACAGGGCGCGGCGCCGCTGCACATGCACGTGGTGCTGGGCAGCGGCCGCGAGGTGTCCCTGCGCGTGGCCGACTATGCCCATTACTTCCGCCAGGTCATGCGCCGCTTCGAGGCGCACGTCGATCAGCGGGACGCTGCGTCCACGTATCCCGACCCCTGTGAGAAATGCGCCCAGTGCCGCTGGGATCCGCTGTGCAAGGCACGCCGCGCGGAAGACGATCACCTGTCGCTGGTCGCCAACATCACGCGGCAGCAGATCCGCAAGCTGAACGCGCAGGGCATCCGCACGCTGGAACAACTGGGCACGCTGGCGCCCGATGCGGCCGTGGCGCGCCTGGAGCCCGCCATCCTCTCCAAGCTGCGATCGCAGGCGGCGCTGCAGTTGCGCGCCCGGACCGACGGCGGCCGCCATTGGGACCGCATCGCCAAAGACCCGGACGACACCGCGCTGCGCGGCTTTGAACGCATGCCGCAGCCGGACGCGGGCGACATGTTCTTCGACATGGAAGGCGATCCGCTGGAGGAAGGCGGGCTGGAATATCTGTTTGGCCTGTACGTCATCGACGACGGCCAAGAGCGTTTCGTGCCGTTCTGGGCGCATAACCGCGGCGAAGAGAAGCTGGCCTTCGAGGCCTTCATCGATTACGTCGTGGCGCGGCTGCACCGCCATCCCGATGCGCACATCTATCACTACGCGCCCTACGAGGCGACGGCGATCAAGAAGCTGATGTCCGTGCACGCCACGCGCGAGGCAGAGGTCGACAACCTGCTGCGCATGAACAAGCTGGTGGACCTGTACCAGGTCGTGCGCGAAGGCGTGCGCGTGTCCGAGCCGGGATACTCCATCAAGAACATCGAACATTTCTACCTGCCGCAGCGCGAGGGCGGCGTGACCAACGCGGGCGCCAGCATCGTCTACTACGAGCGCTGGAAGCGCACCGGCGAGGCGCAATTGCTGCAGGACATCGCCGACTACAACCGGGACGACGTGCTGTCCACGTACAAGCTGCGCGAATGGCTGTGCGCGCTGCGTCCTGACGGCATGCCGTGGGCGAACCGCCGCGACTCGCAGCAGCAGATCGACGCCGCCCGGTTCCAAGTCGGCGAAAAGACCGCAGCCGAACTGCGCCTGGAGCCGTATCGCGCCGCGTTGCTTGGCTCCCTGCCCGCCGACGAGCTGGACTGGTCAGCGCGCGACCGCTATCGCGCGCTGGTCTACCAGTTGCTGGATTTTCATCGCCGCGAACAGAAGCCGGAATGGTGGGCCATGTTCGCCCGCATGGAGGCCACCGATGCCGAACTGATGGAAGACAACGAATGCCTGGCCGGACTGGTGCGCGATGATACTGTGGCGCCCGAACCGGTGGCGCAGTCGCTGCGCTACACCTACCGGTTTCCCGCGCAGCAGACCAAGCTGCGCACCGGGTCCCCCTGTACGGACGTGCGCGGCGGGCCGGCGATCAGCCGGCTGACGGTGGATCCTGCGGCCGGCGTCGCCACCTTCACCCTGTCGCGCAAGGCGACGCCGCCGCAGCGCCTGTCGCTCGGGCCGGGCAGGCCGGTCAGCATCGACGAACTGGCCAACGCCATGTTCCGCTACGGCGACGCGCTGCTCGCCTCGGACGATGGCGCCAGCACGCCGTTCCGCGCGGTGGATGCGCTGCTCAAGCACGAACCGCCGCGCATTGACGGCGTACCGCCCGGCACCCCGCTGGCCGACCCGGGCGCGACGCTGCTGGATCAGGTCGTGGACATCGTCGGCCGCATGGACCAGACCACCCTCTTCCTGCAAGGCCCGCCCGGCGCGGGCAAGACCTACACCGGCTCGCGCGTGCTGGTGAACCTGCTGCGCCAGGGCAAGCGCATCGCGGTCACGTCCAACAGCCATCACGCCATCAACAACCTGCTGGCCGGCCTGGAGAAGGCGGCGCGCGAGGCGGGCCTGACGTTCACCGGCGCCAAGAAGTCGGGCAAGGAGGGCGACGACTCCTGTTTCAACGGCGACTTCATCGAAGACGTCTTTGCCAACGACAAGATCGACCTGGCGCGCCATCAACTGGTGGCGGGCACGGCGTGGCTGTTCAGCCGCGCCGACTTCCAGCAGCAGTTCGATTACCTGTTCGTGGACGAGGCCGGGCAGGTCAGCCTGGCGAATCTGGTCGCGTTGGGCCAATGCGCGCGCAACATCGTGCTGCTGGGCGACCAGATGCAGCTTGGCCAGCCGACCAAGGGCACGCATCCCGGCCGCTCGGGCGAATCCACGCTGGAATACCTGTTGAACGGCCACGCCACGATCGCGGCCGATCGCGGCATCTTCCTGGACACGTCCTATCGCATGCACCCGGCGATCTGCGGCTTCATTTCCGACGCCATCTACGACGGCCGGTTGCGCGCCGCGGAATCGGCCGCGGGCCAGGGCCTGGTGCTGGGCGCGGACGCGGCGGACGCGCTGGCCGCCAGCGGCATCCGGTACGTGCCGGTCGTGCACGAGGGCAACGCGCAGTCCAGCGACGAGGAAGCGCGCGAAGTCGCCGCGCTGTACGCCAGCCTGATGCGGCAGCGCTATCTGGACAAGCACGGGCGCGCGGTGCCGATGACGCCCGACGACGTGCTGGTGGTGGCGCCCTACAACGTGCAGGTCAACACGCTGCGGCAGGCGCTGCCCGACGGTGCGCGAGTAGGCACCGTCGACAAGTTCCAGGGCCAGGAAGCGCAGGTGGTGATCATTTCCATGGCCACCTCCAGCGGCGAGACCATGCCGCGCGACATGGAGTTTCTGTTCAGCAGGAACCGCCTGAACGTGGCGGTGTCGCGGGCCAAGGCGCTGGCGATCCTGGTCGCCAGCCCCGCCCTGTTGTCGGTGCGCTGCCAGACGCCGGAACAGATGGCGCTGGTCAACACGCTGTGCTGGGTGGCCGAGGCGGGTCAGAACGAGTAGCGCGGTCGGCGTAACGCCGTCGCAATACGGGCAAGGAAGGCGGGCGCGCCGTGCCTGACAGAAATTGCCGGCCCGGCGCGCCCGCAGGCGTTGCCGTCAGCCTCGGCGGGGCGCTTCGGCGGGCGGCGTGCCGATGTGGAACAGGGACTTGAGCTGCGAGCGCAGTTCAGGCGAGTCAGCGTGCTTGTGCACCGTGGTGGCGTGCTGCACCGCGGCTTCCAGCAACTCCTCGTCCGAGTCCGCGGACAAGGCGACCGAGCAGTTCATCTCGCTCGGGTACTCACGGCAATCGATGTATTTGCGTGTCATGGGGCTCTCCCCGCGCATGCCTGCAAAGGCATTGCGTGCTTGAACAGCCGGCGCGCCAGGCGCAACACACCAGCGCGATGGCGCGTCGCATCGCGGCCGGTGTTTTCAAAGTATAGGTCCGCGGCGCGCGCCGCAGACGTCTTATTTCAGGGGGCCACACCGGGTCCGTTTCTCGCCGGCGCCGCATCGGCGGCGGTGTCGCCGTGCGATACGGGTCGACCCAGCAGATAGCCCTGGAAGTGCGAGCAGCCCTCCGCCGTCAGGCGTTCCAGCTGCGCTGGTGTTTCCACACCCTCGGCCGTCGTCGGAATGTCCAGACTGCGGCCGATGCCGTTGATGGCGCGGATGATGGCCAGCGCCTCGCGGCTGGATTCGACGTCCTGCGTGAACGACTTGTCGATCTTGATCTTGTCGAACTCGAAGGTGCGCAGGTAACCCAGCGACGAATAACCCGTTCCGAAGTCGTCCAGCGCCACCTTGACGCCCAATTCCTTCAAGCGGTGCAGCGTTGCCAGGTTGCCGGAGGAATTGGTGAGCAGCACCGATTCGGTGATCTCAAGTTCCAGCCGGCTCGCGGGCAGCCCGGACTTGGTCAGCGCAGATTCCACCAGCGACACCAGCGCGCCGTTGGTGAACTGGCTGGCCGACAGGTTGACCGCCACGGTTTCGTGGTCGTCCCAGCGCATGGCCTCGACGCAGGCCTCGTGCAGCGTGAAGGCGCCCAGTTCGTGGATCAGGCCGGTTTCTTCCGCGATGGGGATGAAGTCCTGCGGCATGATCAGACCCTTTTTCGGATGCTGCCAGCGCATCAGCGCCTCGCGGCCCACGATGCGCACGTGGCTCACGTCCATGATGGGCTGGTAATAGAGCTGCAGCTGATGCGAGATGATCGCCTGGCGCAGATCCATCTCGACCTCGTGGCGCCGCAGCGCGGCGGCTTCCATTTCAGGCTCGAAGAAAGCCAGGCAGTTGCGGCCGTTGCGCTTGGCCTCGTACAGCGCCATGTCGGCGTAGCGCAGCAGGTGGTCGGCCGACAGCGCCTGTGATTCGGATATGGCGATGCCGATGCTCACGCTGACGGGCACGGTGTGCCCGGCGATCTCGAACGGCTGGCGCACCGCCTCGATCAGGCGCTCGGCCAGCTTGCGCACGTCGTCCTGTTCGGCGATGTTGGGCAGCACGATGGCGAATTCGTCGCCGCCCAGCCGCGCCAGCGTGTCCTGTTCGCGCAGGTGCTTGGGCAGGCGCTTGGCCAACAGGCGCAGCAGTTCGTCGCCGTATTGGTGGCCCAGCGTGTCGTTTACGCTCTTGAAGTTGTCCAGATCCAGGCACAGCACCGCGGTCGAACGCTCGCGGCTTGCGCCCAGCGCGCTCAGCAGCCGGTCGCGGAACAGGCGGCGGTTGGGCATGCCCGTCAGCGTGTCGTGGTGCGCCATGTAGCGTACCTGCGCGTGCGCGGCATTCTCGTCGGTGACGTCGTCCGCGATCAGCAGCACGTAGCGCGAGCGCGGATCATTGCTGTGAAATGCCAACGTCTTGGTGTTCAGCGTGCGCGGGCCGCGCGCGGTGGCCAGTTCTTCTTCCTCTTCGCGCATGGCGCCGTCCGAACGCAGCGCGTCGTTGGTCAGGCGGTCGAAGAACGCGCACACCAGTTCAGGCAGGGCTTCTTGCGCGGTCTGGCCCTGCAGGCCGCCGGGCTTGCCGCCAAACGTTTCCTCGGCCTGCCGGTTCGCCAGCAGGAACTTGCGCGACACGGCATCCAGCACCAGCACGCAGGAGGGGATGTGCGACACCACCGCCTGCAGAAAGGTCGACATGGACGTGAGCTCGCTGTTGTAGTGCTCGACCAATTGCTTGGCCTTCAACAACTGCTGTTCGCGTTCGCGGCGTTCGGTGTTGTCGCGCGTGACCTTGGCAAAGCCGATCAGCGTGCCCGTGTCGTCGTGGATGGCGTCGATGACGACGTGCGCCCAGAACAGCGTGCCGTCCTTGCGCACGCGCCAGCCTTCGGCTTCGAACTTGCCGGTTTCACGCGCGGTGGCCAGGCCGCGCTGCGGAACGCCGCGTGCCTGGTCTTCCTCGGTGTAGAAGCAGGAAAAGTGGCGGCCGACGATTTCGGCGGCGGTGTAGCCCTTGGCGCGCTGCGCGCCGGCGTTCCAGTTGGCGACGGTGCCATCCGGGTTGAGCATGTAGATGGCGTAGTCGACGACGCCTTGCACCAGGTGGCGGTACATGACGTCGGAATTGGCGAGGATCATTGGATGCGGCGGGCTCGCGCTCCGGCCGCGTTGGGGCAACGCGTCTGCGCGGATGTGCCCTGAAGAACTAGGGGTTATACGGATTTACGTCGTGAAGCCGGCAATATTTACCTTACTGTCACGAAAAAGACCAATCTATCGAATCGTGTCGTACAAACGCATTTCATTGCATCGGTCCGCGATCAGAATTTGACGCGTTGCTTCAACGCCTGCGCGATCATGGCGACGTCGATGTCCTTGCCTGGGTGCTTCAGGCAGAAGTCGTGCAGCACCGCGATGTAGGCATTGCCCAGCAGCTTGGTGATGGCGCCGGCCGTGGTGGCCGCGATGGTGCCTCCAACGGCGCTGCCTGCGCCGGGGATGAACTTCAGCATGCCCGAGACCACCGAGCGGCCGATGAGCGTGGCGGCCGACGCGCCCAGCGTGGACGTGACCAGCGTGGTGATCGCGGTGGTGTTCAGTTCCATGCCGAAGGTAATGCCGATCTTGGCGATCATGCCGACCTGGATCGGCACCAGCGCAAAGGCGTCCGAGAACGGAATGGGTGCTGCGGCGGCCGAGGCGGCCAGGCCCGCGGCCACATTCACCTCGATCTCAGCCCGCTTTTTTTTTACTTCCAGGGCCTTCTTGTTGCGGGTGGATAGCGCGTTGGCGTACGCGCGTTGCTGCGCCTCGGGCACGTGCTCGGCCGTCACCTCGATCAGGCGGTCCAGCCCCATGGGCGGCAATTCGGCGTCCAGTTCGTCGATCCATTCCGGCAACGCGCGCACGGCGACGACCTGCCGGGCGCGCGGCAACAGCTTGCGCGCCTCGTCGACAAACGGACTGTTCTTGCGCGCTTTGGTCAGCACGGCCACGACAGGGATGCCGGCCTTGTCCAGCATGTCGCACAGCTCGATTTCCGCGTCCTCGACGCGGTGGCTGCTGTCCTGGATGCACAGCCACGCCACGTGCAGGTGCCGGTCCTGGTCGTCGGATGCCGAGCGTTCCTGGATCAGCTCGGCAAGCTGCGCGCGCGAACCCTCGTAGTCGCCGACTTCCAGGCCGCGCGTGTCGATGATCGTGAGCGGATGGCCCGGCCGGGTGAACTCCTGCGTGGTCTGGGTGACGGGCTTGCCCGCGCCCGTCCGGGCAAGATCGCCGCGGAACACCGCGTTGAGCAGCGTGCTCTTGCCCACGCCCGTCTTGCCGGCAACCAAAATATTGACGCGGCCGGCGCCGCGCGTGGCCGTGCTGATGGCATCCGCGATGGCGTCCTGCAGGTCGGGGTGGTCGGGGCGGATTGCGGTCATGAGGGAACAAGGAAAGCGAAGGAAGGATGGCGGAACAATATCAGACGACGACTTCTTTGGCGCAAAACGTAATCGCCGCCAAACGTGTCGTCCATACGGGGGACACCATCGGCACGAGTCATGTCACTCATGCCGCCTAGGCATCCCGTGGGGGCGAATGGGATTTTTTCCTGCCGTAAAAGAAGGGGCCGCAGCAGACGCCGCATCAGGAATATTTGGGGGCGGATTGTCCAAGTCTTCAAAGGGTTACATCTCACATAATCCCCTCGCGCTTTCCCAAATGGCGCTGCGTAGAATCAGGCCGTTGTAAGGCTACGCCGCGGCACCCGCGCAACCATCATGCACCGTCTTGCGCTCGTCCCCCGCTTGCTGCGCTCGCGCCCCGTGACCAAGGGGCTGCGCTACTTGTATCGCTACACGCGGTCCAGAGCGGAGCGTCATAACGAAACGCTTTGGCCCTTCGTGACCGTGCGCCGCGACGGGCCGGAACGTCTGACCGGCTGCAATTTGCATGGCGTGCGCGGCCCCAAGACCCTTCCGCTGGCCGAACTGCCGCGGGGCATCGGCGGCGATGCGCACCTGATTCTCAGCGGCCCCTCTGTCGCGCAGATCGACTACGCCCAATGCCGCATGCGTACCGTGATGGGCGTGAATGGCTCGATCGCGCTGCGCGCCCGCCATCCGGCGCTGCGGTTTGACTATTACGCCATGCTGGACGCGGGGTTTGTGAAGAAGCGCCGCGACCTGGTGGCCGAGGTGCTGGCGCAGGACCTGGTGTTGTTTGTGACGCCCGAGGTGTACCGCTGGATTGCGCTGCTGTTCGACGATCGGGCAGTGCGTTGCCGCATCGCACTGTTCGAGGAAGTGCATCAGCGCGCGCAACGGCCGCGTGCGCAACCTGCGGCGCTCGAGGCGCAGCTGCGGGCTGACGAAGAATTGGTGTTGTTCGATGCGCATCATCCGATGCACGCGCACGGCTTCAGCCTGAATGCCGCCCGCGGCCTGTTTGGCGGCGGAACGGTGGCCTACACGGCGTTGCAGCTGCTGGCCTGGCTGGGCGCCAAGACGGTGTACCTGCATGGGCTGGACCTGACGGCCACGGCGGGCCCGCGTTTCTACGAAAGCGCCGGCGCGCAGTTGCCCACCGCGCTGGACCGCCAGTTTGCGGGACATATCGAACCCGCGTTCCGGCAGGCCGGCAAGCTGCTGCGGGCGCGAGGTGTCCAGGTCTACAACCTGTCGCTGCTGAGCCGGCTTGGCGACGACATATTTGAAAAGCGGCATTGGAGTTGTTTGCTGGAAGACCCTTCCCCGCAATCGTCGACGAGACCCGAATCATGAAGATCCTCTACACCAATTTCCATCAGGGCGATGGCGGCGGTCACACGACGTACGTGATGTCGCTGGCCCGCATCCTGTGCCAGAAATCGCAGGTCACGATCGGCGCGCCGCGCAAGAGCCGCCTGTTGGCCGAAGCCGAGGCCCTGCCCGGCCTGCGCACCGTCGATCTCGAATTCAAGGGCAAGCTGTTCGAACAGCTTGCCGCGCTGCGCCGTCTGCGCAACCTGGTCCGCCAGGAACAGTTCGATGTCATCCACGTCAATGGTTCGGCCGATCACCGGCTCTGCATGCTGGCCACCATGGGCATGGGACGCAAGCGCCCGTTCATCGTGTACACGCAGCATAACGACCGCGATGCCAACAGCCTGGGCGTGCGCTTGCGCGCCAAGTGGGGCACGAACCGCGTCATCTGCGTGTGCAGCCACACGTTCCGGCGCATGAAGCAGTCGGTGTTCCGCAACGAGGATCTGCGCGTGGTGCACAACGGTGTGGATACCGAGAAATACCGTCCGGCCTGCCGCACGGAAACTGCCCAGGCGCGCGCGCGTTTTCTGCCGCCCGCGCTGCGCGACCGGCTGGTGATCGGCAGCAATGCCGGCACGGCGGACTACAAGAGCTGGATCGACATGGTGGCTGCGGTGTCGCTGCTGCCCGCCGGCCAGCGCAGCCAGGTCGCCGTCCTGATTGCCGGCGCGATGCCGGGCGATGACATGCTCAACCGGGTGGCCGAGCTGGGCATGCAGGATCAGGTGGTCTTCACCGGCCTGCTCGACAATGTGGAGCCCGTGCTGGCGGCGCTGGATGTGGGATTTGTGCTGTCGTCCCGGCTGGAGACGATTTCGTTCGCGTGCCGCGAGATGATGGCCGCGGGCAAGCCGGTCATCGTGTCGAGCGTGGGCGGCCTGACGGAGAACGTCACCGAGGGTCGCAATGGCTGGATCGTGCCGCCCGGGTCCCCGGAATCGGTGGCCCGGACGCTGTCGGACATCCTGGCGAACCGCGGCGTGCTGCACGCCATGGGCGTGGATGCGCGCAGCACGGCGCTCAAGGAGTTCTCGCTGGCGACCTTCGTCGGCAATACCGAACGCGTCTACCGCGAGAACGCTTACGTCAGTAGTGGATCACCGTCCGGATCGACTTACCTTCATGCATCAGATCGAAGGCTTCGTTGATACGGTCCAGGGGCAGCGTGTGCGTGACGAAGGGATCGAGGTCGATCTTGCCGCTCATTGCGTCTTCGACCATGCCCGGCAGCTGCGTGCGGCCCTTGACGCCGCCGAACGCTGAGCCGCGCCACACGCGGCCCGTCACCAGCTGGAACGGACGCGTGCTGATTTCCTGACCGGCGCCGGCCACGCCGATGATGATGCTTTCGCCCCAGCCCTTGTGGCAGCATTCCAGCGCGGCGCGCATCACGTGCACGTTGCCGATGCATTCGAACGAGAAGTCCACGCCGCCGTCGGTCAGTTCGACGATGACTTCCTGGATGGGCTTGTCGTAGTCCTTGGGATTGATGCAGTCGGTCGCGCCCATGGCGCTGGCCAGCACAAATTTGTTCGGGTTGGTGTCGACGGCGATGATGCGGCCGGCCTTGGCCTGCACTGCGCCCTGAATGACCGCCAGGCCGATGCCGCCCAGCCCGAACACCGCAACGGTGTCGCCTTCCTTGACCTTGGCGGTGTTGTGCACCGCGCCGATCCCGGTGGTCACGCCGCAACCCAGCAGGCAGACTTTTTCATGCGGGGCGGCGGGGTTGATCTTGGCCAGCGAGATTTCGTTGACGACGGTGTATTCGCTGAACGTCGAGCAGCCCATGTAGTGATAAAGCGGCTTGCCTTCGTAGCTGAAGCGCGAGGTGCCGTCCGGCATGACGCCCTTGCCCTGCGTGGCGCGCACTTTTTGGCACAGGTTGGTCTTGCCCGACAGGCAGAACTTGCACTCGCGGCATTCGGCCGTGTAGAGCGGAATGACGTGATCGCCGGGTTTCAGCGAGGTCACGCCTTCGCCCACTTCCACCACCACGCCCGCGCCTTCGTGACCCAGCACGGCCGGGAACAGGCCTTCGGGATCGTCGCCGCTCAGCGTGAAGGCGTCCGTGTGGCAGACGCCCGTGTGGGTGATCTGCACCAGCACTTCACCGCGCTGCGGCGGCGCGACGTCGATTTCAACGATTTCCAGGGGCTTGCCGGGGCCGAATGCGACTGCTGCGCGTGATTTCATAGCGATGCTCCACGTAGATGGGGTTATTTCAGATAGGAACGGACGATGCGCATGAGGTCATCGATCTGCGATTCGGTCTCGGGCCTGGGGTCGGGCGGATTCGCCTGAGTAGACTGCAGGAAGGTTTCCCGCAGATGGCTTTCCAGCACTTCGGCCATCAGGCCGTTCGTGGCGCCGCGCAGCGCCGCCAGCTGCTGCAGCAGCGCGCCGCATTCCGTGCCTTCGTTCACCGCGCGTTCCAATGCTAACGCCTGCCCCTGAATGCGGCGCAGGCGCGTGACAACGCGTTTCTTTTCTTCTGGGGAGTGCGGCACGGCAGGCTCCGATTCGATACAGGGGGGGAGTATACGGATTTCGAGGGGGCGCGTCCAGGCGGGGCGTGCGCCGACGCCCCGCTGCGTCGGTCACCCGCATCGGCCACCCGTATCGGCCACCTATAATTTCGCCTGTCTTCCGCCCGACCCGACAGGACTTATCCGTGGCCATGATTCCCTCTGATGTGCGGCTGTACCGGGCCGCGGACTATCCCCGCATGCCGTGGCGCAACGGCGGCGGCACGACGCAGGAAGTCGCCTGCAATCCGGGCGGCCATACCGCGTCGTTCGGCTGGCGTCTCTCGCTGGCCGACGTCGCGCAGGACGGCGGCTTTTCTGCCTTTGGCGGATATCAGCGGATCATCACCGTGCTGGAAGGCCGCGGTATCGAGCTGACGGTGGACGGGCAGCGCCAGCCGCCTTTGGCGCCAGGCATCGCGTATGCGTTTTCCGGCGACGCACAGGTGGCATGCCGCCTGCTCGACGGCCCCATCCGCGACTTCAACCTGATCTACACGCCCAACCTCTGGCACGCCCGCCTGCAATGGGTGCGCGGCGCAGAGCCCTGGGTGTTTCACAGCAGCGCGACGAGCGTGCTGGTGTTCAATGCCGGCGGAGAACTGACGGTGGAGCTGGACGGCGCGCAGCATCGGCTGGCCTCGCGCTACGATTGCCTGCACGCCGAAGGACGGGATGGGTTTGGCCAGTATCGTCTTAGCGCGGAACACGGCGTCGACGCGTGTGTCATTGAACTGTCGCCGCGCGCGGGCTGATGCGCGTCGCGTGGATGTAAGCAACGCATCAGCGCCACCGAAGCCACGACAACAGCGCATCAACGGCGCTTCGAAAAAGGGGTGTGCATGCGGATCTGCATGATGGAAGGCCCGGCCGGCCTGATGCCGGAAGGCGCGAACTGGGTAGGCATCGCCGAGCGCATCCACGAGTTGGCGCCCGACCTGCTGGTCACCAACGAGATGCCGTTCGGCCCCTGGCTGGCGGCGTTGCCGTCCTATGACGCCGCGCTGGCTGCCGAGTCCGTGCGTATCCACGAGGCCGGTCTTGCCGCGCTGGCGGCGCTGAACGTGCCAGCCATCGTGTCGTCCCGCCCCGTGTTTGCCGGCGGGCGGCTTGCCAATGAAGCGTTCGCGTTGCGGGACGGACACTATGCGGCGCTGCATCACAAACAGTATTTTCCGCAGGAACCAGGCTTTTTCGAGGCGGCCTGGTTCCACAGCGCGCGCGACGGATTCGAGGTCGCCGACGTGGGCGGCATTCGCGTCGGCGTGCTGCTGTGCACCGAGCTGATGTTCAACGAACGCGCGCGCCGCTATGGCCGAGACGGCGCCGAGCTGATCGTCGTGCCACGCGCCAGCGGCGCGTCTAGCGGCCGCTGGCTGACGGCGGGCGCCATGGCCGCGCTGGTGTCCGGCTGCTACGTTGTCAGTTCGAACCGCGCCGGGCGCACGCCCGAGGGCCAGGTGTTCGGCGGCGTGGCGTTTGCGTTCCAGCCAGGGGGCGAGCCGCTGGCGCAAAGCACCGATACGGAGTCCATCGTGGCGTTCGAGGTGGACCCCGCCCGGGCGCGGGCGCAGCAGGCGCTGTATCCCTGCTACGTAAAGGAATAGCCCATCAGGCCGGCAGTAGCGCCGGCTGGCCGTAGGCAGGCACCGCGTGCTGCGCGCCGCCCTGTCCCTGCGCCGGCAGCCGGAATGCGCTGACCGCTGCCTGCAGCCGCTGCGCCTGCGTTTCCAGCGACGACGCGGCCGCCGCGGCTTCCTCGACCAGCGCCGCGTTCTGCTGCGTGACCTGGTCCATCTGCGTGACGGCGGTATTGACCTGGTCGATTCCGGTCACCTGCTCGTTGGACGCGGTGGCGATGTCGTTCACCAGCATCGTCAGCCGCTCGATGGTCTCCAGGATCTCAGTCATCGTCAGGCCCGCCGCCTCGACCTGCGTCGAGCCGGCCTGCACCGTGGCGCCCGAGGCGTCCAGCAATTGCTTGATTTCCTTGGCGGCGCTGGCGCTGCGCTGCGCCAGCGACCGGACCTCGGCGGCCACCACGGCAAAGCCCTTGCCTTCCTCGCCCGCGCGGGCCGCTTCCACCGCCGCGTTCAGCGCCAGGATGTTGGTCTGGAACGCAATTCCGTCGATCACACCGACGATGTCCTCGATGCGGCTGGAGTCCTGCGCGATCTTGCGCATCGTGCTGACCGCGGCCTGTACGGCGTCGCCGCCGCGCTGCACCACCTCGGACGCGGTGGCGGCCATCTCGTTGGCCATGCGGGCATTTTCAGCGTTGCTCGTCACGGTGGACAGCAGTTGTTCCATGCTGGCCGCGGTTTCCTCCAGCGACGCCGCCTGCTGTTCTGTGCGGCTGGACAGGTCCTGGTTGCCCGCCGCGATCTCGCTGGAACCCGTATTGATCTCGACGACGCCGTCGCGCACGGCGTGCACGGTGCGCACCAGGCTCGCCTGCATGTCCTGAAGGAACGGGATGATCTGGCCCACGCAGTTCCTGCCGAACGACGGAATCGGCGTGGTCAGGTCGCCGCCCGCGATGCGCTGGAAGTGGCCCTTCAGCGAATCCAGCGGACGCTTGACGAAATACACGACGTAGCGGTCGCCCAGGATCAGCAGCAGCAGGCAGATGCCCAGCACCACACCCATGCCGATATAGGCCTGGCGGCGGTTGGCATCGGCATTGCCCAGCAGCTGGACTTCGCGCGCCTGCGCGTACGCCTCGTATTCCTCCATGCTCTTGCCGAAGCTGCGGCTGGCGGTGACCACCGGCCCGGACGCCTGGGCGCGCGCCTTGTCGACCTCGCCCGCATCCAGATGCCGGCGCTGCACGGCAATGCCGTCGGCCAGCGCGTCGAATCCCGAACGCATGGCGTCCAGCAACGTCGCCGGGGCGTCGCGCCGGGCCAGCTCGATGAATTGCGCCTGATGCTTCTTCGCTTCGGTCAGCGCGGTGTCGATGCTGCGCCCTTCGGCCGCGGCCTGGTCTTTCTGGCCGCCGGCCACGTATTCCAGCTGGCGCGACAGCCGCAGCCGCGCGCGCATGATCTGGTCGTTGACGCGGGAAAGCGCCGATACCTCGTGCAGGAGTTCGTTGCTGGCTGCGAGCGCTTCCTCTGCGCTGCGCAGCCCATGGACGCTGATGGCCGACAAACCGGCGATGAAGAGGCTGATCACGAGCAAGGTGCCCAGGATCATGCGGCGAATGGTGATGTCTTTCAGAAACTGTGTCATGCGCGTCGTCCCAAAGGTGCAGCAAGCCTGCATAAGGACAACGGCCCCGCCAGAACCTTATTTAGCGGATGTTGCACATCTTACGAATATGACGTCGCACCGCCCGAATATATCGACACGAACGGCAATAGTGTTGCGTGATGACGTTGTCATCGGGCTACGGGCGTATCAGCGCGACGCCGGGGTCTGCACCGGTTCACTCGCGTCGAACCGCAGGCGGGCAAAGCTGGCGATGCAGGCCAGCCCGGCGCACAGGCCGCCCAGCCACAGGGCCGCGATGGCGCCGTGCGTGGTCGAGACGTTGAAGCACGCAGCGACCAAGGCCGCACCCGTGGCTTGGCCCAGCAGGCGCACCGTGCCGATCATGCCGCTGGCGCCGCCCGCCCGCGACGCCGGGGCCGAGGTCATGATGGCGCGCAGGTTGGGCGACTGGAAAAAACCAAAGCCCGCGCCGCAGATCGCCATGCGCCACGAGATGTCCAGCACCGACGGGTCGGCCGGCATCAGCGCCAGCAACGCCATGCCCAGTGCCAGCAAGGCGAGCCCCACGCCGCCCAGCATGCCCGCCGGATAGCTGTCGGACAGCCGTCCCGCGATCGGCGCCATGATGGCCACGACGACGGGCCATGGCGTGATGAGAAAACCCGTCTGGACCTGGCTGTAGCCCAGCACCGACTGGAACAGGAATGGCAGCGACACGAAGGCCAGCGCCTGGGCGGCGAACGCGCACACGGCGGTGGCCGCGGACAGCGCAAAGAGGGGGCGGCGCAGCAGGTCCACTGCCAGGATGGGCGCGGGGTGACCGGCCTGGCGCCGCATCAGCAGCCAGAGGCTGGCCGCCGCCAGACCGCCCTCCAGCGCCACGCGCGGCCACGGCGCGCCGTGCGCAAGTTCATTGGTCGCCAGGACAAGCAGCCCCAGCGCCATCGCGCACAGCAGCGCGGCCAGGCCGTCGAATCCGTGACCGGATCGCGTGGTGTCGGGCAGGCCGCGCAGGGCCAGCACCGCCGCCAGGATGCCGATGGGGAAATTGACGAGGAACAGCCAGTGCCAGGACCCGAGCAGCAGGATGGCCGACGCCACGGTGGGCCCGCCGGCAAACGATAGTCCCACCACCATGGCGTTCAGGCCCAGGCCGCGGCCCAGCATGTGCGAGGGGTAGATGAAGCGCAGCAGCGCGCCGTTCACGCTCATCACGCCCGCCGCGCCCAGCCCTTGCAGAATGCGCGTGGCCACCAGCACGGGCAGCGACGGCGCCAGGCCGCTGGCCAGCGAGGCCAGCGTGAATACCGCGAGTCCGACGATGTAGACGCGCCGGTGACCCAGGATTTCGCCCAGCGCGGCCGCCGGCAGCAAGCCGGCCACCATCGCCAGCTGATAGCCGCTGATGACCCAGATGGAACCCGCCTCGCTGGCCTGCAGGTCGCGCGCGATGGTCGGCAGTGCGGTATTGGCGATGGCCGTATCCAGGCTGGCCATACAGACCGCCAGCATGACGGCGATGAGTGCGCCCAGCCGTTCGGCGGCGGGCAGGCCGACGCCGGCCGGATAGACGGTGCTGCGGGAGAACGAGAGCATGAATGGGCTGCGCTGCGAAGGCGTCCGGCCGGTGCGTCCGGATTCGTAGGCACTGATTCTAATGCGCTGTTTGAATTCGGGCTCTTCGTCTGACGGCATGCGCGTCAGTGTGGGCTCGGGTCAGGGCGGCAATTCAGGATGTGCGCGCCCGATTAAACCTGTCATGCGCGGCGATTATCCGATTGGATAATCAGACGGTAATTGTCACTTAATGAAACTGCTACGGAAATTCAATCACAACAATATGTACGGCGGAAATTCCCACGGTTTCTGAGGAGAGGTTAATTATTGCGGTGCGGTATTCCAGGCCGATTCGTTAATAATCGTAATAAATACCCCTGGTATGTGAAACTATTTGGTGCCGCATACCAATATTTGGACGTACGATTATCCGCAGCAGGATTGATGGTGCAACCGTATACCGTGGAGGCATACCTCATGAAACGCCCGACCTTGCGCGCAGCGACGCTGTGTTTGTTTATCGGTGGTGCAGCGCCCGGCATAGCGCTCGCTCAGACCGCCACCGCCAATTTCAACGTCACGCTTACCATTACGGCCAATTGCGTCATTTCCGCGACTGACCTCAGTTTCGGCAGTCAGGGCGTGCTGAATACCGCGGTCACCGGCAATACCAACCTGTCAGTTACGTGCAGCAATACCACCCCGTATACCGTCGGCCTGAATGCGGGCACGGGCACGGGGTCGACGGAAGCCCAGCGATTTCTGAGCGGCACCGGCGCCAATACCGCGACGGTGGCTTATCAGTTGTACAAACCGGGCAGCACGACCGTCGTGTGGGGCGATGCCGACGTTGCAGCGCGAGTGGGCGGCACCGGCACCGGCGCCGCGCAGCCCATCCAGGTGAACGGCGTCGTGCCCGCGCAGACCACGCCGGCGCCCGGCACCTACTCTTCCACGGTCACCGCGACGGTCTACTTCTAAGGGGGCCGCCCGATGCGGATGTTTTTTCGGGCGCTGCTTGCCGCCTGCCTGGCAGGCTGGGGCGGCGCAGCGGTGGCGGCTGCCCTGCAGATCTCTCCGGTGCTCGTCGAGCTTGCGCCCACGCAGGGTGCAAGCGGCATCATGCTGCGCAATCCCGGGTCCACGCCGATCTACGGGCAGGTGCGCATCTACGGTTGGGAACAGGCGGACGGCGACGACGTGCTCTCGCCAACCGACGACATCCAGGCCAGTCCACCCATCATCCAGGTGCCGCCCGGCGGCGAGCAGCTCGTCCGTCTGGTGCGCGTGTCCAAGGATGCGCCGTCGCTGCAGCAGGGGTTCCGCCTCATCATCGACGAAATTCCTGACCCGTCCTCGCCCGGCGTGAATGGCGTGGTGCTGCGCCTGCGTTATTCGGTGCCGGTGTTCGTGTCCGGCACGACGCCATCTCCGGAACCCGAGCTGGCGTGGCGCGCGGAACGCGCTGGCGGCGACTGGGTGGTGAGGCTGTCCAACAGCGGCAGCCGCTATGCGCAGGTGGCCGCGCTGCAGATCCTGAATGCGGCGGGCAAGCCCGTGGCCGAGGTGGAGGGGCTGCTGGGCTATGCGCTGGCCAACCGGGCGCGCCAATGGAGCATTCCGGCAAAGCAGGGCGCGGCCGGGCCGGTAAAGATCAGGGCAATGATCAACGGCGACACGGTCACCGTCAGCCCGCGTTGACCGCATGACCGCGTTCCGGCTTGCCGCTCGGCCCGCCGGCAACCACAGAAGGGCAGTCTATGGCAGTGCGCGCTACCCGTCTCCGCGGGCAACGCGCCTTGGGAGTCGCACTCTTCCTGCTGGGTGCGCCTGCCCAGGCGGCGGATGTGCCCGGTCAACTGGTCTCGTTCGGCAGCATCGCCGAGCGTGACGTGTACCTGGAGGTCAGCATCAACGGCGTCAACACATCCCAGCTATTGCGCTTTCACGACACGCATGGCCGCCTGTCCGTCAGCGGCGCCGCGCTGCGTTCGCTGGGCGTGGACCTGTCCGTGATCGGCATGTCCGCGACGCGCGAAGTCAGCCTGGATGCCGTGGCCGGCCTGCGCTACGTGTACAACCCGGCGGCGCAGTCGGTGGATCTTGTGCTGCCCGACACGTTGCGCGTGCCGTACGAGGTGAATACCCGCGGACTGCCGGCCACGCCGCTGGCGACGGCCGGGCGCGGCGTGGTGGTGAACTACGACGCCTATGCGCAGACCGACTACGAGTACGGGCTGTCGCTGTATTCCGAACAGCGTTACTTCGATTCGAATGGCGTGTTCAGCAATTCGGGCACGGCCTACTTCGGCGGCCGCGGCGATGAATACGTGCGCTACGACACGTTCTGGACGCGCTCGGATCAGGAGACACTGCGCACGCTGCGCCTGGGCGACACGATCACCTCGTCGCTGAACTGGTCGCGCTCGGTACGCGTGGCCGGCGTGCAATGGGGGCGCAACTTCGCGCTGCGTCCGGACCTGGTCACCTTTCCCGTGTCGTCGCTGAGCGCGTCGTCGGTCGTGCCGTCGTCGGTGTCGCTGTTCGTCAATGGCGTACAGCAGTACTCGGGCAACGTGCCGCCGGGGCCGTTCGTGGTCAACCAGATTCCGGGCATCACCGGCGCGGGCCAGGCAACCTTGATCACGCGGGACGCGCTGGGCCGCACCGTCAGCACGTCGGTCCCCTTGTACATCGACCCGCGGATGCTGGCGGCGGGGCTGTCCAGCTGGTCGGTCGAGGCCGGCTTCGTGCGCCGCCAGTTCAGCGTGCGCTCGTTCGACTATGACAGCAAGCCGGTGCTGACGGCATCGGGTCGTTACGGCTACACCGACAACCTGACGCTGGAGGCGCACACCGAGGCCGGCCCGGGGCTGTACAACGCGGGCGCCGGCGCGATGGTGAAGATGGGGCAGCTTGGGGTGCTGAGCAGCTCGCTTTCCGGCAGCGCCGGGGACTACAGCGGCGGACAGGTCAGCCTGGGGTACCAGTACGTGCGGCCCGAATTCAGCGTGGACACGCAGGTCACGCGCCTGATCGGCAACTACGGCGACCTGGGCTCGCGCGAGGACGCGCCGGTGCCGCGCCAGACCGACCGCGTGACGGTGTCGATGCCGCTGAGCCGCTCGCAAAGCGTGGCGCTCAGCTACATCGGCTACCGCATGCCGGACGTGCCGATGGCAAAGCTGGGGTCGGCCTCGTACACGGCCAACCTGCACAGCCGCGTGGTCCTGACGCTGAGCGCGTACAAGGACTTTTCGCAATCGAATTCGGAAGGCGTGTTCCTGGGTCTGGCGGTGATGCTGGGCGAACGCGCGCAGGCCGGCGTGTCGGTCGGCCGCCAGGGCGGCGAGGACACTTACAGCGTCAACGCGCAGAGCAGCGTGCCCTATGAGGGCGGCTGGGGGTGGGCAGTGCAGAACGGCCGCAGCGGCGGCATGCAGCTCAACCAGGGCCAACTTCAGTATCTGGGCCAGTACGGGCTGGTCAGCGGGCTGGTCCAGGACTACGGCGGCCGGACGCAGGCGTCGGTGCAGGCCTCGGGGTCGCTGGTGATGATGGACAGCACCGTGATCCCGTCGCGCCGCATCAACGACAGCTTCGCGCTGGTCTCCACCGATGGCACGGCCGATGTCGCGGTGCTGCACGAAAACCGCCGGCTGGGCCGCACGAACGGCAGCGGCCATCTGCTGGTGCCCGACCTGAACGCCTACCAGACCAACCGCATCTCCATCGACCCGGAAGACCTGCCCGTGGACGTGCGGCTGGACTCGACGCGGGCGGTCGTCGTGCCGCAGTCCGGCGCCGGCGTGCTGACCACGTTCAAGGTGGAAAAGTACGACGCGGCCTCGGTGATCCTGACGCTGCCGGATGGGGCGTTCGTGCCGGTCGGGGCCGAGGTTGCGCACATCGAAAGCGGCAAGCGCACGGTGGTGGGCTACGACGGCCTGACGTTCGTGGAGGACGTGGCAGCGACCAACCGGTTGCGGGTGCGCGGTGGTGGCGTGTCGTGCGAGGCCGAGTTCGATTACGCGCACTCGGATGCCGATCCGCTGCCGACGCTGGGACCGATCGTGTGCGAGCCGTTGCAAAGGGGGCAACCATGAGAATCGCCCTGCTGCTTGCCGCCATGGGCGTCTGCGCGGGCTACGCCGGCTCGGCGCAGGCAAACACCTGCGCGCTGTCGGCCGGCACGACTGCCACGCTGGACTTCGGCACGGTCAATCCGCTGCTGCCGGGCGACACGGTGGCGGACGGAACGGTTGCCGTGACCTGCAATTTTTCGCTGCTCGCCATCGGCGCGCGGCTGTGCTTCAGCCTGGGGGTGGGCAACACCAGTCCGTCCATCGCGGCGCGCGCCCTGGGCGCGGGCACGAACCGCATGAACTACAACCTGTACACGGACGCGGCGCGGACGCAGATATGGGGCGCGGCGACGGCCGGGCAACCGACGTCGCAGACGCTCACCGGCCCGCTGCTGGGGGGCGGCAACGTGTCGACCACCTTCCGGTTCTACGGCAAGCTGCCGGGCGGGCAGTCCACAGTGAGAACCGTGAACAACGCCAACACGGTCTACAGCGAAACCTACACCACCACCGGCACGCTGGACGTGCTGTTCGGCCTGCTGTCGGGCCTGTCCAACTGCCCGCTGGCGGCGCCGACGCAGCGCATCACGATTCCGCTGGTGGTGCGCACGACCGTGCAGAAGAACTGCACCATCAACGCGACGGACATGGCGTTTCCCCCGCGCGGCGTGTTGAGCGCCGCGGTCACGGCCAACAGCCAGATCACCGTCCGATGCACCAACGCCAACGCCTTCTCCCTGGCGTTGAATGGCGGCTCGGTCGCCGGCAACGTGCTGGCGCGCAAAATGAAGCACACGACCGCCGCCGACACCGTGAGCTATCAGCTCTACCAGGATGCGGCCTACGGCACCGTGTGGGGCGATGCCTCGGGCGGCGCGCCGCGGGCGGGCGTGGGCACGGGCGCCAATCAGACCTTCACGGTCTATGGCCGCGTGCCTGCGCAGACGACGCCTCGGCCCGGCACGTACCGCGACGTGGTCACCGCCACGATCACGTTCTGAACACGCGGCGCCGCAGCCGCGTCCGTTCAGGCGCACCATGTCAGTCAGGCCTGCCCTGCGCAGCGCGTCAGGATTGCACGGGCGTGGCGCGCGGCTTGACTGGCCAGAACAGCGCCGCAGGCCGCCGCAGGATGCGGCGGCGCACCCCGGCAGTCAGCGACACGCGATCGTCGCGGCGCATGTCGCGCGACGCCAGCGCTACGTTGAAGGCCAGCGCAAAACTGACGATGACGTTCAGCGCGCCCGTCGCCACCGTGCCCGCCACGGCCAGCCAGAACACCTGCGTATGCACGAGCTCCCAGCCCAGCGTCGCAATCGCGGCCGCGATCTGGCCGGCGCTGAGCGACACGTGGCGGACCTCCAGCGTCGATCCCAGCGCGCTGACGAGGGCCGGCAGCAGGCCCAGCATCAGTCCCAGCGAAACGTTGGCGGCGATCTGCGAAACGTTGCGCCGCCAGAAGCCCGCCCACCGAACGGCGCCGCGCGCCCCGAGCAGGTAGCGGGTGCGCCGGCCGTACGCCATCACGTCGTGCACGCGATGCAGCGCGAACCAGTTGTCGGCCCAACCTGCGATCAGGCTGGACACCCAGATCAATGCGCCGGTCACCGCGGCATACAGCGGCGTCGGTCCCCAGAACGACAACGATTGCAGCGTGTCTTGCGCCTTGTCGGCATCGATCAAAGGCTGTTCCAGAAACCGCATGGCCAACCACTGAATCGCCCAGGCCAGCGGAAACACCACGGCCAGGTTGCCCGCGATCGCGGCGGCGTTCGAACGCAGCATCGCCAGCGTGTCGTCGACGAAGGCCTCGCGCCCGTCGGGCGAGTAGGCCGCGTCCAGCCGGCGGGCAAGCGCAGGCCCGGTCATGGCCGGCTGCTTGGTGGCCAGCGTGAAATGCGCGAACTGGATCACGAGAAAACTGCCGGCGTAGTTCAGTGCGTTCAGCAGGCCTTCCATCCATTTGTCCAGGTGGGCCGACGTGATGATGAACTTGACGTACACCGTGAACGCCACGACGAAGCCGCCGCCCATGGACGCCTTCAGCATGTCCATGTATTCCAGCGTGTCGCGGGCGATGTAGTGTTCGCCGGTCTCCGCGCTGCGGTCCATCACGCGGCGCGCCAACTGCAAGAGCGACGACGCCGCCAGATGCCGGATGCTGCTGCGGGCCAATGTGCACCGGATCAGCTCGGCCATCAGGTGCGCGTACCGGTGGCGTTGCGTGGGGTCGATCCACACGCCCAGCAGCAGTTCGATGCGCGCCAGGCGCAGCTTCATGCACTCGATCTGGTAGACCACGTCGACCGCGACGCCGTTGCGCTTGAGTTCTTCATAGACGGCGTCGCCGGCCGCGCGGCAGTCGTCCAGCAAGGCGCGCAGCACGTTCAGGCGCTGGCCCACCACCTCGTGCGGCGTGTCCGGTGTGCTGTCGAAGAGTTCTGCCGCGGTGCCCTCCAGCGTGAAGAACGGCGATTCCTCGACGCGGCCCGGCACACGGGAGCGGATATCCTGGCTGAGTCCGACGGCGCCCACCTGGCTGACGAGCACCTGCATGCTGCTGGTCAGTGCCTGGTCCAGCCGCCGGGCAAGCGCGTCGGGCGTGGGGGCTGACAACGCATCGGGTTCTTTTGCCGGGTCGTCCTCTTTCAGACGCAGCAGCGCGCGCACGCGCGCCAGCGTCTCGTCGTCCAGCGATTCGATCCATTGCGCGTCGCCGGCGCGGCGAAACAGCAGCGTGAAGAGGCCCGACATATCGCCCTGATTGACGGTCGGCGGCAGCATCCAGGCGACGACGCGGCGCCACAACTCACCCCAGAAGCCGGGGCGTGACGCCACGCCGGTATCGCACAGGAGGGCAGTGGGGTCGTTGTCCACCAGCACCGAACGCAGCGTGGCCGCCGTGCGCGCCGCAACAGCGGGATTGCGTTCCAGCACCTGCAACAGGTAGCGCAGGCGGGCGTGACGCGGGTCGCGCCCGTCTTCCCGTGCCGGTTCGCCGTCCGGACGGTTCAGCCAGCGGCCAAGGTCGACCAGCCACAGATTCCGTTCGGCCAGCGGGGCTTGGGGGTCGGCGTTGGACAGGATGACGTCAAGCTGCGACCCGCCACGCCGCCAGGTCCGCCAATTGCGCCACAGAGAGGTAAGCATGGTCGGGCCTCGCGCGTCATTGGGAATCGGGGGCGCGGCGCAGCGAGAAACCCTGCGCCTCGTTCATGGCCAGGTAGCTGACGTTGCGCGACACCACCGGCGGCTTGTCGTCCGCATGCAAGGCGCGCACCTCGTCCAGCACCATCTTGTCGGCCAGCGTCATGCGGTCGATCATCCGCAGGTACTGCATCCAGCTTTCCACCAGAAAGACCTCGCGCCAGACGCCCTCGCGCTCCAGGTCGCGGAACAGCTGCCACTGCTGCGCGCCATTGCGCAGCCGCAAGAGGCGCAGCGGCCGGGCGGCATGGATCAGCGCGGCCAGCTTGTCCGGGTTGATCAGGTATTCCACGGCGACCAGCACCGCGCCGCGCTGCGTGTTGAAGCCGGCGGCGGCCATGGCCGGTTCGGTGTCGTCGGCGCGCGTCAGCGACCGCGCGTCCACCTGTTCCGGCAGACGCGAGCGGTACAGCAGCGCCACGGTCACGCCCAGCACGATGCCGGCGGCCGACATCGCGCCGGACACGCCCATCGTGCCCGCGAAGTGACCCCACATGAACGAGCCCGCCGCCAGGCCGCCGAAGATCGCGGTCTGATACAGCGCCAGCGCGCGCGCCTTCACCCAGTCCGGCACCAGAAGCTGCACGGTCGTGTTGTAGGTGGCCAGCACGCCGATCCAGCAGCCGCCCGACAGGAGCAGCGCCGGAAACGCGACCCACAGCGTATCGGTGAGGCCCAGCGCCAGCAGACAGGCGGCCAGCAGCGCTGCGGCCACGCTGATCAGGCCGCCGGATCCCCACGCCGCGCGCGCCCGGCGCACCACCACGCTGCCCAGGATGGCGCCCACGCCCAGCGCGCCAAGCATGTAGCCGTACAGCAGCGCGCTGCCGCTTTCGTGCTCGTGCGCCAAGAGCGGCAACAGCGCCCACAGCGCGCTGGCGGACAGGCCGAAGGCGAACGAGCGCAGCATCACCACGCGCGTCACCGTCGAATGCTGCGTGTAGCGCAGCGCGGCGACCACGCCTTCAAAGAGGCCTTCGGGCGGGAGCCTGCGCACGGGCAGGTCGCGCTTCCAGCGCCAGATCGCCCAGATCAGCCCGGCGTAGCAGAAACAGTTCAGCAGAAAGACCCAGGACGTGCCCAACGCGCCCAGCAGCAGGCCGCCGATGGCCGGCCCCACCGCCCGCGCGACGTTGAAGTTGACGCTGTTCAGCAGCACGGCGCTGCCGACGTGCTCGCGCGGCACCTGTTCGCCCACGGCGGCCTGCCATGCGGGCGTGACGATCGCGCTGCCGATGGCGATGCAGAACACGGATGCAATCAGCGTGATGGGGTGCAGCAGCCCCGCGAAGGCCAGGATGGTGATGAAGACCCCGCCCGCCAGCTCCAGCAGCATGCCCGCAAGCATGACGCGGCGCCGGTCGTGGTTGTCGGCCAGCACCCCGGTCAGGATCGACAGGGCGACCAGCGGAAACGCCGCCGCCACCTGGATCATCGCGACCATCAGCGGGCTGCTCTGCTCCGTGGTGATGACCCACGCGGCGGCCACCGATTGCGCCCAGGTGCCCAGGTTGGCAAACAGGTTGGCGATCCAGATGATGCGAAAGGCGGGAAAGGCGAGGGGGGAAAGCGTGCTGACCTGGAGGACAGGCGCGGGCGCGGCCGGTGGGGCCGCCGGCAGATCGGTCGAAGCCGAAACGGGCTGCAGCATGGGAACGTGGCCGGACGCGAGGATCGCGCCCGTTCTGGGCTGGGTCGGGGTCGCTCCATGGTACGCCCAAGGCAGGCGGTCGAGGAGGGCGGCCCGCGCTTTTCCGGTAACCTGCGCGCTGCCCTTGTTACCGGCCGGGGCGCGGGCTTAGCAGCGCTGCGTGTGCGGATTCTTGCGCGAATTCAGGCAGCGATGCGCAGCCGCCGCGAACGCAGGCGCGCGCCTCCCTGTTTCACTATTTACGTTTGCTGATTCAATGACTTTGACTTTCAACGGGCGCGCGTTCGCCGCCCTGCTTGCCGTGACCGCCGTACTGGCGCTGATCGCCACCGTGGGCGCGCCCTATCCCTTCCTGCGTGGATTCGTGGGGGACGTGGTGGCGGTGGGCTGGGCCTATCTGCTGTACCGCAGCTTTGTTCGAGCGGGCGTGCTGCCGCTGGCGCTGGCGGCGCTGTTCACGGGGTATGCGGTCGAACTGGGCCAATACCTGGCGCGACACTTTGGCTGGCGCATCGAGCAGCCGGTGCTGCGCGTGGTGTTCGGCAGCGTGCCGGATTGGTGGGACGTGCTGGCCTATACCGTAGGCTTTGCGATTGTGCTGGTGCTTGCCGGCGGCAATGCCCGGCGTCAGCGGAACGCGGCGCAGCAAAACGCCCGGATGCAGGTCAGCCTGCGCGCACGGCGCTGACGGGGCTAACAGCGCTAGCGGGGCTAACAGCGCTAACGGCGCTTCGCTCGTCCGGGAAGACGTCCCGTGCGTTCTAGCCGGGGTGTTTCAATCCCGGCCATTTCAAGCCGGGACATTCAGTCCCGGGCTTTTCCTTCAGCCAGCTTGGCAGACCGTGTCGTCGCGTTGCGTGCGTGCGGCGGGTGCGGGTGCGCGGAGCGGTTGCAGACGCGCGTTGCGGAACGGGGCCAGCAATTCGGCCCAGGATGACGGGAACAGCGGCGTGGCGTGGCGCACGGCGTCGCGGCGAGCGTAGTGGGTGAGCAGTTGTTGACCGATCGGGGCGTCGCCCAGCGGGTGGCGGGTGTTCATGGTATTTCCGTATTGCGTTGAAATTGTATTCATTGTACGCCTTCGGCACGCTCCGGTCCAATTCGCCTCATGGATGGTAAGTGCTTGATCTGGTTGAAACTGTCCCCCTTTAAGCGAGGAACTCCGGGATTGCCCTAGCGGTTCAAAACAGTAGACGGTATACAATGTTCATCATGCCCGGGCTGACACAGGCCTGGAATTACTCCCACTGGACCTGGAGCGAGTCATGGCAGAACTGATGAACCGAGATGAATTCCGCACGGCGCTGGAAAACGCGATCAAGGGCAAGAGCGCCAACGCGTCGCCCTTTTCGATCGCCTGGGCCGAAGGCAAGCTGAGCCGCGAGCATCTGTCGCGCTGGGCCGAGAACCACTATCACTATGTCGGCCCCTTTGCCGACTACCTGGGCTACCTGTACGCCCGCACGCCGGACACCTATACCGAGGCCAAGGATTTCCTGCTGGCCAACATGTACGAAGAGGAAATCGGCGGAGACCGCCACACCGACCTGCTGATCCGCTTTGCCGAAGCCTGCGGCACCACCCGCGAACGGGTCACCAATCCGGACAACATGTCGCCCACGACGCGCGCGCTGCAAAGCTGGTGTTATGCCGTGGCCATGCGCGAGGATCCGATCGTCGCGGTGGCCGGCCTGGTGGTGGGCCTGGAATCGCAGGTGCCTTCCATCTACCGCAAGCAGACGCCGACCCTGCGCGAGAAGTACGGCTTCACCGACGAGGAAGTGGAGTTCTTCGACCTGCACATCGTGTCCGACGAGATCCATGGCGAACGCGGCTACCAGATCGTGCTGGAGCACGCCAACACGGTGGACCTGCAGCAGCGCTGCCTGAAGATCTGCGAAATCGGCGCGCAGATGCGGCTGCTGTACACCACGGCGCTCTACACCGACTACGTGCAGGACGAGATCAAGCTGCCCGAACTGGGCCTTGCCGCCTGATCGCCCGAACGCGCCCGGCCCGCCCAGCCCGGCCGGGCGGTGGCCGCACCGCAGAACCTGGACGAAGACCTCATGCCTACCGTTGTGTTTCATAAAGGCGGCCAGACCTACACCGACGTGGTGAAGGACAACACCAACCTGGTGGTGCGGGCCGGCATCAAGCAGTTTCCGTTTCCGCATCTGCGCTATGAATGCGGCATGGGCAAGTGCGCCAAGTGCGCGTGCCGCATCATCGCCGGGGCTGAGCATCTGCCGCCGGTGAACTGGAAGGAAAAGAAGCAGCTGGGCGACCGTGTCGACCAGGGCTACCGCTTGGCGTGCCAGCTTTGGCTGAGCAGCGACATCGAGCTGTCGCAGGACGTGGAGGCATGATGGCGACGCAATCCACCTATGTGATCCTGACCTCCAAGCCCGGCGTCTTCCGCACCGAGGCGGGCGACGGCGCCGACATCATCGAAACCTACGACTACATGTTCTACGGGCGCGCGCTGGCGGTGTTCAGCATTGCCCGCCTGGACCGTGAGATCAAGCTGGTGGTCACCGAGGAAACGCCGCCCTACGTGGTCAACCACGTGCCGTCCAAATTTCTGGAGAAGTTCTCGTCGGTGGACGCGGCCCGCAAGGAGCTGGCGCACCTGACGCGTTTTGGCAGCATGGCGTCGACGCTGACGCTGCGGTCCGGCGTGCGCGCCGCGGAGCACTGAATATATGGTCCAGATCACGTTCCTATCCAACGGCGGCATGGTCGCCACCGCGCCGGAAAACAGCAACCTGTTGCGCGTGTCGCTCAAGGAAAAGGGCGGCATCCCGTTCAAGTGCGGGGGCGGCCTGTGCGGCACCTGCAAGTGCCGGATCGAAGAGGGGCTGGAAAACACCGACGCCATCAAGCCGAAGGAGCGCAAGCACCTGCGGCCGGAAGACTTCGAAGCCGGCTACCGCATGGCCTGCCAGACGTTCGTGAATGGCGACGTGAAGGTGTCGTGGGTGGTGCAGAACGGCAAGGGGATCGTGGTCGGCGCGGCGCCGGGCGCGGTGGAAACGGCCACGACGGGATGAGTGGATGGCGGGGGCGCCCCGGCGCCGGCGCGGCGGCGGTGACAGCCGCTCGTCAGGGGTCAGGCGCTCAGGCCACCGACGCCTGCTGTGGCGGCTGCTGCGCCTCGGTGTAGGCCTTGGCCGCGTTGTGCACGTGCTGGCTGGCCAGCAGCGCCGCCAGATCGCCGTTGCCCGCGATGACGGCATTCAGGATCTGCGAATGCTCGTCCCAGTTCTGCTTGGCGCGGCGCATGTTGCTGGGCGCGAACAGCAGGGCGGTGCGATCGCGCAGCGAGCGCATCAGGTCGGTCAGCACCACGTTGCCGCCGATCGTGGCCAGCATTTCATGGAACTGCGAATTGAGCGCCAGGAACTTGTCCAGTTTCTCGTCGCGCGCGGCTTCCGTGCCTTCGCGCAGAAACGCCTGCAGGCGCTCCACTGTCTTTTCGTCGCGGCGCTGCGCGGCCAGCTTGGCGTTCAGGCCTTCCAGCGTGGCGCGCACTTCCACCATGTCGTAGGCCACGGCATCGGACAGCACCGACACCGACGCGCCGCGCCGCGGCTCGATCGTGACCAGGCCTTCGGCGGCCAGCGCCCGCAATGCCTCGCGCACCGGGATACGGGATACACCCATTTCTTCGGACAGGCGGCCTTCCACCAGGCGGTCGCCGGGCGTGAACTCGCCGCTCAGGATGCGTTCGCGCAGCTTGTCGCGGATGACGGCAAACAACTGCGGGTGCTGCTCGCCGATCTTCAGCGGGGAGGAATGCTGCGTCTCGACGGCTTGCGGACTGACGGGGGAGGTTGTCATGGCGAGCAGGTTTGGCGTAATGGATATAGTCGGCATTGTATTACCGGGTGTAGCCGTCCGTCGCTGGCGGTTTGCCGCATCAGTGCACCCAGAATGACTTCACCAGCACGCCCACCGCGCCCATGGCGCAGGCGACGAGCAGCACACCGCGCACCGCGCGGGGAGGCAGCATGGTGCGCAGCCGGCTGGAGACGGCGAATCCGGCCAGCAGAAACGGCGCCAGGCTGAGCGCCAGCCCGGCGTGATAACCCGTGTAGCGCTTGGCCAGCGCCAGCATGGCGAGCGAAAAAATGGATCCCAGAAAGAGCACCATACCCAGCGTGGCACGCAGCCGCGGCGGCGCGGCGTGCTGCAGCACGATGGCGATGGGCGGGGCGCCCACCGACGTCATCGTGCCCATGATCCCCGAGGCCACGCCCGCCCCGGACACCCGGCCCGGCGTCGCGGAGAACTTCAGTCCCGCCACGCTGAGCGCGACGGCGGCCAGGATCATGCAGGCAAAAAGCACGCCCAGCGCCTGGGGCGCAAAGCGCGCCATGGCGTAGATCGCGATCAGGGTGCCGACGGCGCGCCCGGCCAGGGCGTAGGAGACGGCGGGCCAATCGATGGCGGCCCGCTCGCGCAGGGCGGTCAAGAGCGAAATGAAGCCGCCCAGGGTCAGAAGCGGGCCAGGCGCCAATTGCGGGAAGAACATGGCGGCGACGGGTGCGGCGAACATCGCAAACCCCACGCCGCCCACGCCTTGGGCGACGGCCGCGCCAAACACGACGGCTGCCATGGCGGCGTAATGCCACAGATCGGTGGTTATCAGGGAGGACAACATGCCTGAGGGCTTTGTAATTTATGTATACGATAGTCTATCGATGAATTCGGACGCTGATCGCAAAATTCCAAAAACTCCGGGTAATCCCTTGATTTTCAGCTGAAAATCAGGCTGAAACCCGCACTATCGGTTTCCCTAGGCGGCGCATATTTCGGTTGGTATGACTACTAACGAAATATAGTATACCGAGTGTGGCGACCCAACAGCCACGCATACAAGGGGAATAGCGCATGCAATCCGACGTCGTGCTCACTGCCGCTCATTGGATTTACCTGATCAGTGTGGCCGCCATCATCCTGACGATGATCCTGCGCGCCAATGTCGTGGTGCCTTCCGTCATCGGTACATTCCTGGTCGTGCTGGCGATCACGGGCAATCCGATCAGCGGGCTGATCGGCATCTTTTCCGCCAGCTTCGTCGCCGCCAAAGAGCTCTTCAACATCTTTCTCGTCATCACCTTCATGACGGCGCTTCTCAATTCCTTGAAGACGCTGCAGGCGGACGTGCGCATGGTCCAGCCATTTCGGCGGGTCATGCGGGGCGGGCATTCGTCGTTCGTGATCATCGCCCTCTGTACCTATGTAATCTCGCTGTTCTTCTGGCCCACGCCCGCCGTGCCGCTGGTGTCCGCCATCCTGCTGCCGGCGGCCATCGCGGCCGGGCTGCCGCCGCTGGCCGGCGCCATGGCCATCGCGATCGCGGGGCAGGGGATGGCCTTGTCGTCGGATTACGTGATCGGCGTGGCGCCGAGCATCAGCGCCAAGGCGGCGGGGGCGGCCGTCAGCGCCGCCGTCGTGGCCGACCGCGCGCTCGTGCTGTCCTTGATCACCGGCGGGATCGCGCTGGTGGCGGCCTACCTGCTGGTGCGCCGTCACATCGTGCCGGCCGATCCTGCACTGCTGACGGCCTGGCAGGCCCGCGCGCAGGACGGCAGCCTGGCGCGCATGGAACAGGCCGGCTCGTTCGACAAGGCGGAACTTGCCCGCGGCACGATGGGTGCCGATCCCGCGCTGCCCGCCGGTCCCGCGCTGAGCGAGGAAGAGCAGCGCCGTGTCCGCTGGTCGAAGGTGTTTGCGGTGGTGACGCCGCTGGCATTCCTGGCGGTGATCGCCGTGATGGTGCTGCCCCGGCTGTTTCCGTCGCTGCCCGCCCTGCGCGGCGGCGATGCGGCGGCGCTGGTCGGCGGCGTCGCCTTCGTGGTGATGATGCTGGTGACGCTGGCCGCCGAAGGCCCTCGCAAGATGCTGGACGTCTGTCCGGAACACGTGACCGACGGCTTCGTGTTCGCCTTCAAGGCGATGGGTTCCGTGCTGCCCATCGCGGGCTTCTTCTTCGTGGGCGCCAATGAGACGGCCGCGCAGATCCTGGGCGTGCCGGCGGCGCAGGCGCCCGGCCTGCTCTTCGAGGTGATCTCCGCCGCACAGCACCTCATACCGGAAAACCACTTTCTCGTCGCCTTCGGTGTGCTGCTGGTCGGCATGATCACCGGCATCGACGGCTCGGGCTTCGCAGGCCTGCCGCTCACGGGCACGTTATCCGGCGCGCTGGGTCCGGTCGTCGGCGTAGACCCCGCGACGCTGGCGGCGGTCGGCCAGATGGGCGCCGTCTGGACGGGCGGCGGCACGCTGATCGCGTGGTCATCGCTGATCGCAGTAGCGGGGTTTGCGCGGGTGAATGTGCTGTCGCTGGTGCGCGCGCTGCTGCTGCCCGTGCTGCTGGCGCTCTTCGTCTCGACGATCTGCGCTGTGCTGATCTGGAGTTGAACGGCGCGACGTGACGCGAAAAGGCTCCCCCGCAGGAGCCTTTTTGCTGACGCTACAGGTGGGGTTTCCACGGATCGTCGCGTAATGATTAAAGTATACAATGTTCTGAACGTAGCCCAGGCGCCTTGCGCCTGCCGCGCCCGCCCAGACTCAATCAAGGAAGCGCTCCCGTGGACGATCTCTCGCAGCAGACCTTTTTGAACTACATCGGCGGCAAGTGGACGCCCAGCGTGTCGGGTAAAACCGCGCCGAACCGCAACCCGGCCGACACGGACGACGTCGTCGGGCAATTCCACGTCTCCAACGCCGAAGACGCCCGGCAGGCGGTCCTGGCGGCCGAGGCGGCGTTTGCCGCGTGGCGCGACACGCCGATCTCCAAGCGCGCGGCCATCCTGTTCAAGGCGGCCCAGCATCTGGAAGACAACGCCGCGTCGATCGCGCGCGAACTGACCCGTGAAGAAGGCAAGGGCCTGAACCTGGCCAAGGACGAGGTCTTGCGTTCGGCGCAGACGATCCGTTTCTACGCGGTCGAAGGCCAGTCATTCACCGGCGAGACCTATCCCCACGACGATCCGGACATGATCGTCTACAGCCAGCGCGAACCGCTGGGCGTGGTGACGGTGATCTCGCCCTGGAATTTCCCCATCTCGATTCCGGCGCGCAAGATTGCACCGGCCCTCATCACGGGCAACACGGTGGTGTTCAAGCCCTCGTCCGACGCGCCGATGTCGGGCTATCGCCTGACCGAGGCCTTCGTGCAGGCGGGATTGCCGGCCGGCGTGCTGAACTTCCTGACGGGCCCGGCAGGAGCGGTGGGCGAAGCCATCACGGGGGCGAGCCAGGTGCGCGCCATTTCGTTCACCGGCTCCACGGCCGCCGGCGAGCAGATCCATCGCACGGCCGGCCTCACCACCCGGACGCAGATGGAACTGGGCGGCAAGAATCCCTTGATCGTGCTGGCCGACGCCGACCTGGACCGCGCAGTGGACCTGGCGGTCAAAGGCGGTTTCTCGCTGAGCGGCCAGGCGTGCACCGGCACCAGCCGCGTGCTGGTCGACCGCAAGGTCAGCGGCGCCTATACGGACAAGCTGCTCGCCAGGATCAAGACGCTGACCATCGGCAACGGCCTGGACGGCAATTTTGACCTGGGCCCGCTGGCCACCGCCCGCCAGCTCGACAACGTGCTGGGCTACATCGAACTGGGCAAGCAGGAGGCCACGCACCTGTACGGCGGCGATCGCCTGACGGGCGCGGCTTTCGACCGCGGCTATTACGTCACGCCCGCGCTCTTTGCCGGCGTGACGCAGCAGATGCGCATTGCCCGCGAAGAAATCTTCGGTCCGGTGATCGCGCTGATCGAGGTCGACGGCTATGAAGACGCCATCGCGCAGGCCAACGACACGGAATACGGCCTGTCGGCCGCCATTGCCACCACCGACGCGCGCTACGCGCACCGCTTCGCCCGCGATATCCAGGCAGGCACCGTGAAGATCAACCGCACCACCACCGGCAACCTGATCAACGCGCCCTTCGGCGGGTTGAAGCATTCAAGCACCTCCACATTCCGCGAATCGGGCCGCGTGGGCCTGGAGTTCTACACGCAGATCAAAACCGTCTACCGCGCCGGCTGACGGCTCATCCATCCAAAGAGGCTTTGCACATGAAACAGATCTATCGCCTGGAACTTGAAGAAGCGCGCGTCATGGTGCGCGCCGCCATCGCCAAGTCGCAGGAAATCGGCGTGCTGGAGTCGATCTGCATCGTGGACGACGGCGGCTATCCGATTGCGCTCGAGCGCATGGACGGCGCCCGCATCACGGGCCCGCAGATCGCCTGGAACAAGGCGTTCACCGCTGCCGGGCACAAGCGCTCGACGCACCTATTCAATACGCCGCCCAACGGCCCCGCGCTGCCCGGCAACGAAGCCTTCGGCATCCAGTGGAGCTTCGACGGCAAGTTCGCGGTGTTCGTCGGCGGCTTTCCCATCGTCGTGAATGGCGAGGTGATCGGCGGCGTGGGCCTGAGCGGCGGCAACGGCGAGCAGGACACCAAAGCAGGTCTTGCGGCACTGGCTGCGCTGGGCGAACTGCTGGAGCCGCGCGGCATGAAGGTGCTGGTCGAAGCGGACATCAAGAAATAGGCGAGGGCGCCATGGCATACCGCGTGCACATCCTGGAAACCGCAGAAGCCTTTGTCGTCGATGAAGGCGAATCCGTGCTGGAAGCCGCGGAGCGTTCGGCGGTGAAGCTGCCGCACGAATGCACGTTCGGCGGCTGCGGCACCTGCCGCATCAAACTCGAATCGGGCACTGTCCGGTATGACGAATTCCCCATGGCGCTGACCCCGGAAGAGGCCGAGCAGGGCTACGCGCTGGCGTGCCAGGCCCGTCCGACGGCCGACCTGTGCATCAGCGTGGCGAGCAGCCGACAGACCTTCCCGGAACCTCGCCGCATGCCCGCCACGATCCATCGTATCGCCGCGTTCTGTGACGACGTCATCCACCTGACCCTGGCGCTGCCCGGTGAGGGCCTGGATTACGTGCCGGGACAGTACATGAACGTGGTGCTCCCCGACGGCGAGACGCGCAGCTTCTCCATGGCGTCGGCGCGGGCGGGCAACCTGATCGACTTCCACGTGCGCCGCATTCCCGGCGGCCGCTACACCGACCAGTGGCTGGGGCAGGCCAGCGCCGGCACGCCGGTGGAGATCGAGGCGCCGCTTGGCGTCTTCAGCTATCACGAGGAAGATTGGCGCCCGCTCATCATGATGGCCACCGGCACCGGCATTGCGCCCATCAAGGCGATTCTTGAGTCGCTGCTGGACAACGAGGAATGCCCGCCCGTGACGCTGTATTGGGGCATGCGCACCGAGGCGGACCTGTACCTGCGCGACGAGATCGAAAGCTGGGCCGGACGGCTCTACGAATTCAATTTCGTGCCCGTGCTGTCGCGCGCGGGGGCGGACTGGCAGGGGCGCCGGGGCTACGTGCAGCAGGCGGTGCTGGAAGATCACGCGGACCTGTCGGAACATGCGTTCTATCTGTGCGGCGCGCCGGAGATGATTCGCCAGGCCAAAAGCCTGTTGGCCGAACGCGGCGCCAGTCTGGATCACCTGTACGCGGACAGCTTTACGTTCCAGCACGCGCTGGCGGCCGCTTGACCGCGGCCGCCCGGCCCGGCACCTTGAAGCAAGGCTAGCGATACACCAGCACCGGCAGCCGCGTGCGCGCCAGCACGCGCTGCGTCTCGCTGCCCAGCAAAAAGCCCGTCATGCCGTGCCGTCCGTGCGAGCCCATCACGATCAGGTCGCACCCGGACTTTTGCGCCGTCTCCACGATGGCCTCGTGCGGATGGTCGTTCACCGTGACGATGGCTTCGCAGGGCACCAGCGCGTGCCGCGCCTCGGCTTCAAGCCCGTCCAGATACGCCTGCGCGTTCTTGCGCGCCTGATCGGTGTGATGCCCTTCGGTGGTGCCCAGCATTTCGGCCTGGTAAACCAACAGGTGGTCTTCCGGGATGGCGCGCAGCAGGGTGATGGTGGCGCCCATTTCCTTGGCGAAAACGAGGGCGCGCTTGAATGCCGATTCGGACAGCAGGGATCCGTCCACGGCGATGAGCAAGTGCCTGTACATGTTGCCTCTCCTTTAGGTAAAGGAATGTCCAGCAACGGCGAATCCAGTATAGGCCTGCGGGCAGGCGCAAGCCAGCCCCCCTTAAGGCGGAGCCCGCGGCGGCGTCAGGCGATCCGCCGCTGCGCCTCGGCCCGCGGTTCCAGTCCCCGGGGCAGCGCGGCGATCAGGCTGCGCGTGTACGGGTGGCGGGCGTCGCGCCAGAGCGTGGCGTTCGGCCCCTCCTCGACGATTTGCCCCGCGCTCATCACCAGCACCCGGTCCGCCAGGTAATGCACCACGGACAGGTCGTGCGAAATGAACAGGTAGGACAGCCGGAACTCATCCTTCAGGTCGACCAGCAGGTTGAGGATCTGCGCCTGCACGGACACGTCCAGCGCCGACACCGGTTCGTCGCAGATGACCAGCGCCGGGCGCAGCACCAGCGCCCGCGCGATGCCGATGCGCTGGCGCTGGCCGCCCGAGAATTCGCTGGGGTAACGTGCCAAGGCGTCGCGCGGCAGGCCCACGGCGTCCAGGATGTGGTGGATGCGGCGCCGGCGTTCGTTGCGATCCTTCACATGGTGAATGCGAAGCGCCGCCTCCAGGATGTCCGCCACGGTGTGCCGGGGATTGAGGGACGCGTACGGATCCTGAAAGATCATCTGCACGCGCTGGCGGTAGCCCGCCAGACGTCCGGCGTCCAGTTCCGTGGTGTCTTCGCCGCCAAGCAGGATGCGGCCCGAGGCCGGCGGCAGCAGCCGAACCAGCGCGCGCGACAGCGTCGACTTGCCGCAACCCGATTCGCCCACCAGACCCACGGTTTCGCCCGCTGCGATCTCGAACGACACGCCATCGACCGCGGCGGTGACGCCGCGGGACGTCCGGTACTGCACGCGCAGTTCCTGCACCTGCAGCAGCGGGCCGTTTGCGCTGGCCGCGGGATCGTTGGCGGCTGCGGGCGCGCGCGGCGGCGTCACCAGTCCAAAAACCGGTTTGCCCGACGCAGGATCCAGCCGCGTGCGAATCTCCGGCAGCCGCAGCCTGCTGTAATGCGTGGCGTCGTCCAGCCGCAGCGATGCACCAAGCAGGCCGCGCGTGTACGGGTGGCGCGGCTGGCCCAGCAGCGTGGACGCCGCGCCTTCTTCCACCTTTTCGCCTTGCACCATCACCGCTACGCGGTCCGCCCATTCGCCAACGACGGCAAGGTCGTGCGTGATCAGCAACAGCCCCATGCCCAGTTCACCGCGCAGGTCGTCCAGCAGTTTCAGGATCTGCGCCTGGACAGTCACGTCCAGCGCGGTGGTGGGCTCGTCGGCCACCAGCAGCGCGGGCTGGCACGCGATGGCCGCGGCGATCATCGCCCGCTGGCGCTGACCGCCGGACAGGTGATGCGGATAGTCGTCCACCCGGCGCTGCGGCTCGGGCACGCGAACCAGGTCGAGCAGTTCGATGGCGCGGGCGCGGGCCGCGCGGGCGGACGCGCCGCGATGCAGACGCAGCGCTTCGCCGATCTGGTCGCCCAGGGTCAGCACGGGATTCAGGCTGGTCATCGGCTCCTGGAAGATCATCGCGATGCGGTCGCCGCGCAGCGCGCAGCGGCGGCGTTCGGACAGCGCCAGCAGGTCCTGGCCCTCGAACAGCACGCGGCCCTGCACTTTCGCATGGCGCGGCAGCAGCCCCAGCAGCGCGAGCGCGGTGGTGGACTTGCCGCAGCCGGACTCGCCCACCAGCGCCAGTGTTTCGCCCGCGCGCAGTTGCAGGTCCAGGTTCCGCACGGCCTGGTGGCCGGGGAAGGCGACGTTCAATCCTTGGATGTCGATCAGCGTGGTCATGGTAGGAGATGAAGTTACGGCTGGCCGGCAGCGGCGGGCTGTGCCGCGACGCGGCGGCGGCGCAGCTTGGGGTTGAGCGCGTCGTTGATGGCGTCGCTGAGCAGGTTCAGCGCCAGCACGGTCGCCATGATGGTCAGGCCGGGCAGCGCGGTCATGTACCACGCGGTGCGCAGCGCCTCGCGGCCCGCGCCGACCATGCTGCCCCAGCTCACCACGTTGGGATCGCCCAGTCCCAGAAAGGACAGTCCCGCTTCGGACAGGATGGCGTGAGCCACCAGCACGGCGGTGGTCACGATGATGGGCGGCAGGGCGTTGGGCAGGATCTCGCGGAAGATGATGCGGGCGTGGCCGGCGCCCAGCGTCTGCGCGGCCCGCACGAATTCGCGTTCGCGCAGCGAAATGAATTCGCCGCGCGTCAG
>Ga0213828_1000326_pt1 | contig 48120 bp, 45 predicted proteins | sample MC6MC0897MG_FD_180664 | JGI IMG/M metagenome (GOLD analysis project Ga0213828, IMG submission 180664) | Enriched soil aggregate microbial communities from Iowa State University, Ames, United States - MC6-MC0897-MG | ecosystem: Environmental > Terrestrial > Soil > Unclassified | place: USA: Iowa...
GTTGACCTTCTGATTGCAGATATGAATGGTGTGGTGCGCGGCAAGCGCATTGAGCGCACCAGCCTCCACAAGGTTTACGAGAAAGGCATCAACCTGCCGGCCTCCCTCTTCGCCCTCGACATCAACGGCTCGACCGTTGAAAGCACGGGCCTGGGTCTGGACATCGGCGATGCGGACCGCATCTGCTACCCAATCCCTGACACCCTGTGCAACGAGCCGTGGCAGAAGCGCCCTACGGCTCAGCTGCTGATGACCATGCACGAGATCGAAGGCGAGCCGTTCTTCGCCGATCCACGTGAAGTGCTGCGCCAGGTCGTGAGCAAGTTCGACGACATGGGCCTGACCATCTGCGCCGCATTCGAACTCGAGTTCTACCTGATCGACCAGGAAAACGTGAACGGCCGTCCACAGCCGCCGCGCTCGCCGATCTCGGGCAAACGCCCGCAGTCGACTCAGGTCTACCTGATCGACGACCTCGACGAATACGCCGACTGCCTGCAGGACATCCTTGAAGGTGCCAAAGAGCAAGGCATCCCGGCTGACGCCATCGTCAAGGAAAGCGCCCCGGCGCAGTTCGAAGTCAACCTGCACCATGTGCCTGATGCGCTCAAGGCCTGCGACTATGCAGTGCTGCTCAAGCGTCTGATCAAGAACATTGCCTACGACCATGAAATGGACACCACGTTCATGGCCAAGCCGTACCCCGGCCAGGCTGGCAATGGCCTGCATGTGCACATCTCGATCCTGGACAAAGATGGCCACAACATCTTCACCAGCGAGGATCCCGAGCAGAACGCCGCGTTACGCCACGCAGTCGGCGGTGTGCTCGAGACCCTGCCCGCGTCGATGGCGTTCCTGTGCCCGAACGTCAACTCGTACCGCCGCTTCGGTTCGCAGTTCTACGTGCCCAACGCACAGAGCTGGGGCCTGGACAACCGTACCGTCGCCGTGCGCGTGCCGACCGGCTCGCCCGACTCGGTCCGCCTGGAGCACCGTGTAGCGGGCGCCGACGCCAACCCGTACCTGATGATGGCAGCGGTGCTGGCAGGCGTGCACCACGGCCTGACCAACAAGATCGAACCGGGCCCGGCGATCGAAGGCAACTCGTACGAGCAGCTTGATCAGAGCCTGCCGAACAACCTGCGCGATGCCCTGCGCGAGCTGGACGACAGCGAAGTGCTGAACAAGTACATCGATCCGAAGTACATCGACATCTTTGTCGCGTGCAAGGAAAGCGAGCTGGAGGAGTTCGAGCACTCGATCTCCGACCTCGAGTACAACTGGTATCTGCACACCGTGTAAATGAAAACGCCGTCTGATCAGACGGCGTTTTTCATTGTGGCGTGAGGTTTACAGGGTCTTCTCGAAGATCTTCGAGTTGCGCTGGAAGTTATACAGCGAAGCCCGCGCCGCCGGCAGCCGCTCGACGCCACTGGGCTCGAAGCCGCGTTCGCGAAACCAGTGCGCAGTGCGCGTGGTCAGCACGAACAGAGTCTTCAGCCCGAGCGTACGCGCCCGCGATTCGATCCGCTCGAGCAGGTCATCGCCACGGCCGCCGTGGCGGTACTCCGGGTTGACCGCCAGGCACGCCAGCTCCCCCGCCGACGAATCGGCAATCGGGTACAACGCCGCACAGGCGATGATCAGACCGTCGCGCTCGACCACACTGAACTGCTCGATCTCACGCTCCAACACCTCGCGCGAACGGCGCACGAGAATGCCCTGCTCTTCCAGCGGGCTGATCAGCTCAAGCAAACCACCGACGTCTTCGATGCTCGCCTCACGGACGATCTCGAACTGCTCCTGCGCCACCAAGGTGCCGCCGCCGTCGCGGGTGAACAGCTCGGTGAGCAGCGCACCGTCTTCGGCATAACTGACGATATGGCTACGCGCCACGCCGCCCTTGCACGCCTCGCCGGCGGCATCCAGCAGTTCGCCCTGATAGTCGCTGCCCAGCCGTGCCAGGTGCGGCGCGATCTGTTGCGGGCGCAGCTCGCGCACCAGCCGGCCGTTTTCATCGAGCAGGCCGGGCTCGGCGCCAAACAGCAGCAGTTTGTCGGCGGCCAGTTCGATAGCTGCGCGGGTGGCGACGTCTTCGCAGGCCAGATTGAAGATCTCGCCGGTCGGCGAGTAGCCCAGCGGCGACAGCAGCACGATCGAGCGTTCGTCGAGCAGGCGATTGATGCCCTTGCGGTCGATCCGGCGGACTTCACCGGTGTGGTGGTAGTCGACCCCTTCGAGCACGCCGATCGGCCGTGCAGTGACCAGGTTGCCGGACGCCACGCGCAGTCGTGCGCCCTGCATTGGCGAGGAGGCCATGTCCATCGACAGGCGCGCCTCGATTGCCACGCGCAAGGCGCCGACCGCGTCGATCACGCAATCCAGGGTGGCGGCATCGGTAATGCGCATGCCGTGGTGGTAATGCGGGGTCAGGCCACGGGCGGCCAGGCGGCTTTCGATCTGCGGGCGCGAGCCGTGCACCAGCACCAGGCGTACGCCAAGGCTGTGCAGCAGCACCAGGTCGTGGACGATATTGCCAAAGTTGGGGTGATCGACGCCGTCGCCGGGCAGCATGACGACGAAGGTGCAGTCACGGTGAGCATTGACGTACGGCGAAGCGTGGCGGAGCCAGGTTACGTAATCGGGCATGACAGGGCCTGTGGCTAAGTGGACGGAGAACGGTCAAGACGCACAACGGTGCGAGGTCATCGTCGGAACAGGCTTGCGGTCACGCGCACTCTCCTCTAGGCAGGAACGAATCAGCTCAATGGACGTTTAGCTCAGGCAATAGTGCCTGATCAGGTCACGCAATAGACGCACGGTAGGCTCGATACGTGACATTTCAAGGTATTCGCCGGGCTGGTGAGCACAGGCGATGTCGCCCGGCCCAAGCACAATGGTCTCGCAGCCCAGCTGTTGCAGGTACGGCGCCTCGGTGGCGAAGGCCACCGCTTCGGCGCGGTACCCGGTCAAGCGCTCGGCCACACGTACCAGCTCGCTGTCGGCGGCCTGCTCGAACGGCGCCACCTCAGGAAACAACGGTTTGTAGTCGATGCTCACCTGATGCTGCTCGGCCAGCGGCACCAGCTTGGCGCGAATGGCCGCGCGCAGCTGCTCCGGGTCCATCCCGGGCAATGGCCGCAGGTCGAACTCAAGCGCGCACTGGCCGCAGATCCGGTTGGGGTTGTCGCCACCGTGAATGCAGCCAAAGTTCAGCGTCGGCGTCGGCACGGTGAACTGCGGGTTGCTGTAGGTTTGCTGCCATTGCTGGCGCAGGCCGATCATCTCGGTCATCACTGCGTGCATCGCTTCCATCGCACTGTGGCCCAGGCTTGGGTCTGACGAATGGCCGCTGCGGCCGAGAATATCGATGCGTTCCATCATGATGCCCTTGTGCAGGCGAATCGGCCTGAGCCCGGTCGGCTCGCCGATCACCGCTGCGCGGCCAAGCGGCTGACCGGCCTCGGCCAGGGCGCGGGCGCCGGACATCGAGCTTTCTTCGTCGCACGTAGCAAGGATCAGCAGGGGTTGTTTGAAGTCATGTTCGAGCAGCGGCAGCACGGCCTCGATCACCAGCGCGAAGAAACCTTTCATGTCGCAACTACCCAGCCCAACCCAGCGATCGCCCACCTCGGTCAGTTTCAGCGGGTCGCTCTGCCACAACTGCTCGTCGAACGGCACCGTGTCGCTGTGGCCAGCCAGAATCAGCCCGCCAGGGCCCGTGCCGCGGCTGGCCAGCAGGTTGAACTTGCCGGGGGTGACCTGCTGGATATCGCATGTGAAGCCAAGGTCAGCCAGCCAACCGGCGAGCAAGTCGATCACCACGCGGTTGGACTGATCCAGTGCGGGCTGGGTGCAACTGACCGATGGCGCGGCGATCAGGGCGGCGAACTGGTCTTTCAGCGATGGCAACGGCATGCGCGGATTCCTCGAAAACGTCGGCCCATCATAACAACGCCTGACGTAGACGGCGCAAGGCCGCTGCACCGGGGCAACCGACCAGTCGGATCACAGCAGCACGGCTGACTGCTGTAGACTGCCTTGCAACGATGCCCCTCCTTCGAGCCCGCGATGCACAAAGAAACCGAACTCAAACTCCGCGCCAGCCGCGAGACTCTCACCGCCCTTCGTGAGCACCCCCTGCTGAAGAAGCGCAACAAGTCCGGCTGGCAGACCCGCGAACTGCTCAACCAGTACTTCGACACCCCTGAGCGTGAGCTGTCCGCCGCGCGTGTCGCCCTGCGTCTGCGCCGCGATGGCGATGCCGTCATCCAGACCCTCAAGTGCCGTGGCCAGAGCGTCGCAGGCCTGTCTGAGCGCAACGAATTCGAGTGGCCGCTGGAAAAAGCCAAGCTCGACCTGAAAAAACTCGACGCCAGCTGCTGGCCCGAGCAACTCGCCGAGCTCGACAAAAAGACCATCAAACCGCTGTTCACCACCGACTTCACCCGCGAGTTCGCCGAGATCTCCTGGGGCCGCGGCAAGGCCAAAGTGGTCATCGAAGCAGCACTGGACCAAGGCTTTGTCATCGCTGGCAAGCGCAAGGAAGAAATCTGCGAGCTGGAGCTTGAGCTGCGCGAAGGTTCCGCCGAAGCCCTGCTGGAACTGGCCGCCGAGCTGGCCGCGAGCCTGCCCTTGATGCCCTGCGACATCAGCAAGGCCGAGCGCGGCTATCGCCTGCTTGAGCCAGACAGCTACGAGCTGGACCTGCCGAGCGCCGAGCTCGACGCCGAAATGCCGGTCGACGACGCCTTCACCGCCTTGGCCTGGCAGTTGCTGGCGAGCAGCCAACGGCTGGCCGAGCAGTACCGCCACAGCGGCCACTGGCGCCTGCTGCAGGACTGGGTGCAGTGCCTGAGCGAGCTGCGCGCCCTGGCCGGCAGCATGGGCCAGGCCGCGCCGCGCGCGACCACCAGCGCCTTGCGCGCCAGCCTCGACGCGCTGCTGGAAGACTGGCGCCCGCTGGTACAGGCCGGTAACGACGACGAAGACGTCCGCCGCGCCGCGCCCGAGCAGTTCAGCGAAGAGCTGCAAGACCCACGCTGGGGCCAGTTCTCGCTGGAAACCTCACGCTGGCTGCTGGCCCGCGCCTGGACCGTCGAGCGCAAAGGCCGTGGCGAACGCCAGGGCAAGGCGCAGCTGGCCAACTGGCTGCAACACCTGGTCGGCGAAGAAGCCCGCGCGCTGAAGCTGCAAGAGCGTTATGTGCAGCAGCCGGAAGACCTTGGCGAGCAGTTGCCACGCATCGAAACCCTGCTGACCTGGCTGCGCCACGCGCGCCAGGTGCTCGACGTGCCGCAAATGGATCGCCTCTATGGCGAGCTGAACAAGCTGCACAAGCTGGCTGAGCAGCCGTTGGGCGAGGAAGAGAACGACGAACTGCTGATCGCCCGCGTCGAGCAGGCCCGTGCGATCGAGCAGAACCGCGCCTGGAAGCACCTGCTCAAGTCGCCGTCAACGCGCTAACGGCAGGCTGGTCGTGGACTTGATTTCGGACAAGGCCACGATCGAGTTGACCTCCTGGATCCCCGGCACATTCGACAGCTTTTCGAAGAAGAATCGTTCGTAAGCTTCGATGTCTGGGGTGACAATGCGCAACAGGAAGTCCACCGACCCCATCAGCACGTAACATTCCAGCACCTCGGGGAATTCACGGATCGCTTCGGTGAAGCCGGCGAAGTTGGACCGCCCGTGGGCGTTGAGCTTCACCTCGGCAAAGATCTGTGTATTCAGGCCGACCTTCTTGCGGTCGAGCAGGGTCACCTGAGCGCGAATCACCCCCTCTTCCTTCAGCCGTTGAATACGCCGCCAGCAGGGTGACTGCGACAGGCCCACGCGTTCGGCAATCTGCGCGCTGGATAATGAAGCATCCTCTTGTAGCAGCTGCAGGATGCGCCGGTCATAGGCGTCCAGTTCGCTTTGCATTAATTATTCTCCAAGCTGCCAATGAACGAATAGCCTAATCTGCCTAGCTGACAAATCGACTCAATCATAGCGAAAAAATGCCGCCTTCCGCGTGGCAGAATTTCTTCCGTCCTGGAGGAGAATCACATGAACGCACTTGAACGGCCCGACACCCTGCCCCGCTCCGACGTCTGGGCCGCCAGCGCGGCGCACAGCCACGTGCGTTATCAACTGCAAGCCGAGGCCGAGCCAGACAGCCTGTGCCGAGTGCTGAACCTGTTCGCGATGCAGTTCCTCACGCCCAATAGTGTGCAGATGCGTCAGCAGGGCGACTGGCTGGAGCTGGAAATCGGCATCGATGGTTTGAGCTGGCATCGCGCCGAAGTCATCGCGCAGAAGCTGCGCAATCTGGTTTGTGTCGGCGAAGTCGAGCTGAGCAACTTGCCGCAGTTGCAAGGCGTAGCAGCAGGCTGATAGGTGCTGGGCCTGCTTCGCAGGCTACAGGTTTAGGCGGCGCTACAAGTCCCGGTGGGAGCGGGTTCACCCGCGAAGGGGCGCAAAGCGGCCCCAATTTACTGAATACGACGCAAATTTCAGCCAGTAAAACCCCGCAATCGTTGCATCGACGCCAAAGCTGTCCAGGCGGCTAGCCTTGCCTGTACCTTTTCGGCACGGACGCCGCCGCGATGCATACCCAAGACAGCCACGACCTCGACCTCAAACGCCTCCTCGACGCTCTGCTCGCCGACCACCGCCTGCAACCCGGTGACGTCCTGCGCGCCCTTGAGCAGCCAAACCAGTGCAGCAGCCACCCGCTCGAAATCATCGCCAGCCTGAACCTCAGCGATCAGCAGCGCCCCGGCCATGTCCTCGATCTGGACAGCCTGTGCCAATGGCTGGCCGATGTCGTGCAGCAGCCCTTCGTCCGGCTCGACCCGCTGCAGATCGACCTGGCCCAGGTCGGCAGCCTGATCTCGCGCGCCTTCGCCGACCGCCATGGCATCCTCGCTCTGGCGGTCGATGTGCACAGCGTCACCGTGGCCAGTGCGCAGCCCTTTCAGCGTGAGTGGGAGCATGATCTGGCACGCAGCCTGGGCAAGCGCGTCCAGCGCGTGCTGGCCAGCCCGGTGCACATTCGCCAACTGAGCCAGAGCCTGTTCCGCCTGGCCCACTCGGTGCAGGGTGCCGGCCTGCAACAGGATGCCAGCCTGGGCGAGCTCGAGCAGTTGCTGGAGTTGGGCAAGCGCCAGGGCGAGGCTGGCGCGGAGGATGCGCACATCGTGCATATCGTCGACTGGCTGCTGCAGTACGCGATCGAGCAGCGCGCCAGCGATATCCACCTCGAACCGCGCCGTGAACAAGGCCAGCTGCGCTATCGCATCGACGGCCTGCTGCACACGGTGTATGCCTTTCCGCTGGCCGTGACCCTGGCGCTGGTGAGCCGCCTCAAGCATCTTGGCCGCATGGATGTTGCGGAGAAACGCCGACCGCAGGACGGTCGCCTGAAGACGCGGCTGGCCGGCGAGATGGAAGTCGAGCTGCGCCTGTCGACCCTGCCCACCCCGTTTGGCGAAAAGCTGGTGCTGCGCCTGTTCGACCCGCAGCAGCTGCATGAGGACTTCGACCGGCTCGGCCTCGATGGCGAGCTGCGGCACCGCTGGCAGGCACTGCTGCGCCAGCGTCAGGGCATCATTCTGGTAACCGGGCCGACCGGCTCGGGCAAGACCAGCACGCTGTACGCGAGCCTCAAGCGGTTGGCCACGCCTGAGGTCAACCTGTGCACCATCGAAGACCCGATCGAGCGGCTGGAACCCGCTTTCAACCAGCTGCAGGTGCAGCCCAGCCTTGACCTGGGCTTTGCCAACGGCGTGCGCGCCCTGCTGCGGCAAGACCCGGACATCATCATGATTGGTGAGATTCGCGACCGTGAAACCGCTCAGGTGGCCATGCAGGCAGCGCTGACCGGCCATCTGGTGTTGTCGACCCTGCACACCAACGATGCCTGCGCAGCGATTGTTCGCCTGCAAGAGCTGGGCGTTGCCGATTACCTGATCAAAGCCACGTTGATCGGGGTGATGGCCCAGCGCTTGGTACGCACCCTGTGCGCCACCTGCAAAGGCCAGTCAGCGCAGCCGCCTATCCCCTGCCGGGCATGCCGCAGTACCGGTTACCTGGGCCGTATCGGGCTATTTGAGCTGCTCACACCGGGTACAGCCTTGCTCGGCAGCATTGGCCCGGCGACCGACCTGGCGGAGCTGCGTCAGCATGCCCTGCGCGATGGCCTGCGCGATCTGCGCAGCGACGGTGAGGCCAAGATCGCCCGCGGGCTGACCAGTCTGAGTGAAGTGCTGAGCGTCTGCAGCTGACGAATATTCCTTAGCGCGCAAGGAACTTGGCCGGTGTATCGAGCATCCAAGCAAGCATTATCCGCCCACCCTCCTAGGTACTTCAGCATGCGTTTCAAAACAGCCATCGCCGCCGCTGTCCTGCTTTCGCTGCCCGTTGGCTCGGCCATGGCCGACAGTTTCTGGCACAACGTCATCTCGTCCGGCGCAACTACTGCGTCGACCTACCTGACGTTCAAGGATCACAAGATGATCGTCGCTGCGCAGGACGATGCCGGCAGCTTCGTTGCCAGTGAAGGGGCTATTCGCGGGCCGTTCCTTGAAGCTGCGATGCGTCAGGTACGAGCCGACAATCCAGGCCTGGAGGCAAGCGACATGCAACTGGCCAATGCCATCCTGGCCAAAAACGCTGTAGCTGAATAAGCCCGCGCTGTTGCTACCGATGGTGGCGACTGAGTGATAGCGACCGCTCCTGGGCCAGCCGTGCCGGCCCAGGAGCGATAAGCGCCGCAGCGGAGGCGATTACTCGCCGATAGCGGCCTTGTAGCCAGCGGCGTCGAGCAGCTTGTCCAGCTCGGCAGCGTTGGTCGGCTTGAGTTTGAAGATCCACGACTCATAAGGGCTGTCGTTGAGCGATTCGGGGCTGTCCGCCAAGGCTTCGTTGACCGCAATCACTTCGCCCGACACCGGCGCGTAGATATCCGATGCGGCCTTGACCGACTCGACCACGCCAGCAGCGTCGCCTGCTGCGAACACTTTGCCAACTTCAGCCAGCTCAACGAAAACCACGTCACCCAGAGCCTCCTGGGCGTGATCGCTGATGCCAACGGTTACCGTGCCATCGGCTTCCAGCCGTGCCCATTCGTGGCTTTCGGCAAAACGCAGTTCGGCGGGAATATTGCTCATGTCGTAGGGTCCTCGATGTCAGGGATCAGCGGTCGACCCGCCAGGTAATTGTTCAGATCAGAATCTTGCCGTGGCGCACGAAGGTCGGTTTGACCACCCGCACCGGGTACCACTTGCCGCGAATTTCGACCTCGGCGCGCTCGCCGGTGGCCATCGGCACACGCGCCAGGGCAATCGACTTGCTCAGCGTAGGAGAGAAACTACCACTGGTGATCTCCCCTTCGCCAATCCCGGCGACGCGAACTACCTGATGGGCACGCAGCACGCCGCGTTCTTCGAGCACCAGCCCAACCAGTTTTTCCTGCACGCCGTGCTCGATTTCATTGAGCAGCGCACTGCGGCCGATGAACTCGCGCTCGGCCGGCTGCCACGCAATACACCAGCCGAGGTTGGAGGTCTGTGGGGTGTGCTGCTCGTCGATGTCCTGGCCGTACAGGTTCATCCCGGCTTCCAGGCGCAAGGTATCGCGCGCGCCGAGGCCACTGGGGGCGATACCGGCGCCAACCAGGTCATTGAAAAAAACCGGGGCTTGTTCGGCGGGCAGAATGATCTCCAGGCCGTCTTCGCCCGTGTAGCCGGTGCGCGCGATGAACCAATCGCCCTCGGCCACGCCTTCGAATGGCTGCAGCTCACGGATCAGCGCTGCGCGCGACCAGGACACCAGCTCAGCCACCTTGTCGCGAGCACGGGGGCCCTGGATGGCGATAATGGCCAGCTCCGGACGTGGCGTGACGTTGACCTCGTAGCCGGCACTGTGCGCCTGCAGCCAGGCGACGACCTTGGCTCGGGTAGCGGCATTGGCCACCAGCCGGTAGCCCGCTTCGGTGCGATACACGATGAGGTCGTCGACTACCCCGCCCTGTTCATTCAGCAGGGTGCTGTAGAGCGCCTTGCCTGTACTGCCGAGGCGGGCCACGTCATTGGCCAGCAGGTACTGCAAGCAGCGTGTGGCTGCTGGGCCATCGACATCGATCACCGTCATGTGCGAGACGTCGAATACGCCGCAGTCAGCGCGCACCTGATGGTGCTCCTCGACTTGCGAGCCATAGTGCAGGGGCATGTCCCAACCGCCAAAGTCGACCATCTTGGCGCCTAGCGCCAAGTGCCAGTCGTACAAAGGTGTGCGCTGTCCCATGGGTTTCTCCTTCCGGGCGTGGCGAAGCAGCGACGGTCGGCGACGTTTAATCGTCACCTGATCTTGTAGGACCCGCCGCAGCGAATGGCGCGCATTGTAGCGGCAAGGGCGCGGACTGGCATCCTCAGTGAGTCTGACCCGGGCGACGGGCCGAACGGCGTATCAGGCCGATGACCGGCAACAGGCCGACCAGCACCAGCGTCAGCGCGGGCAGCGAAGCGCGTGCCCACTCGCCCTCGCTGGTCATCTCGAACACCCGTACGGCAAGGGTATCCCAGCCGAACGGACGCATCAGCAAGGTTGCCGGCATCTCCTTGAGCACATCGACGAACACCAGCAAGGCAGCGCTCATAGCGCCCGGTACCAGCAACGGCAGATATACCTTGAAAAACAATCTCGGCCCGCCGACGCCGAGGCTGCGCGAGGCTTCCGGCAGTGACGGTCGAATCCGCTCAAGGCTGCTTTCCAGCGGGCCATAGGCGACCGCGATAAAGCGCATCAGATAGGCCAGCAACAATGCCGCCAGGCTGCCCAGCAGCAACGGCCGGCCGGCACCGCCCAGCCATTGCGACAGCGGCACCACCAGTTGATTGTCGAGGTAACTGAACGCCAGCATGATCGACACCGCCAGCACCGAGCCGGGCAAGGCATAACCCAGGTTGGCCAGGCCGACACCAGCGCGGATAGCCCCGGTCGGTGCCTGGCGGCGGGCAAACGCCAGCAGTAACGCCGCACTGACCGTGATCAGTGCCGCCATCGCGCCAAGGTACAGGGTGTGCATGACCAGGCCGACATAGCGCTCATCAAGGTCGTGCCGGCCACGCTGCCAGAACCACACCAGCAGTTGCAGCAGCGGGATGACGAAGGCGCAGGCGAACACCAGCAGACACCAGCCGCTGGCCGCCCACGCCTTGAGCCCGCGCAGGTGATACAACGCCTGCACCCGTGGCCGCTCGTTACCGCTGCGGCTGGCACCGCGAGCGCGGCGTTCGCCATATAGCACCAGCATCACCACCAACAGCAGCAAACTGGCCAGCTGGGCCGCGCTGGACAGGCTGAAGAAGCCGTACCAGGTCTTGTAGATGGCGGTGGTGAAGGTGTCGAAGTTGAACACCGCTACGGCGCCGAAATCCGCCAGGGTTTCCATCAGTGCCAGGGCGATGCCGGCGCCGATGGCGGGCCGCGCCATCGGCAACGCAACCCGCCAGAACGCCTGCACCGGCGAAAGGCCCAGGACCCGCGCTGCTTCCATCAGGCCTTTGCCCTGAGCCATGAAAGCGCTGCGCGCGAGCAGATACACGTAGGGGTAGAACACCAGCACCAGCACGGTGATTACCCCGCCGGTCGAGCGCACGCGCGGCAGGCGCATCGGCCCGAACAGCTCACGCAGGGCGCTCTGCACCGGCCCGGCGAAATCCAGCAGGCCAACGAATACGAACGCCAGCACATAGGCCGGAATGGCGAACGGCAGCATCAAGGCCCAGTCGAGCCAGCGCCGCCCGGGGAACTCGCACAGGCTGGTGAGCCAGGCAAGGCTCACCCCAAGCACGGTAACGCCGATGCCCACGCCAAGCACCAGGGTCAGGGTATTGCCCAGCAGACGGCTCATTTGGGTGTCGAGCAGGTGCGACCAGATCTGCATATCGATCGACTGCCATGACAGCAGCAGAACACTCAGCGGCAGCAGTACCAGAGCGGCGATCAGGCCGACCGGCAGATACCAGCGGCGTTGGGGAGCGTGGGACAAATCCAGAGTCTCGTTTATGAGTTGGGGCTGCTTTACGGCCCTTCGCGGCGGTCCGGCGTCCCGGCAAGCCCGCTCCCATAGGGAACGCGCGAAGTCTGACTCCAGCGTTGTATCTGTGGGAGCGGGCTTGTCGGGACGCCGGACCGCCGCGAAGGGCTGCAGAGCAGCCCCATTGGCTTAACTGACCGGCATCACCCCGAAGGGAATTTCAAGCATAAAGCCTGGCGCTTAGTTCCAGCCAGCCCGATCCATCAGGCGAATCGCCTCTGCCTGGCGCTTGCCGGCCACTTCCACCGGCAGGCTGTCGGCCTTGAACGTGCCCCAGGCGGCCACTTCAGCCGATGGCTTGACCTGTGGGTTGGCCGGGAACTCCTGGTTGATGTCGGCAAACAGCTTTTGCGCTTCTTCGCCGGTCATCCACTCCACCAGTTTTTTCGCCGCTTCCGGGTGCGGCGCATGCTTGGTCAGGCCAATGCCCGAGAGGTTGATGTGCACCCCACGGTCACCCTGATTCGGCCAGAACAGCTTGATCGGCAGATCGGGCTGCTGCTTGTGCAGGCGGCCGTAGTAGTAGGTGTTGACCACGCCCACGTCGCACTGGCCGGCTTCGATGGCCTGTAGCACAGCGGTGTCATCGGAGAACACGTCAGTGGACAGGTTGCCGACCCAGCCCTTGATGATCTGCTCGGTCTTGGCCTCGCCGTGAGTCTCGATCATGGTCGCGGTCAGCGACTGGTTGTAGACCTTTTTCGCAGTGCGCAGGCACAGGCGCCCTTCCCATTGCTTGTCGGCCAGCGCCTCGTAGGTGCTCAGCTCGCTCGGTTTGACCCGCTCGGTGGAGTAGACGATGGTCCGCGCACGCAGGCTCAGACCGGTCCAGTCATGGGACTTGGCGCGGTACTGAGGGGGGATGTTGGCGTCGATGACGTCCGACTTGATCGGCTGCAAAATGCCCATCTGCTCGGCCTGCCAGAGGTTGCCGGCATCCACGGTCAGCAGCAGGTCAGCCACGCCGTTCTGGCCCTCGGCCTTGATGCGCTGCATCAGCGGCGCTTCCTTGTCGGTGATGAACTTGATCTTGACCCCTGTCTTGGACGTGTAGGCGTCGAACACCGGCTTGATCAGCTCATCGATGCGCGAGGAGTACACCACCACTTCGTCCGCCGCCTGCACAGTGCCGCCGAACAGGGTCAGGGCCAGGGCGGCCAGTAGGTGCTTGCGTGGCAACATCGGGTATTCCTCGCGGGTGATTGAGCTGCGAATGGTAGTGAATACCATTAAGCAGCTCACCCGCTGAGCAGTTACCAGATGTTGCAGTCAGGGCCGGGCCAATTCCGGCAGATCGCCAGACAAGCCCAGCGCCTGCCGCACGAACAGCGCCTTGGCCTCAGGCAACTGCTCGACCAGCTTCAAACCACTGTTGCGCAGCCAGCGCAGCGGCAACGGATTGGCCTGGAACAGCCGCTTGAAGCCCTCCATGGCCGCCATCAGCGCCAGATTGTGCGGCATGCGCCGGCGCTCGTAGCGGCTCAGTACCTTCACATCCGCCAACCGCTCGCCGCGCTCGCAGGCCCGTACCAGTTCTTCGGCCAATACGGCGGCATCAAGAAAGCCCAGGTTGACGCCTTGCCCGGCCAGCGGGTGAATCACGTGGGCGGCATCGCCGATCAATGCCAGACCTTCAGCCACATAGCGCTTGGCGTGGCGCTGGCGCAGCGGCACGCAGACCCGAGGGTCAACCTCAAGGACCTGACCCAGACGCCCCTCAAAGGCGCGCTGGAGCGCCTCGGCGAAGGCGGCATCATCATGCCTCATCAGTTGCTCGGCCTGCTCTGGAGTAGTCGACCAGACGATCGAGCACCACTGCTGGCCGCCATCACGCGCCAGCGGCAGAAAGGCCAGCGGCCCCTCGTCGGTGAAGCGCTGCCAGGCGGTGGCCTGGTGCGCCTCGCTGCAGCGCACGCTGGTGACGATGGCCTGGTGCAGGTAGTCCCACTCGCGGGTTTCGCAGCCGGTCAGGTGGCGCACCGCCGAGTTGGCGCCATCGGCAGCGATGACCAGTGGTGCGCGCAGGCGACGGCCATCGGCCAGGGTCAGCAGCCACTCATCACCGGAGCGGCGCATCTGCTCCAGGCGGGCATTGGCCAGCAGGCCGATGTCGCTGTCGAGCAAGCGCTCCAGCAGGCCGTCCTGGACTACCCGGTTTTCGACGATGTGGCCCAGCAGGTCGGCGTGCACACTGGCCGCCGAGAAGTGGATCTGGCCGGTGCCGCTGCCGTCCCACACGTGCATGTCGGTGTACGGCGACAAGCGCCGGGCGACGATGCCATCCCAAGCGCCGAGGCGCTCGAGGATGCGCTGGCTGGCTGCCGACAAGGCACTGACCCGCGGCTCGAACGCGGCTTGCTGGTCAAACGGCTTGACCGACAATGGGCCGCCGTCGAGCAGGACAACTTGCAGGCCGCTGTGGCGCAATGCCAGGGCCAGGGCGCTGCCGACCATACCGGCACCGACAATCAGTACATCTGCGCGCGTTTCCATGCCTTACGCCTGCCTCACTTGCGGCTTGAGCCGTACATAAAGAGTTTTATCGACCCGCGCCACCAGTTCACCGGCACCGTCGCGGATGTCGACCTGCAGCCGCGGCAGGTACTTCTTGCCGCTGGCGGTCTGCTGGCGAATCTCGGCCAGCAGCGCGTCATCGACGTTGAACTCGGCATACACCGGGCCTTTGCCCGGTGAGATGAAATCGATGCTGGCGGCCTTGTCCCAGACAATGTACTCGCTGCCCAGACGCTCGATCAGCAACAGCATGTAGAACGGGTCGACCATCGAATACAGGCTGCCGCCGAACTGGGTGCCGACGTAGTTGCGGTTCCAGCGGGTGAGCTTCATGCGCACTTTGATGTGGCTCATGTCGGGGCTGATCTGCTGCACCCGAATACCAGCACCCAGGTACGGCGGGTAGATATTCAGCAACCAGCGCAGCATGCGGGCCTTGCGCGCCAGCCGACGCGAATCGCTCACAGGCGGCCCCGCAGATCGCTGCGGGTGCCCAGGCCCATCGCCTGGCGGGCGAACCAGCGCTTGGCCGGTGGCAACAGATCAAGGCCAAGCAAACCCAGGTTGCGTCCGGTGGTCAGCAACGGCTGGCTGCTGCCGAACATCCGCGTGACCTGATCGGAGAAGCCGATGGTCAGGCTCTGGTCGAGTTGCTGCCGCTGCTGATAGGTCTGCAGGGTCGCCAGGTCGCCGGGGTGCTGCGGGCCGGCCAGCAAGCCTTCAGCCAGCGCCTGCACATCGCGTAGCGACAGGTTGAAGCCCTGCCCGGCAATCGGGTGCAGGCTGTGCGCGGCATTGCCGAGGACCACCAGATGCGGGCGCACCTGCTCGCTGGCAGCCACCAGCGCCAGCGGGTACAGATGCCGCGCGCCAACCTGGCGCAGTGCGCCGAGGCGGAAGCCAAAGACCTGCTGCAGCTCGGCGAGGAAGTTGCGCTCATCGATCTCGGCCAGGCGCTTGGCGTCCATCCCCTGGCGGGTCCAGACCAGCGCGCAGCGGTTGTCCGGCAATGGCAGCAAAGCCATAGGCCCCTGTTCGGTAAAGCGCTCGAAGGCCTGACCGCCGTGGGCCTCACCGGGGGTGATATTGGCGATCAAGGCACTCTGCTGATAAGGCCGGCGCTGCACATGGATGCCCAGCTGCTCGCGCAAGCCCGAGCGACCACCGTCAGCCAGCACAGCCAGGTCACACTCAAGGCTGGTGTCGTCATCCAGCTGCAAGCGGTAACCGCTCTCGATCGGCCGCATCGCCTTGACCTCGGCCGGGCATCGCCAGCTCACCACTTCCGGGTCCAGGCCCTGCCACAGGCACTGGCCGAGCCAGGCGTTTTCCACCACATAGCCCAGCGCCGGCACGCCTTCTTCGCTGGCGTCCAGGCGGGTGGCGCCAAAGCGACCGCGGTCGGACACGTGAATCTGCAGAATCGGCTCGGCGCGCTGGCTGATGGCCGGCCACAGGCCCAACTGCTGGTAGATCTGCCGGGTGCCGAACGACAACGCCGACGAGCGCGCATCGTAGCTTGGCTGAAACGCATCGCCAGGAGCGAACGGCTCGATCAGCAGGATTTTCCAGCCACGCGCCTTGGCCCCAGCCTGCAGCGCCAGCGCCAGGCTGGCGCCGACCAGGCCGCCGCCGATGATCGCCAGGTTGACCCGGCTCATGCCGCCTGCTCGCGGGCAGCGGCCATCAGCGCCTCGATTTCGGCAACCGTCCGCGGCACGCCGGAGGTAAGAATTTCACAGCCCTGCCTGGTAACCACCACGTCGTCCTCGATCCTGATGCCGATACCGCGCCACTTCTTGGCCACGGCCTGATTGTCGGCGCCGATGTAAATGCCGGGTTCGACGGTCAGCGCCATGCCCACTTCGAGCACCCGCCACTGGCCGCCGACCTTGTACTCGCCGACATCGTGCACATCCATCCCCAGCCAGTGCCCGGCGCGGTGCATGTAGAACGCGCGGTAGGCCTCGCTGTCGATCAGCGCCTGCACTTCGCCCTTGAGCAAGCCCAGCCGCACCAGGCCTGCGGTAATCACCCGCACCGTCGCCTCATGGGCGTGGTTCCAGTGTTTGCCTGGGGCGATCTCGGCAAAGGCCGCAGCCTGGGCTTCGAGCACCAGCTCGTAGATGGCTTTCTGCTCAGCAGAAAAACGCCCGCTGACCGGGAACGTGCGGGTGATATCGCTGGCATAGCAGTCGATTTCACAGCCGGCATCGATCAGCACCAGGTCGCCGTCCTTAAGCACGGCGTCGTTCTGCTGATAGTGCAGGATGCAGCCATTACGCCCAGCAGCGACGATCGAGCCATAGGCCGGCATCTTCGCCCCGCCCTTGCGAAACTCGTAATCGAGCTCGGCCTCCAGGCTGTATTCGTAAAGCCCCGCCCGGCAGGCCTGCATCGCCCGCACATGGGCCCGTGCAGAAATCGCCGCAGCGGCGCGCATGACCTTCACTTCTGCTGCCGATTTATACAGGCGCATGTCGTGCAGCAGATGATCCAGCGCAACGAACTCGTTGGGCGGCTGCGCACCGAGGCGGGCCTTGGAGCGAATCAGGTTGATCCAGTCCATCAAGCGCCGGTCGAACTCAGGGTTGCTGCCCATCGCCGTGTACACCCGCTCGCGGCCTTCGATCAGGCCCGGCAGGATCTCGTCGATGTCGGTAATCGGAAATGCATCGTCCGCGCCATACTCGCGCAGGGCACCTTCCTGACCGGCACGCAAGCCGTCCCACAGCTCGCGTTCCGGGTTGCGTTCACGGCAGAACAGCACGTATTCGCCATGCTCGCGACCGGGGATCAGAACAATGACCGCCTCAGGCTCGGGAAAGCCGCTGAGGTACTGGAAGTCGCTGTCCTGACGGTACACGTGCTCGACATCACGGTTGCGAATGGCAACCGCAGCGGCGGGCAGGATGGCGATGCTGTTGGGGACCATCTGCGCCATCAGCGCCTTGCGCCGACGGGCATACTCGGCCTTGGGTATGTGGCTCATGGGCAGACGACCCCGATTGATCAGTGCAGCGATGGCTTGGGGGCAGGCGCAACTGGCGCGGCCAGCTCGGTGAACAGCAGCAGCGGCGCGACGCGCAGGTACTCGGTGACCTCCATGTAGTCGCTCTCGCCGTCCTCGGATTCTTCAAGGGCGTCTTGCACCTGCGAAATCGCCACCAGGTCCTGCAGCACTTCCTTGGCTTCGGTGGACAGGTCCTTGCCACCGGCGTTCAAGCCGAAGCCGGCGATGAAGCCCTGGCACCATTCGCCAAGGGCGGCGGCACGTTCGGTCAGCGGTTGTTCATCACCCGGCAGCAACAGCACCAGAGCGACGTCATCGCCGGTGAGTTCGGCCTTGACCATCTCCTGCAGGCCGATCAGGGCGTTGCGCACAGAGTCGTTCGGTTCGACCTCGAGGGTGTTGGCGGCGTCGGCCAACCAGGCCTCGGCATCGAAGCCTGCGCCGGCGCAGCTGCGGCCAATCAACAGGCCGTGCAGCTCGGCGGGGGAGACAGGGTGACCATTGCTCGAGAGCAGTGCGGCGAAAGCGGTGTACGGCGATTGAGTATTAGGCATGGGCTGCTAGGCGCCAGACGGCGCAATGTCTAGAATGAAGACCTTGTATCCTAGCACCGGCAGGCGCGCCAAGACCATCGGCACTGGCCGCCCAAGGCCCGGCACCGGCATCATGGCCAGGCCGTAAACGATGGAGCGAAACGAGTGCCCCCCATGCAAGACAACGACCTGCAAGCGCTGATGAGCCGTTTCGAGCTGCTGATCGAGCGCGTCGAGCAACTTAAACGGCAAAATGCACTCCTATTAGCGCAGGAAACTTCCTGGCGCGAAGAGCGCGCCCACCTCATTGAAAAAAATGAGATCGCAAGGCGTAAGGTCGAATCCATGATCTTGCGGCTCAAGGCCCTGGAGCAAGACTCATGAGTTCAAGCAATAGCGTCACCGTACAGATCCTCGACAAAGACTACTCGATCATCTGCCCGCCCGAAGAGCGCAGCAACCTGGTCAGCGCCGCGCGCTATCTGGATGGCAAGATGCGCGAGATCCGCAGCAGCGGCAAAGTCATCGGCGCCGATCGCATTGCGGTGATGGCGGCCTTGAACATTACCCACGAAATGCTCCACCGCCAGGAAACCCCCGAAGTGGCCAGCGGCGGTACTACCCGCGAGCAGGTGCGTGACCTGCTCGAGCGCGTCGACAGCGCATTGGCCGACGACACGGGTACCAAAAACGGCTGAGATCGGTATACTGGCGTCACTCCCTGGGAGATGCGCCAGTCGGTTATGTCCCTGAGCCGATACGCACAACCACGGGGGTTGCACGCTGGGGCCGGTGTGCATGTCCGCCCGACGGAAAGCCTTAACGCCCCCTGCAATCTCCACCTTGAACTTTCGGGTTCAAGGGCTACGCCGATAGCGGTCTTATCGGGGAGCCTGAATTCTGCATTGCTCGCCTGCTCTGGCGGGCAACTGGTCTGGCCGCCACGGCGGCCGACACCTTCGGGACCTCTGTGCCATGACCGACACCGCGCCCCTCACCCGCCCGCAACTTCGTCGCCAGCTGCGTAACGCACGCCGCGCCCTTACGCCTGCACAACAGCGTCAGGCGTCTCGCGGCCTGTACCGTCAGCTGGCCCAGCATCCGTTATTCCGCCGCGCCCGCCACATTGCCCTGTACCTGCCCAATGACGGCGAGATCGACCCGCGCCTGCTGCTGCGCGAGGGCCATCGGCGCGGCAAGCGGATCTACCTGCCGGTGCTGCACGCCTGGCCGGCCACACGCATGGTGTTTCAGCGTTACGACCAGGGTGAGGTGCTCAAGCGCAATCGCTTTCGCATCCCGGAGCCGGTAATCGAGCGCAAGCGGCAACGGCCAATCTGGGCGCTGGATTTGATCCTGCTGCCGTTGGTCGGGTTTGACGAAGTGGGTGGCCGCTTGGGCATGGGGGGCGGGTTCTATGACCGCAGCCTGGCCTATCAAAGCCGGCGCAAGACCTGGAAGAAACCGCTGCTGCTGGGCCTGGCGCATGAATGCCAGAAGGTCGAGCGTCTGGCGCAGGCCAGTTGGGATGTACCGCTGCAAGGCACGGTCTCGGACCGCCACTGGTACCTGGCGCGCAATTGAGCGCGCAATGACTTCAGCGCTGCTGTGGCGCTTGCTCGACGGGGGTCTGGTAGGCGACGTCCATCTTTCGCTCCAGCAAACTCTGCGCATAACCGGTGGTAACGACCCCAAGACCGAAGATAAAGGCCAGGATCCACAGCAGGTCCGGTTTGCGTTTGTTCATTGATTGCCCCCTGGCAACTGATTCGGGCTTGCCAGCTTTTTCAGTGCTGACTGAGCATAGTGCTTAAAATCGGCGCATTTTCCGCCAACCGGAGCCGACACGCAAACGTTGACGTCAACCGGCTGTCGGTTTCATGCAACTAGTTATTTCAGACTTTGTCAGGAGCAGCGTCCATGGCCTATTGGCTGATGAAATCCGAGCCGGACGAATTGTCCATCGATGACCTCAAACGCCTCGGCGAAGCGCGCTGGGACGGGGTGCGCAACTACCAGGCGCGCAATTTCCTCAGGGCCATGGCGGTTGGCGACGAGTTTTTCTTCTATCACTCAAGCTGCCCGCAGCCGGGCATTGCCGGTATCGCCAAAATTGTTGCAGCGGCGTACCCCGACCCTACGGCACTTGACCCGCAGAGTCACTACCACGATGCCAAGGCCAGCGCCGACAAGAACCCCTGGAGCGCCGTCGATGTCGCCCATGTGCGCACCTTCAAGCCTTTGCTCGGGCTGGGCTTGCTCAAGCAGCAGGCAGCTCTAGAGGAGATGCCGCTGGTGCAAAAAGGTACACGGCTGTCGGTAATGCCGGTGACCTTGAAGCAGTGGGCTGCGATCCTGACCTTGGCCAAGTAGTGGAAAGCAGAGGGGCTGCTTTGCAGCCCTTCGCGGGTAAACCCGCTCCCACAGGGATCACAGCGGTTTTGAAACCGAATTTCGACAAACGCCGCTGAACCCTGTGGGAGCGGGTTCACCCGCGAAGGGCCGCAAAGCGGCCCCGGTTGGCTTTACTGCACGATCAGGTTATTGAACAGCAGGTCCTCGACGATCGGCTTGCCTTCCTCGTTCTCCATCACCTGCTGTACCTGCTTCAACGCTTCCTGACGCAGGCGCTCCTTGGCCTCGACGTTACTCATGCTGTCCACGGTCTGCTGGGTGAACAGCGCCACCAGCTGATTACGAATCAGCGGCTCGTGATGCTTGACCGCCGCCGCAGCGGCATCGCCGGTCACGCGCAGGGCCACGTCAGCCTTGTACACGCGCAGCTTGCTGTTGCCATCGAGTGCGTAGTTGCCGACAAAGGGCGGGCTCAGGCTGATATAGGCAACCTTCGGCGCGCCTTCTGCGGCTTCCTCGGCCATCGCCGCCATTGGCAGCATCAGCGCCATAACCATCAAGATCCACGCTTTCACGAATTCGCTCCTCACATACAGTTGGCGCCAGCTTACCCAGCACGTCGCGCAAACCCAAGCCCGGGCTTATGCCGGGCCATCAGGGCCGAGCATGCTCGTTGACCGGGCAAGCAGTCCTCCTACACTTATCGGCCATCACCTGCAAAGGAATAGCCCCGATGAAAGCCGTGTTGTGCAAAACCCTGGGCCCGGCGCGCGATCTTGTGCTTGCAGACGTCGCCAGCCCCCAGCCGAAGATCAACGAGGTCCTGCTCGACGTGCACGCCGCCGGGGTCAACTTCCCTGACACGCTGATCATCGAAGGCAAATACCAGTTCCAGCCACCGCTGCCGTTCTCGCCGGGTGGCGAAGCGGCCGGGGTGGTTGCGGCGGTGGGCGCCAAGGCCGGCGCGTTCGAGGTGGGCCAGCGGGTCATGGCGCTGACCGGCTGGGGCGCGTTTGCCGAGCAGGTCGCGGTGCCCTACTACAACGTGCTGCCAATCCCCGACAGCATGGACTTCACCACCGCCGCCGCGCTGGGCATGACCTACGGCACTTCGCTGCACGCACTGCGCCAGCGGGCCAACCTGCAGCCTGGAGAAACCCTGTTGGTGCTGGGCGCTTCCGGTGGCGTCGGCCTGGCCGCCGTGGAGATCGGCAAAGCCATGGGTGCCAAGGTGATCGCCGCAGCCAGCAGCGCCGACAAGCTGGCGGTAGCCAAGGCTGCCGGTGCAGATGAGCTGATCGACTACAGCACAAGCTCGCTCAAGGATGAAATCAAGCGCCTGACCGGCGGCCAGGGCGTCGACGTGATCTACGACCCGGTCGGCGGCGAGCTGTTCGACCAGGCGGTGCGCGGCCTGGCCTGGAACGGCCGGCTGCTGGTGGTGGGCTTTGCCAGCGGCGTGATCCCACAACTGCCGGTCAATCTGGCGCTGCTCAAGGGCGCGGCGGTAGTGGGAGTGTTCTGGGGTGCATTTGCCCAGCGTCAGCCACAGGACAACGCAGCCAACTTCCGTCAACTGTTCGCCTGGCACGCCGAGGGCAAGATCAAACCACTGGTGTCGAAAACCTACCCACTGGCCGAAGCCGGCAGCGCCATAGAGCAACTGGCGCAGCGCAAGGCGGTGGGCAAGCTGGTAGTGCAGACCCGTTGAACGAAGCCTGCGCGGGGGTCAAACCTCGCGCAGATTATGGCAGCGGCGAAAACGCGCTTCCAGATTGCGATCAGGCATCTGGTGGCTGCGCAGCGCGTTCAAGGTCTGCTCGACATAATCGCGGGTGGTGCCGAAGCGCCCGCTGGCGCTGGCCAGGATCTGGCTCAGCAGCCCATCCGGCAGGTCGCCGGCGTAACACGGCAAGTGCCGCTCCAGCACGAAACCCAAGGCTTGCACCTTGCTGCCATTGTCGAGCCGGCAGGTCAGCCAGTGCGGGCGATAGGCCGGGTACGGCATCTCCCGTTGCCACAGGGCCATCAGCGAGTCATCCAGATTGCTGTCGTCCAGCCGGTAGGCAAAGCCGCTGCACGAGCCGCCGCGATCCAGGCCAAACACCAGCCCCGGGCACTCGGGTGTGCCGCGATGCTCATGCGACCACAGGTACAGCCCGCGATGATAACCGTGCACGCGCGCACGCTGACGTTCGACCGAGTTGCACTCCGGCCGCCAGATCAGCGAACCGTAGGCAAACAACCACACTGGCCCGCCACGGTGACGCGACATGGTCGACTGCATAGAAACTGACAGTTGCTCGCGCGTGAGTTGCTGACCAAAGTCCAGCGACGGCGGATAGGAAACTTTCCAGGATAGACTTTCAAGTGCCGACATAAGCTGCCGCCATTATTCCCCGAGAACTTACAATGAGCGCCACTGTAACTCACTGGCGCTGCGCTGGACTTACCGTACGGCAGAAAGGCACCGTATTACAAGCCCTGACGCAGGCAGGAGCAGCCGCAACATGGGCACTGCAGGCGAATGTGCAGTGCTGTTGCGAGTATAGATAAAGTTATTGGCAAGGGCGGTAAGACTTACCGCCTTATAATCAAGTCGAACAACTTTGGTTATTAGCGATCAACCACGCGGGGCGTAGGCAAATACATCTGCGCGCATGCGATGGGCGTCCATACCGGCTTCGACCAGAGCATCCAGCGTGGCATAGACCATGTTGGGCGAGCCGCTGGCGTACACGTGAACGTCATTGAGGTCAGCGATATCTTCGCAAACCGCCTCGTGGAGCATGCCGCAGCGCCCTTCCCAACCACACAGGTCGCTGACCACCTTGTGCAGGAACAGGTTGGGCAAGCGCTGCCACTCGTCCCAGTGCTCGAGCGCGTAGAAGTCCTCAGGGCGACGCACGCCCCAGTACAGGTGCACCGGGTGCTTGAAGCCGTTGGCCCGGCAGTGCTCGATCAGGCTGTGCATCTGGCCCATGCCGGTGCCGGCGGCGATCAACACCAGCGGCCCATCCGGCAGCTCGGCCAGGTGGGTGTCGCCAAACGGCATCTGAATACGCGCCAGGCCGTCGCGCTGCAATTGCTCAATCAATGCCACCGAGCTGGGCTCGCGAGCCAGTACGTGCAGCTCCAGGTCCCGCCCGGCATGCGGCGCGGAGGCCAGCGAGAAGGCCGCCTTGTCGGCGCCATCGCGCTCGATCATCAGGTATTGGCCGGCGTGGTAGCGCAGCGGCTTGCCAGCGGGGGCACGCAGGCGCACGCGCCAGACATCACCGCCAACCTCGATGCACTCGCTGACCGTGCAGGCCAGCGTGCGCAGCGGCAGCTCGCCCAGGGCCAGAACGCCGTCCCAGAGCAGCACGCAGTCTTCCAACGGCTCGGCAATGCAGGTGAACAGCTCGCCGTGATCGCGCACTTCACCGTCCTGGCGCACCCGGCCTTCGACCAGCAGTGCCGCGCAGACATGGCAGTTGCCATTGCGACAGCTGCTCGGGCAGTCATAGCCCAGGCGCCGCGCACCATCAAGAATCCTTTCACCGGGCTCCAGCGCCAGTACCGCCCCGGAGGGCTGCAACGTTACCTGCATCAATCTATTCCCAACTGATCCCACAGCTCATCGATACGGCGGGTGACGGCATCGTCCTTGACGATGACCCGGCCCCATTCGCGTGTTGTCTCGCCCGGCCACTTGTGTGTGGCGTCCAGGCCCATCTTCGAGCCAAGCCCCGACACCGGTGAGGCAAAATCCAGGTAGTCGATCGGCGTGTTGTCGATCATCACCGTATCACGCTTGGGGTCCATGCGCGTGGTGACGGCCCAGATCACGTCGTTCCAGTCGCGGGCGTTGATATCGTCGTCGGTGACAATAACGAACTTGGTGTACATGAACTGTCGCAGGAACGACCACACACCGAGCATTACCCGCTTGGCATGGCCTGGGTACTGCTTCTTGATGGTCACCACCGCCATACGGTACGAGCAGCCTTCCGGCGGCAGGTAGAAGTCGGTGATCTCCGGGAACTGCTTTTGCAGGATCGGCACGAACACTTCGTTCAGGGCCACACCCAGAATCGCCGGCTCATCCGGTGGCCGGCCGGTATAGGTGCTGTGATAGATCGGATTACGCCGATGGGTGATGCGCTCGATGGTGAACACCGGGAAGCTGTCGACTTCGTTGTAGTAGCCGGTGTGATCGCCATACGGGCCTTCCGGGGCCATCTCGCCAGGGTGGATAACCCCTTCAAGGATGATTTCCGCCGTGGCCGGCACCTGCAGGTCGCTGCCGCGGCACTTGACCAGCTCGGTACGGTTACCGCGTAGCAGGCCGGCAAAGGCGTACTCGGACAAGGTATCCGGCACCGGCGTGACCGCGCCAAGGATGGTCGCCGGGTCGGCGCCGAGCGCCACCGCCACCGGGAATGGCTGGCCCGGGTGCTTCTCGCACCACTCGCGATAGTCCAGCGCGCCGCCTCGATGGCTCAACCAGCGCATGATGACTTTGTTGCGGCCGATCACCTGCTGGCGATAGATGCCCAGGTTCTGCCGCTCTTTGTTCGGCCCGCGGGTGACGGTCAGGCCCCAGGTAATCAGCGGCGCAACGTCGCCCGGCCAGCAATGCTGAATCGGCAGCTGGCTGAGGTCGACGTCGTCGCCCTCGATCACCACCTCATGGCACACCGCGTCCTTGACCACCTTGGGCGCCATCGACACGACTTTCTTGAAGATCGGCAGCTTCGACCAGGCATCCTTGAGACCCTTGGGCGGCTCGGGCTCCTTGAGGAAGGCCAGCAGCTTGCCGATCTCGCGCAGCTCTGCAACCGACTCGGCGCCCATGCCCATGGCGACCCGCTCCGGTGTGCCGAACAGGTTGCCCAGCACCGGGATGTCGAAACCGACAGGCTTTTCGAACAGCAACGCCGGGCCCTTGGCACGCAAGGTGCGATCGCAGACTTCGGTCATTTCCAGGACGGGTGAAATCGGAACCTGGATGCGCTTGAGTTCGCCGCGCTGCTCCAGGCCACGGATAAAGTCGCGCAAATCGCGATACTGCATGCGTAAGCCTCGTGTTGGCCGTATCGGTCGGGGTGCAGAGTGTAGCGCCGATCAGGCTTTTGTAGGATGCCAAAATGACTTGGGGCCGCTGCGCAGCCCTTCGCGGGTAAACCCGCTCCCACAAGGTTCGATGTAATCCCTGTGGGAGCGGGTTTACCCGCGAAGGGGCGCGCAGCGGCCCCAAATCTTCAGCATATTAAGCGCGAAGCTTACTTGCGCTTCATCGACAGGAAGAACTCGTCGTTGGTCTTGGTCTGCTTGAGCTTGTCGATCAAGAACTCGATAGCGGCAATCTCGTCCATCGGGTGCAGCAGCTTGCGCAGGATCCACATGCGCTGCAGCTCGTCATCAGCAGTCAGCAGCTCTTCACGACGCGTGCCCGACTTGTTGATGTTGATGGCCGGGAACACACGTTTCTCGGCGATACGACGGTCCAAAGGCAGTTCCATGTTACCGGTACCTTTGAACTCTTCGTAGATCACTTCATCCATCTTCGAGCCGGTTTCAACCAGCGCGGTAGCGATGATGGTCAGCGAGCCGCCTTCTTCGATGTTACGCGCAGCACCGAAGAAGCGCTTTGGCTTCTCGAGCGCATGGGCATCGACACCACCGGTCAGGACCTTGCCGGAGCTCGGGATGACGGTGTTGTAGGCACGGGCCAGACGGGTGATCGAGTCGAGCAGGATGACCACGTCTTTCTTGTGCTCAACCAGGCGCTTGGCCTTTTCGATGACCATTTCGGCAACCTGCACGTGGCGGGTTGGCGGCTCGTCGAAGGTCGAAGCAACCACTTCGCCGCGCACGGTGCGTTGCATCTCGGTAACTTCTTCCGGGCGCTCGTCGATCAGCAGAACGATCAGGTGGCACTCGGGATTGTTACGGGTGATGTTGGCAGCGATGTTCTGCAGCATGATCGTCTTGCCCGCTTTTGGCGGAGCGACGATCAGGCCACGCTGGCCCTTGCCGATCGGCGCGCACAGGTCGATCACACGCCCGGTCAAGTCCTCGGTGGAGCCGTTGCCGGCTTCCATCTTCAGGCGCTTGTTGGGGAACAACGGCGTCAGGTTCTCGAAGAGGATCTTGTTCTTCGCGTTTTCTGGACGGTCGTAGTTGATCGTGTCGACCTTGAGCAGCGCGAAGTAACGCTCCCCTTCCTTTGGCGGGCGAATCTTGCCAACGATGGTGTCACCGGTACGCAGGTTGAAGCGACGGATCTGGCTGGGCGAGACGTAGATATCGTCAGGGCCGGCCAGGTAGGACGCATCAGCCGACCGCAGGAAACCGAAACCATCCTGGAGAATCTCCAGCACGCCGTCACCCGAGATCTCTTCGCCGCTCTTAGCGTGTTTTTTCAACAGGGCGAAAATCACGTCCTGCTTGCGCGAACGGGCCATGTTTTCAATGCCCATCTGTTCGGCCATTTCTAGCAGATCAGTAATCGGCTTTTGCTTGAGTTCAGTCAGGTTCATAAGGGGAGTGGACGTAATCATGTAAGAAGGGAGAATTAAGCTTCTGGCTTAATGAAGCCGCGCCGCAAGAAGGCGACAGGATCGCGTACTGATTCGAATTGGGATGCTTCGGCGACGGCGTGCAGGGGGCACTTGAAGAAACAGTGCGAGGCCGAATGTAACACTTGCTTTTTTGCGCGTCTAGGGTTCGCAAAAAGAAAAGCCCCGGATTTACCGGGGCCTTTTCACATCACAGGTTGGCGTCGATGAACGCAGCCAGTTGTGATTTCGACAGCGCGCCGACCTTGGTTGCCTCGACGTTACCGTTCTTGAACAGCATCAGCGTCGGGATGCCACGCACGCCGTGCTTGGCCGGGGTTTCCTGGTTGTCGTCGATATTCAGCTTGGCGACGGTCAGTTTACCCTCGTAGGTAGTGGCGATGTCGTCCAGGACTGGAGCGATCATCTTGCATGGGCCGCACCATTCAGCCCAGTAGTCGACCAGCACCGGGCCTTCTGCCTTCAGGACTTCGGCCTCGAAGGTGGCGTCGGTGACATGTTTGATCAGGTCGTTGCTCATGGATATCTCCAGGTGGAAAGCAAAATCGTGGCCCATCATAGCTGCACCGGCTGGCTACAGGAAGTCGCGGACGATTGAGTGTAACTATAGTGGAGCAAGACACCCCGCATCGAAACTGTCACATAGGTGTCATACGATCCGTGCGCACCTTGCTTTGCATCAAACCTTGCCCAGCCACGCGTTGGCGTATGCCCGCGTTCGTGGCAGGATTGCCAGGTAACCGACCGAGAATCTCGAAAATCATGCCGCAGAACTCCGCGAAGAACCTATCCCTGATCGCCGCCATCGACCTGGGCTCCAACAGTTTCCACATGGTCGTGGCCAAGGCCCACCACACGGAAATCCGCATTCTTGAGCGGCAGGGCGAGAAGGTTCAGCTGGCCGCCGGTATCGACGAAGAGCGCCGCCTCAGCGAAGAAGCCATGCAGCGCGGCCTGGAGTGCCTCAAGCGCTTCGCCCAGCTGATCAACGGCATGCCCGATGGCGCCGTGCGCATCGTCGGCACCAACGCACTGCGCGAAGCGCGCAACCGCAACGAATTCATCCAGCGCGCCGAAGCTATCCTCGGCCACCCGGTCGAGGTCATCTCCGGCCGTGAAGAAGCGCGCCTGATCTACCTCGGCGTGTCGCACACCCTGGCCGACAATCCGGGCAAGCGCCTGGTCGCCGACATTGGTGGCGGCAGCACCGAGTTCATCATTGGCCAGCGCTTCGAGCCGTTGCTGCGCGAGAGCCTGCAAATGGGCTGCGTCAGCTATACCCAGCGCTACTTCCGCGACGGCAAGATCACCCCGGCGCGCTACGCCCAGGCCTACACCGCTGCGCGCCTGGAGCTGATGAGCATCGAAACCGCCCTGCACCGGCTGACCTGGGACGAAGCGATCGGCTCGTCCGGGACCATTCGCGCCATCGGCGCGGCGATCAAGGCTGGCGGCCTGGGCAACGGTGAGGTCAATGCCGAAGGCCTGGCCTGGGTCAAACGCAAGCTGTTCAAGCTGGGCGACACCGACAAGATCGACTTCGAAGGGGTCAAGCCTGACCGCCGCACGATCTTCCCGGCCGGCCTGGCAATTCTCGAAGCCATTTTCGATGCACTCGAACTGCAACGCATGGACCACTGCGACGGCGCCCTGCGTGAAGGTGTGCTGTTCGACCTGCTTGGCCGCCATCACCACGAAGATGTGCGCGAGCGCACCCTCAATTCGTTGATGGAGCGCTACCACGTCGACCACGGCCAGGCCGCGCGGGTCGAACGCAAGGCGCTGCACGCGTTTGATCAAGTGGCCAAAGACTGGGATCTGGAAGAAGGCAACTGGCGCGACCTGCTGAGCTGGTCGGCCAAGGTCCATGAGGTGGGCCTGGACATCGCCCACTATCACTACCACAAGCACGGCGCCTACCTGATCGAACACTCCGACCTGGCCGGTTTCTCGCGTGAAGACCAGCAGATGCTCGCGCTGCTGGTACGCGGCCATCGCCGCAACATTCCCAAGGACAAATTCGCCGAGTTCGGCGATGAAGGCAGCCAGCTGATTCGCCTGTGCGTACTGCTGCGCTTTGCCATCCTCTTCCACCACATCCGCGGCACCCAAGAGATGCCCAAAGTGGTGCTGCAAGCCCACGAAAATAGCCTGGAAGTAGTATTCCCGGACGGTTGGCTGGAACAGCACCCGCTGACCCAGGCCGACTTCGCCAACGAGGCGGAGTGGCTGGCCCGGGTCGGCTTCGTCCTCAGCGTACGTTGAGGACCGGGTTGCTCAGGCGCTCCAGCAGGGTCGCCTGGGCACTGCGCGGGTTCTGGTTGCCGGTTGGCGTGCTGCGCACGTAGCGGCCGTCGGACTGCAGGATCCAAGCCTGAGTGTTGTCGGTCAGGTAGCTTTCCAGCTCCTTCTTGACCCGCAGCAGGTGCTTCTTGCCCTCGACGGGGAAGCAGGTCTCGACGCGTTTATCGAGGTTGCGCTCCATCCAGTCGGCACTCGACAGGAAGATCTGCTCTTCGCCGCCATTGAGGAAGTAAAACACCCGCGTGTGCTCAAGGAAGCGGCCGATGATCGAGCGTACGTGAATATTGTGCGAAACCCCGGCGATGCCCGGGCGCAGGCAGCACATGCCACGCACCACCAGATCGATACGTACACCTGACTGGCTGGCCTTGTACAGCGCGCGGATGATCTTCGCGTCGGTCAACGAGTTGAACTTGGCGATGATGTGCGCCGGCTTGCCGTCGAGCGCGCACTGGGTCTCGCGGGCAATCATGTCGAGCATGCCCTTCTTCAGCGTGAACGGCGCATGCAGGAGCTTTTTCATGCGCAGGGTCTTGCCCATGCCGATCAGCTGGCTGAACAGCTTGCCAACGTCTTCGCACAGCGCGTCATCCGAGGTCAGCAGGCTGTAGTCGGTATACAGACGGGCGTTGGCGGCGTGGTAGTTGCCGGTGCCGAGATGCGCGTAGCGGACGATTTCGCCCTGCTCGCGACGCAGGATCAGCATCATCTTGGCGTGGGTCTTGAAGCCGACTACGCCATAGATCACCACCGCGCCGGCCGCCTGCAGGCGGCTGGCCATCTGCAGGTTGGACTCTTCGTCGAAGCGCGCACGCAGCTCGATCACCGCAGTGACTTCCTTGCCGTTACGCGCTGCGTCGACCAGTGCGTCGACGATCTCCGAGTTGGCGCCGCTGCGGTACAGGGTCTGGCGCACGGCGAGCACGTGCGGGTCTTTGGCTGCCTGGCGCAGCAGGTCGACCACTGGGGTGAACGACTCGAAGGGGTGCATCAGCAGGATGTCCTGCTTGCTGACCACGCTGAAGATGTTTTCGGCGTTCTGCAGCAGCTTGGGGATCGCCGGGGTGAACGGCAGGTACTGCAGTTCCGGGTGGCTTTCCAGGCCGGTGATGCTGAACAGCCGGGTCAGGTTGACCGGACCATTGACCTGATACAGCTCGTTCTCGCTCAGACTGAACTGCTTGAGCAGGTAGTCGGACAGATGCTTGGGGCAGGTGTCGGCGACTTCCAGGCGCACCGCATCGCCGTAGCGACGCGAGAACAGCTCACCACGCAGAGCGCGGGCAAGGTCGTCGACCTCTTCCGAGTCCAGCGCCAGGTCGGCGTTACGGGTCAGGCGGAACTGATAGCAACCCTTGACCTTCATGCCCTGGAACAAATCATCGGCGTGGGCGTGAATCATCGACGAGAGGAATACGTAGTTGGCACCGGTGCCGCCTACCTCCTCCGGTACGCGAATCACCCGAGGCAGCAAACGCGGCGCGGGGATGATCGCCAGGCCCGAATCGCGGCCGAATGCATCGACCCCTTCGAGCTCGACGATGAAGTTCAGGCTCTTGTTGACCAGCAACGGGAACGGGTGGGTCGGATCGAGGCCGATCGGGGTGATGATCGGCGCGATCTCGTCGCGGAAGAAACGCCGCACCCAGGTCTTGATCTTCGGCGTCCAGTTGCGCCGACGAATGAAGCGAATGTTGTGCTTTTCCATCTCTGGCAGCAGCACGTCGTTAAGGATCGCGTACTGGCGATCCACTTCGTGGTGCACCAGCTCGCTGATCCGGCTCAGGGCCTGATGTGGCTGCAGGCCGTCGGCGCCGGCCAGCTCACGGGCAAAATTGATCTGCTTCTTCAGGCCGGCGACGCGGATCTCGAAGAACTCGTCGAGGTTGCTGGAGAAGATCAGCAGGAACTTCAAGCGCTCGAGCAGCGGATACGACTCGTCCAGCGCCTGTTCCAGCACGCGGAAGTTGAACTGCAGCTGCGAGAGCTCGCGATGAATGTACAGGCTGCTGTCGTCCAGCCCAGGCACCGGGATCGCCGGCGCCGGCGCAGGGGTCGGCGCGGCGGTTTCGAGCGCGGCGTCGGCAACCGCTTCGACCACAGGCTCGGCCACCGGCTCAAGGTCTGGCGGCGTTTGCGTCAGCTCTTGCGGTAGCGCTTGAGCATCCTTGATGTCGACCGGGGATAGCACTTCGTTATTCATCTGACGTTCCTGAAGGGCGTTACTGCCCTCTCAACAATTGGGCGGCGCGAACGGCGAAATAAGTGAGAATGCCATCGGCGCCTGCACGTTTGAAAGCGGTTAGCGATTCGAGGATCACGGCCTCGCTCAGCCAGCCATTCTGAATTGCCGCCATGTGCATGGCGTACTCGCCGCTGACCTGATAGACAAAGGTCGGCACCTTGAACTCGGTTTTGACCCGGTAAACGATATCCAGGTATGGCATGCCTGGCTTGACCATGACCATATCGGCACCTTCGGCCAGGTCAGTGGCCACTTCGTGCAGGGCCTCGTCGCTGTTGGCCGGGTCCATCTGGTACGACGCCTTGTTGGCCTTGCCCAGGTTCAAAGCCGAGCCTACCGCATCGCGGAACGGGCCGTAGTAGGCACTGGCGTACTTGGCCGAGTAGGCCATGATGCGCACGTTGACGTGACCGGCGACTTCCAGCGCCTCGCGGATCGCGCCGAGGCGGCCGTCCATCATGTCAGATGGCGCCACCACTTGCGCGCCAGCCTCGGCGTGGGACAGCGCCTGGCGCACCAGCGCATCGACGGTGATGTCGTTCTGCACGTAGCCGTCTTCGTCGAGGATGCCATCCTGGCCGTGGGTGGTAAACGGGTCGAGGGCAACGTCGGTGATCACCCCAAGCTCCGGGAAGCGTTCACGCAGGGCGCGGGTAGCGCGCTGGGCAATGCCATCCGGGTTCCACGCTTCGGCGCCATCCAGGGTCTTTTTCTCGACCGGGGTTACCGGGAACAGTGCCAAGGCCGGAATCCCCAGGTCCACCCAGGACTGCGCAGCTTCCAGCAGCAAGTCGATCGACAAGCGCTCGACACCTGGCATGGACGGCACTTCTTCCCGGCGGTTTTCACCATCCAGAACGAATACCGGCAAGATCAGGTCATCGACCGTCAGGGTGTTTTCACGCACCAGGCGACGGGAAAACTCGTCGCGGCGATTGCGACGCAGACGTGTGGCAGGAAACATACGGTTGGCGGGGGTAAAGCTCACGGCAGACTCCTGAGCCCGCGCAGGCGGGCAGCGCGACAGTTATAAGCGGCCATTATGACGCCTGTGTTACACCCTTGGGCAACCCTGCGACGTGTCGCCACAGGCAATCACCATGTAGGAATTGTTCACGTCGAGACACATTTGGACACTTTCCCCACGGCCCGCGAAGGGGTAGGCTGCGCGTTCATTTCGCCAGCACCCCAGAAGATGCTTCAACAATTCCTGCAGGATTTCGGCTACTTTGCCCTTTTTCTCGGCACATTTTTTGAAGGTGAGACCATCCTGGTGCTTGCGGGATTTCTTGCGTTCCGCGGTTACATGGACATCAACATGGTGTGCGTGGTGGCCTTCTTCGGCAGCTATGCCGGCGACCAGCTGTGGTACTTCATGGGCCGCCGCCATGGCCGCGCAATCCTGGCGCGCAGGCCGCGCTGGCAGGCCATGGGCGACCGTGCCCTGGACCATATCCGCCGCCACCCGGACATCTGGGTACTGAGCTTCCGCTTCGTCTATGGCCTGCGCACGGTGATGCCGGTAGCGATTGGCCTGTCGGGCTATCCGCCGCGCCGCTACCTGCTGCTCAACGGCATTGGCGCTGCGGTGTGGGCAGTGGCCCTGGGCGCTGCGGCCTACCACTTCGGGGCGATCCTCGAAGGCCTGCTTGGCAACGTCAAGAAGTACGAGCTGTGGGTACTTGGCGGCCTGCTGGTGCTGGGCCTGCTGCTGTGGCTGCGCCGGCGTTTTCGCACCCAGCGCGCCGAGCGCAAGGCGGCCGCCGACGCGGCTGCGACCGAGCAGCTGACCGACAAGCCAAGCCCACCGCAAGAATGAACATGCCGCTGTTGCCGTGATCCTAGTAAAGTGCCAAGCAACAATTGGCGCCTGGACTCTGGAGAAACAAGCATGACAAAAAAAGTGGCGGTGATTCTTTCCGGCTGTGGTGTCTACGATGGCGCTGAAATCCACGAAAGCGTGATCACGCTGCTGCGCCTGGACCAGCGCGGCGCGCAGGTGCAGTGCTTTGCACCAAACATTCCGCAACTGCATGTAATCGATCATCTGACCGGTGAGCAAACCAGCGAGACCCGCAATGTGCTGGTCGAGTCGGCGCGGATTGCCCGCGGCCAGGTCAAGGACATTCGCGAAGCAGACGTCAGCGAGTTTGACGCGCTGATCGTGCCCGGCGGCTTTGGCGCTGCAAAAAACCTCTCCAACTTTGCCGTTGAAGGTGACAAGTGTACGGTTCAACCAGACGTACTGGCGCTAGCCGAGGCCTTCGCCGAAGCCGGCAAACCGGTCGGCCTGATGTGCATTTCGCCAGCTCTGGCAGCGAAGATCTACGGCCCAGGCGTGGTCTGCACCATCGGTAACGATGCCGGCACCAGCGCGGCGGTGGTGAAGATGGGCGGCACCCACGAAGAGTGCGATGTACATGACATCGTCGAAGACACCCAGCGCAAGCTGGTGACCACCCCGGCGTACATGCTCGCTACCTCGATCAGCGATGCGGCCAGCGGCATCTACAAACTGGTCGATCGGGTGCTGGAATTGACCCACGCCAACGACCACTGAGCTGCCCTGCAGCGCTGGCCCAGGCCGGCGCTGCGTGGTGCTGTGATCAACGTCGTAATCAGCCCCTGGCGAGGCGGGTCAGGATGCGGTCGAGGGAGTTGGCGAACTCCTGCTTCTCTTTCTCGCCGTAAGGCCCCTGGCCGCCACTGGCCTGGCCCTGTTCACGCAGCTCGGTGAACAAGTTACGCGTCGCCAACCGGTCGGCCATATTGCGCTCATCGAACTCACGGCCACGTGGGTCGAGCGCCGCCACGCCGTTTTTCACAAGGCGGTCGGCCAAGGGGATATCGCTGCAGATCACCAACTCGCCCGGTACGGCATTCTCGACCAGATAATCATCGGCGGCATCCGGTCCGCTCGGCACCACGATCAGCTTTACGCAGGCAAATGCCGGCTTGATCTGCGCTTGGCCGGCGACCATCACCACCTCAAGTTTGCGCTTGAGGGCAAACTTTACGATCAGGTCCTTGGCTGCCTTGGGGCAGGCGTCGGCATCGATCCATATACGCATTGCTGCATTCTCATCGGCTGTTAATCACTGCGCCCAGTGTGCCAGATCGCAGCTCAACTGGCCGCAGCGCGGCGCCGCTCGAGCAGCCACGAGCGGCCATACAGCAGCGCGATCGCGCTCAGTGCCAAGGCTTGTGCCGCCAGTGAGTAGGCATCGGCATGAATGCCCAGCCAGTCGAATTCAAAGAACGCCACCGGCCGCGTGCCGAGGATGCCTGCCTCTTGCAAGGCCTTGATGCCATGCCCGGCGAACACCACCGACAGTGCGCACAGCAGCGCGGCGTTGATGCTGAAGAACAGCGCCAACGGCAGCTTGGCCGAACCGCGCAGGATCACCCAGGCCAGGCCCACCAACAGCACCAGCGCGGTGGCACCACCGGCCAGCACAGCGTTGTGCCCGGCAGGCCCTGATTGCAGCCACAGGGTTTCGTAGAACAGGATCACCTCGAACAGCTCGCGGTACACCGAGAAGAACGCCAGCAAGGCAAAACCAAAGCGCCCGCCGCCGCCGACCAGGCTGCTTTTGATGTAGTCCTGCCAGGCCGCAGCGTGGCGCCGGTCGTGCATCCACACGCCGAGCCACAGCACCATCACGCTGGCAAACAGCGCGGTGCAACCTTCGAGCAATTCGCGCTGAGCACCGCCAACGTCGATCAGATACGCCGCTACCGCCCAGGTGGCGAAGCCTGCGACCAGTGCCAGCGCCCAGCCAACGTTGACGCTGCGCACCGCAGATTGCTGGCCGGTATTGCGCAGGAATGCCAGGATCGCGGCCAGCACCAGAATCGCCTCGAGGCCTTCGCGCAGCAGAATCAACAGCCCGGAGATGTAGCTCAGCGACCAGCTCAGGCCATCGCTGCCAAGCAGCTTGGCGGCGGCGTCGAGCTTGACCTTGGCCTCGCTCAGGCGCTGTTCGGCCTGGGCGACGGGCAGGCCGTCCTGCAACGACTGCCGATAGGCCATCAGGGCCTTCTCGGTGTCTTTGCGTACCTGGGCATCGATGTTGTCGAGGGAGCTTTCGACCAGCTCGAAACCTTCCAGATACGCCGCAACCGACAGGTCGTAGGCCTGGTCATGATCGCCGTCGCGATAGGCCGCCAGGCTCTTGTCGAGGGTGCTGGCGGTGTAGTCGAGCAACTGCGCCGGGCCGCGCTTGACCTGCGGCGGCTGTGCACGCTGGGCCCGAAACGCAGCTACGGCCTCGGCGCTGTGGCTGGCGGCGACTTCTGCAGGGGTCTGCCGGGCCAGATCAGCGAGGTTCCAGGCCGGGGCGCCAGCAGCGGCCTGCGGCTCGGCGCTGAAGCTGGCGACAAAGGCCGCTACGTCCCAGCGCTGACGCTCGTCGAGCTGGTCGGCAAACGAGGGCATTTCGGTGCCTTCGATGCCCAGGCCAAGGGTGTTGTAGAGGTCGAACAGGCTGAGCTGATCGAGCCGGGCGACGTCGCGCAGGTTGGCCGGCGCTGGCTCCAGACCGAGCCCGGCCGGGCCATCGCCGGCACCACTGTCACCGTGGCAGATCGAGCAGTTTTGCGCGTACAGCGCGGCGCCGCGGGCAGGATCAGGGGTGATTATCGGGGCCTGGCTGACCTCATAGGCAACCGCCAGACGGGCACCGAGCTGGCGCGCCTCGCGAGCAACGGTAGGGCCGTCCTGGCGCTGGTCGATGGCGGTGCGCAAGGCCTGTACGCCCTGTTCGAGGGCATCACTTTCGGCGTGCGCTGGCAGGTTTTTCACCAGTTCGGCGAGCACGCTGCTGAATTCCTGCTGCTCGCGGTACTCACCGTCATCGACCACCCTGCCCTCGCGCACCGTTGGCGGGTAATCCGCGCCAATGTAATCGAGCAGGTGCAAGGCCTTGGTCGCCTCTGCAGGAGCTTCGGCCATGGCCAGCGTGCTGCACAGCGCCAGCACTGGCCACAGCAGCCAGGCGAGTAAACGGGGACGGGAAGTCATGGCCGATCTCGAGGGGAATACGAAAGAGAACATTGTTCACTTCCACTCGCGCCTGCTCAAGGGCTGCCGGCAAATTTCACGAAAAATCTTGTAACAGATTAGCGACAGGGGCCAGCGCAACCTAATTCAAGCCTCCATGCCAGCAAAACGCCACCTTGTGCTTATAATGTCGCGCCTTTGCCTTTGTTCCCCCGCAATCACGGGCCGCGCTGGCGCAGGACGCAGTCCATCCATTCAGGGAAGAACAACACCGATGGTCCCCCGCGCAGTACTTCTGGCAGCGCTTATCGCCGTCACGCAACTGACCGGCTGCGCTGTGTTTCGCAGTTACGACAGCGAGCTTCAGGAAACCAACCAGCAGCTTGTCGCCGGCAATGTCGACGCTGCCCTGGCTCTGCTCGAGAGCAACAACAAGAGCGACGTCAAAGACCTCCTCTACTACTTCGAAAAAGGCGAGCTGCTGCGTTCCAAAGGTGATCTGCAGGGTAGCCAGCAAGCCTGGCGCGTGGCCGACGGCGTGGTCTTCGAGTGGGAAGAAGCAGTCAAACTGGACACTGAAAAGTACCTCAGCCAGTTCGCCAGCTATCTGGTCAACGACAAGGTCCGCCGCTACCAGGGCTACGACTACGAAAAGGTCATGCTGACCACCCAGATGGCCCTGAACCTGCTGGCGCAGAACGATTTCGCCGGCGCCCGTACCGAAATCAAGAAGACCCACGAACGCGAAGCGGTCATTGCCGAGCTGCGTGACAAGCAGTACCTCAAGGGCGAGCAGGAAGCCGAACAACAAGGTGCCAGCACCGAGTTCAAGGATCTGAAGGGATATCCGGTGGCCAGCCTCGACGACCCTGAAGTGGTCAGTCTGAAAAACAGCTACCAGAGCGCGTTCAGCCATTACCTGTCCGGCTTCGTCTACGAGGCCCTTGGCGAGAAGGGCCTGGCCGCGCCGGGCTACCGCACTGCAGCCGAGCTACGGCCGAAGACGCCATTGCTCGAGCAAGCCCTGCTCAACCTGGATGGCAAGCAAGCCAAAGCCGGCGAGAGCGATGTGCTGATTGTAGTCCAGAGCGGCCTGGCACCGGCACGCGACTCGATGCGCATCCCGCTGCCACTGACGATCGACGGTAATCTGGTGATCACCACGCTGTCGTTCCCGGTGATAAGGGAAGACAACAGCACTGCGCGCTTTGGCGAGGTCTACCTGAACGACCAGGCTGTCAGCCTCACTTCACTCAACAACACCAGCGCCATGTCGCGCAGGGCCCTGCGTGACGACATGCCGGAGATCATCCTGCGCACCAGCGTGCGCGCGGTCAGCCGCACCCTGGCGCAAAAAAAGCTGAACGAGGTCGACCCGCTGGCAGCCCTGATCGTGGGCATTGCCGCGGCAGTGGTCGAAGGCGCCGACACCCGCACCTGGCGCACTCTGCCCAACCAGACCCAGGTCGCCCGCGTGCATCTGGCCCAAGGCGAACATCGCCTGAGCCTGCCGGCGATCCTCGGCAGCGGTACGCTCAAGGTCAAGATCGACCAACCCTACCAAGTGATCAGCCTGCGCGTGCTCGGCCATCAGGTGTTCGCCAGTGGCGCCGCCATACAACTGCCGCAGCCGGCCCAAGCGCCGGTGCTTGCCAACCTCAAATAATCTCAAGGATCGAACATGCGTTTAATCTGCATCGCTCTTGTCGCCGCCGCCCTCCTGGCAGGCTGCGCCAGTCCGCCCGAGCCTGGCAGCGCCGCCAGCAAGGTGGTGACCATGGGCCAGCTCGACGACTTTGACATTGGCCCGACGCGGGTGGCCCGCGAACGCGGATTTCTCACCGTCAAGGTCGCCATCAACAACACCAGCCGCAGCAACCAGACCCTTTACTACCGCTTCGCCTGGCTGGGCGACGACGGCTTCCCGGTAGGCGATGAAGAAAGCTGGAAGACCCTCACTCTGTACGGCAAGCAGGCCAGCTTCCTGCCCGCCATCGCCCCGGTTCCGCAGGCGCGCGACTTCCGCCTCGAAGTCCATACCCGGTAATCATTTTCAGGAGCACTTTTGATGTTTGCACGCATTACCCTCGCCGCCCTCACCCTCGCCTTGCTCAGCGGCTGCAGCACGCCGTCACCAGGCCTGGGCAGCAAGAACATCAGCTACGGCGACACCAAGGCAGTCGAGCTGATTACCAACGAATTCGGCTCCACCGACCTGCAGATGATCGCCGAGAGCATGACCCGCTCGCTGGCCCAGTCCGGCGTGCTGCAGGGCCGCCCGGTGGTGCAGGTGTATGACGTGAAGAACAAGACCAGCGAGTACATCGATACCCGCGAGATCACCACCACGATCAAGACCCAACTGCTCAAGACCGGCGTTGCCCGCTTTGCCAGCGACAACACCGACATGCAGAGCCAGGTCGACCAGCTCCAGTTGCAGAACCAAAGCGGCCTGTACAAAAAAGCCACCGTCGCCAAGACGGGCAACATGATCGCCGCGCAGTACCGCCTGGAAGGCTCGATCAGCTCCATCGTCAAACGCAGCAGCGATTACAAAGACGTGTTCTACAAGTTCAGCCTGCAGTTGGTCGACGTCGAAAGCGGCCTGGCTGAATGGATGGACGAAAAAGAAATCCGCAAGACCACGGAGCGCTAAGCGATGCGTACATGGATGGCAGTCATCGCTCTGGCTTGCGCATTTTCTGCGCAGGCGGCGCCCAAGGTCGCAGTCACCGACCTTGCCTATCAGGCGCAGGTGGAGGAATACATCCACAGCGTCAGTGCGCACAACAGCGGCCAGGCGAGCCCGTACAGCGCCAGCCACTCGGCCAGCTACAGCGAGTACGAGAGCAGCAAGAGCTACATCGAGCAGACCGAGCTGCGCAATTTCGGTGGAGACATCAAGGGCGCAATCCTCAAGGGTGGGCTGTTCCAGCTGGTGCAGGGCAAGCCTTACACCAGCCGTTCCAACGACGATGTCTACGACGTGATCGCCCGGATCAAAGCCGGCTCGTTCCCAGGTGCCGACTACGTGCTGTTCGGCACCCTGTCGGATATCGACTTCCAGAGCGACATCAACGCACTCGACCACACCGACAGCCACTCGGCGGTACTGGCCCTGAGCGTGGTGGCTGATTTCAGCCTGATCAATACCCGCACCTACGAGATCACCTCGGCCTTCACCGCCATGGGCGAGGGCCAGGACACCAAGCTGGTAAAACGCCAGGATGCGCGCGTCACCCTCAACCGCCCGCGGGTGGTCCGCGAGGTGTCCAGGGAGCTGGGCATGGATGTAGCGCGGCAACTGGCCGAGCAGTTGGCCGGCGAAGTGTCGGCGGCGCCAGCGCGAGAAGGTGTGCAGAGCAACTTGCCGCCGGATGAACCGGCGCAGATTTTGCGCTGAGAGCTGGATACGCCCTGTTTAAAAGCGGGCGGGCCTTCACTGCCTGTCAGACATCACTGGCTCGCACTACCGCGTGCAAGGGCAACAAGCCGAGTGAGGAAAAAACAAGCGAATCTGGCAAAAGTGAGGATTTTCCGAGTAGAGTGAGAAAAATCTTGCCCGCACTAACCGAAGGAAGGATTTAGTGATCAACGCCGTAGGCTACTCGCTTTTGATCCAACAACTGGAGCTCACAGCAGTGCCTCTGCGCCGGGCAGCGATGGTGCAGCCCGTTACCCGCTTAAAGCTCATCGGTTCGGCATTAGCGGTACCTCCCGGCATGATGCCCACACGCGATGACTTGCTCGGCCACGTGCTATTTGCCTTGAAGCATGAGGGCATCAACCTGGCAGTACTGGCTCAGGCCCTGCCTAAGGTCAATGCCGAGACGCTTGAGCGGGCCTATCAAGAGGCGCCTAACGGTATCTACATCCGCAAAGCCTGCTACCTCTGGGAAGCCTTTACCGGCGCACAACTCACACAGCCAACCCCGGTACGAGTCCCCTACACGCCGCTGTTCGACCCAACGCGTTACATCACTCGTCCGGGCGAACGCAACTCGAAGTGGCGCGTTGAATTCAACGGTCTGGGTGATCTGAACTACTGCGCTACGGTCGAACGAACATCAGAAATAACCGCGCTGCTCGATCATGACGTTCTTGAGAGAGCGCGGGCCTTTATTGCTGGGTTACCACCCGTGATGATGGACCGCGCCATTAACTGGGCCTACCTGCATGAAACCAAAGATTCCTTTGCGATTGAGCGAGAAGCCCCCTCGGACGACAAGTCTCGGCGCTTCATCCAGTTACTTCGTCAGGCCCACGAACGCCAGCCGTTGACCGAGGACTATCTGGTCGCTTTACAGAATGCGACCGTATCTAACCCACTCGACCTGGCAGCGGCATTCAGGCATCAGCAAAATTATCTATCGGACGGTTCGCAGGGCGCCGCAGGGGTGACTTTTTTACCTCCCCCACCAGACCTTTGCCGGGAACTGATGGAAAGCCTGATGCGTTTCGCCAACGAAGCACCATCTCAAATAGATCCGCTAGTAGCTGCGGGAATCATTTCGTTTGGCTTTGTGCTTATACACCCGTTCATGGACGGGAACGGCCGCCTGTCGCGTTTCCTTATCCATCAAGCATTGTGCCGAGCCGGCGCATTGGACAACGGCCTGCTGCTACCCGTGTCGGTGGCAATGAAGCGTGAAGAACTGCGTTATCTAGAGGCGCTGCAGACCTTCTCTCGCCCTGTTCGGGACTTCTGGGAGGTGCAGTGGATTGACTTTGGCCAGTACGGATTCAAGTTCCGGGGCAACGATGCAGTTTACCGGTACTGGGATGCAACCCCGTGTGTGGCCTTCACCCTGGATATGGCCAGGATGGCGCTCGAAGCGGAGTTGCAAAAGGAAACAGCGTTTTTGGCATGCTACGACGCTGTCTACCGGGCCGTTGACGAGCGTTATGACTTGCGAGGGAGTGATCTCGCCAACCTGGTCATGATGTGCTTGAGCAACGACGGGGTGGTCTCGCGCAACCGCCGCAAGCAGTACCAGTACTCAGTCACGCCGCAAGCTTTTGATTTCATAGAGCAGACGGCGCAACACGTGCTCGCCGAGCAGCGAGCCGAAACAGCGCAGGATTGAGCGCTGCTCATTTGTTGGTGGGGATACCGGACATTTGTGATCCCCTACCGGAGTAGTCGCCGACAGGTTTCGTGCAAACACTGTGGCAAGGGCTGGGCTGCAGCTCCTGCTCCCCTTGCCTCGCTTAGCGCAGCCGATTGACCCCGGTTTCCCTTCAGCTACGCAGCCGGGTCAATGCGTGTTCAACCAAGGTACGGGCCATGCGCGTGGCATGGGCGGCGCTGGCCAGGGCGTTTGTGTCAGGTTGCTCAGCCGAGTCGCTGCACTGCTGGTCGAGGGTCTCGACCACGCCGCAGAGAAATTCATTGGCCAAGGCCAGGGAGTCAGCCGGGAGCATGTCGCTGTGGACAGAAAAATCTTCCGAAGGCCATCCAGCCTGAAGCGCTCAGCGTGAAGTTGGGAAGGTCTTACAAGGGCTCCGTGATGTCAGCACGCCATATTCCACGGCAGCTCTAGCCCCGCAAGGCCTGCACAAAACAGCCTGAATTTGCCGTAATACTTTGTAATGTTTGCTCTGCGATTTTTGTTGTACGACGTCCTATCAGCATGTTCGACTGCGCCGGCTCTCACTACAAAAATAACGGAGACATCCAATGACCAGCCTACCTTCCGTTGAGGGCAAAGCTGCCGTGCCCTCGCAAAGCCGCCTCGCGCGAATCGCCAAGTTGCTCGGCCCGGGCATCATCGCCGTGCTGTCGTGGCTGGGCGCAGGTGATCTGATCACCTCTTCCGTGGCCGGCGCCAACTACGGTTACGCAATGATGTGGGTGCTGGCAGTTTCGCTGCTGCTGCGCTACCTGATCGTCAACATCATCGCCCGCTTCCAACTGTGCAATAACCAGGGCATGACCATCCTTCAGGGCTACGCGCAACTGCACCCGGTGTTCGCCTGGTTCATGCTCGGCTACGCGCTGATCATGGGCCACCTGATGAACGCATACATGATCAAGGGCGCCGGCGAATCACTGGCCATGCTGCTGCGCGTCGACTACCCGCTGCTTTGCTCGATGGCGGTGGTGCTGGCGGTGTGGATGCTGGTCGGGCGCAATATCTATTCGCTTATCGAAGGCGTGATGAAGGCATTGCTGGCGATCATGACCCTGGCGTTTCTGGCGCTGGCGGTAATGTCCGGGCCGGATGTGGCAGGCATCGTCAAAGGCACCATCGGCTTCAGCATCCCGCCTGACGAGGGCGTGCATGGCGCCATGCTGGTAGCGGTGTCGGTGATCGGCGCAGTGGCCGGTTCGGTGGCCAACTTCGTCCACCCCTACGTGATGCGCCAGAAGGGCTGGGTTGGCCCGCAGCACAAGCGCGTGCAACGCAACGACCTGCTGTTTGCAGTATTCGTCGGTATCGTCATCAACCTGGCGATCTGGATCGTCGGCGCAGAAATCCTGCGGCCCAACGGCATCGAAGTGAAAACCCTCGGCGATCTGGGCAAGGCGCTGGAAATCTTCTTCGGCCCGATCGGCTGGTATGTGTTCTTCATCGGCGTGTTCGCCACCCTGTTCGCCAGCATTTCCGGCAAGACCACAGCCTTCCCGATGCTGATCACCGACGCCCTGCAGCACGTGCAGCCCAAGCGTCGCGAGCGTTATGGCAAGGAATTCCACAAGGACCCGGCGCACCGCTGGTTCATGCTGTTCATCCTGGTTACGCCACTGATCTGGTCGATTCCGGGCATGCCTGACTTCGTCACCTTGACCATCGGCGTCAGCGCGCTGAATATCATTGGTCTGCCGGTGATCTCGCTGGGCCTGTTGATCATGTCCAACCAGAAATCGCTGCTGAGCAAGGAATACCGCAACAACCTGTTCGAGAACATCGCCCTGGCATTCGCCACCGGCCTGGCGCTGTGGGTGGCGTTCCAGTTGGGTGTGGAGCTGTTCAGCTAAGTCATCGTACAACGCTGCTGTAAACCCTCTGCGGGGCAGGTCTTGAAAAGGGCTTGCCCCGTGTTTGTTTGCAGCCAGTGTGCGTTGATTGTCGCCACTGAAATGACAATGTGTCTCTGCAAAGGCGGATTGTCTGCACCCACCCTGCCCTTCACAATGCGCGACTAATCTGATCCCGCTGCCCTCTTCGCAGCTCATGGAGTTCGAGCGATGCCACACGAAGGCAGCCTGCTACAAACCGCGGTCATCTTCCTTCTCGCCGCAGTGATTGCCGTGCCATTGGCCAAGCGTCTGCAACTCGGCGCCGTCATCGGTTACCTGCTTGCCGGCGTAGCCATAGGCCCACAGGTTTTAGGCTTGATCCGCGACACCGAAAGCGTCGCGCACATTTCCGAGCTGGGCGTAGTCTTGCTGCTGTTCATCATCGGCCTGGAACTGTCACCGCGGCGGTTGTGGCTGATGCGCAAAGCGGTATTCGGCGTGGGCCTGGCACAGGTGCTGCTGACCGGCGCGATACTCGGCGCCATCGCTTTGTTCGGTTTCGCCCAATCACTGCCCGCAGCGCTGGTGCTGGGTCTGGGCCTGGCCTTGTCGTCGACTGCCTTTGGCTTGCAGACGCTGGCCGAAACCAAGCAATTGAATGCCCCGCACGGGCGTCTGGCGTTTGCCATTCTGCTATTCCAGGACATCGCCGCCATCCCGCTGATCGCACTGGTGCCGTTGCTCGCCGCCAGCGGCCCGGACACCAGCCATGGCGACAGCCTGCAACACGGCCTGACCATCTTTGCCAGCATCGCCGTGGTCATCGTCGGCGGCCGTTATCTGCTGCGCCCGGTGTTCCGCATCGTCGCCCGCACCGGCTTGCCGGAAGTGTCCACGGCCACCGCACTGCTGGTGGTGATCGGCACTGCCTGGCTGATGGAGCTGGCCGGAATCTCCATGGCCTTGGGCGCATTTCTCGCCGGCCTGTTGCTGGCCGACTCGGAATACCGGCACGAACTGGAGTCGCAGATCGAGCCGTTCAAAGGGCTGCTGCTGGGCCTGTTCTTCATCAGTGTCGGCATGGGCGCCAATCTCAGTCTGTTGTTCGACACGCCTTGGCTGTTGCTCGGCCTGACTGCGCTGCTGATCGCAGTAAAGCTGCCGATGCTGATGCTGGTCGGGCGTCTGGGCGGCCTCAATACGGCCAATGCCCTGCGCCTCGGCGTGGTCTTGGCGGCTGGCGGCGAGTTCGCTTTTGTGGTGTTCAAGCTGGGCAAGGACCAAGGCCTGCTCGACAGCTACACCTACGACCTGCTGCTGATGACCATCACTCTATCGATGGCCGCCACGCCGCTGTTGCTGATGGCCTGCGCCCGCCTGCTCAAGCGCCCGCCTGCCACGCGTGAAGTGCCGGAACAGTACAAGGACATCCAGACCGATGCGCCGCGGGTGGTGATCGTCGGCATGGGCCGCATGGGCCAGATCGTCTCGCGCATCCTGCGTGCGCAGAAGATCCCGTTCATTGCCCTCGACACCTCGGTCGACGCCATCGAGATGACCCGCACCTTCGAGCAGGCGCCGGTGTTCTACGGCGACCCGATGCGCGCCGAAGTGCTGCACGCCGCCAAAGTCGGCGAGGCCGAATACCTGATCGTGACCACTGACGACCCCGAGATCACCACACGCACGGCAGAGCGGGTCAAACGTCTCTATCCACATCTGAAAGTGCTCGCCCGCGCGCGCAACCGCCAGCATGTGCACAAGCTGATGGACGTCGGCGCCGAGCCGATCCGCGAGACGTTCTATTCCAGCCTGGAAATGAGCCGACGCGCCTTGGTCGGCCTGGGTTTGTCGGATGATCAGGCCGCTGACCGCATCCAGCGCTTTGCCGAACATGACGAGCAGGTGCTCGAAGCCCAGGGCCGCATCCGCGACGACCGCGCCAAGGTCATGCAGAACGCCAAGGAAGCACGAGTGGAGCTGGCCCGGCTATTCGAGTCAGACGCCGACTGAGGCCAACTCAGGCCAACACCAGTCGACAGATAGGCGGATGCTCCCGCTGCGCGGCCTGCCATAGATCGTAGGCCGCCTGCTCCGCCAGATACTGCCGGGCCGCACCCAGGCCTGCCAGCTCAAGGCGATAAGCCAGGTCAGCCGAAAGCGCTGCGCGTCCATTGATGACGGCAGACAGCTGCCCGCGTGAGTAGCCAAGGTGGCGAGCCAGCGACGAGACGTTCATACCAATAGCGGGCAGGACATCTTCGCGCAGCGATTCGCCGGGGTGAGGCGGGTTGTGCATCGACATAAGCATTCAGCTCCTAGGGATAATCCAGATAATCGACCAGCTCAACGTCGGTGCTGACAAAGTGGAATATCACCCGCCAGTTACCAGAGATGCTAACGGCCAGAAACCGTCCAGGTTGCCTCGCAAGGGATGGAGCCGATAACCGGGTCGGTCCATATCGGCAGGCGATTGTGCGACTGCGAGTGACGCGAGAAGCCGGCGCAGGCGTGCTACTTGATCAGCTCGGACACCGGATGTATCTCCCCGCTGATAAAGTGCCTTCAGGCCCTTATGCCTGAAACTCCTGATCATCGACGCTTAAGTGTAAGGTCATGCCTTACACTTTTCAAGTAGACCATGGCTCGTTGCATGGAGACACTCCTGAGAATTTCCGGGAGTGCAGTTTGTTCTTTGCCAGCTTCAAAGACGCCGTGATGGCGTCAGCCAAGCACGTGGGAAATTTCCTAAGCAGCTGTCCATCCGTCAGGTCACCTCCACCCCGCGACCACAAAAAATCACCCGCCCCCTCCACCCCTGGCCTGTTACGCTCCGTCTCGCTCGAGTCGCAAACACTCCGGCGCAGCAGCAAGCGACTGACCAGGAGACCCGCTTGGAAGACCTCAACTCGCTGTACTTCTTCACTCAGGTAGTCGAGCACGGTGGCTTTGCCCCTGCCGGGCGGGCGCTGGACATGCCCAAATCGAAGCTCAGCCGGCGCATCGCCGACCTCGAAGAAAGGCTCGGCGTGCGCCTACTGCACCGCACCAGCCGGCATTGCTCACTGACCGAAATCGGCCAGGAGTATTACCGCCGCTGCCTGGCCATGCGGGTCGAGGCCGAGAGCGCTGCCGAGGTGATCGAGCGCAACCGCAGCGAGCCGCGCGGGCTGGTGCGCATGAGCTGCCCGACCACCCTGCTCAACTCCTGGGTCGGGCCGATGCTGACGCGCTATATGCTCAAGTATCCGCGGGTCGAGTTGTTCATCGAGAGCACCAACCGCCGCGTCGACTTGCTGCACGAGGGCTTCGATGTGGCGCTGCGGGTGCGCTTTCCGCCGCTGGAAAACACCGACATGGTGATGAAGGTGCTGAGCAACAGCACCCAATGTCTGGTCGGTCGGCCGGCGTTTCTTGAGCAACTGCCGGCGGGCTTCGATCCGCAGCAGCTCAGCCAGCTGCCGAGCCTGCACTGGGGCGGCGCGCAGCGGGAGTATCAGTGGGAGCTGTTTCAGGGCGAGGACATGAGCCGCAGCATCGTCATCCCGCATACGCCGCGGATGGTCACCGATGACCTGTTTGCGCTGCGCCATTTTGTGGTGGCGGGGATCGGTATAGCGCACTTGCCGAAGGTGGCCGTGCGTGAGGATCTGGCCAGCGGGCATCTGGTAGAAGTGCTGCCGGGCTGGAATCCGCGCTGCGGTATCGTCCATGCGATCTTCCCGTCGCGGCGTGGCCTGCTGCCGTCGGTACGCTCGCTGATCGATCACCTGGCGGAAGAGTTCGTGTCCTGCGACATGGCTTGAATGGGTTAAAGCGACACCTGTCCCGAAGCCTGATCTTGCGGTTTGACGCGATCCCTGTAGGAGCGGCCTTGTGTCGCGAAAGGCGCGCGTAGCGGGCCCAGGATCTGTGCAGCACCAGAGATCGTCGGGGCCGCTGCGCGGCCCTTTCGCGACACAAGGCCGCTCCTACAGAGATCGCGTCGAGGCGGCCGCCTCGGATCAGATCAGAACGCGAAACACGAACAGCCCAGCGATCCCCAGAAGCCCTGAAAGTCACTCACCGGCACACTCGATTTGCGCGCCTTGTCATGGCTGTGAGCATGCACCCCACACGGCCCGGAACACTGATGTGGCATCGCTGCCAGCGACGGTGTGCCCGCCCGCCAGTGCCCCGGCACCTTGGCCACCGGCGACCATTCAGGCAGTACCGGCACCTGCGCCGGGCCCAGCTTGTCGAACTCGGCGGCGCCGTACACGACCTTGCCATCGACAATGGTCAGCACCGACTCGATGCTCTTGATCGCCTCCTCACTGACGCTGAAGAAGTCCAGCGACAGCGCTGCCAGGTCAGCCAGCTGGCCGACCTTGAGCTGGCCTTTCTTGCCCTGCTCGCTGGAGAACCAGGCGCTGCCCTGGGTGAACAACTGCAGCGCGGTATCGCGGCTCAGGCCTTCGGGGTACAGCTCCATGCCGCCGACGGTCTTGCCGCTGACCATCCAGTACAGCGAGGTCCACGGGTTGTAGCTGGAAACCC
>Ga0213828_1000327_pt1 | contig 48098 bp, 36 predicted proteins | sample MC6MC0897MG_FD_180664 | JGI IMG/M metagenome (GOLD analysis project Ga0213828, IMG submission 180664) | Enriched soil aggregate microbial communities from Iowa State University, Ames, United States - MC6-MC0897-MG | ecosystem: Environmental > Terrestrial > Soil > Unclassified | place: USA: Iowa...
ACAACATCTATCGTTACACCCTGGCCGGTACCGAAGTATCCGCACTGCTGGGCCGTATGCCTTCGGCAGTAGGTTACCAGCCGACCCTCGCCGAAGAGATGGGCGTTCTGCAAGAGCGTATCACTTCGACCAAGGAAGGTTCGATCACCTCCGTCCAGGCCGTATACGTACCTGCGGACGACCTGACCGACCCGTCGCCAGCGACCACCTTCGCCCACTTGGACGCCACCGTCGTTCTGTCCCGTGACATCGCTTCCCTGGGTATCTACCCAGCGGTCGACCCACTGGACTCGACTTCGCGCCAGCTGGACCCGAACGTGATCGGCACCGAGCACTACGACACCGCTCGCGGCGTTCAGTATGTTCTGCAGCGCTACAAAGAGCTGAAGGACATCATCGCGATCCTGGGTATGGACGAACTGTCCGAAGCCGACAAGCAACTGGTTGCCCGCGCTCGTAAGATCCAGCGCTTCCTGTCGCAGCCGTTCTTCGTGGCCGAAGTCTTCACCGGCTCGCCAGGCAAGTACGTTTCGCTCAAGGACACCATCGCTGGCTTCAGCGGCATCCTCAAAGGTGACTACGACCACCTGCCAGAACAAGCGTTCTACATGGTCGGCAGCATCGACGAAGCGATCGAGAAAGCCAAGAAACTGTAATCCCGGCGCCCCGCAAGGGGCGCTAATCAGGTTGAGGCAAGCAGATGGCTATGACAGTCCATTGCGATATCGTCAGCGCGGAAGGAGAGATCTTCTCCGGCCTGGTCGAGATGGTAGTAGCGCACGGCAACCTGGGCGATCTGGGTATCGCTCCAGGCCACGCGCCGCTGATCACCAATCTCAAGCCTGGTCCGATCACGCTGACCAAGCAAGGTGGCGATCGTGAGGTGTTCTACATCTCCGGTGGCTTCCTCGAAGTGCAGCCGAACATGGTCAAGGTTCTTGCCGACACCGTGCAGCGCGCTGCCGACCTGGACGAAGCTCAGGCTCAGGAAGCCCTCAAGGCTGCTGAGAACGCGCTGAACGCGAAAAGCTCGGACTTCGACTACGGTGCTGCTGCCGCACGTCTGGCCGAAGCTGCAGCTCAGCTGCGTACTGTCCAGCAATTGCGCAAGGGCAAGTAACCTGGCCTTGGCCGGTCACTTCCAATGCGATTGAGTTAAAGGGTAGCCTCGGCTACCCTTTTTCTTTTCTGAATTTCCCCTTTGGTCACGTCCCTGACCGCCCAGGATTGGTAGCCAGTCAATGTCCCTCGATATCGTCATTCTCGCCGCAGGCCAAGGCACCCGCATGCGCTCCGCGCTGCCCAAGGTACTGCACCCGGTCGCCGGCAACTCCATGCTCGGCCACGTTATCCACAGCGCACGCCAGTTGCAGCCCAAGGGTATTCACGTGGTTATCGGCCATGGCGCGGAGTTGGTGCGCGGACGCCTTGCAGCGGACGATCTGAATTTCGTCCTGCAGGACAAGCAATTGGGCACCGGCCATGCGGTGGCCCAGGCGCTGCCGGCGATCACTGCCGACACCGTGCTGGTGCTCTACGGCGATGTGCCGCTGATCGAGGTGGAAACCTTGCAGCGCCTGCTGGCCACAGTCAGCGAGCAACAGCTCGGGCTGCTCACGGTGACCTTGCAGGACCCGACCGGCTATGGCCGCATCGTGCGTGACGCCGCAGGCAAAGTAACCGCGATCGTCGAGCACAAGGATGCCAGCGAAGCGCAGATGGCGATCAAGGAAGGCAACACCGGTATCCTCGCCATGCCGGCCGCACGCTTGGCCGACTGGATGGGACGCCTGTCCAACAACAATGCCCAGGGCGAGTACTACCTCACCGACGTGATTGCCATGGCCGTGGACGATGGCTTGGTGGTCGCCACCGAGCAGCCCCACGACCCGATGGAAGTGCAAGGCGCCAACGACCGCCGCCAGCTTTCGGAACTCGAGCGTCACTACCAGCTGCGCGAAGGCCGTCGCCTGATGGCCCAGGGCGTCACCCTGCGCGATCCGGCGCGCTTCGATGTGCGCGGTGAGGTGACCGTCGGCCGGGATGTACTGATCGACATCAACGTCATTCTCGAAGGCAAGGTAGTCATCGAGGACGATGTGCAGATCGGCCCGAACTGCGTGATCAAGGACAGCACACTGCGCAAAGGCGTGATCATCAAGGCCAACAGTCATATCGAAGGCGCGGTGATGGGCGAGGGCAGCGATGCCGGCCCGTTCGCCCGCTTGCGCCCAGGCAGCGTGCTGGAGGCCAAGGCACATGTGGGTAACTTCGTCGAGCTGAAGAATGCGCACCTGGGCGAGGGCGCCAAGGCCGGCCACCTGACCTACCTGGGCGACGCCGAGATCGGCGCCCGCAGCAACATCGGCGCTGGCACCATCACCTGCAACTATGACGGTGCCAACAAGTTCCGCACGGTGATGGGTGAGGACGTGTTCATCGGCTCCAACAATTCGCTGGTGGCCCCTGTGGAAATCCAGGCCGGGGCCACTACCGCAGCGGGCTCGACCATCACCCAGACGGTTGAAGCCGGACAGTTGGGCGTGGCACGTGCACGCCAGCGCAATATCGAAGGCTGGAAGCGGCCGGAGAAAATCAAGCAGAGCTGAGTTATCCACAGCGCGTTTTGCACAGGCCGACTTATGTGAATAAGTCGGCCTTTTTATTTTCCGGTTCCTGCTGACTTGACGAATCGTTTGACTTAGGTTTTGATTGCACCACTTATCTTTCGAATCGAAACTTAACCGAAATGTCGAAACGAAATACTCCCCAACGTCGTCACAACATCCTGGCCTTGCTCAACGAGCAGGGCGAGGTCAGTGTCGACGCCTTGGCCAAGCGTTTCGAAACCTCCGAAGTGACCATCCGCAAGGATCTGCACGCCCTGGAGGCCAACGGCCTGCTGCTGCGCCGCTATGGCGGCGCGGTGACGATGCCCCAGGAGCTGCTGGGCGACACGGTCCAGCCAGTGTCCCTCTACAAGCAGGCCATCGCCCGTGCGGCGGTGGAACGCATCCGTGAGCATGCGCGCATCATCATCGACAGTGGCAGCACCACGGCGGCGATGATCCCGCAGCTCGGGCGCCAGCCAGGCCTGGTGGTGATGACCAACTCGCTCAATGTGGCCCGGGCTATCAGCGAACAAGAGCATGAACCTGTGCTGCTGATGACCGGTGGTACCTGGGACCCGCACTCGGAGTCCTTCCAGGGCCAGGTGGCCGAGCAGGTACTACGCTCATACGACTTCGACCAGCTGTTCATCGGTGCCGACGGCATTGACCTGGAACGTGGCACAACCACCTTCAACGAACTGCTGGGATTGAGCCGGGTCATGGCAGAAGTGGCCCGCGAGGTCATCGTCATGGTCGAGTCGGATAAGGTCGGTCGCAAGATCCCCAACCTCGAGCTGCCCTGGGGCAGCGTGAGCACCCTGATTACTGATGATCGCCTGCCCACCGAGGCACGCGACCGGATTCAAGCCCGCGGCATCACCCTTATCTGCGCCGCTATCAGCTAGGAGCAACATCTTATGTGTGGAATCGTCGGTGCCGTTGCTGAGCGCAATATCACAGCCATCCTCATCGAAGGCCTCAAGCGTCTTGAGTACCGTGGTTACGACAGCGCCGGCCTGGCCGTCCTGACCCAGCAAGGCGCGCTCGAGCGTCGCCGCCGCATCGGCAAGGTCAGCGAACTGGAAGGCGCGGTTGCCGCCGACCCGCTGGCCGGCCAGCTGGGCATCGCCCATACCCGTTGGGCCACACATGGCGCGCCGACCGAGCACAATGCCCACCCGCACTTCTCTGGCCATGAAGTGGCGGTGGTGCACAACGGCATCATCGAAAATCACGAGGAACTGCGTGAAGAGCTCAAGGGCCTGGGCTACACCTTTGTCTCGCAGACCGACACCGAGGTGATCGTGCACCTCATCCACCACCTGCTCAAGACTATCCCCGACCTCACCGATGCGCTCAAGGCAGCGGTAAAACGCCTGCATGGCGCCTATGGCCTGGCTGTGATCAGCGCCAGCCAGCCCGACCGTCTGGTGGCTGCCCGCAGCGGTAGCCCCCTGGTGATCGGCCTTGGCCTCGGTGAAAACTTCCTGGCCTCGGATCAACTGGCCCTGCGCCAGGTCACCGACCGCTTCATGTACCTTGAAGAGGGCGATATCGCCGAGATTCGCCGCAATCAGGTGCAAATCTGGGACCTGGCCGGTCAGCCGGTCCAGCGTGAGACGGTGCAGTACCACGAAGGCGCGGAAGCCGCCGAGAAGGGCAACTATCGCCATTTCATGCTCAAGGAGATTCACGAGCAGCCCGGCGTGGTGCAGCGCACGCTGGAAGGTCGCCTGGGCAATGACCATGTGATGGTGCAGGCCTTCGGTCCACAGGCCGCCGAGCTGTTCGGCAAAGTGCGCAATGTGCAGATCGTCGCCTGCGGTACCAGCTACCACGCCGGCATGGTCGCCCGTTACTGGCTCGAAAGCCTGGCCGGCATCCCTTGCCAGGTGGAAGTTGCCAGTGAGTTCCGCTATCGCAAGGTGGTGGTGCAGCCGGACACGCTGTTTGTCTCCATCTCGCAATCCGGCGAGACCGCCGACACTTTGGCTGCCTTGCGCTATGCCAAGGAGCTGGGTTTCCTCGGTAGCCTGGCCATCTGCAACAAGGGCATCAGCTCGCTGGTGCGTGAATCCGACCTGACCCTGCTGACCCTGGCCGGGCCGGAGATCGGCGTTGCCTCGACCAAGGCCTTCACCACCCAGCTGGTCTCGCTGATGCTGCTGACCCTGGCCCTCGGCCAGGTGCGCGGTACCCTCGAGGCCGGTGTCGAAGCCGAGTTGGTGGACGAGCTGCGCCGCCTGCCGGCGCGCCTGAGCGAAGCGCTGGCGATGGATGGCGTGGTCGAGAAGATCGCCGAGCTGTTCGCCGACAAGCACCACACCCTGTTCCTTGGCCGCGGTGCCCAGTACCCGGTGGCCATGGAAGGTGCGCTCAAGCTCAAGGAAATCTCCTATATCCACGCCGAAGCCTATCCGGCTGGTGAGCTCAAGCATGGTCCTCTGGCGTTGGTGGACAACGATATGCCCGTGGTGACCGTGGCTCCTAACAACGAGCTGCTGGAAAAGCTCAAGTCGAACCTGCAGGAAGTCCGCGCCCGTGGTGGCGAGCTGGTGGTGTTCGCCGACGAGAATGCTGGCATGAGCAATGGCGAAGGCACCCACGTGATCAACGTGCCGCACATCAACGATGCGCTGGCGCCGATCCTCTACACCATCCCGCTGCAACTGCTGTCCTACTACGTCGCCGTGCTCAAGGGCACCGACGTCGACCAGCCGCGCAACCTGGCCAAGTCGGTGACGGTGGAGTAACGCTACTGCTGTTGCAAAGGGAGGGCGCCGCACAGGCGCCCTCCCTTTATGCTGTCTTCCTTCCTCTCAAAGTCTCCCCGGCAACCTGTTCGAGCAGGTAAAAACGCATATTAGATATGCAGTGCTGGCGCATCGCGTAATCGAGAAACGTCATATCCTTCTGCTGCTCGATGAAGCCGTGCCTTGCGGCCTAGCGATGCAGTAACACACTGGTCGACCCAGGATGGGCGATCCGACAACAAGAACAAGAGAAGTCATCGACATGGATGTGAGATGTGATCAGCTCAAGACGCTGACGGGCACGCTGTGCCTGGCATTTGCCAGCGGCCTGCCGCTGTCGGCTGCGGCGGCCTATCAGGATACTGGCCGCCTGGGCGACCCTGCCAGCTGGCGCTCGGTCGAATACCTGCAGGACTGGGGCCTGGAGCGCATGCAGGCGAGCCAGGCCTATGCCGCCGGGTTCACCGGTGCCGGGGTCAGCATCGGCGCCCTGGACTCGGGATTCGATCCCACCCATCCCGAAGCCAGCCCCGGGCGTTTCCACGCGGTCACCGCCACCGGCCAGTACCTGGACGGTACCCCGTTCAGTGTGTCCGGGGGGCTCAATGGCGCCAACGACAGCCATGGTACCCATGTCACCGGCACCATGGGCGCGGCCCGTGATGGCGTGGGCATGCATGGCGTGGCCTTCAATGCCCAGGTATACGTGGGCAACACCAACAAGAATGACAAGTTCCTGTTCGGCACCGATCCCGATCCGCGGTATTTCAAGGCGGTCTACGACGCCCTGGTGGATGCCGGGGCTCGGGCCATCAACAACAGCTGGGGCAGCCAGCCCAAGGATGTCAGCTACCAGACCCTCGGCGACCTGCGCGCGGCCTACGCCCAGCATTTCCAGCAGGCCACCTGGCTCGATGCCGCTGGCGATGTGGCGCGTCGGGGTGTGATCAATGTGTTCAGCGCCGGCAACAGCGGCTATGCCAATGCCAGCGTGCGCTCGGCGCTGCCGTACTTCCAGCCGGAACTGGAAGGCCACTGGCTGGCGGTATCGGGCCTGGACAAGAACAACCAGCAGAAATACAACCAGTGCGGCATCGCCAAGTACTGGTGCCTGGCGACTCCGGGGGCGGCAATCAGCAGTACCGTGCCCGGTGGCGGCTATGCCACCTACAACGGTACTTCGATGGCCGCGCCCCATGCTACCGGGGCTTTGGCTGTGGTCATGGAGCGTTATCCCTATCTGAACAACCAGCAGGCCCTGCAAGTGCTGCTGACCACTTCGCGCCAGCTCGATGGCTCGCCGACCCAGGTGCCCAGCGAGCGGGTGGGCTGGGGCGTCCCGGATCTGGGGCGGGCCTTGCACGGCCCAGGGCAGTTGTTGGGGGAGTTCAATGTCAACCTGGAGCGTGGGCGGGGCGATAGCTGGAGCAACGGCATCTCCGACCAGGCGCTGGTGCAGCGTCAGGCCGAGGACGTCGCGGAACGCCAGGCCTGGCAGCAGACCCTCAAGGATCGCGGCTGGGAGCATGGCCTGGCAGCGGGCGCCAGCCAGCAGGACCGCAGTGACTATGCCCTGGGCATGGCCCGTGACGCAGCGGCTGCGCAGCGGGTTTACCAAGGCAGCCTGGTCAAGTCCGGGGCCGGCTGGTTGGTGCTCACGGGTGACAGCAGCTACCGCGGCCCGACCCGCGTCGATGGCGGGTTGCTGGCGGTTAACGGCAGCCTGCAATCAGCGGTGACGGTCAATGCTGGGGGTACAGTGGGCGGCAATGGCCGGGTCGCTGCCCTGATTGCCAACGCTGGGGGTGTGGTGGCCCCGGGTAACTCCATCGGCACCTTGAATGTCGCCGGTAACCTGGCCTTGCAGCCGGGTTCGACCTATCAGGTGGAGCTATCGCCCACGGCCAGTGATCGACTCGTGGTGGATGGCCAGGCCAGCGTCGCTGGCGCCAATCTCAGCCTGGTGCCCCAGGCTCGGCCGAACCTGCTGGCCGGTGGCCCGGTCACCAGCCTGGTAGGGCGCCAGTTCGACATCCTGCAGGCAGCAGGCGGCGTCGATGGGCGCTTTGCCCAAGTCCAGCCCGGCTACTTGTTCCTTGGGACCGTGCTCGACTATTCCGCCAACGGTGTGCAGTTGGACGTGACGCGCAGCGCCGCGACGTTCGACAGCGTCGCGGCCACGCCCAACCAGCTCGCCAGCGGCGCCGCCGTGGAGCGCCTGGGGCCGGGCAATCCGGTGTATGAAAGCCTGCTGCTCTCGACCTCGGCGAACCAGGCCCGGGACGGCCTGCGCCAGCTCGCCGGAGAGATCTACCCGGCGCTGGACTCGATGCTGCTCAGCCAGGGCTCGGTGTTGCGTGATGCCTTGGGCGAGCGTGTGCAAGGCGCCGCACTGCCTGCCAATGCGCCTGGGACGACGGCGCGCGAGACAGGCTCGACCCAGCTCTGGCTCAAAGGCCTGGGCAGTTGGGGGCGCATCGAGGGCGTGCAGGGCAGCGAGTCCTATACCAGCTCCCTGGGCGGCATGCTGCTGGGCCTGGACCGGGACTTCGACGAGCAGACCCGCGCCGGCCTGGCCGCCGGCTACAGCGACAGCTCCCTGGGCATGGGCGGCAGCCACTCCCGGGCCACGGTCGACAGCTACCACTTGGGCGCCTATGTCCGCCACGACGTCGACCAGCTGCGCTTGAGCCTGGGCGGCAGCTACAGCTGGCACCGCGCCGAAGTTCGTCGCGACCTGGCCTATGCCGAGGTGTCCGGCCGCCAGCGCGCGCGGATCGATGCCCGCAGCCAGCAGCTGTTTGCCGAGGCGGCCTATCGCCTGGCGATGCCGGCGGTGCAACTGGAGCCGTTCGCCAACCTGACCTACCAGCACCTGGACCGTGATGGCTTCCATGAGAGGGGCGATGCCGCAGCGTTGCAGGCGGGCGACGAGCAGCGTGATGCCTGGTTAAGCACCTTGGGCCTGCGCGGGCGCCAGCAATGGCAAGTGGGCCCGCAGCAGGACCTGCAACTGGCGGCAAGCCTGGGCTGGCAGCACCGGCTGAGCGGAACCCAGGACCGCGAGCACCTGGCCTTTGCCGGCAGTGACCTGCCGTTCCGGGTGGAGACGTCGCCGGCCTTGCGCGATGCCGCGCTGGTCGGGCTCCAGGCACGGGTGGGACTGACCCGCGACCTGGACCTGAGCCTGGACTACCAGGGGCGCCTGGCCAGTCGTGAACAACAGCATGGCGCGGGGCTCAACCTGCAATGGCGTTTCTAGGCGTCGTGGCGCCAGTTGTTGCAATACGGAGTTCGACCAACGCGGTATTCAATCCATACAACTAAGGAAGGTCGTAGTGAAGCGAGTCAGACAGGATGACAGCGCACTTGGGCAGGGCTGGGCCCTGGCACCACTGGGGCGGGTATTGGTGGGCTGGGCGGCGTTGATGGGCACGGCACAGGCCGCGCCCTATGTGGAGAGTGGCCGGCTGGGCGACGCCAGCAGCTGGCGCAGCAGCGAATTCAAGGCCGACTGGGGGCTGGGGGCGATCCATGCCGACAGCGCCTATGCCGCCGGCTACAGCGGCAAGGGGGTGAAGCTGGGAATCTTCGACCAGCCGGTGTATGCCCCGCACCCCGAGTTCGCCGGCAAGGACAAGATCGTGACCCTGGTCACCAGCGGCATCCGCCAGTACACCGACCCCTACATCCCGGTAAAGGCCGGTGATGCCTTCCGCTACGACGGCAGCCCGTCGGTAGGTTCGGATGGCAAGCTCGGCTCCCATGGCACCCACGTCGGCGGGATCGCCGCCGGCAACCGTGATGGCGTGGAGATGCATGGCGTGGCCTTCAATGCGCAGATCATCAGCGCCGACAACGGCGACCCCGGCCCCGAGGATGGCATTGTCCTGGGCAACGATGGCGCGGTGTACAAGGCCGGCTGGGACAGCCTGGTGGCCAGCGGCGCGCGGATCATCAACAACAGCTGGGGCATCGGCATCACCGATCGCTTCGCCAAGGGCGGGCGTAATCCGGACTTCCCGCATTTCACGGTGGATGATGCCCGGGCGCAGTTCGCGCAGATCCAGCCGCTGCTGGGCACCTTGCCTGGCGGCGCCTATGACGGCGCCATCGCCGCCGCCCGTAGCGGGGTCCTGACGATCTTTGCCGCCGGCAACGACTACAACCTGAACAACCCCGATGCGATTGCCGGGCTGGGCTATTTCGTACCGGAGATCGCCCCCAACTGGATGACCGTGGCGGCGTTGCAGCAGAACCCCGACACCAGCAGCGCCAACCCGTACCTGATCAGCACGTTCTCTTCGCGCTGCGGCTATACCGCAAGCTTCTGCGTATCGGCCCCCGGTACCCGGATCTACAGCGCGGTGATTGGCGGCACCAGCCTGGAGGATCTGACCCAGGGTTACGCCAACAAGAACGGTACCTCCATGGCCGCGCCCCATGCCGCTGGCGCAGCGGCGGTACTGATGGAGCGTTTCCCCTATATGAGCGGCGCGCAGATCGCCAGCGTGCTGCGCACCACCGCAACCGACATGGGCGCGCCCGGTATCGATTCCTTGTATGGCTGGGGCATGATCAACCTGGACAAGGGGATCCGCGGCCCCGGCATGCTGGTTACCGAGCAGGACATTCCCGAGGAGTTGCGTATCGCTGGCGGCTACGGCCCAACCCAGTTCGTCGCTGACTTGCCGGGTGTCGGCGCCCTGGTGGATGCCGGCAGGCCTACTGAAAGGCGCTGCACCGACCTGAGTTGCGTGCTGGACCTGTGGAGCAACGACATCTCCGGGCATGGCGGCCTGACCAAGCAGGGCATCGGCACCCTGGTGCTCAGCGGTAACAACACCTACGCCGGGCCGACGCTGGTCAACCAGGGACGGCTGGCGGTCAATGGTTCGCTGCAGTCGACCGTGACGGTCAACGACGGCGGCGTGCTGGGCGGCAATGGCAGGATCGGTGCGCTGGTGGTCAACCGCGGCGGCGTGGTGGCGCCCGGTAACTCCATCGGCACCTTGCGCGTGGCTTCCGACGTGACCTTCCAGCCGGGCTCGACCTATGCGGTGGAGGTGGACAGCACCGGCAGCGACCGCCTGGCCAGCGATGGCCAGATAGCTGTGGGTGGCGCGAACCTGGCCCTGGACCTGCAGAACCCTGGCGTTTCGCTGCAGTCCCAGCAGGCCACCAGCCTGGTGGGGCGGCAGTTCGACATCCTCGATGCCGCAGGCGGCGTGCAAGGCAGTTTCGCCCAGGTGCAGTCCAACGCGTTGTTCCTCGGTGGGGGCTTGGCGTATACCGGCACTGGGGTGCGGCTGGCGGTAGAGCGTAATGCCACGTCGTTCGCCAGTGTCGGCCTGACCGCCAACCAGCGTTCGGTGGCCGCGGCGGCCGATCGGCTCGGCGCGGGCAACCCGGTCTACGAGAGCCTGCTGTTGTCGGGCGATGCCGGCAGTGCCCAGCAGGCGTTCGATCAACTGTCCGGGGAAATCCACCCGGCGGTGGGTAACCTGTTGCTCAACGACAGCCGCCAGTTGCGCGACGCCCTGGGCGAGCGTACCCGGCTACAGGGTGTGGAAGGCCAGGACAACGGCCTGTGGGTCAAGGCCCTGGGCGCCTGGGGCAAGGCCGACGGTGATTCCGGACATGCGCGCTATAGCAGTTCGATTGGCGGCATGCTGCTGGGGATCGACGGGCAGATGAGCGAGGACACCCGTGTCGGCGTCTTCACCGGCTACAGCGACAGCTCGCTGAGCATGGGCGATGGCCGTCATTCCTCGGCCAGCGTCGACAGCTACCACCTGGGTGCCTATGCCGGCAAGGAACTGGAGCAGCTGCGCCTGAGCGTGGGCGCCAGCCACAGCTGGCACCGTATCGAGACCAAGCGCGAACTGCAGTACAACGAGGTCAGCGATCGCCAGAAGAGCAAGCGTGATGCCCAGAGCACCCAGGTGTTCGGCGAGGCGGCCTGGAAGGTCGAACTGCCGAGCGTGGCGCTGGAGCCGTTCGCCAATCTGGCCTACGTGCATATCGCCAGCGACAGCTTCAGGGAGCATGGCGGCGCTGCCGCGCTGAAGGGTGGGCAGGATAACCGCGATGCCTGGCTCTCGACCTTGGGCATGCGGGCCGGCAAGCAATTGCAGTTGCCCAGCGGCCAGGCGGTTGAGCTTGCCGCCACTCTGGGCTGGCAGCACAACCTGAGTTCTACCGGGGCCGACCAGCACCTGGCGTTCGCGGGCCAGGGCGATACCTACAAGGTTCAGGCGCTGTCACTGGATCGTGATGCGGCAGTGGTCGGTGCACGGGTAGGGATTGCCGTGAGTCGCCAGGCCCGGGTCAACCTGGACTACAACGGACTGCTGGGTAGTCGCGACAAGAGCCACGGGGTCGGCCTGACCCTGGATTGGGCGTTCTGACGCCCCGTTTACCCTGGGAGAGACTGCAGAGCGCGAAACGCTGAACCCTTGTGCGACAGGTTAAATGCTCTGTTCAACGCTGCTCAGCCCCTGCGACGTTAATGTGCAGGGGCTTTTTATTGAATAGAATCCTTGTGACCTGAAGCAAAAAGCGCTGCGTCATGGCCTTTACAATTGGACCAAACAGCTCGATTAACCTGATAACACTGGATTCAGTTTTTCTAAGTGGTCTTTTTGCTTTGATGTCTTATCGCCACTCGCGATAAAATACAAGGCGTTCTGGACAAAACCCAGCAGTTAACTACCCCTCATTTGAATGGTTATCCATCACCCTCATCAACTGGGTGTTATCAATACCACTTATAAAACGACCCTCCATTCGATAAATTTATCGTTGTGGTGCCCCCTGCCGAACGAAGTAGTAGCGCTGCTACCGCACGCAAGTTTTTGTTCAACTAACTGATCTGTTGAGTTTTTATTTATTTTTAGTAGGTGGCGATGTGATGGCCTTTTCCAGAACGCTCTCCCTTATGCACATTCAGTTGGCCACAGGCTGATGTCGTTATTTGATAGTCGGTCAGTGCGCCGTAGCAAAACGGTAAACATCTGTTTGTACGGTCTACCTGGCGACTGCACCCGGCGTCGATGCTGGACAATGTAAACAGTGCCTGCATAGGATTTTGCAGCTGATCGATTCAGCTGTTGTTGCCTATTGTCGAGTGGCCGTACAAGAGACGTACGCCGTTGCCCTGCTCAAGGAGAGAGACTGATGGTTTCCCAGGAAACGTCTACCCTGGCTGCCGCCGCCCTGAAGAAACTGGCCATGAACAAAGCGTGCAGGGAGGCGTTCAGTGAGGACGCCTTGTTCTTCAAGTTGTTCGAGCCTGCCGCGCAACGCTATTTTCTTGCGGCGAACCGGGAAGCCCTGCTGCCCAAATTGCAACTGCTCAACGGCAAGGGCTATGCGCTGAGCGTCGAGTACGTGGGCGAGGAGAATGCCGACCCGGCGGTGGTACAGCGTTTCGTCGATGAATACCTTGCATCGATCCAGCCATTTGCCGAAGCGGGGCTCAAGCCCCAACTGAGCTTCGACCTCAGTGCCGTTGGCCTGGCGGTCTCCCAGGAGATGGCCTACAAGAATGCCTCCACCATCATTGCCGCTGCGGCGGAACATGATCTGCCGGTCATGATCAGCATGGAACACGCCTCGGCGGTGGACAGCATCCTTGAGGTGTATGGCGAATTGGCGCCTGCCCACGCAAACGTTGGCGTGACCCTGCAGGCCTACTTGCACCGCACCCTCGACGACCTGCCGAAGGTCCTTGGTTACGGGCGCAAGATCAGGTTGGTCAAGGGCGTTTACAACGAACCATTGGAAGTGGCACTGCCACGTGGCGACGCGCTGGATGAACGCTACCTGCACCTGCTGCGCAGGGTGCTGGACGCGGGCGTGCCCGTCAGCTGCGCCACCCAGGATCCGGCGCTGATTCCGCGGATTCTGGCTGAGCCACGGCATGCCGCGAACCTGGAACTGGAGATGCTGCATGGTGTGCAACCGGCAGTGCTACGCCGGGCCAGGGAGACCGGAGTGCCTTGCCGTATCTATGCGGTGTACGGCGGTAGTTGGTACCTGCACTTCTTGCACCGCCTGGCGGAGTCGCCAATCGAGATCCTGGGGGCGCTGGCCGATTTTAGCGACCCTTCCCGCGTTGTATTTGGCGCCGATTACTAAACCGCCCAGCGGTTTATATATACGTTGACCTGCCTACGTTTCAGCTAACGTTGTTTTCCCTTCGTTGCTTCGCGCTTGAGCGGCAATGTTTTTACAATAAACGTGAAGTTTCACGCGGTGCTCCGTGTGAACTAAAAGGCATGCCTTTCACATGAAAATATCAGGGAGTAGACATGTTCATTGACCTCAGAAGCGATACTGTAACAAAGCCCACAGAGGGTATGCGCAAGGCAATCTACGAGGCCGAGGTCGGTGATGATTGCTTTGGGGAGGACCCCAGTGTCAGCGCGCTGGAAAGGTATTGTGCGGACTACTTCCAGAAGGAAGCCGCGCTGTTTACCACCGGTGGCACGTTGAGCAATCAATTGGCAATCAAGGCCATGACACGACCGGGCGACGAAATCTTCCTGGATGCGTCCTATCACATCAACTACTACGAGTCCGCTTCGACTTCGGCCTTCTCCGGGGTGAATTTTTCCCTGACCCAGCATGACGACGGTTTGTTCGATGTAGCGGACCTGGAGCGACTCCATGCCTCCAAATGCCGTTGGAGCCAGAACTATGCGACCCCTCGTGTCGTGGTGGTGGAAAACACCCTGGGTTGCAAAGGTGGCGGCATCTTTCCGCTCGAGCAGATGAACCAGGTGTTTGCCTATGCCGAGCGCATCGGCGCGTACCGCTACCTGGATGGCGCGCGCATCCTGCATGCGTCCATTGCCACTGGTATCGATGTGACGTCGTACACCGACAATGCCGACCTCTTGTCCATGTGCCTTTCCAAGGGCCTCGGTGCTCCGGTCGGTTCGATCATGATGGGGTCGCGCGAGCTTATCCAGCAGGCCAAGAAGTACCGCAAGTGGTTCGGCGGCGACCAACACCAGAGTGGAATGATGGCCGCGGCGGGTCTGTACGCCATGCGCAACAATATCGAGCGCCTGGCCGAGGACCACGAGCACGCGGCACTGTTGCATGCTCAGTTCGCCGACGTGGACGAAGCGCGCTCGGGCTACAAAGGGACCAACATGGTCACCCTCGACATTTCGCGCCTTGGGGTTACGCCGATGCGCTTTGCCGAGCTGCTCAAGGAGCGTGGCGTGGGGGCGCTCCCCTACAACGACAAGGAAATCCGCCTGGTCCCCCACATCAATATCGACCGTGCCCAGATCATCAAGGCTGCAGAGCTGATCAAAGCACAGGTAGGTGAACTCGCCCATGCCAAGGAGGCCGTGAAATGATCTACAAGAAGAACGTGGTGCTGGTGGTGGATGCCTATTCCATCGGTAGCCTGATTGCCCCGGCATTCATTTCACGCGGCTACGAGTGCATTCATGTGCGTTCGACAGACAACGTCAATGCGTTCTACGAGTCGTGGTTCCGGGCAACGGACTTCATCGCCGATCTGCATTACCAGTCCGACGCAGCGCTCGATGAAGCGCTGAGTCAGTACAGCGTACAGTTCGTCCTGGCGGGATGCGAGTTCGGGGTCGAGCTGGCGGCTCACCTGGCGGCGCATTTCAATGTCGCACGCCACAACGATCCGGCGCACGCGATTCGCTGGAGGAACAAGTATGAAATGCACGAAGCCCTCAAGGGCGCGGGGGTGCGCTCCATCAAGCATTTCCGTTCGGCGGAGCTGGCCGAGATCCAGGCATGGATCGAACAGCAGGATCTCTTCCCCGTTGTATTGAAGCCCATCAACAGTGCGGGTTCCGACAATATCCATATTTGTACCAATGCCGACGAGGTGGCCCACGCCTTTGCGACCATCAAGTCCAGCCGCAACATTTTCCTGGCGCAGAACGAACAGGTTCTGGTGCAGCAGTATCTGGACAACTCCGATTTCTTCTCCGAACTGAAGTCGGACAAGGGCAGGGACGTCGATATCGAATACTGCGTCAACACGGTCAGCGTGGACGGCCAGCATTTCGTCAGTGAGATCATTCGCGTGTACCGCACCCGCATCGGTGCCGCGCCCGTGCATGACTACAACCAGCTGATGTGCCCGGTCGACAACCAGGACGTGTACCGCCGCTTGTCCGAGTATGTCTTCTCGGTGCTGGATGCCTTGGGCATCAAGCAAGGGGTCGGGCACAGCGAGCTGATGATCGTCAACGACGAGCCGGTTTTGCTCGAGACTGCCGCCCGCATGCCAGGAGGGATCGACCTGTCGGCCTATACCCGGGCCCTGGGGCACAACCAGCTCAATCTCTGGGTGGAGTCGCTGATCAATCCACAAGGCTTCCTGGAGTATCGGGCCCAACCCAGGAAGAAGCTGTACTTCCACTCCAGCTGTGTCTTCCTCATTGCCCGGGCCAGCGGGACCATCAGGCAGCGCCCGGATATTTCGGTGTGGAAGCATATCCCTGGGTTGCACAGCATCAAGATCCAGCATGAAGGTGAGCTCAGCGAGACGAACTCGCTGGAGAACTCCCCAGGGCATGTCTTCATCCTGGACAAGGACCGCTCCTCGATTCAGGACAGCATCCAGCTGTTGCGTGAGGCCGAGCCGGCCATCTATCAGGGCATGCTGGCATGAAGCAGGGCGCTGCCGAGCTGACGCTGGCCGAGGGCAGGTTGTACACCCCGCCGGTGATGCTGCTGCTGTCGGCCACCTTCATCCTTACCCTGGCGCGGGCAATGACCCTGCCATACCTGGTGGTCTATTGCGCGGAGCGTTTCGGCCTGGGGGTGGCTGATGTCGGGCTGGCGCTGGGGCTGGCGCTGATGGCGAGCTCGCTCCTCAGCCTGTATGGCGGATTCCTGGTCGACCGGTTTTCCAGCTATCAGATCCTCCTGGTTGCCGGGAGCCTGTTCGCCCTGGCATTTGGCGTTGCCTTTCATACTGCCATGCTCAGCGTGTTCTTCCTGGCCATCGTGGTGGTGAACCTCGCCTATGCGGTCATCGATATCGCCGTCAAAGCCTGCATCGGCTCATTGGTGGTCGCACAGCGAAGAGGCGCGGTCTTTTCGGTGAAGTACACACTCACCAACATCGGCTTCGCCGCCGGACCGTTCCTTGGGGTTATGTTGGCCAAGGTAAGCCCCGGAGTGCCGTTTGCGGCCGCGGGGTTGGTAGGAGCGGTGTTCGTGCTGGCGTATGCGTTGCTTGGCGAAAAGTTATCCACACCTGGTACCAGTGTCCCTGCCGAGCAGGGGTTCCTCAAGGTGTTGGGGTATCTCTTCAAAGACTATCGCCTGGTGTGCTTCACCTTGGGTGGCCTGCTCAGCGTGATCGTGTTCGGCCAGTTCTCCGCCTATCTGTCCCAGTACCTGCTGGTCACCAGCAGTCCTGAGCGTACCTATCAGCTCATCAATTACCTGGTGACCACAAATGCCTGTGTGGTCATTGGCCTGCAGTACCTGGTGGGCTCGCGGATAAACCAGGGCAATCTGTTTCGCATGCTGTGCCTGGGAATGCTGTTTTTCCTGGTGGGATTGGTCGGCTTCAGCGTTGCCGAGCAAGTGCCGGTGTGGGTGATCGCGATGATCGTGTTCACGGTTGGCGAAATCATCATCATCCCCACCGAATACCTGTTCATCGACTACATCGCTCCTGCGCATCTGCGCGGCATCTACTACGGCGCGCAGAACCTGTCGAACCTGGGGGCTGCGCTGGGGCCGGTGCTCTGCGGGCTGGCGCTTTCGCTGTACCAGCCACAGGTCATGTTCTATGTGCTGTGCCTGTGTGTGGTACTGGCGACGGGTTTCTACTACATGGGTTGCAAGGCCAAGGAGGGTGCGCATGATTCACTTTAATACCGCCGGCGCGGGGCTATTGTCGGCGCACGCGTTGGAGGCAATGCAGGGGTTTCTGCAACGCGAACGGGATCAAGGTGGTTACGAGGCCGAGCTGGCCAGCGCGCAAGTGTTGGACAATGAGCTCTACCACAACATCGCCCGCCTCATCGGGGCGCAGCCCGGCGACATCGCGCTGTTCGACAGCGCGACGAAGGCCTGGGTGACGGCGCTCGACGCACTGGATTGGCACGTCGGTGACCGTGTCCTGGTAACGCCCTACGAGTATGCGGGCAATCTCATCGCTCTCGAGCACTTGCGCCAGCGCCATGGGGTGGCGGTCGATGTCATCCCCTTGCTGGAAAACGGCGACCTCGATCTGGCCTGGCTGGCCGAGCATCTGCGCGATGACGTCAAGCTCGTCTCGATCGTCCACGTGCCGTCTTGCTGCGGCATCGTCAATGATGTGGAGGCGGTCGGGAGGCTGCTGCGGGGCCACCCTTGCGTCTTTTTCGTCGACGCCTGCCAGTCGCTGGGGATGTTGCCGATCGATGTCCAGGCCATCGGCTGCGATGTGCTGACAGCTGCCGGGCGCAAGTTTCTCTGTGGCCCCAGAGGCACCGGATTCGCTTACTTGTCCGAGGCGTTTCGGGCCGTTGCAAAGCCGAGGTTCACCGATCTGCACCGGGCGACCTTCAGCGTTGCCAATGGCGTAAGCCTGGATCAGCGCGATGCCCGCTGCTTCGAGTATGCGGAACGCAACAGCGCCGCGTTTATCGGGTTGAACATCGCTGTGCAGGAGCGGCTGGCGGGGGGCTATGTCGATGATTGCGCGGCTTACCGGTTCCTGGTGCAGGCGCTCGAGGGCAATGCGCAGCTGCGCCTGATCGCTCCTGGGGCGCGTCAGCGAGGGATCGTGTCGTTTTTCCATGCAGCGGTTCCTGCACCTGAGGTGGTCAGCAGGCTTCGCTTCAATGGCATCAACTGTTGGGCAGGTTATGCCGCTCACACGCCGTACTTCATGAGTGACCGTGGGGGCGCGCGTTTTGTGCGTGTTTCGCTGGGATCCGCCAGCACCGTTTCACAGGCCGAACAGTTCGTGCACTTGCTGCGAAACATTCACCAGTAACGACTGTGGCGTGAGTGACACCGCCCTCGATGGCTGTCACCTGCAACTGGGCCCTATCTGCGCCTCGGCATCGGCTGGCGCCAGGAGCAAGGGCCTTCCATCGCCTCGACTTAACGAACAGGGACTTTCGATGAACGATGTGAACCGATTCAAACCGTCCGCTGAAATCAAGGAGCGCTTGCGTCCTTTATACGAGAAGGACAACTGGCACTGGGCGCTTGGCTTTTCTCTGGATGTGGCCGTCATCGCGCTCGCGGTGTACCTGAGCCTGCAAAGCCCGTATTTCTATCCGCTGACCGTGCTGATGATCGGCTCACGTCAGCGCGCGCTCGCTTCGTTGTTGCACGAAGCGGCGCACATGACCTTGATGAGCCACAAAGTGCTCTGCCGGCTGATCGGCGAATACTTGCTTGCCTACCCGATCTTCCAGAACTACGAAGCGTATCGCCGCTCCCACGTGCAACTGCATCATCATCACCTGGGGGACCAGCACGCCGATCCCGACCACAGGTACTACATTGATTCCGGTCTGTATGCCGCAAGTGATCGGCTCGACTTTCTCCTGCGTCACCTGCTCAAGAGCATCACGCTGACCAACACTTCGCATTACTTCGTCTACCTGGTGAAAAACCGCGCTGGCGATGTCGTGGCCAAGCCGATGCAGGGCCTCAAACTGCTGGCCGTGCACCTGGTGATCCTGGCGCTGTTCTGGTACTCGGTGGGGCCCTGGGGCTACCTGCTGTTCTGGCTGGTGCCGTACTTCACCGCGTTTCAGGTGATCGGCTGGCTTTCCGAGATATCCGAGCACTTCGGTATGTTCGGGGTATACAAGGATGAAGTGAAGCTGACCCGCAATCGCTTCCCCAGCCTCATCGAGCGCGTGTTCATTGGCATGCATGGCGACAACTATCACCTTACGCACCACCTTTTTGCCGGCGTGCCCTTCTGGAACCTCAAGAAGGCGCACCTGGTACTGATGGACGATCCCAGCTACGCAGAGGCGAACCGTGGTTGTGGCGGAATCTTCACCGCCAAAGGCGAAGCCAGATCCAGCCTTGCCCAGATCTTCGATGCCTATAGAAGCGGTAAGATCAGCGCGGTAATGACCGCCGAGTGACCCGGCAGGGCCGATACGTTCCAATCTGGAACGTATCGGCCACTTGCTTGATTCGCCTTTCATCGAGTGTGTGCCTGGCTGTGTGGTTGTCATGGCATAGGTCATCTTTTCCGGACGGAATCTGCCTTACCTTCACGATCCTGCCTAAACAAGGACGACGAGGTAAACGCTGATGCTGGAAAGGAAACTCGATATTCAGCCACTGTCGGGCGCCGACCTGACGATTCATCTCAACGGTGCCCCGGTGCTTGCCGCTCCAGGTGAAACCGTACTGAGCGTCTTGAATGCCGTCGGGCTGCGCCAGGTGGCGCGCAACGATCATGGCCAGCTCAGCGGTGCCTATTGCGGCATGGGGGTCTGCCACTGCTGTCTGGTGCAGATCGACGGCCGACCCAAGCGTCGGGCTTGTCAGACTGTGGTCAAGCCGGGGATGAGCATCGAGACTGAAGTCAACCGAGTGCAAGAGGAGGTTCGCCCATGAGCCTTCGTCCTGTGATCGTCGGTGGCGGCTCGGCCGGCATGGGGGCGGCCATCGAGCTGGCCGAACATGGCGTGGATTGCCTGCTGTTCGATGAGGCCTCGCGCCCCGGTGGCGTGGTCTATCGTGGCCCGTTGCGCGCTGGCGTCGACCTGGGCTACCTGGGCCCGCGCTACACCAAGGCCCTGACCCGCCTGCACGAAGATTTTGCCGCCTGCGCCGAGCGCATCGACCTGCGCCTGAACCATCGCGTGGTGGGCGGTGACGACCAGCGGCTGATGGTGCTCGATAGCGATGAGCGCCTGCACGAGATCGACTATTCCCACCTGCTGCTGGCCGCCGGTTGCCATGAGCGCAACGTGCCGTTCCCCGGCTGGACCTTGCCGGGCGTGATCCTGCTCGGTGGCTTGCAATTGCAGATCAAGAGCGGTGTGGTCAAGCCGCTGGGCAGCACCCTGATTGCCGGTACCGGGCCCTTGCTGCCGCTGGTCGCGTGCCAGCTGCACGCTGCCGGTGCCAAGGTGGCGGGCGTGTACGAGGCCTGCTCGTTCAACCGCATCGCCAAGGAAAGCCTGGCGTTGATGAACAAGCCGCAGCTGTTCCTCGACGGCTTGAGCATGCTCGCCTACATGAAGCTCAACGGCATCCCCATGCATTACGGCTGGGGCGTGGTGGGCGCCACGGGGGAGGGCGAGCTGCAGGAAGTCGAGGTCGCACCCTATACCCAGGACTGGCAACCGGACATGAGCCGTGTCCAGCGCGAGCAGGTGCGCACCCTGGCTGTGGGCTATGGCTTCATCCCACGTACCCAGCTCAGCCAGCAACTGGGCCTGGCCCATGGCTTCAGCGAGGACGGCTACCTGCGCGCCGAATGCAACGTGTGGCAGCAAAGCAGCCAGCCGAACATTCACCTGGCGGGCGACATGGCCGGGATCCGCGGCGGCGAGGCGGCCATGTTGACCGGGCGCATCGCCGCGGTTTCGATGCTCCAGCAGATGGGCAAGCTCGACGCCGAGCAGGCGATCGAGTGCCGTGAGCGCTACCTGGGCAAGCTGGCGGCGATCAAGCGCTTCCGTTCCGGGGTGGAGCGCTACACCGCCCGCGGCGCCGCACAGGTGGCACTGCCACAAGCCGATACGGTGATCTGCCGTTGCGAACACGTGACTCGCGAGCAGATCGATCTGGCCCTGGAGCAGGGTGTGCAAGACATGGCCAGCCTGAAGATGCGCACCCGGGTGAGCATGGGCGACTGCCAGGGGCGCATGTGCGTCGGTTACTGCAGCGACCGCCTGCGCAGCGCCACCGGACGCAAGGACGTGGGTTGGTTGCGCCCGCGCTTCCCGGTGGACCCGATCCCGTTTTCCGCATTCGAACAACTCGGCACGGAGGCCTGAGCATGAACAAGCACTACGACATCATCATCGCCGGTGGCGGGGTGATCGGCGCGTCCTGCGCCTACCAGCTGTCCAAGCGCAAGAACCTGAAGATCGCCTTGATCGACTGCAAGCGCCCGGGCAACGCTACCCGCGCTTCGGCCGGCGGCCTGTGGGCCATCGGTGAATCGGTGGGGCTGGGCTGCGGGGTGATCTTCTTTCGCATGATGTCCTCGCGCAGCAAGCGCGAGGCCAACGGCGCGGCGGTGGTGGTCGATTCGAGCACACCGCACATCCTGCCGGAATGCTTCTTCGACTTCGCCTTGCAGTCCAACGCGATTTATCCACAGCTGCACCAGGAACTGATCGAACGCCACGGCATGGACTTCAAGTTCGAGCGCACAGGGCTCAAGTACATCATCCAGGATGAAGAAGACCAGTTGTACGCCGAGCACATCGTCAAGCAGATCCCGCACCTGGCCGACCAGGTGCGCTGGCTCGACCGCGACGCGCTGCGCGCTTCGGAGCCGGCGGTAACGCTCAAGGCCAATGGCGCGCTGGAGTTTCTCTGCGATCACCAGGTCAGCCCGTTCCGCCTGGGTGATGCGTTCATGGAGGCGGCGCGGCAGAACGGCGTCGACCTGTACCCGAACGTGAACATCACCGGCGTGCTGCATGAAGGCACCCGGATCAAGGGCGTGCGCACCGCCGAGGCTGGTGAGTTCCATTGCGGCACATTGATCAATGCCGCTGGCGCCTGGGCGGCGGAATTGAGCGAGTGGGCCACCGGGGAGAGCATTCCGGTCAAGCCGGTGAAAGGCCAGATCGTGCTGACCGAGCGTCTGCCCAAGCTGCTCGATGGCTGCATCACCACCAGCGATTGCTACATGGCACAGAAGGACAACGGCGAGATCCTGATCGGCAGTACCACCGAGGAGAAGGGCTTCGATGTCACCAATACCTTCCCGGAGATCAACGGCTTGGTGCAGGGGGCGATCCGCTGCGTGCCACAGCTGGCGCAGGTGAACCTCAAGCGCACTTGGGCCGGCCTGCGGCCTGGGTCACCGGACGAGCTGCCGATTCTCGGGCCTGTGGATAATGTCCAAGGGTATTTCAACGCCTGTGGACATTTCCGTACCGGGATTCTGACCTCGGCGATTACTGGCGTGCTGCTGGACAAGGTTGTCCACAATGAGGCGCTGCCGCTGGATATCACGCCATTCCTGGCGTCGCGCTTCCACAGCGCTGGGGATAAACAGCGGGCCCATGGCTAAGTGGGCTTTGCCCCGCGATCGCGTTGGCAGGCATGACGCAATCGCGGGGCAAGCCCGCTCCCACGGGCGGTGCTGAAAGGTCCGGTCAGATCTGCATCGCCATCCCTTGCACATTCATCGCCGCCTGGCGCAGGGCCTCGGAGCGGGTCGGGTGCGGGTGGCAGGTGAGGGCGATGTCCTCGGCCGAGGCCGAGAACTCCATAGCCACGCAGAACTCGCCGATCATCTCGCTCACGCTTGGGCCGACCAGGTGCACGCCCAGCACCTCATCGGTCTCGGCATCGGCGATGACTTTGGCGAAGCCCTCGGTCTCATGGTTGATCTTGGCGCGGCTGTTGGCGGTGAAGGGGAACTTGCCGACCTTGTAGGCCCGCCCTTCGGCTTTGAGCTGCTCTTCGGTCTTGCCGACGCTGGCCAGTTCCGGGCGGGTGTAGATGACGCCCGGGATGAGGTTGTAGTTGACCTCATGGGCCTTGCCAGCGATGCGCTCGATGCACGACACCGCTTCGTCCTCGGCCTTGTGTGCCAGCATCGGTCCGGAGGTGACGTCGCCGATTACCCAGATGCCAGGCACCGCGCTGCGGTGATGGTCGTTGGCGAGCATGCCGCGCTTGTCGGTTTCCAGCCCGGCGCTTTCCAGGTTCAGGCCTTGGGTAAAAGGACGGCGGCCGATAGCTACCAGCACGTAGTCGGCCTGCAGGGTTTCGGCGGTACCACCGGCAGCGGGTTCCAGGGTCAGTGTGACGCCGTCGGCCGCGGCAGTGGCCTGGGTCACCTTGCTGCCCAGCTTGAAGGCCATGCCTTGCTTGGCCAAGGCTTTCTGCAGGGTCTTGGCGGTTTCTTCGTCGGTGCCAGGGCAGATGCGGTCCAGGTATTCGATCACCGTCACTTCGGCGCCCAGGCGACGCCATACCGAACCCAGCTCCAGGCCGATCACCCCGGCGCCGATGACGATCAGGTGCTTGGGCACCTGGGGCAGCGACAGGGCGCCGGTGGAGTCGATGATGCGCTGGTTGTCGATGGTCACGCCAGGCAGCGGCGTGGGTTCCGAGCCGGTGGCGATGACGATGTCCTTGGCCTGCAGGGTGGTTTCGCTGCCGTCCTCGGCCTTGACGATCACCTTGCCAACCCCGTCCAGGCGGCCCCAGCCCTTGATCCAGTCAACCTTGTTCTTGCGGAACAGGTATTCGATGCCCTTGGTCAGGCCCGTCACGCTTTCATCTTTCTGCTTCATCATCTGGCCCAGGTTGAGGGTCGGCTTGACCTCGATCCCCAGATGGGCGAACTCAGCGCCACTGGCTGCCTCATACAACTCGGAAGCGTGCAGCAATGCCTTGGAAGGCATGCAACCGACGTTCAGGCAGGTGCCGCCCAAGGTCGAGCGACCCTCGACACAGGCCACGCTCAGGCCCAGCTGGCCCGCGCGGATCGCTGCGTTGTAGCCGCCGGGGCCGCCGCCGATGATCACCACGTCATAGGATTTCATGGGTTTCGTTACTCCGAGAGTGTGAGGAAGCGAAGAGGGCACAAGGTTAATCTGAGCAGGCATGATTGTATACAATCTGCTGAATAGGCTGCGCCAGATAGTTCTAGACTATGGTCGTGATTACCGGAAACTTCGTACGAATGAACTACCCTGATGCGGTGGCGTCCGACACATTAAGGCGTGGCGTCCCGTATCAACGAAAGGGAGGGTCATGAATGCTTGCGCAACTTCCACCTGCGTTGCAGAGCTTGCACTTACCTTTGCGCGTCAAGCTGTGGGACGGCAACCAGTTCGATCTGGGGCCGAGCCCGCAAGTCACCATCGTGGTCAAGGAACCCCAGCTCATTACCCAGCTCACCCATCCCAACCTCAATGAGCTGGGATCGGCCTTCGTCGAGGGCAAGCTGGAGCTGGAAGGCGATATAGGCGAAGTCATCCGGGTTTGCGACGAACTCAGCGATGCCTTGCTTCAGGATGAAGATGAGGCCGTGCCGGCACGCACTGCTCATGACAAGGCCACCGATGCCGAAGCGATTTCCTATCACTACGACCTGTCCAACGAGTTCTACCAATTGTGGCTCGATCCGGACATGGTCTATTCCTGTGCCTATTTCAAGGAGCCGGACAATGCCCTGGCCCCGGCTCAGCAGGACAAGTTCGACCACTTGTGCCGCAAGCTGCGCCTGCAGGCTGGCGATTACCTGCTGGATGTCGGTTGTGGCTGGGGCGGGCTGGCGCGATTCGCCGCTCGCGAGTACGGCGCCAAGGTGTTCGGCATCACCCTGAGCAAGGAGCAGCTGAAGCTGGGCCGCCAGCGGGTGAAGGAGGAGGGCCTGGCTGACAAGGTCGACCTGCAGATCCTCGACTACCGCGACCTGCCCCAGGATGGCCGCTTCGACAAGGTGGTCAGCGTCGGCATGTTCGAGCATGTCGGCCACGCCAATCTCGAGCTGTACTGCAAGCGGCTGTTCGGTGCGGTGCGCGAAGGTGGCCTGGTGATGAACCATGGCATCACGGCCAAGCATGTCGATGGCCGCCCCGTCGGTCGCGGCGCGGGCGACTTCATTGATCGTTATGTGTTCCCCCATGGCGAGCTGCCGCACATCTCGATGATCACTGCACGGATTTGCGAAGCGGGCCTGGAGGTGGTCGACATCGAGAGCCTGCGGCTGCACTACGCCAAGACCCTCAACCACTGGAGCGAGAACCTCGAGAACCAGCTGCATCGCGCCGCCGCGCTGGTGCCGGAGAAGACCTTGCGTATCTGGCGCCTGTACCTGGCCGGTTGTGCCTATGCCTTCACAAAGGGCTGGATCAATCTCCATCAGATTCTCGCAGTGAAGCCTTACGCCGACGGTCACCACGACCTGCCATGGACCCGTGAGGACCTGTATCGCTGACCTGTACAGCGGCGTGCTTGTCCGGCACGCCGCTGCGCGCTACAGGATCGGTGAAATCAGGCGTGCGATGCGCATCCCCAACTGCTGCAGACGATGGGTGTCGCGGCTGTCTTCAGCGGTGATCTCCCTGGCCTGCTCGAAATCATTCACCAGCATGTGCTCGACCTGATCGGCAAAGGCGCGATCCACCGTGAGCAAGGTGATCTCGAAATTCAGCCGGAACGACCGGTTGTCGAGGTTGGCGCTACCGATGGCACTGACCTCATCGTCCACCAGCACCACCTTCTGGTGCAGGAAGCCCGGTTGATAGCGGAACATGCGCACCCCGGCGCGAACCGCTTCGAAGGCGAACAGGCTGGAGGCGGCGTAGACGATCCGGTGATCGGGACGTGAGGGAATCAGGATACGTACGTCGACGCCCCTCAGTACCGCCAGGCGCAGGGCGGCGAAGATGGCTTCGTCGGGAATGAAGTAGGGGCTGGTGATCCATACCCGGCTGCTTGCCGAGTGAATCGCCTCTAGGAAGAACAGCGCGCAGGTTTCCTGGGGGTCGGCCGGTCCGCTGGCCAGTGCCTGGCACAGCACGCCATCCTCGGGGTAGGCATCAGGCAGGATCAGCGGCGGGAGCTGGCGCGTGGCCCAGTACCAGTCCTCGGCGAAGGACTCCTGCAGGCAGGCCAGCACCGGGCCGCTTATCTGCACGTGGGTATCGCGCCACGGCGAGAGCTTGGGGTGTGCCCCGAGGTATTCGTCGCCCACGTTGTGGCCGCCGAGAAAACCTTGCAGGCCATCGACCACCACGATCTTGCGATGGTTGCGAAAGTTGACCTGGAAACGGTTGAACCAGCCGCGCCGTGTGGCGAACGCTTCGATCTGCACGCCACCGTCACGCAGCACCTGGCTGTAGCTGCCCGGCAGCGCGTGACTGCCGACGCGGTCGTAGAGCACGAACACCCGTACACCTTCGGCGGCCTTGCGCAGCAATAGCTGCTGCAGCTCCTTGCCCAGGGCATCGTCGTGGATGATGAAGAACTGCACCAGCACGGTGTCCCGCGCCATGCGGATGGCGGAAAAGATCGCCTCGAACGTGGCCGAGCCATCGATCAGCAGTTTCACTTCGTTGTTGGCCAGGCATGGCATGCGCCCGAGCCTGGGCATGGCGCGCAGGGCGGCATAGCCGCCCGACTCCCGGGCGGTCAGTGCTTCCTCCACCCATGGGCGCCAGTTCAGGTTGGCCATGGCCACATGCATTTCCTGGTTGGCCTGACGCCGCGCCTGGATATACGCATAGAAGGAGCGGGCGCCGAATACCAGGTAGGGGATGAGGGTGAGGTAGGGGATGAACAGCAGCGACATGGCCCAGGCAATCGCACCTTGGGCGGTGCGTACGGTGAACACCGCATGGAGCGCGGCGGCCAGGCCGAGCAGGTGAATCAGACCGAGCACGTAACCGAAAAAGTAGGGGCTGTGGTAATCCATACGCATCCTGCTTGCCGAGAGCACTGCTGCTAACAGACCACGTTCGAGGGGGCCACTGCAACCCGCAGGCGAATTCGGCGTCTAAAGGCTCAGTCCGGCCAGAGCCGGTATTTCGAGGAGCTTTCATCCATGAAGATTCGTCTGCCACTGCTCGCCCTGGTACTGGGGTTGGGCAGCCCGCTGGTTCACGCGCAGATGTTGCAACCCGGCTTGTGGGAGTTGACCACCAGCAACATGCAGGTCGATGGCAAGCCGTTGCCAGACATGGAGTTCATGCTCGGCCAGTTGAAGAACCTGCCGCCCGAGCAACGGGCGATGATGGAAGGTGCCCTGGCCAAGCAGGGCATCACCGTGGGCGGCAAGGGTGTGCGTTCGTGCCTGACACCCGAGCAGGTCAAGACCAACGACATTCCGCTGCAGGACCCGCAATCGGGCTGTACGCAGAAGATCACCGAGCGCAATGGCAATGTCTGGAAGTTCCAGTTCAGCTGCCCGAAAGCCCAGGGCAACGGCCAAGCCACCTTCCTCAGCGACCGTGAGTTTGTTACCAAGGTCAACGGCACATTCAATGCGTCCGGCGTTCAGCAACAGGGCAGCATGGATACCCGGGCGGTCTGGCTGGGTAACGAGTGTGGAACAGTGAAGCCACGCAGTTGAAGTAGCGCTCACCACCGATGTTGAGTAACCGCGACCGCGTCGTGGGCATGCAGGCTCTCTGCGTGTTCCACGCGCACGCTGAACCCCGCCACCTCCTCTATCTGCGCCAATGCCAGGTGCAGGCGCCGGGCAGCATCTTCGCAGAACATTAGGTTCTGACCATTGGCCAGGGCAAATGCCTGTTCGTCTGCGCGCTTCACGGCGGTCTGCACTGCAGTGCCCAGCGCAGCTTCCGCCGCGTCGATCAGCCCTGTCAGGTTCAGCGCTTCCCCTGCAAGGCGTACCTGAAGCCTGGCCAGGCTCCGTTGGCTATGGGGCGTCGCGACGATCCCGTCACTGCTGCCCAGCCATTGGCGAATGCCGCGCCTATCCAATGGCCGATGGGCAAAGTCCCTGTCGAACTGCTCCTGGATCAGTTGCCTTGCAAGTGCTGCCGAGCATGGGCACGTCGACGAGTAGGGCACATTCACTGATAGTTCCACGTGGAACATTTCATATTCCAGCTTGGCATCCACGGTGACCGGGTAGCGCTTCCAGCCAGCCAACGGGCTGATCAGTGCCGACCGTTTGAGCAGATGATCAAAGGTCAGGCGCAGATAAGCACTGTTGGACAGGCCGGTGTGGCTAAGCAGAAATGCCCGCAGTATCTGGCGTAGAAGCGGGGGTGACAGGGGTTGTTGCTCCAGCGCCTCCAATGCCAGGTACAGCCGGGACATGTGGATGCCGCGTGAGCCTCCATCGTCGAGGCTCACTCCGGCATCGGCGAAAGCGGTTACGGTGCGCCCGTCGAGTTGCAGCGCGACGGCGATGCCACTCATGCCCACCCAGTCCAGCGGCAGTGCCTGTTGGTTGCTCTGGGCGGCGACATCGGGAAGGGAGAGGCTGGTCATGGAAGAAATCCTGAACGGTTGATAGTCACCGGCAACCGCCGATGAGGCTGCAATGCAGGTTGAAGCGTTGGCCGCTGGAGCTGGAAACACGATTCTGCGTGGTCCATCCAATACGCCGGCTGTAACCCACCCAAGCCTCGCCGTCGCTGGCCAGGCCGGTGAAAAACGTCAATGCGCCATGGCGGCTGTTGGTCTGTGCCCACAGCCGCTTGCTCGCAACTTCATACCCACGCAGGTAAAAGGTGCTGCCTTCGGTTCGCACGCTGTAGTAGTTGCCCTTGCTGTCCTGGCAGGCCAGCAAGGTTGCGCTGCGGGTGCACCGTGCAAGGTCGGTAGTGGGCATGGCAAAGAGCTGCTCTGGATGGACGAGCAGCAGCAGGGCGATGACGCCAGGTAGTTTCATGACGCTCTCCAGACAACCGTTCGGCGATACGGCTTGGCGAAATTGTATTGTTATAATATAACATTATGCAATGCATCGTTTCGAATGCGCCTGCCCGATGAGGTTCGTCATGCCCAACCGTCTTCCTGTCACCGTGCTGTCCGGCTTCCTGGGTGCCGGCAAGAGCACGTTGCTCAACCATGTCCTGCGCAACCGTGACAACTTGCGCGTGGCCGTGATCGTCAACGACATGAGTGAAATCAACATCGATGCCAGTGAGGTGCAACGCAATGTCAGCCTCAACCGCGCTGAGGAAAAGCTGGTTGAGATGAGCAACGGCTGCATCTGCTGCACACTGCGTGAAGACCTGCTGGAGGAGGTAGTCCGGTTGGCGGGCGAGGGTCGCTTCGATTACCTGCTGATCGAGTCCACGGGTATTTCCGAGCCGCTGCCGGTCGCCGAGACGTTCACCTTTCGCGATGAGCAGGGCCGCAGTCTCTCCGACATGGCGCGCCTCGACACCATGGTCACTGTTGTCGATGGGCTGAACTTCCTTCGCGATTATCAGGCAGCCGACAGCCTGGCCAGTCGGGGCGAGACCTTGGGCGAAGGTGACGAACGTTCGATCAGTGACTTGCTGATCGAGCAGGTCGAATTCGCCGACGTGTTGCTGCTGAGCAAGATCGACCTGATCAGCCAGCATGAGCGCGAAGAATTGACCGCCATCCTGCGCAGCCTCAATGCGCGGGCGCAGATCGTGCCAATGGTGATGGGCCAGGTGCCTTTGGCGCGCATCCTCGATACCGGCCTGTTCGATTTCGACCAGGCCGCGCAGGCGCCGGGCTGGCTGCAGGAGCTGCGTGGCGAACATGTGCCGGAAACCGAGGAGTACGGTATTGCCGCGACCACCTGGCAGGCGCGCCGGCCATTCCATCCGCAGCGTTTCTTCGACTTTATCCACAAGCCCTGGAGCAACGGCCGCTTGCTGCGCTCCAAAGGGTTCTTCTGGCTGGCCAGCAAGTTCCAGGAGGCCGGTAGCTGGTCGCAGGCCGGGGGCATGATGCGCCATGGCCTGGCTGGTCGTTGGTGGCGTTTCGTGCCGCGCGAGCAATGGCCGCAGGATGAAGAGAACACTGCGGCGATCCTCAAGCAGTGGTCCGCGCAAGCGGGCGACTGCCGCCAGGAACTGGTGTTCATCGGGCAGAACATCGACTTTGTTCGGTTATCCACAGAGCTGGAAGCCTGCCTGCTCGATGACCAGGAAATGGAGTTGGGGCCGATGGGCTGGCTGCGCCTGCCGGACCCGTTTGGTGAGTGGCATGAGGACGCTGCGGCATGACTGTGGATATCCGCCAGGTCTTCGGTGAGTCACCCCAGGTGATGACGGAGATTCTCCAGGATGGGGTCAACCTCGCGGTCTGGCAGCGCCGCCTGCCGGCCCAGGTCGAAGACTTCGCCAACCTGGTGCTGAGCCTGGGCCAGCCATTGGCCGATGAGCGCGTGATCGAGGTGGATGAACGCCAGCCGCCAGCGTTGCCCGGGCTGCTCAGAGAAACCGCCGATCTACATGGCTACGATGGTTTCGTCGCCGATGTGGCCTGGCTGGTGGCGGCCTATACCTGCTTGCTGGGTGCTCGGCGCCTGGGGGTGCGGCTGCGGGTGCTTGAGGGGGCGATGTGCCCGCGCATGCATGTGGACCATGTGCCATTGCGCCTGCTCAGTACCTACGCTGGCGCAGGTAGCGAATGGCTGCCAGAGGGTGCCATCGACCGTGCCCGGTTGCAGCTGGCGCCGCCGCCTGTGGATAACGTCCGGCGATTGGTGGCGGGAGAGGTAGCCCTGCTCAAGGGCGAGAAGTGGCTGGGCAACGAGGGTGCGGGCTTGGTCCACCGGTCCCCGCAGACCCCCGCCGGGGAACGTCGCTTGCTGTTGAGCCTGGACTGGTTGGCATGAATTGCCGGACGCCCCGGTATAGACTGCCATCAAGCCCTTGCGATACCGAGCCATGTTGCAGAACATCCCCACCCATGTGATCGCCGGCCCGCTAGGTGCCGGCAAGACCAGCCTGATCCGTCACTTGCTGGAGCAACGACCAGCTGGTGAGCGTTGGGCCGTGCTGGTCAACGAATTTGGCCAGATCGGCCTGGATGCCGCCTTGCTCAGCCGTGATGAGGTGGGCATCGCCATCGGAGAGGTGGCGGGAGGCTGTCTGTGCTGCGTCAATGGCGCACCGTTCCAGGTGGGGCTCGGCCGCCTGCTGCGCAAGGCGCGCCCGGATCGCCTGTTCATCGAACCGTCCGGCCTCGGTCACCCCCTCCAATTGCTGGAGCAACTGGGGCGGGCGCCTTGGACCGGTGTACTGTCGGTCCAGCCACTGTTGATGGTGCTGGATGCCGCCGCCCTTTCCCGGGGCGCTGACTTGCCCGAGGCACAGAGCATGGCATTGGCGAAGGCGGGGTTGCTGCTGTTCAACAAGGCGAGTGCCGTGGATGCTGCCACCCGCCTGTTGATAACTGCATCATTGCCTGAAGTCCCGGCGTTGTGGACGGATCATGGCGCGCTAGCGCTCGCCGGTTTGCCTGTATCGTCCGCGGCGCCAGCGGGTTCACTCGACCTTTCCAGCCTGCCTGTGGATAACAGCCCCGTCCCACGGCCCTCCTTGTGGGTGGATCCGCGGCAACCGATCTGTCAGTTCCGGTTGGCCGAGGAGGGCTGGAGCGTAGGTTGGCGCTGGCATCCGGGGCAGGTCGTGGATGAAATGGCGCTATGTGGCGTTCTTGAGCAATGGCCTTGGCGCCGGGCGAAGGGGGTTATCCACAGCGCGGCGGGGTGGCAGTCGTTCAATGGCCTGGAACGTGGGGCGCTGGAATGGCGGCCCAGCGAATGGCGCAGGGACTCGCGCATCGAGCTGATATTCGATCAGCCACAACCCTTGCAGATGCTCCAGGCGGCCATCGGCAAGTGTTACCTGGCGGAGTGATCAATTGCGCCAGCGGTTATGTTCCTGGCGCCACTGCTGCATTTCGATGACGTTGTCGGTACGTGGTGGGGTATTTATCTCGAACGGGTAGGGGGCGAGTTCGATCTGCATGGTGTGGGCACCGAACTGGGTGACGGTGCCGGGGTGGCGTTGTTCGCCGGTAACGGTGAACTCGAAGTTGTAGATGCGCGCCAGGCGCTTTCGGCCATTGGCGTCGCGCACGAAGGCGATGCGCTTGAGTGCCACGGCGTCGTCGAGCAGTTCCAGGTCGAGCTTGGCGCAATGCTGCTTGACCCGCGCCAGGGCCTTCTCGCGTAGCCCGTGGTTGTGCCACAGCCAGGCGCCTGCGGTCGCCACCAGCATCAGGACGAAAAGGTTTTCCAGGGTCAGCATTTGCGTAAGCTCCAGACAGGTCGATCCAGCTTAACTGCGTCTCTGGCCTGTCGTACAGATGGCAATCGGGTTCATACTGCGGGCCGCACATTTCTTCACACAGTTTCGGAAGCGCCCTGCATGAAACGTACACCGCACCTGCTCGCCATTCAGTCCCACGTGGTCTTTGGACACGCCGGCAACAGCGCCGCGGTGTTTCCCATGCAGCGGGTCGGGGTCAACGTCTGGCCACTCAACACGGTGCAGTTCTCCAACCACACTCAGTATGGCCAGTGGGCGGGGGAAGTGCTTGCGCCAGCGCAAATTCCTGCGTTGGTGGAAGGCATTTCCAATATTGGCGAACTGGGCCACTGCGACGCGGTGCTGTCGGGTTACCTGGGCAGTGCCGAGCAGGGGCGGGCGATCCTGGCTGGCGTCGAGCGGATCAAGGCGGTCAATCCCAGGGCCTTGTACCTGTGCGATCCGGTCATGGGCCATGCCGAGAAAGGTTGCATCGTGCCGGCCGAGGTCAGTGAGTTCCTGCTCGAGCAGGCCGTGGCCAAGGCCGATATCCTGTGCCCCAACCAGCTCGAGCTGGACAGTTTCTGTGGCCGTCGCGCGCAGTCGCTGGAGGATTGCGTGGGCATGGCGCGCGGGTTGCTGGAGCGTGGGCCGCAGGTTGTGCTGGTCAAGCACCTGAATTATCCACAGCGCGCGGACGATGCCTTCGAGATGCTCCTGGTAACCCGTGAAGCCAGCTGGCACCTGCGTCGGCCGTTGCTGGCGTTCCCGCGTCAGCCGGTAGGGGTGGGCGACCTGACGTCAGGTTTGTTCCTGGCCCGGGTGCTGCTTGGCGACAACTGGCTGCACGCCTTCGAGTTCACCGCCGCCGCCGTGCATGAGGTGCTGCTGGAAACCCAGGCCTGCGCCAGCTACGAACTGCAACTGGTGCGGGCCCAGGATCGCATCGCCCATCCACGGGTGCGCTTCGAGGCGCAGCGCTTGATGTACTAGATGGCGTCCGTCTTGAGGTTCTGGTAGCGCTGCTCCAGCTCCTGGCGGATCTGGCGGCGCTGCTGGCCTTGCAGGAAGCGGCGCTTCTCCTCGCTGCTCTGCGGCTGGCGCGGTGGCACCTTCACCGGACGACGGTCGTCGTCCACCGCGACCATGGTGAAGAAGCAACTGTTGGAGTGGCGCACCGAGCGCTCGCGGATATTCTCGGTGACAACCTTGATGCCCACCTCCATCGAGGTGTTGCCGGTGTAGTTGACCGAGGCCAGGAAGGTCACCAGCTCGCCGACGTGCACCGGCTCGCGGAAGATCACCTGGTCCACCGACAGGGTCACCACATAGGTGCCGGCATAGCGGCTGGCGCAGGCATAGGCGACTTCGTCGAGGTACTTGAGCAGGGTGCCGCCGTGTACGTTGCCAGAGAAATTGGCCATGTCCGGTGTCATCAGGACGGTCATGGTTAGCTGGGCGTTTCCAGGTTCCATAGAGAGCTCACGGTGAATTTGCACGGTATCGGGGCGGGTATCTGCAGACACTTCTGTTTCCCCTCTTTGAGGTTTCCCATCCTGGTACGGGACGTCGGCTGACGCTCCATCGTCACGCCAATATTGCCATCGGCGGTGTCGAATCTGCCGATCTGTTTCTGCATATTGCATTGGCAATTTGTGGCAAGGCGCGATGTTAACCTGACGACGCCCATGCAACGTGGGCTTTTGCGTCAATCACAACAGTATGTGCCCGCTCCGCGCCCAGGGTCTTATCGGTAGAGGAGCGGTTCGCCCCAGCATCGAAAACAAGGAGTAACACGCCATGCATGCCATCAGCTTCATCCAGGATCTGGCGGTGATCATGCTGGTTGCCGGGGTGGTCACCATTCTCTTTCATCGCTTCAAGCAGCCTGTGGTGCTGGGCTACATCGTCGCCGGCTTCATCATCGGTCCACACACGCCGCCGTTCGGGCTGATCCACGACGAAGACACGATCAAGACCCTGGCCGAACTGGGGGTGATCTTCCTGATGTTCTGCCTGGGCCTGGAGTTCAGCCTGCGCAAGCTGTTCAAGGTCGGCGCCACGGCGTTCATCGCCGCCTTCCTGGAAATCGTCCTGATGATCTGGATCGGTTTCGAGATAGGTCGCTGGTTTGGCTGGAACACCATGGATTCGCTGTTCCTCGGGGCGATCCTGGCGATTTCCTCGACCACCATCATCGTCAAGGCGCTCAACGACCTGAAAATGAAGAACGAGCGCTTTGCCCAACTGATCTTCGGCGTGCTGATCGTCGAGGACATTCTCGGCATCGGTATCATCGCGCTGCTGTCGGGCATAGCCGTCAGTGGCACGGTGAGCTCTGGCGAGGTGTTCTCGACCGTGGGCAAGTTGTCGCTGTTCATGATCGTCGCGCTGGTCATCGGCATCCTGCTGGTGCCGCGGTTGTTGGCCTACGTGGCGAAGTTCGAAAGCAACGAGATGCTGCTGATTACCGTGCTGGGCCTGTGTTTCGGCTTCTGCCTGCTGGTGGTCAAGCTCGAGTACAGCATGGTGCTGGGTGCCTTCCTGATCGGCGCGATCATGGCCGAGTCCCGTGAGCTGCTGAAGATCGAGCGCCTGATCGAGCCGGTGCGCGACTTGTTCAGTGCCATCTTCTTCGTGGCCATCGGCTTGATGATCGACCCGTCGATCCTGCTCGAGTACGCCTGGCCGATCGTGGTCATCACCCTGGCGGTGGTGCTGGGCAAGATGCTCTCCTGCGGCATGGGGGCGTTCATTGCCGGCAATGATGGGCGCACTTCACTGCGTGTGGGGATGGGGCTTTCGCAGATCGGTGAATTCTCCTTCATCATCGCCGCCCTGGGCATGACCCTGCAGGTCACCAGCGACTTCCTCTACCCGGTCGCGGTGGCCGTCTCGGCCATCACCACCTTGCTCACACCCTACCTGATTCGCGCTGCCGACCCGTTGTCGATCAAGCTGGGCAAGGTAGTACCAAGCCGTCTGGCACGGGTGCTTTCACTGTACGGCGAGTGGTTGCGCAGTATCCAGCCCCAAGGCGAGGGGGCCATGCTGGCGGCGATGATCCGGCGCATCTTGTTGCAGGTGGGGGTTAACCTGGCGCTGGTGATCGCGATCTTCTTCAGTGGCGGCTACTTTGCCGGGCGTATCGGCGCCTGGTTGAGCGAATGGGTCTCGGATGCCGGTCAGCAGAAGGCACTGATCTGGGGCGCGGCGTTGCTGCTGTCGTTGCCGTTCCTGATCGCCGCCTATCGCAAGCTCAAGGCGCTGTCGATGCTGCTGGCGGAGATGGGGGTCAAACCCGAGATGGCGGGGCGGCATACCCAGCGTGTACGGCGGGTAATTGCCGAGGTGATACCGTTGTTGTCACTGCTGGTGATCTTCCTGCTGCTGTCAGCCTTGTCGGCGAGCATTCTGCCGACCAGCGAACTGCTGCTGATCATCGCGGTAGTGGCGGCGGTGGTGGTGGCGCTGCTGTGGCGCTGGCTGATCCGTGTGCATACGCGAATGCAGGTGGCGTTGCTGGAGACGTTGGAGAACAGCCGCGATCATTCGCACTGAGGGAGCGGTTAACGCTTTCTGCGCAAGATTTCACCGTCGTCCGAGGGGATGGAGCGGTAGCAGTGTCGCCAGGCGCAGAGAGCCTGGCGATTCTACGAGTGATTGGTAGCTATAAGCCATCACTTTGTGCGGGTATTTCTCATTCAGCTTTCCAGCCAGACATCCCGCGCCCAGTGCCAGACCGATTCCCAGCTTTCCTCGGTGACGATTTCCTCTTCACCGGACCACAGCACCACGGTGCCGTCCTCTTCAACGCAGTAGAAATCGTCTCCGTCCTGGCAGATCGGGATGAGGTCGCGGGGCACGCCGGCGTCCCAGGCATTGGCCGCCACCTCCGGCAGGTAGGTGTGGGATTGCGGGTCGGTCACGGTCACCGGCTCGAGGCTGCCGTACACCACGTCACTGACGGTCAGCAGGTATTCCTTGAACACGAAGGGGATATTGATGAACAGCTCTTCCTCGATTTCGACCAGCTGATCCTCGTCCGGCAGTTCCAGCGGCACCGGTACCGGCTCGTTGGCTTCACGGAGTTGTTCGATCACTTCTTCCACGGTTCACATCCTCTGACCTTATGACAACGCTGCGCGTTATACCCTAGTAGGCCGGTCTGGCAAAAGCAAAAACCCCGGGACAGGCCCGGGGTTTTTTCTGCAACGTGCGACGGTTAACCGTTTTGGCGGATACCGGCCAGCAGCCAAGGCTGGTTTTCGCCCTGGGCGCGAACCATGTGCCAGCTTTCGCTGAACGCTTCGCCCTGGTCGAAGCGCGAAGTCTTCGACACGCCACGGAAGGTAAGGGTGGCGTCGGTCTGGTCGGCGCGGTCGTCTACGCCGTCCAGTTGCACATCGAGGTCGTCGATGTAGGTGGACTGGAAGCCTTCACCTTGTTCCGCGCGCTCACGCTTGAGGAACTCGAGCATCTGCGGGGTGACGAACTCGGCGATCTTGTCCATCTCGTTGGCGTCCCAGTGCTGCTGCAGCGACTGGAAGTGCGAACGGGCGGCGGCCAGGAAGCTGGCTTCGTTGAACCAGGCCGGGGCGTTGATTGCAGGCGCGGCAACCGGTGCGGCGGCACCGCCGAAGATCGACTGCGGGGCGGCCTGCGGCTGGGCTTCACGCTGGTACGGGGCATGGCCGGCGGCAGCGTGTTGCGGCTGCTGCTGGCGGCGTCGCGCGGCGATGAAGCGGAAGACCAGGAAGGCGATCAGGCCCATGATCAGGAAGTCGAGGATCTGCATGCCATCGAAGCCGTCGCCCATGAACATGGAGGCCAGCAGGCCACCGGCGGCGAGGCCGGCCAGTGGACCGAGCCAGCGCGAGGCGCCGCTGGCGGCAGCGGGTGCGCGGCCTGGCGCGGTTGGGGCGGCGGCAGGGGTGGTCGGGGTTGCCTGGCGGGTCTGGTGGATAGGCGCGGAGCCCGAGCTCTTGCCGCCACCGAAGCGCTTGGCGTTGGCGTCGAGGCTCAGCGTCAGGCCGACGCAGAGCGCCAGAGCGATGCTAAGAAAACGTTGCATAAGTTGGGGATTCCCGTTTGTGTGGATTGCACGCGCGTCATGGTGCACATGAACCGGCAGACATAGCCAGCGACAACATGTTTCGAGCTTTTGCCTGATAGTCGGGAATGCGGACGGGCGTTGTCTGAAAGGTCATCGCGGGGCACGCCCCGCGATTGGGCTCAGATGGCTTCCAGCTTGGCGTATCCAAGCATCAGCCATTTGCTGCCTTCGGAGAAGTTCACCTGCACCCGCGCCTGGGCACCGGAGCCCTCGAAGTTGAGGATCACGCCTTCGCCGAACACCGCATGCTGCACCCGCTGGCCAAGGCTGAAGGCGGTCTGCGGGATGCTGGCGTTGGCGAACAGGCTGCTCGCGGGCGTCTTGGCGCCGCCGAACGGGCGGCTGACGGTATTCGACAGGCGCACTTCCTGCACCAGCCCGGCCGGAATCTCCCGGACGAAACGCGACACCTTGTTGTAGGTTTCGCTGCCGTACAGGCGACGGGTTTCGGCGTAGGTCATGAACAGCTGGCGCATGGCCCGGGTGATGCCCACATAGGCCAGGCGCCGTTCTTCTTCGAGGCGGCCGGGTTCTTCGAGGCTCATCTTGTGCGGGAACAGGCCTTCCTCCATGCCCACCAGGAACACGTAGGGGAACTCCAGGCCTTTGGCGCTGTGCAGGGTCATCAGCTGGATGCTGTCCTCGTGCTCGTCGGCCTGGGTGTCCCCGGCCTCCAGCGAGGCATGACCGAGGAACGCCGACAGTGGCGACAGGTCGGCGTCGTCGTCGCTGGTCTCGAAGTTGCGCGCCGCGCTGACCAGTTCCTCAAGGTTTTCCACCCGGGCCTGGCCTTTCTCGCCCTTTTCTTCCTGGTGGTAGATGATCAGGCCGGACTGTTCGATGACGGTCTGGGTCATCAGGTGCAGTGGCATGTCCAGCACCTTGGCGGCGAGGTTCTCGAGCAGCTCGATGAAGGCACCCAGCGCACTGGCGGCGCGGCCCTTGAGGGCCTTGGCAGCCAGCAGCTGGCACATGGCGTCCCACATCGACAGCTGGCTGTGGCGGGCGTGTTCGCGGATGGCCTCGACGGTCTTCTCGCCGATGCCGCGTGGCGGCACGTTGATCACCCGCTCCAGCGCCGCGTCGTTGCCGCGGCCCTCGAGCAGACGCAGGTAGGCCATGGCGTTCTTGATCTCGGCGCGTTCGAAGAAGCGCTGGCCGCCATAGATGCGGTAGGGGATGCGTTCGCGCAGCAGGGCCTCTTCCAGCACCCGCGACTGGGCGTTGGAACGGTAGAGGATGGCGATCTCGTCGCGAGCGTTGCCCTGCTTGATGAGACTTTCGATGGTCTCTACCACGTAGCGCGCTTCGTCGTGCTCGTTGTACGCAGCGTAGAGCGTTAGGGGTTCGCCCTCGCCCATGTCGGTCCACAGTTCCTTGCCCAGGCGTCCGCTATTGTTGGCGATCAGGGCGTTGGCCGCCTTGAGGATGCCGCCGGTGGAACGGTAGTTCTGCTCCAGGCGGATCAACTCGGCGTCGGGGAAGTCGGCGGTGTACTGGTGGATGTTCTCGATCTTGGCGCCACGCCAGCCGTAGATCGACTGATCGTCGTCACCCACCGCCATCAGGCTGTCGCCACCGGAGGCCAGCAGGCGCAGCCAGGCGTACTGCACGGCGTTGGTGTCCTGGAACTCGTCCACCAGCAGGTGGCGGAAGCGGCGCTGGTAATGCTTGAGCAGGTCCGGTTGGTCGCGCCACAGGTCGAGGGCGCGCAGCAGCAGTTCGGAGAAATCGATGACCCCGGCGCGGTCGCAAGCCTGTTCATAGGCGACATAGATGTCGCGCATGGTGGCCAGGAACAGGTCGCCGCTGGCCTGGATATGCCGCGGGCGCAGGCCCTCGTCCTTCTGGCCGTTGATGAACCACTGCACCTGGCGCGCGGGCCATTTCTGCTCGTCCAGGCCCATTTCGCGGATCACCCGCTTGACCAGGCGCTGCTGGTCGTCGCTGTCGAGGATCTGGAAGTTCTGCGCCAGCCCTGCCTCCTGCCAGTGCGCCCGCAACAGCCGGTGGGCCAGGCCGTGGAACGTGCCGACCCACATGCCGGCCGGATTGATGCCCAGCAGTTGCTCGATACGCTGGCGCATTTCCGCCGCGGCCTTGTTGGTGAACGTCACCGACAGGATCGAGTGCGGCGAAGCCTGTTCCACCTGGATCAGCCAGGCGATACGGTGCACCAGCACGCGGGTCTTGCCCGAGCCGGCGCCGGCCAGCACCAGTTGGCGCCCGACGGAGGCCGCCACGGCCTGGCGCTGGGCGTCGTTGAGGGAGTTCAGCAGGAGGGAGAGGTCGTCATTATGCATGCGGGCATTCTATGGCCGCGCGCAGGCAGGGGCAAACGCCCGCGCTGCAAATCACCGCACAGGCCATCTACCGTTCATCGGCGCTGCTGGCAGCGCCCCGTGGTTGAGCGGTCAGACCTGGACGGACAAGACATTTTCCAAATCATGACGTAGAGCAGTTTGGTCTGACGCGACGCTTGTGTATTCTCCCTGCACATTTGTGGTCAGCCATAACAAGAACTCAAAAGAATCCAGCCATATGACCCAGGATTGCATGGCGATCGGAGCATCGCCGGAGACGACACGGAGCGTTCGCAGGCAATTCGCCACCCAACTGTCGATCGAGCGTACTCGCCTGCTTTACCAGGGCTCTCTGCTGCCCACGTTGTTCATGCTGCTCAACGGCCTGCTCAGCGCCTGGCTGCTGTGGGGCCCTGGGCGCTATCTGCTGGTTGGCGTGTGGATGGCCTGGCTGCTGGCACTGGTGGTGCTGAGGGTGATCCAGGTGGCGGCCTTCGAATCGGCGACACCGGTTCGTCAGGCCAAACCAGTCTGGCGGCGGATGTTCCTGCTCGGTTCTGCGTTCAGCGGCCTGACCTTGGCCAGTGCGGTGATAGCCCTGGCGCCGGCGGACAACTTCGTGCAGCAGGCCTGGGTGTTCGGCTTGCTCGGGGCGGCGGCGTTGTCGGCCAGTGTCGCCTACGCGGTCAGCCTGCCGGCGTTCCTCAGCTTCGCGGTGCCGTGCCTGGTGCCGCCCATCGCGTTTCTCTTCGTCTATGACGCCGGGCACCAGCGTGGCTGGGGGTGGCTGGGGCTGATCCTGCTGGTGGCGCTGATGGTGGTGGCCTGGCAGGTCAATCGCCTGATTGAGCGTGGCTTGCTGCGTCGCTTCCAGAACCAGGCCCTGATCGAACATCTGCAGTGCGCCCAGCGCCACAGCGAGGGGCTGAACCGCAAGCTCAGCGCCGAAATCGCCCAGCGCCGCCAGGCCGAGGACGACCTGCGCCAGGCCCATGCCGGCCTTGAACAGCGCGTGGCCGAGCGCAGCCATGAACTGGACCTGGCCAACCAGGCCCTGAGCAAGAGCGAGCAGCGCCTGGCCCTGGCCCTGCAGGCCAGCGAGCTGGGGCTGTGGGATTGGAACCTGGAGACTGACGAGGTCCATCACACGCAACTGCATGCCCTGTTCGGCCTCGACGCCGAGCAGGTCCGTTCGGTGCGCGCCGACCTCAAGCCGCGGCTGCACCCCGATGACCTGCCGCTGCTGCGGCGCACGCTGGTCGAACACCTCAAGGGGCGTACCGAGGACTACCGGGTCGAGTACCGGGTGCGCCATGCCCAGGGCCACTGGTGCTGGATCGAGGACCGTGGGCGGGCGGTGGAATCCGATGCCCAGGGCAAGGTCCTGCGCATGCTGGGCACCCGTCGTGATATCACCGTACAGAAGGAGCAGGAGGAGCAGCAACGTCTGGCCGCGACGGTTTTCGAGGCAGCCAGCGAGGGCATCGCCATTCTCGATGCCGACTTCCAGCTGCTGGCGGTCAACCAGGCCTTCTGCGATGTCACCGGCTACGGCCGCGCCGAACTGATAGGCCGCAACGCCCTGGAGCTGCCCTGCAGCCGTGACGCCCGGCGCCACAGCCAGGCCATTGATCAGGCGCTGGACCAGCAGGGCCGTTGGCAGGGCGAGTTGGTCGAGGCGCGCAAGAGCGGCGAACTCTACCCCCAATGGTTGCAGCTCAACAGCGTGAGCGATGTGCGGGGGCGCATCGTCAATATCGTCGGCTTCTTCACCGACCTGTCGGCGCGCCGCGAATCCGAGGAGCGCCTGCGCTATCTGGCGCACTACGACGACCTCACCGGCCTGGCCAACCGTGCGTTGTTCCGCCTGCGCCTGCACGAGGCGGCGCAGCGCATGCGCCTGAATGGCCGCAGCCTGGCGCTGCTGCACGTCGACCTGGACCGCTTCAAGCTGCTCAACGAGAGCCTGGGCCATGAACTGGCCGACCAGTTGCTCAAGAAGATGGCCCAGCGCCTGGCCAACGCGGTGCCCGAGGCCGACACCGTGGCGCGCCTGTCTGGCGACGAGTTCGCGGTGCTGTTCGACGGCTATACCAACTTATCCAGCCTGGTGCGTGTCACCACCCGGCTGCTGGACAAACTGCGCGTGCCCCAGCGTGTGGGCGGGCACGAGGTGGTGATCAGCGCCTCGGTGGGCATCAGCTTGCTGTCCGACGCCAGCCTGGATCTCAATGCCCTGGTCAGCCAAGCCGACATGGCCAAGCAGCATGCCAAGCATCTGGGCGGCGACAGCTTCCAGTTCTATACCGAGAGCCTGCGTGCCAGCACCTTGGAGCGCCTGCAACTGGAGAACCAGTTGCGCAAGGCCATCGACGAAGGCCAACTGCTGGTCTACTACCAGCCCAAGCTGTGCCTGCGCACCGGCCAGCTGCACGCCGCCGAGGCCCTGGTACGCTGGCAGCACCCGCAATGGGGCATGGTGCCACCCAGCGAGTTCATCGGTCTGGCGGAGGAAACTGGGTTGATCGCGCCCATGGGCGAGTTCGTGCTGCGCCAGGCCTGCTGGCAAGCCTGCGAGTGGCTGCGCCAGGGCCTGGAAGTGCGTGTTTCGGTCAACCTGTCGGTGTACCAGTTGCGCCAGGGCAAGCTGGTCAGCCTGGTGCGTCAGGTACTGCAGGAATCCGGCCTGGCGCCGCACCTACTGGAGCTGGAACTGACCGAAAGCCAGTTGCTGGACAGTGTCGAGCACATCATCGCCACCTTCGAGCAGCTACATGCGCTGGGGGTGAAGCTGGCCATCGACGATTTTGGTACCGGTTATTCGTCACTGAGCTACCTCAAGCGTTTCCCGGTCGATTACGTGAAGATCGACCAGGCGTTTATCCGCGGCCTGCTCGAAGGCACGCAGGACGCGGCCATCACCCGGGCGATCATTGCCATGGCCCAGAGCCTGCAATTGAAGGTGGTGGCCGAAGGGGTGGAAACCCGTGAGCAGCTGCAGTTCCTGCGCGAGCACGGCTGTGACGAGGTGCAGGGCTACCTGATCAGCCGGCCGGTCGATGCCGCGTCGTTCAAGGCGCTGCTGGGGCGTTCGACCGCCGACCTGGGCTAGGCGTGCCAGGCCTGGCCCAGGCGCGCCAGCAGGCTGTTGGCCTGTTCCGGGCCATTGCTGCCGGCGGGGTAAGGGCGCGGCGCCTGGAAATGCTCCTCCCAGCCCTGCAGGATCGGGTCGATCCAGGCCCAGGCGGCTTCGACCTCGTCGCGGCGCATGAACAGCGTCGAATCGCCTTCGAGTACATCCAGCAACAGCCGTTCGTAGGCCTCCCAGCGGCGGGTCTGGGCGAAGGCCTGGGCCAGGTTGAGGTCCAGCTCGACCGGCGCCAGGCGCATGCCCTTGCCTGGGCTCTTGGTCATCATGCGCAGGCTGATGTGCTCGTCCGGTTGTAGCTGGATCAGCAGCTGGTTGACCTGGCCGCCGCTGAACAGCTCGTGCGGCACGGGTTTGAACTGGATGACGATCTGCGAGGAGCGCCGCGCCATGCGCTTGCCGGTACGCAGGTAGAACGGCACGCCGGCCCAGCGCCAGTTGTCGATGTGCGCCTGGACCGCGACGAAGGTTTCGGTGTCGCTGTCGTTGTCCACGTCCTTCTCGAAATAGTAGGCCGGCACTTCCTGGCCGCCGATCTTGCCGGCGCCGTACTGGCCGCGCACGGTCTTGTCCTGTACGTCCTGGCCGGTGATGGGCTTGAGGGCGCGGAGGATCTTCACCTTCTCGTCGCGTACCGCCTCGGCCTCGAACTCCGAGGGGGGCTCCATGGCCACCAGGCAGAGCAGTTGCAGCAGGTGGTTCTGCAGCATGTCGCGGGTGGCGCCGGCACGGTCGTAGTAGGCGCCACGGTTTTCCACACCGAGGGTTTCACAGACGCTGATCTGCACATGGTCGACCTGGCCGTTGCGCCATACCGGCTCGAGCAAGGCGTTGGCAAAGCGCAGGGCCATGAGGTTCTGCACGGTTTCCTTGCCCAGGTAGTGGTCGATGCGAAAGACCTGGGATTCGTCGAACACCGCGCCGATCGCTTCGTTGATCGCGGTGGCCGACTCCAGCGAGTGGCCGATGGGCTTTTCCAGCACGATGCGCGCTTCGCTGTCGGCCAGGCCGGCGATGCGCAGGTGAGTGGCAATCGGCACGAACAGCTTGGGCGCGGTGGCCAGGTAGAAGATCCGCGTCAGGCCGCCGGGCTCCCCCAGGTAGCGGGCCAGGCGGCCGAAGTCGGCGCTCTGCGCCGCGTCCATGGGGAAGTAGTCGAGCCGCGCCGAAAAGCGCTGCCAGACGTCTTCGTCGAAGTCCTGGCGGGCGACCTGCGCCCGGCAATGGCGCTCGGCGAGCTTGACGTAGTCGGTGCGCGGCAGGTTGCGTCGGGCCAGGGCGATAATCCGCACTGCCGTGTGCAGGCGGGCTTCGCGATACAGGTGGTAGAGCGCCGGGAGCAGTTTGTGCAGGGCCAGGTCGCCCGTGCCGCCGAAGACCAGGATGTCGCAAGGAATCGTCAAACCACCACTCTCCACGTTCGATTAGCTGGGCGGGTTGGCAAGCATGTAGTATAACTACAAGAAAGCTACATCCCGGCACGCCGATCATAACCGAGTCCAGCCCGTGAATCTGTTGCAACATATCGACCAATCGCGGCACCTGCTGCGCAAATCGGAACTCAAAGTGGCCGACCATGTGCTGCTCGATCCGGCTGCCGTCATGCACAGCTCGATGGCCGACCTGGCGCACAGCGTGGGGATCAGCGAACCGACCATCGTGCGCTTCTGCCGGGCGATCGGTTGCTCGGGCTTCCAGGATCTCAAGCTCAAGCTGGCGCAAAGCCTGGCTGCCGGTGCCAGCTTCGGTCAGTTCGCCATCCATGAAGACGACTCGGTCGCCGACTACAGCCTGAAGATCTTCGACACCACCCTGCATACCTTGATGGAAGTGCGCGAGCACCTCGATCCGCAAGCCTTGCAGCAGGCGGTGACGGCCATGGCCCAGGCCCAGCGAGTGGAGTTCTACGGTTTTGGTGCCTCGGGCGCGGTCGCGGCGGATGCGCAGCACAAGTTCTTTCGCCTGCTGCTCAGCGCGGCGGCCTACTCCGATCCGCACATGCAGGCAATGTCGGCTGTCACGCTCAAGCCGGGCGATGTGGCGGTGTGCATTTCCCAGTCGGGGCGCTCGAAGGACCTGCTGATCACCGCCAACCTGGTGCGCGAGAGCGGTGCCAACCTGATCACCCTGTGCCCGAGCCAGACACCGCTGGCCGAGCTGTCGACGGTCAACCTGGCCATCGACGTGCACGAGGACACCGAGATCTACACGCCGCTGACCTCGCGCATCGCCCACCTGGTGGTGATCGACGTGCTGGCCATGGGCGTGGCCATGGCCCGCGGGCCGAGCCTGGTCAACCACCTGAAGAGCGTGAAACGCAGCTTGCGCAGCCTGCGCCTGTCGCCCAAGTCGATCAAGGCGACTGACGACTGACCTGCACGCTGTTCGGACATGCGACTGGCGTGGGAGCGGGCTTGCCCCGCGATAGCCTCATCGCGGGGCAAGCCCGCTCCCACGTTGCCTTATCGTCAAGCTTCACGGTTTTGTCACCCTTTCACCACTAAACCGTAAACCCCAAGGCCCACCCTGAAACTCCCCGCATCCTTTCTGGGAGACAGGCAATGGCACGTGATCACGACGGTGTGTACCAACCCAACGCCAAGGCTCGCAAGCAGCAGGAAAAGGATCAGCGCCGCATGGAGTACCGCCGCGCGATCGAATGCTATTGCGACCAGCGCCAGTTGCTGCGCGAACTGGCCGACTACCCTGACCTGCAGGACCTCACGGTGTGGCAGGTATCGGCGGCAACTTTCCCGAGAAACGCTCAACAAGCCCGCTGATCATTGCGCGTTCGCTGCGAATGAATGCTTGGAACGCCAGGGCCACCGGCGATTGCCGCTTGCTCCGGGATTGCACCAGGCACCAGCTGCGGTACAACGGCAGCTCTTCCACAGGTAACTCCCTGAGCATGCCGGTGGCCAGTTCCATGTTGACCGCATGGCGGGTCAGCAGGGCAATGCCCAGCCCGGCCACCACACATTCGCGCTGGGCATCGGTGGAGGCCACCTCGAGGGTCTGGGTGAAATGCACGCGCTTGTCCTTGAAAAACTCCTCGCAGGCCTTGCGGGTGCCCGAACCCTGTTCACGGACCAGCAAGGTGTGCGGCTCGAGATCCTGCAGGCGCAGGCTGTCCGGCTTGCACAACGGGTGTTGCGGCGGTGCCACGGCGACGATCGGGTTGTTCAGGAACGGCAGGAACTCGAGGCCCATGTCCTGGGGCACCATGGACATGATGACCAGGTCGTCGCGGTTGTCCGACAGGCGCCTGATCGCCTGGGCACGGTTGACCACCGTCAGGGTGAGATTGACCTCCGGGTGGCGCTGCTTGAAGGCGGCGAACAGGTGTGGCACGAAGTACTTGGCGCTGGATTCGATCGCCAGTTTCAGTTGCCCCTGCAGTGAGCCCTGCATATCCGACAGCTGCATGTCGAGGTTCTCCAGGCGCCCGAAGATATCCCGGCTGGCGCGTTGCAGCGCTTCGGCGGCCTCGGTCAGGTAAAGCTTCTTGCCGACATACTCGAACAGCGGCTGGCCAACCAGCTCTTCGAGCTGGCGGATCTGTAGACTAACGGCGGGTTGCGTCAGCGCCATCTCCTCGGCCGCCCGGCTGTAGGAGCGCAAATCACACACTTCGTTGAAGATCTGCAACTGACGTAAAGTCATACGCATCAATGACTTGCGCATTTTTTGCGGTGCTCCGGCAAAACCTTGTTACCCAACTATAAGCTTTTGCTTATGCTGCCTCTAACAAATATTGATTTTTGTTTATCGACCTTCAGCGCTAGGGTGAATATGCGACTGGCCAGCGACGTCTGGTCACGCGCCGACCGGTAGAACCGGATCGTCTGTTCCTACGGCTTTGGGAAGACTCCAGTGATAACAAAAATCCTGATCGCCAACCGGGGTGAGATTGCAGTACGGATCGTGCGTGCCTGCGCCGAGATGGGCATTCGCTCCGTGGCGATCTACTCCGACGCCGACCGCCATGCCTTGCACGTCAAGCGCGCCGACGAGGCCTACAGCATCGGTGCCGAGCCCCTGGCCGGCTACCTGAACCCGCGCAAGCTGGTGAACCTTGCTGTCGAGACCGGCTGCGATGCCTTGCATCCCGGCTACGGTTTCCTGTCGGAAAACGCCGAACTGGCGGAGATCTGCGCCGAACGCGGGATCAAGTTCATCGGCCCGGCCGCCGATGTCATTCGCCGCATGGGTGACAAGACCGAAGCGCGCCGCACCATGATCGCGGCCGGCGTGCCGGTCACCCCCGGCACCGAAGGCAACGTCGCCGATATTCATGAAGCCTTGCAGGAAGGCGATCGCATCGGTTACCCGGTGATGCTCAAGGCCACCTCCGGTGGCGGCGGGCGCGGGATTCGCCGCTGCAACAGCCGCGAGGAACTGGAACAGAACTTCCCCCGGGTAATTTCCGAGGCCACCAAGGCCTTCGGCTCGGCGGAAGTGTTCCTGGAAAAGTGCATCGTCAATCCCAAGCACATCGAGGCGCAGATTCTCGGTGACAGCTTCGGCAACGTGGTGCACCTGTTCGAGCGCGACTGCTCGATCCAGCGCCGCAACCAGAAACTCATCGAGATCGCCCCGAGCCCGCAGCTGACCCCTGAGCAGCGTGCCTACATCGGCGACCTGGCCGTGCGCGCGGCCAAGGCGGTGGACTACGAGAACGCCGGTACCGTGGAGTTCCTGCTCGCTGATGGCGAGGTGTACTTCATGGAGATGAACACCCGGGTGCAGGTCGAACACACCATCACCGAGGAAATCACCGGCATCGACATCGTTCGCGAGCAGATCCGCATCGCCTCCGGCCTGCCGCTGTCGATCAAGCAGGAAGATATCCAGCACCGCGGCTTTGCCTTGCAGTTTCGCATCAACGCCGAGGACCCGAAGAACAACTTCCTGCCCAGCTTCGGCAAGATCACCCGCTATTACGCCCCGGGCGGCCCGGGTGTGCGTACCGACACGGCGATCTACACCGGCTACACCATTCCCCCGTTCTACGACTCCATGTGCCTGAAACTGGTGGTCTGGGCGTTGACCTGGGAAGAAGCCATGGATCGCGGCCTGCGGGCCCTGGACGACATGCGCCTGCAGGGGGTCAAGACCACTGCCGCGTACTACCAGGAAATCCTGCGCAACCCCGAATTCCGTAGCGGCCAGTTCAACACCAGCTTCGTCGAAAGCCACCCTGAACTGACCAACTACTCGATCAAGCGCAAACCCGAAGAGCTGGCCCTGG
>Ga0213828_1000328_pt1 | contig 48054 bp, 38 predicted proteins | sample MC6MC0897MG_FD_180664 | JGI IMG/M metagenome (GOLD analysis project Ga0213828, IMG submission 180664) | Enriched soil aggregate microbial communities from Iowa State University, Ames, United States - MC6-MC0897-MG | ecosystem: Environmental > Terrestrial > Soil > Unclassified | place: USA: Iowa...
CGCCGTAGTGGCCCGGCTCGCGGGTACCGAGCAGGTTGAGGTTGGGGCCGTGAAGCACCAGTAGCGTAGCCATCTGCGGATTCCTTGGATTTGTAGGGCAATTCGACACAGCGCGGCGAGTGTGCCGCAAAGCGACGGCAAGTGTCCAGTTCCCGGCAATAGCCAGCACGATGTCCGAGATTCGCGCGAAGTATGTGACCGGATGATTAAATCCGGTCACTGTGCCGAGGATTTTCTGCGGCCCGCCGGAAGTTATAGACCGAGTTTGCCGCGCACGCGCGCCAGAACCTCGGCAAAATCGCCGGCGTTTATCTCGCCAATGACCCGATCGCTGGTCATTTCGCTGCCGTTCGCTGCAAAGAACAGCAGCGCGGGCGGGCCGAACAGTTGGTAGCGATCGAGCAGGGTGCGCTGCTCGGCGTTGCTTTCGGTGATGTCGAAGCGCAGCAGCTTGAACGCGCCCAGCTGCGCTTGGACCTGCGCGGCGTTGAGCACTTCGTGCTCGATCACCTTGCAGCTGATGCACCAGTCGGCGTACCAGTCGAGCAGCACCGGCTGGCCGGCGGCCTTGGCCTGGGCCAGGGCGGCGTCCAGCGCGGCGGGGGTAGTGATGGTCTGCCAGGCATCCGCGGGGGCGGTAGGGCCAGCACTGCCAGCAGCCACGCCGGGCGCAGGCAAGGGGCGCAGCGGGTCGCCCTGGCCATTGAGCGCCCCGTACCAGCAGGCCAGGGCGTACATCAGCAAGGCCAGGCCCAGCAGCTGTGCCAGGCGCTGGCGCGGGGTTTTGATAACGAACTCCACGGCGCCGAGGAACACCGCCACACCGCCGGCCAGGAAGCCGACCAGAAGCAAGGTCAGCGGCCCGGGCAGTACGCGGCTGAGCAGGCCGATGGCCAGGCCCAGCAGCAGCACACCGATGGCGTTTTTCACCGTGTTCAGCCACGGGCCGCTCTTCGGCAGCCAGGCCGCGCCGCCGGTGGCCACCAGCAGCAGCGGCGCACCCATGCCAAGGCCCAGGGCGAACAGCTTGAGCGCACCGCCCAAGGCATCACCACTGGCGCTGATATAGAGCAGGGCACCGGCCAGCGGTGCCGACACGCAGGGCGACACCAGCAGGCTGGAAAGTACGCCCAGCACCGCTGCGCCGAGCAACGAGCCACCCTTGGTGCGGCTGGCGACGTTGTCGAGGCGGTTGCTCAAGGCTTGCGGCAGCTTGAGCTCGAACAGGCCGAACATGGCCAGGGCGAACACCACGAAAAACAGCGCGAAGGGCACCAGCAACCAAGCCGACTGCAGGCGCGCCTGCAGGTTGAGGCCGGCACCGAACAGGCCCATCAGCGCGCCCAGTACCGCGAAGCTGACCGCCATCGGCAGGATGTACGCCAGTGACAGCGCCAGCCCGCGCAGCCCACCGACCTGGCCGCGCAGGACCACGCCCGAGAGAATCGGCAGCATCGGCAGTACGCAGGGGGTGAAGGTCAGGCCGACGCCGGCGAGGAAGAACAGCAACAGCGATTTCCAGTTCCAGCCCTGTTCACCGGCCGCCGGCGCTACAGCGGCGGCACCGCCTTCGCCGTCGATGCTCAGGCGCTCGGTTTCCGGCGGGTAGCACAGGCCCTTGTCGGCGCACCCCTGGTAACCCACCAACAGGGTGAACGCGCGTGAGTCGGTGCGGGGTAGTTCGATGTCGAGCACACCGTGATACACCTCGACGTCACCGAAGAATTCGTCGTGCTTGGCTTCGCCCTTGGGGATGTTGGGCGTGCCCAGGGCCACGTCGGCCGGTTCCGTGCGGAACTGGAAACGGTGGCGGTAAAGGTAGTAGCCGTCGGTGGCGACGAAGCGCAGTTTGATGTGCTGGGCGTCGGCCTGGATCAGGCTGAGCTTGAAGGCTTCGTGAACGGGCAGGAAATCTGCGGCGTTGGACAGGGAAGCGGCGCCGAGGGTGGCGCTTGGGCGGTTGTCGAGCAGGCCCGTAGCGAAGGCAGGGCTGGCCAGCAGCAGGAACAGCAGGAGAAACAGGCGGCGCATGGCGGACTCGCGAGGTGGAACGTGCTGGGCATGATAACGGAGTTGGTCTGGATTTGGCGTGTGGCGTCTGGGCGAGCGACACATGGCCGCTGTTGCTTGTATCGCCTGTACCGGCCCCACAGGCAGACGATCAGACCCTGAACGCACGCACAGCCGTGCTCAGTTCGCTGCCCAGGTTCAGCAATTGCTCGCCTTGCTCGCGCCCCTCGCCAATGCGCTGCAAATTGTCCTCACCCAACGCATGAATCCGCTCGCTATGGTCGCGAATCTCGCTCACCGCGCCGCTCTGCTGAGCCGTGACATCGGCGATGCGCACTGCGGTATCGGCAATGGTGCCAATGGCGCGGACAATTTCGTCCAGCGCGCCGTCAGCGGCCTGGGCCTGGCTGGCAGTGGCCTCGGCATGTTCGAGTTGCGCCCGCATGCCCGCCACCGAGCCCTTGGCCGCCTGCTGCAAGCGGTCGATCAGCGCCTGGATCTCGCCCGTCGCACCGGTGGTGCGTTGTGCCAGGGAGCGCACTTCGTCAGCCACTACGGCAAAGCCGCGGCCCATTTCGCCGGCGCGCGCAGCTTCGATCGCGGCATTGAGGGCCAGCAGGTTGGTCTGCTCGGCAATCGAGCGAATCACCGTCAACACACCACCAATGGTGGCAGACTCTTCGGCCAACTGTTCGATCACGCGGGCATTGCCCTGCACCTCGTCGACCAGCTCACGCAAGCCGGACAAGCTCTGGCCGATCACCGCCTGGCCGCGTTCCACCGCACGCCCCGCATCATGGCTGGCGTCGGCGGCGGCGCTGGCATCGCCGGCCACTTGCTGGATGGTGGCCTCCAGTTCAGCGAGCGCGTCGCGGATTTGCCCCGTATCGCCGGCCTGGCGCTCGGCCCCGTCGTGCAGGGCGGCACTCATGCCGGCCAAGGCGTGGCTGCTGCCGGCCACCTGCTCGGCGTTGTGGCGCAGGGTGCCGACCAGGGCCACGAGGTACTGGCGCAGGCGGTTGAGCGATTCCTGGATGTCGTGCAGCTCGCGGTTGGTCTTGCCCAGGGCGATGGGTTCGGCGAAATCGCCCTCGGCCCAGTGCGACAGGGCCGGAGCCAGGCTGGTCAGGGTTCGCGCCAAGCGCCGCTGCAGGGTGTCGATGAGCAGGGCGATCAGCAGGATCAGGCCGATCATCAGGCCTTGGCTGATACGCACTTCGGCGGCGATCCGGGCATGCTCGCCGCGGACCTGCGGCTCCAGCCCGGCGATGGCCTGTTGCACCGCTTCCAGGCGCTGGCCCGCGCTGGCGGCCAGGGCGGCGCGGCGTTCGATCTGCTCGCGGGTGCGTTGCAGTTCGGCCGGGTAGCGATTGAGCAGGCTTAGCAGTTCGCGCTTGAGGCCGACGGCGATGTCTTCCCGCTGCTCGCTGGCTTGGGTCTGCAGGCCCATCATGGCGGCGAAATCGTCGGCATTGGACTCGGCCGCTCGGGTCACGCCAAGCAACGGCAGGCTGTCGATGGCCTGGGCCTGGGCGCGGATCAGTTGCAGTTCGCGCTCCACTTCATCGGCCAGTTCAGGGCGGCCACTGCTGACCAGCTTGTCGCGTGCCAGCGACAGGCGCCCGAGGTGCACGGTGGCGTCGAGTAGCGGCAGCAGGTAGCGGTCGGCCTCGGCACTGCTGCTGTCCCGGGCGTAGCCGGCCAACTGTTCGAAGTTGGCCCCCAGTTCGCGCTCGGCCTGCAACAGCAGCGCTTGCGGGTCACCGGCCAGCTTGCCGGCCGCCAGCAGTTCGTCGGCGGTAAAGGCCTGCAGGCTGTCGAGGCTGGGGCGCAGTGTGCCGGCCAACGCCTCGGGCCATTCGGCCAAAGCCGCCTGCAACTGCTGGTTGGCCTCCATGGCGGCGGCGTGGCGCAAGGCGTCACCGCTGCCCAGGTAGGCCTGGATGTTGCGCGCTGCCTGGTTCTGGAACTGCTGGGACAGGCCCAGGTAGCGCTCCATCATCTGATAGGGGCGCTCCAGGGCACGCTGCGACCACCACAGGGTCGCGCCCAGGGCGATGCAGACGGTCACCAGCAACAGGGTGTTGAAATTGGTCAGCCACTTCAGGCGCATAGCCGCGAACTTCCTGCGGGGAGTGGGAGAAGTAAGCGCCTGAAGTTATTGCGGTTTTGTTACGCAGTGATGACGGCTGGGGCTCGCTGAGAGAAATAGATGGCATTTGGCCTTTATCGGCCCCTGCAAAGGCCTAGGGTTCGACCCGCACCACGCAGTTACGCCCCGCATGCTTGGCTCGGTACAACGCCTCGTCAGCCGCACTGGCCATGGTCAGCGCATCCAGCTCATCGTCCAGTTGCACCACGCCTGCGCTGAACGTGCAGTTCAGGTCACGCGGCTGCGCCGGATAAAGAATTTCGGCAAACCGCCGCCGGATCTCGTCCAGCACCTTGTGCGCGGCATCCAGTGCGGTATTGGGCATGACGATGGCGAACTCTTCGCCACCATACCGGCCAATGAAATCGGTCTTGCGCAGCCGTTGCTTGAGGAACAGTGCCAAGCTCTTGATCACCCGGTCGCCCATCGGGTGCCCGTGGCGGTCGTTGATCTGCTTGAAACGGTCGATATCGAGCATGGCGAAGCTCAGCGGCTGCTGCTCGCGCCGGGCGCGGTAGCAGCAGTCTTCGAGCAGTTGCAGGATGTGGGTGTGGTTGTACAGCCCGGTGAGGCTGTCGCGGACCATGCGTGATTTGAGGTGGCGGGCACGGGCGGCGCGGTTGCGCACGGTGGTGATCAGGTGACGCGAGCGAAACGGCTTGGTCAGGAAGTCATCGCCGCCCTCGCTCATGGCATCGAGCTGCTTGTCCAGGTCGTCCTCGGCCGACAGGTAGATGATCGGCACACTGACGTAGCGGTCATTGTGGCGGATCACCTTGGCCAGCTCCGGGCCGGTGCAGGCCGGCATGTACAGGTCGAGGATGATCAGGTCGGGCTGGAAGTCGGCCAGTTCCGCCATGGTGCGGATCGGGTCGGTCAGGCTGCGGGTGATCATGCCCGCGCTGGCGAGCACGCGCTCGGTGTGCAAGGCCTGGGTGCGCGAATCGTCGATGATCAATACCCGCAACGGGTCGTGCGGGGTCGCGCTGGTCAGCAGTTCGACCTTTTCCAGCAGGCTGGAGGCTTCCAGCGTGCCGGTGAGGAACTCCTTGCCGCCGGCGCGCACCGCCGCCAGGCGGGTAGGGGTATCGGTTTCGTGATGGCTGAAGAACAGCAGCGGAATGGGCTGCGGCAATCCCTGCTGAGCCTGGGCCTGAGCTTGGGCTGCCAGGAGCAGGCCCTGGCCGCTACCGGTGAAGTCCACGTCCATGACGATGGCCGAAGGCGGGCATTCACTGAGCGATGCGTGGAAGGCATCGGCACTGAACAGGGGCTGCACGCCAAGGCCGAAGAACTCCAGCTGTTGGGCCAGGCGCTGGGCACGCTCGTGGTCCTGCAAAAGGATGTACACCGGCTTGCGCAGGGGCAGCGGCACCTGGTTGAGCGGGTCATCCTTGCGCAGGCCGGTACGCGACAGGTGCTGGGCGGGGCACTGCTGGCTCGGATCGACTGCTTGGCTCATGTCCTGGCTACTTTTGGGTGGGTGGTATGCAGGTTCGATGATGGCTCTATGCTAGCAGCTCTTTACCTTTGGGTGAGTGCCCTCCATCAACAAAGGGTTTAGAACGAATATTCAGTTACCGACCCACTGGTCGCTTATGCGTACGGCAGTGTCTGCTTTATAGTGCAGCGACGCGGGCTTGCCGTGGCACCCTGGCGCACGCCTGTGGTCAAAGCCCCTGAACCGTCGAGACTGATTAAGGACAATGCCATGCTGGACTGGAAAAACCGCGAGGCCAAAGCCGAACCCCGCGAGCGTGTTGATGGCCGTGGCGCCGCCGCCCGTAGCTACCTGGGCGGGCTCTGGAGCCGTGCTCTGGGTACCCTGATCGGCCTGTACCTGCTGGTCTGCATCGGCCTGGGCTGGTACTGGAGCCAGGAGCCGGAGCTGTTCCCGGTGCAGCAGAACGCCCAGACCGCGGCCGAGCGCAATGGCCAGCAGATGGTGGTCGGCTACACCACCATCGAAACCCTCAAGACTGTCGCCGGTACCCTGCTGAACAAGCCGGGCGGTTACATCTCCAACGACCGCTTCCCGCCGGGGCTGTGGATGGACAACATGCCGAGCTGGGAATACGGCGTGCTGGTTCAGGTCCGCGACCTGTCCCGTGCCCTGCGCAAGGACTTCGCCCGTTCGCAGTCGCAGTCCACCGAAGACGCCGACCTGGCCAAGGCCGAGCCGCGCTTCAACTTCGACAACAAGAGCTGGATCCTGCCGTCGAGCGAGTCGGAATTCGAAGAAGGCATCAAGTCGCTTAACCGCTACCAGACCCGCCTCGCCGCTGGCGATAAAGGCGCGATCTTCTACACCCGTGCCGATAACCTGAACAACTGGCTGGGCGATGTGGCCACCCGCCTGGGTTCGCTGTCGCAGCGCCTTTCGGCCAGCGTTGGCCGGGTCAAGCTCAACACCACCCTGAAGACCGAGTCGGTGCAACCTGGCCAGGCGCCGCAGGTTGACGAGGAGGTGGTCGAAACCCCATGGCTGCAGATCGACAACGTGTTCTATGAGGCCCGTGGTCAAGCCTGGGCGCTGTCGCACCTGCTGCGTGCCATCGAGGTCGACTTCGCCGACGTGCTGGCGAAGAAGAACGCCACCGTCAGCGTGCGCCAGATCATCCGTGAGCTGGAAGCCTCGCAGGAAGCGCTGTGGAGCCCGATGGTGCTGAATGGCAGCGGCTTTGGCATGTGGGCCAACCACTCGCTGGTCATGGCCAACTACATCTCCCGCGCCAACGCTGCGGTCATCGACCTGCGTCAGCTGCTGTCGCAGGGCTGATAGTGGTCATCAGCACCAAGGAAGCCGCCCACCGGGCGGCTTCCGACCGTGAGCTGGTCGCCTGGGTCGACGAGGCCGATCAGGTACTGGGTGCCCTGCCCAGGGCTGAACTGCGTGAGCGCGGCCTGATCGGCCGCTGCACGTTCATCTTGCTGTTCAATGGTGCCGGTGAGTTGTGCGTGCACCGGCGTACTTTGAGCAAGGCGCTGTACCCTGGGTATTGGGATGTGGCAGCAGGCGGCATGGTGACGGCGGGCGAGGGGTATGCCGAATCGGCAGCCCGGGAGTTGGCCGAAGAGCTGGGTGTCGATGGCGTCGCGTTGCGCTTTCATGAGCGCTTCTACTTCGACCAGCCTGATAACCGCTTGTGGTGTGCGGTGTATTCGGCGGTGTCCGATGCGCCTTTGCGCTTGCAGCCGGAGGAGGTGAGCGAGGCGCGGTTCATCAGCCTGGAGCAGGCCCAGGCAGAAAGCCTGGGCATGCCGTATTGCCCGGACTCGTTGGCGGCGTTGCAGCGGTATAGAGCCAGTCTGTAGGTGCGGGTTTAGCCGCAAGAGGCCGTCCCAGACACCTGCGTTTCATGGCAAGGGCTACGCCCTTGTTCGCGGGTAAACCCGCTCCTACACAAGCCCCCGATTTATCGTTACACTGCGCGCCCTTTTCGGGCTGCCGCAGGATCTTGCGGCAGTAGCGCCGCCCCTGCCAGAGTGGGGCTTCGCGGTCGGCTCCCGCCGACCAGTTTTTGTCCTCAGCACAGAGGAACAAAAGTGGCCAAGAAAGCTTCTTCCTTCGCCGCCCTTGGCGGTCTCGTTTACTCCACCGATGCCGGTCGGCACTGCCCCGACTGTGGCCAGCCGGTGGATGCCTGCACCTGCAAGCAGCAAGTCGTCCCCGAGGGGGATGGTACTGCCCGTGTGCGCCGTGAAAGCAAAGGCCGCGGTGGCAAGACCGTGACCACTGTCACCGGCGTGCCGCTGCCCCTCGATCAGCTCAAGGAGCTGGCCACCACGCTCAAGCGCCGCTGCGGTACCGGTGGCGCCTTGAAGGACGGGGTTATCGAGATTCAGGGCGACCATGTCGAGCTGTTGATCGGCGAGCTGACCAAACAGGGTTTCAAAGCTAAAAAGTCCGGCGGCTGAGGCCAGCGCGCGATTTTTTGCCCAGTGCTTTCTAAACTCGTTCCTGTTGGCAGGGTCTACCCCTGAACCGGACGAACCGTCATTTTCAGCTTTTACACTGCGCCGGCCCTTTTGTTGGGGCAGTGTCTTCGACTTATCTATAGGGGACTTGAATGTCCGTACGACGCACACGCAAAGACGATGGTAGCCAATGGACCGTGGCCGACAGCCGCAGTGTTTACGGCATCCGCCATTGGGGCGCTGGTTATTTCGCCATCAATGAAGCCGGGCGCGTCGAAGTGCGCCCCAACGGCCCCGAGAGCGCGCCGATCGACCTGTTCGAGCAGGTCGACGAGCTGCGCCAGAGCGGTTTGTCGCTGCCGCTGCTGGTGCGTTTCCCGGATATTCTGCAGGACCGCGTGCGCCAGCTGACCGGTGCCTTCGACGCCAACATCGCGCGCCTGGAATACCAGAGCCAGTACACCGCGCTGTACCCGATCAAGGTCAACCAGCAGGAAGCGGTGGTGGAAAACATCATCGCCACCCAGAACGTCTCGATCGGCCTGGAAGCCGGCTCCAAGCCCGAGCTGCTGGCTGTGCTGGCGCTGGCGCCGAAGGGCGGCACCATCGTCTGCAACGGCTACAAGGACCGTGAGTTCATCCGCCTGGCGCTGATGGGCCAGAAGCTCGGCCACAACGTATTCATCGTCATCGAGAAAGAGTCCGAGGTGGCGTTGGTGATCGAAGAGGCTGCCGACCTGAAGGTCAAGCCGCAGGTCGGTTTGCGTGTGCGCCTGTCGTCGCTGGCTTCGAGCAAGTGGGCTGATACCGGTGGTGAGAAATCCAAGTTCGGGTTGTCTGCTGCCCAGCTGATTTCGGTGGTGCAGCGCTTCCGCGATGCCGGCCTGGACCAGGGCATCCGCCTGCTGCACTTCCACATGGGCTCGCAGATCGCCAACCTGGCCGACTACCAGCACGGCTTCAAGGAAGCCATCCGTTACTACGGCGAGCTGCGTGCGTTGGGCCTGCCGGTCGATCACATCGACGTCGGCGGTGGCCTGGGTGTGGACTACGACGGCACCCACTCGCGCAATGCCAGTTCCATCAACTACGACATGGATGACTACGCCGGCGTGGTGGTGGGCATGCTCAAGGAGTTCTGCGACGCGCAGGGCCTGCCGCACCCGCACATCTTCTCCGAGAGCGGCCGTTCGCTGACCGCGCACCACGCCATGCTGGTGATCCAGGTGACCGACGTCGAGAAACACAACGACGACGTGCCGACCATCGAGAACAAAGAGGCCCTGCCGCAGACCGTGCAGTGGCTGGCCGACCTGCTCGGCCCGACCGACATCGAGATGGTCACCGAGACTTACTGGCGCGCCACCCACTACATGGGTGACGTGGCGGCGCAGTATGCCGATGGCAAGATCAGCCTGGCCGAGAAGGCCCTGGCCGAGCAGTGCTACTTCGCCGTGTGCCGTCGCCTGCACAACTCGCTGAAGGCACGCCAGCGTTCGCACCGTCAGGTGCTGGACGAGCTCAACGACAAGCTGGCCGACAAGTACATCTGCAACTTCTCGGTGTTCCAGAGCCTGCCGGACACCTGGGCCATCGGCCAGGTGTTGCCGATCATCCCGCTGCATCGTCTGAATGAGGAGCCGCTGCGTCGTGCGGTGCTGCAAGACCTGACCTGTGACTCCGACGGCAAGATCAACCAGTACGTCGACGAGCAGAGCATCGAGACCAGCATGCCGGTGCATGCGCTCAATGAGGGTGAGGACTACCTGCTGGGCGTGTTCCTGGTCGGCGCCTACCAGGAGATCCTGGGCGACATGCACAACCTGTTCGGTGACACCGACTCGGTGAACATCTACCAGAACGCCGATGGCAGCGTGTACCACGCCGGTATCGAGACCCACGACACCATCGAAGACATGCTGCGTTACGTGCACTTGTCGCCGGAGGAGTTGATGACTCACTACCGCGACAAGGTGGCCAGCGCGAAGATCAGCGCGCGTGAGCGGACCCAGTACCTTGATGCCTTGCGCCTTGGGTTGACCCGCTCTTCGTACTTGTCTTCGTGATCGTTGGGGCCGCTTAGCGGCCCTTTCCGACCGGGCCGGCGCCCCGGCAAGGCCGCTCCTGCACGGGATCGCGGTGCTTTTGTAGGAGCGGCCTTGCGTCGCGAAATGAGGGCGAAGCCCTCACCGAGGTCACACCCGGTCTTTACCTGCTGACATCGGCTGGGTGCAGAACGTCGGCATATCTGGCAACGGGGTTACCATGATCGGGCACTACGCAAAGAAGACGATGTAAAAGCCGCCGCGCGTTACATCGTCGCCAATCCCATGCGTGCCGGTCTGGTGCAGCGTGCTGGCGAGTATTCACATTGGGATTGTGTGTGGCTGTAGGTCAGCAGGTGAGGGCTGCGCCCTCATTTCGCGACGCAAGGCCGCTCCTACAGGCATCCGGCACTACCGAATCCACAACCCCTTTTGCTGCAACCGCCACCCAACCCACCCCAGCGTCACCGCCCGCAGCGCCATGAAGCCAAGAAACGCCAGCCACAACCCATGGTTGCCAAACCCGCTCATGCCCCACGCCACCGGCAGCGCAATCACCACCGAAACCAGCATCGCATTGCGCATTTCCCTGGCCCGCGTGGCGCCGATGAACAGCCCGTCCAGCAAGTAACTCCACACCGCCACCACCGGCAGCACCGCCAGGTACGGCAGGTACGGGTAAGCCGCTGCCCGCACGCTGTCGATATCGGTCTGCAGGTCGATGAACAGATGCCCCCCCAGCAGGAACAACACGGCAAACCCGACGCTGGTGATCAGCGACCACCCACACGCCACGACCAACGCGCGGCGTAGGCTGGTGTGGTCGCGCGCACCAATGGCGTGCCCGCACAAGGCCTCGACAGCATGGGCCAGGCCATCGAGGGCGTAGGCGGTCAGCAGCAGGCCATTGAGCAATAACGCGTTGGCGGCCACCGTCGCTTCACCCAGGCGTGCGCCTTGCACGGTGATCAACAGAAACACCAGCTGCAAGGCCAGGCTGCGCAGGAAGATATCGCGGTTGACGGCCAGCAGTGGCCGCCATGCCTGCCAGCGCTTCAACGCCACCCAGGCGATGTGCCCAGGGTAGGCGCGCAGGGCCGGGCGGGTCAGGGCCAGCCCCAGCAGCGCGGCGCTCCATTCGGCGATCACCGACGCCCGCGCCGAACCCAGCACCCCCCAGTCCAGGCCGAGTACGAACCACAGGTTGAGCACGATGTTCAGCAGGTTGGTCGTCAGCAGAATGGCCAGCGGCGCCCTGGCATTCTGGGTGCCCAGGAACCAGCCGACCAACGCATAGCTGGCCAGGGCCGCAGGCAGCCCGAGCAGGCGAGTGTGGAAGAAAGCCTCGGTGGATTGCTGCAACGCCGCGCTGGGCTGCATCGCATGAAGTGCAAGCTGACTGAAGGGCAGCGCCAGCAGACCGATGATCACGGCAAAGCCCAAGGCCAGCAGCAGCCCTTGCACCAGCACCTGGCGCAACGCTGCGCCGTCGCCGCGGCCGGCAGCCTGGGCCGCAAAACCGGTAGAGCCCATGCGCAGAAAGCCCATCAGGCCGACCATGAAGGTGAACAGGGTGGCGCCCACCGCCACTGCGCCCAGCTGATGGGCATGGGGCAGGTGGCCAATGACGGTGCTGTCGACCAGCGCCACCAGTGGTACCGAGATGTTGGAAAGGATCATCGGTGCGGCCAGGCCCCAGACCTTGCGGTGGGTAGGGCGGTCGCGCCAGTCGGTGGTGAGGGAGCTCATCGGTGTCCTAAGGTCATGGGGGCAGCGTTTGCAGGCCACAGTGTACCGGCCAGGCAACCAATGCGCGCGAACGCGGTCTCACCTGGCGCTCGACTTCGGGTGATGCGCCCGGCGTTGCGCTATAGTTGCTGCCCTCACGTACACGCTGCCAAAGAGTTCCCACACCATGTTCAACAAAGGATTGTTGCTGGCCTGCGCGCTGGCGTTGCTCAGTGCTTGTGACTCATCTGCGCCGGACAAACCGGCGCCGGCTGAGAAACCGGCAGCCACCACGCCCGCCGAGGTGCAACCGGCCAAGCGCGAAGACCCCGCCGTGCTCGCCAAGCGCTACGAGGGCCGCGCGCTGACGGTGCTGGATGTCTCGGAAGTGCAGCTCGATGGCGCCAGCGCGTTGTCGATCAGCTTCTCGGCGCCGCTGGATGCCAAACAGGACTTTGCCGCCAAGCTGCACCTGGTCGACACTGTCAAAGGCAAGGTCGATGGTGCCTGGGAACTCTCCGACAACCAGATGGAGCTGCGCCTGCGCCACCTCGAGCCGCAGCGCAAGTTGGTGCTGACCGTCGACAAAGGCCTGCTGGCGGTCAACGGCCAGCAGCTCGACAGCGAGTCGGTGACCCGCCTGGAAACCCGCGACATGCAGCCGACCATCGGCTTTGCCAGCCGCGGCTCGCTGCTGCCCACGCGCCTGGCCGAAGGCCTGCCGGTGATCGCCCTCAACGTCGACAAGGTCGATGTCGAATTCTTCCGCGTGAAGCCCGAGATGTTGTCGACCTTCCTGGTCAACTGGGGGCGCAACAGCAGCCTGTATTCCTACCAGTCCAAAGAAACCCTGGCCATGGCCGAGCTGGTCTACAGTGGCCGTTTCGACCTCAACCCGGCGCGCAACACCCGCGAGACCGTGTTGCTGCCGATCGCCGGGATCAAGCCGCTGCAGGCGCCGGGTGTGTACCTGGCGGTGATGCGTGCTTCTGGCACTTACGATTATTCGCAGCCGGCCACCCTGTTCAGCCTCAGCGACATCGGCGTCTCTGCGCACCGCTTCCGCGACCGCCTCGACGTGTTCGCCCAGGCCCTGGAAGGGGGCAAGGCGATGAAAGACGTCAACCTTGAGATACACGATGAGAAGGGCAAGCTGTTGGCCCAGGCCAAGACCGATGGCGAAGGCCACGCCCAGCTGCCGATCACGCCCAAGGCCGATACCTTGATTGCCACCCAGGGCGTGCACACCACCTTGCTGCGCCTGAACACCGCAGCGTTGGACCTGGCCGAATTCGACATCACCGGCCCTCAGGCCAACCCTTTGCAACTGTTCATCTTCGGCCCCCGCGACCTGTATCGCCCCGGCGAGACCGTGCTGCTCAACGGCCTGCTGCGCGATCAGGATGGCAAGCCGGTCAAGGCCCAGCCCGTCAGCGTGGAAGTACGCCGCCCCGATGAGCAGGTCAGCCGCAAGTTTGTCTGGGAGGCCGATGGCAATGGCCTGTACCAGTACCAGTTGCAATTGGCCAGCGAAGCACCGACCGGTCGCTGGCAATTGCTGCTCGATTTGGGGGGCGGGCGCAAGCAGGTCTACGAGTTTCTTGTCGAAGACTTCCTCCCCGAGCGCCTGGCGCTGGAGCTCAAAGGCAGCAGCACGCCGCTTGCGCCTGATCAGGACGCGCACATCCAGGTCGATGGCCGCTACCTCTACGGCGCACCTGCCGCAGGTAATCGCCTGAGTGGCCAGGCCTACGTGCGCCCGTTGCGCGAAGCAGTGCCGGCGCTGCCGGGTTACCAGTTCGGCTCGGTCACCGAAACCGAGCTGAACCAGGACCTGGAGCTGGACGAGGTCACCCTCGACCAGGCCGGCAAGGCAGTGGTCGATATCGAAAGCCGCTGGGCCGAAGCCCGCTCGCCACTGCAACTGACCGTGCAGGCGAGCCTGCAGGAGTCCGGTGGCAGGCCGATCACCCGTCGCCTGGAACAGCCGATCTGGCCGGCCGAGCGCTTGCCTGGCCTGCGTGGGCTGTTCGAGGGTGAGGAGACCGACAGTGACGGCCCGGTGGAATTCGAGTTCCTGGTCGCCGACCGTGACGGCAAGAAGCTTGCGGCCAACGACCTCAAGGTGCGGCTGATCCGCGAACGCCGTGACTACTACTGGAACTACTCGCAGAGCGACGGCTGGAGCTACAACTTCAACGAGAAATTCCTCACCCAGAGCGAGCAGACCGTCAGCGTCAAGGCCGGCTCGACCGCCAAATTGTCGTTCCAGGTCGAGTGGGGCCCTTACCGGGTCGAAGTCGAAGACCCGGAAACCGGCCTGGTCTCCAGCGAGCGCTTCTGGGCCGGCTACCGCGCCCAGGACAACGCCGAAGGCGGCGCGGTGCGCCCCGACCAGGTCAAGCTGGCCCTGGACAAACCCTCCTACGCCGATGGTGCCTCGGCCAAGGTCACGGTAACGCCGCCGGCAGCCGGCAGCGGCTACCTGATGATCGAGTCCAGCGATGGCCCGCTGTGGTGGCAGGAAATCGACGTGCCGGCCGAGGGCAAGACCTTCGACGTGCAACTGGACAAACAATGGGCACGCCACGACTTGTACATCAGCGCCCTGGTAATTCGCCCCGGCGAGCGCAAGGCCAATGCCACGCCTAAACGCGCCGTGGGCGTGCTGCACCTGCCGCTGGACCGGGCCGAGCGCAAGCTCGCGGTCAGCCTGCAGGCACCGGAAAAAATGCGCCCCAAGCAGCCGCTGACGGTGAAGTTCAAGGTGGCCAAGGCCGATGGCAGTGCACCCGCTGCGGGGCAACAGGTGCATGTGCTGTTGTCTGCGGTTGACGTGGGCATCCTCAACATCACCGACTTCAAGACCCCCGACCCGTTCGCCAGCCTGTTCGGTCGCAAGGCCTATGGCGCTGACCAACTGGACATCTACGGCCAGTTGATCGAAGCCGGCCAGGGCCGTCTGGCCAGCCTGGCATTCGGCGGTGACGCCGCCATGGCCAAGGGTGGCAAACGCCCCAACACCACGGTGACCATCGTCGCGCAGCAGAGCCTGCCGGTGACCCTGGACGACAAGGGCGAAGGCCAGGCCACGGTGGACATCCCCGACTTCAACGGCGAGCTGCGGCTGATGGCCCAGGCCTGGACCGAGGATCACTTCGGCATGGCCGAGGGCAAGACCGTGGTCGCCGCGCCGTTGATCGCCGAACTCTCGGCGCCGCGCTTCCTCGCCGGCGGCGACCGCACCAGCCTGGCGCTGGACCTGGCCAACCTGTCCGGCCAAGCCCAGCAACTGAATGTCGAAATCAGCACCGAAGGCCAGTTGAGCCTGGCCACCAGCGCTGTGCAAAGCGTTGCCCTGGCTGAAGGCCAGCGGTCCACGCTGATGATCCCGGTGCAGGCCCAGGGTGGTCTGGGCCAGGGTAAGGTGAAGGTGCGCGTCAATGGCCTGCAATTGCCGAACGAGCCGGCCACGGCCTTCGAGCGTGAGTGGACCTTGGGCGTGCGCCCGGCCTACCCGGCAATGCTCAAGCACTATCGGGTGGCGCTGAAGGACCAGCCATGGGCGTTGCCCGAGGCTGACCTGGCGGCCTTCGAACCGGCGGGCCTTGAAGCCAGCCTGGTGGTGTCGAGCCGGCCGCCGCTGAACCTGGCCGAACAGATCCGCGCCCTCGAAGCCTACCCGTATGGTTGCCTTGAGCAGACTACCAGCGGGCTGTACCCGTCGCTGTACGCCGATGCCGAGAGCCTCAAGCGCCTGGGCATCAAGGGCGAGCCGGCCGATGTGCGCAAACGCAAGATCGAGATGGGCATCGAGCACCTGCTGGGCATGCAGCGTTACAACGGCAGCTTTGGCCTGTGGAGCTCGGACAGCGAGGAGGAGTACTGGTTGACCGCCTATGTCACCGACTTCCTGCTGCGTGCCCGTGACCAGGGCTACGGCGTGCCGGCCGAAGCGCTGAAGAAAGCCAACGAACGCCTGCTGCGCTACCTGCAGGAACGCAACCTGATCGAGGTCGACTACAGCGAGAGCGCCGACCATACCCGCTTCGCCGTGCAGGCCTATGCTGCGCTGGTATTGTCGCGCAACCAGCAGGCACCGCTGGGCGCCTTGCGCGGGCTGTTCGAACGCCGCGCCGACGCCCGCTCGGGTCTACCGCTGGTGCAACTGGCCGTGGCGCTGGACAAGATGGGCGACAAGCCACGCGCCGAGCAGGCCTTGCAAGCCGGGTTGGGCATCAGCCGCAGCAAGGGCTGGATGGCTGACTACGGCAGCACCCTGCGTGACCAAGCGTTGATCCTGGCGCTGTTGCAGGAAAGCAACCTGGCCAGCAACCAGGTCGACCAACGCTTGTTCGCGCTGTCTGACGAGCTGGCGGCCAACCGCTGGCTGTCGACTCAGGAACGCAACGCGCTGTTCCTTGCCGGCCGTGGTTTGCTCGGCAAGCCGGAGGGCAAGTGGCAGGCGCGGCTGGACAGCGCAGGCGAAATCCGCGAGCTCGACAACGCAGCGTCGTGCCTGAAGCTCGAAGGCCCGTTGTTGGCTTCGCCGTTGACGGTGCAAAACGAAGGCAGCGAAACGCTTTACCAGCAGCTGACCCTCTCTGGCTACCCACGCCAGGCGCCATCGGCTGGCGGCAATGGCATGGAGATTCGTCGCGAGTACCTGGGCATGAACGGCCAACCACTGGACCTGCACAACCTGCGCAGTGGCGACCTGGTGTTGGTGCACCTGGCGCTCAAGGCCAAAGAGCGTGTGCCGGATGCGTTGGTGGTCGATTTGCTGCCGGCGGGGCTGGAGCTGGAAAACCAGAACCTGGCACAGAGCGCCGCCAGCCTGGACAACGCCAGCAGCGCGGTAAAGGAGTGGCGTGAGTCGATGCAGAATGCCAGCGTGGTGCATCAGGAGTACCGTGATGACCGTTATGTGGCCGCGCTCAAACTCGATGGCTATAGCACCACGCACCTGCTGTACTTGGCACGGGCGGTAACGCCGGGCACCTATCGCGTGCCGCCGCCGCAGGTCGAGTCGATGTACCGGCCGAACCTGCAGGCCGTGGGCGAGGGGCAGGGCGAGATGACCGTCAACGCCCGCTAAGCCGCAGCTGCCCCGCGTGCTTGGGTTGTTGTAGGAGCGGCCTTGCGTCGCGAGAGGGCCGCAGCACGGCCCCAGCGATATCAAGGTTAACGCCGAAATCCTGGGGCCGCTCTGCGGCCCTTTCGCGACGCAAGGCCGCTCCTACACACACCCAAAAAACACATCAAAGCGAGGGGCGGCAGGGCCTCAGTGAATCACCCAGCTCATCACCCACAACCCCAGCACCAGCCAGATGATCCCGAGGATGATCGACGCCCGCATGAAGGCACGGATGGCCGAGTACAGCAGCATCAGGCCGACCACCAGGGCAAGGATGCTGACCAGCGAGGTGTCCATGCCCAGCGTGCGCGCCAGGCCATCGATGAAATTGCCCCCGGCATTGGCCAGCAGGTTGAACAGCCCGCTCAATGCGTCGACGATAACTCGGATCAACGAACCCAGTGCCTGGCCCAGCCACTCGAAAAAACCTTCTACATGCATAGTTGCTTCCTGATCGACACGTCGGCGAGTTTGCCGTTTCCAAGCCTTTGGCCATCAGTTGGCCAAGTCGGTTCCCGATGCCAAGCTTAGCGTGGCCGCGCACGCGAGCGGGCAGAATTGCCCGTGCCGGTGTCATCACTCTGGTGCTGGCTGTCGGCCTGCTGTGGCTGGCTGACCGTATCTGGCCGCTGCCCATGCCAGGCGACGACCTGGCGCGGGTAGTGCTGGCCGAAGACGGCACGCCATTGTGGCGCTTTGCCGACGCCGAGGGCGTGTGGCGCTATCCGGTCAGCCCGGATGAGGTCTCGCCGCTGTACCTGCAGGCACTGCTGACCTACGAGGACCGCTGGTTCTATCGCCACCCCGGGGTCAACCCGCTGGCCCTGGCCCGCGCGGCCTGGCTGAACCTGCGCGGTGGGCGCGTGGTGTCGGGCGGCAGTACGTTGTCGATGCAGGTGGCGCGCCTGCTCGACCCGCATGACCGCACCTTGGCCGGCAAGCTGCGCCAGTTATGGCGTACGGCGCAGCTGGAGTGGCACCTGTCGAAGCGCGAAATCCTGCAGATCTACCTCGACCGCGCGCCCTTTGGCGGCACCCTGCAGGGGGTGGCGGCTGCCAGTTGGGCATATTTGGGCAAGTCGCCCAAGCACCTGACACCTGCCGAGGCGGCGCTGCTTGCGGTGCTGCCCCAGGCACCCAGCCGCCTGCGCCCGGACCGCCATCCCGAACGTGCCCAGCGTGCGCGCGACAAGGTGCTTCAACGGCTGGCCGAGTACCAGGTCTGGCCCGCCCAGCAGCTCAAGGAGGCCGCCGAAGAGCCCTTACTGCTGGCGCCGCGGCAAGAGCCGGCCCTGGCGCCGTTGCTGGCGCGGCGGCTGAACACCGCCGGTAGCCCGCCACTGATTCGCACCACACTCGACGCGGCCCTGCAAAGGCGCCTCGAAGACCTGCTGCTAGGCTGGCGTGCACGCCTGCCGGAGCGCACGTCGGCGGCGATTCTGGTGGTGGATGCACAGACCATGGCGGTGCGCGCTTACCTGGGGTCGATCGACCTGGCCGATGAGCGACGCTACGGCCATGTCGACATGGTGCGCGCCTTGCGCTCGCCCGGCTCGACGCTCAAACCGTTCCTTTACGGCATGGCGCTGGACGACGGGCTTATCCACTCCGAATCGCTGCTGCAGGATGTGCCCAGGCGCTACGGCGATTATCGGCCTGGCAACTTCTCCATGGGTTTCAGCGGGCCGGTGTCGGCCAGTTCGGCCTTGGCCCTGTCGCTCAACCTGCCGGCGGTGCAGTTGCTGGAAGCCTATGGCCCGAAACGCTTCGCGGCGCAGATGCGTGTGGCCGGCGTGCCGCTGATGCTGCCGCCCCTGGCCGAGCCCAACCTGTCGCTGATCCTCGGCGGTGCGGGCAGCCGCCTGGAAGACCTGGTCGGCGGCTATGCGGCCTTCGCCCGAGCCGGCAACAGTGCGCGCATCCGCCTGCAGCCCCAGGAGCCGTTGCTGGAGCGGCGCCTGCTGTCGCCAGGGGCGGCGTGGATTATCCGGCGTATTCTCAGTGGCCAGGCGCGTCCGGACCGTGACCCGCACGCCGAGCTGGTGCAGCGCCCGCAATTGGCCTGGAAGACCGGTACCAGCTATGGCTTCCGTGATGCCTGGTCGATCGGCGTCGGGCCGCGCTACCTGATCGGTGTCTGGATCGGCCGCCCTGACGGCACGCCAGTACCTGGGCAGTTCGGCCTGGCCTCGGCGGCGCCGTTGATGCTTCAGGTGCATGACCTGCTGAGCAACCGCGACGCCCAGCGCGGTATCCGCGTGCCGGTCGAGCAGGTGCCCGATACCATCGGCGTGGCAGCCATCTGCTGGCCGCTGGGCCAGCCGATGAATCGGCAAGACCCCAACTGCCGTCGCCAGCGTTTTGCCTGGACACTCGACGGCACCACGCCGCCGACCTTGCAGGCAGCCGACCAACCGCTGGGGATGGGCTTGCGCGAGCGCGTCTGGGTCAATGCGCAAGGGCAGCGCGTCGATGGCAGCTGCCTGGGGGCCAAGGTACGTGACATCGCCCTCTGGCCTGCGCCGCTGGAGCCGTGGCTTCCCCGCGTCGAACGGCGTGCGGCGCGCTTGCCGGCAGTCGACCCGACCTGCCCACCGCAGGCACCGGCGACTGCGCCACCTCTTTCAATCGTCGGTGTACGCCCGGGTGACAACCTGCGCCGCCCGGCAACCAGCAGCGAGCCGTTGCAGTTGCACGTTTCTGCCCTTGGCGGGGGTGGACGGCGCTGGTGGTTCCTCAATGGCCAGCCGTTGGGCGAGACCCTGGGCCAGGACAGCCTGCTGGTGCGCTTCGAACGCGCTGGGCAGATCGAGCTCAGCGCGCTGGATGAAAGTGGCGAGACCGCGCGGGTGGCGTTTCAGGTCAGCGAGTAGCCGTTCGACGATTGCCGGGCCAGCACCTACGCTTTGCAAGTGACGGGTGTGACCGGCTGGCGCCGCGGTACCCGAGGGATCATGGAGCGTCCTATGCGTCCTCTGGTCGTGCCCCTCTTATTGCTGCCTTGGGCCCTGCTGGCCCAGGCAGAGGCGTTGCCGGTGTTTCTCGACAGCCATGAAAACGAGCGTCGGCTGCCTGCCGCCAACCTGCCAATAGACACCTACCGCCCCGACACTTCGCCGCTGCGGCTGGCGCTGTCAGATGCCAATATTGCTGGTTGGGCACCTGCGGACACCCGGCTGGTGTTGCACAAGGTGCGTTTCGAGGGCGGCACGGTGTTCCCCCTGAGCGAGCTGCGCGACCACTACCAGCCGCTGATAGGGCACGAGATCACGCTGGGCGAGTTGCAACAGTTCACCGAGCGCCTCACCCAACGCTATCGGCAGGACGGTTACCTGCTCTCGTATGCCTACCTGCCACCGCAGGATGTCGCAGACGGCCGCATCCAGGTGGTGCTGGTGGAGGGCTATATCCAAGGCTACCGGCTGCAAGGCGACATCGGTTCGGCCCGCCGTTACCTGGAGCAGTTGCTTCAGCGTTTGCAAGCCGAACGGCCGCTCACACGTGAAACGCTGGAGCGCTACATCGGCATTGCCGAACGCATTCCGGGCGTTGCGCTAGGCGCCGAACTGACCGCGGCGCATTCGCCTGAGGGTGCCGCTCACCTGACGGTGCACGCGCAGCGTAGGCCGTTTGCCGCTGGCATTACCGTAAACGATGGCAGCCGTGAGGACACCCAGGCGCTGTTCACCGTGGCCAGCAATGCCCAGACCCGCTATGCCGAACAGTTCCAGGCAAGCCTGCTGCTGCCTCCCGGGGATGATCAGGCCCATTACCAGCGTTTGGCTTACAGCCAGTACCTGGACGCCGAAGGCAGCCAGTTGCTGGTATCTGCTTCGCGCTATCGCAGCACACCGGGCACCCGTATCCGCCTGGATGACGGCAGCGATCTCACCCAGAAGCGGGAAAGCGAGCGTTATTCGGTAGGCCTTGGTCAACCACTGATCGTCAGGCCGGATGAGTGGCTGACGGTGACGGGGCGCTTCTACGCGGTCAGCGAGCATCTCGAAGATCGGCCTGCGGGGCGTTTGCAGGTGCGCGAATACGACAACTACGTACGGGCGCTGTCCTTCGAGGGCAACTGGCGCAAGGCCGAGGCTCGCCGCTTGCGGATCGTCAGTGCCGGGGTCTATCAAGGCCTGGATTACCTCGGCGCGCGCAGCGACGCCGACTATGACCTCGACTTCTTGCGGTTGCGCCTTTCGGGATTGCAGAGCGACACGCTGTTCGACGCTTGGCAGGGGGTGATTTCGGGCGCCCTGTACTGGAGCGACGACACACTGCCCGACAGCGAACGGGCGGTGTTTGGCGGGCAGGGTTTCGGCCGTGGTTACCCCCGTGACCAGGCAGCAGGGGACAAGGGCTGGGGTGTGGCGTACGAGCTCAACTACAGCGTTCGGCACAGCGGCGGCTGGCTTAAGGTGGTGCAGCCTTATGCGGTGCTCGATGCAGCGCGTGCCTGGTACAACGCCGGCAAGGTCGAGGATGCCCGGATGGCGTCTGCTGCGCTGGGGCTGCGGCTGGGGGATGGGCGTTATTTCGATGTTGCTGTGGAAGTAGCGAAACCTCTGGCGGATGCTGCCTTGGACAGCCTGAGCCGAACGCCACGCGTGACGCTCAGCTTCACTTATCAGATGCAATGAACCCCGCTCGATACGCCCCTACGCAACACCGGCGTTCGCGATCAATGTGCGGTAAAGCGCTGATGCACCGGTGAAGAACTCGGCGTCAGCGCCAGCGCCAGTTGCGTGCGGTTGTGCATGTGGGTCAGGCGCAGCACTTGGGACACATAGAGTTTCACGGTGTTTTCAGTGATGCCCAGTTCGCAGGCGATCTGGTAATTGGTCTTGCCTTTGCTGACCAACCGCGCCACTTCCAGTTGGCGCGGCGACAGCTTCTCGAACACCGCTGGCAGCTCGCTTTCGCCTTCCTCGACATCATTGGCACGCCGATGCACACCCTGGCCGCGGGCCTTCTCAAGGTCGTGGTAGAGCTCGTCAACGGACGATGCCAGGTCTTGCAGGCGCTGGTTCAGGCCGCCCAGTTCCCTGAGGTTGCGCTGGCGTTCCAGCAATGCCTGCTCTTGGCGGCGAACGCCTTCGAGCAGTTCGTCGAGGTTCATGGGCTTTTGGTAGTAGTCGGCAAAACCTGCGCGCAAGGCGCGGATCACATCCTGCTTCTCCGCACGTCCTGTCAGCATGATCGCTTCGAACATGCGCTTGCTGCCGGCAATTTGCTTCAGTGCGCGGACCAGTTCGATGCCATCGCGCTGCGGCATGTGCAGGTCGCACACCACCAGGCCAATGCTTTGATCGGCCAGGTAGCGCTCAATGGCCTGGTCGGTGGAATTGGCAGGGACGCAAGGGTGACCTTGGCTTTCGAGAAATTCACACAGTTGCTCGACGATCAATGGCTGGTCATCGACCACCAATACCTTCACTTCACTCGACGGCTTGTTCACGATCAACTCCCTGTTCGTAAGCGGCCCTGCTCCCGGGCCAGACGCTCTGGCAGCTTAAAAGTAGTCGTAGTTTGCGAGTCTGTACAAGGCTCGTACAAGTTATCGGACCACAGATGTGATTATTGGATCCATACCGCTGTCAGAAGAAAGCCTGCCAATACGTAGGGCACGAAGGCCTGCTTGTCGCCCATCTGCTCCGTGAGGGCCTGCAAGCGCTTCTTTACCTTGGGGTTGAGCAGGGTCCACAACCGGCGACGGGTGAGCAGCCACAGCAGCACCGTGACGCCCGCCCCGATGAAGGTGCCGAGTACATACTGAGGGCTGGTGGCGAGGGCCAGTGCGCCCATCAGCTTGACGTCGTCGGCACCGAAGCGCCCGAGCATGTAGCCGGGTAGGGTCAGCAGCATGACGATGGCCAGCGCCCAACCGGCGTCGCTGGCCTCGGCGCCGATCCAGCTGTGGCCGGTAGCGAACAGCCAAGCCAGGGCGCAGGCCGCGACGCCGAGTGTCAGCAGGTTGGATATCTGGCGTTGACGCACATCCTGTTCGGAGCACAAGGCAAGCCACATCAAGAGAACAATGCTTTGCATTGGCAGGTCGCCTTCCCTAATTGTTGAACACTTCTACCCGGTCAGTCAGGTTTCCTTAACTGAAGATAGACGGGAACGTGCAGGGGAGTGCAGTTGGCAACGAAAAAAGGCGTGGTCGAAATGGATTATGTCGCGGTTGGCACAGCGCTTTTGGGGGCGGCCCTATCGCAATGCAAGGCCGCTCCCGCTGACTGCTACTTCTTGCTACCCGGCGGGTAGTTGGCCAATACCTTGGCCACGGTATTGTGAATGGCGGTATTGCGTTCCTCCGGGCTTGGCGGGTAGTTGTTCATGATCTGTTCGGCACTGCCGCGCCACACCAGCTTGCCGTCACGCCCATCGAACATGTCGACCTGAATGGTGGCGACCTTGTAGTCGACACTGCGGGTTTCGTTGTACATCGGGCCGCCCCAGTAGCCGCCCCAGTAGCCACCCCACCCACCGCCGTAGTTGGTGGTGATCTGTTGCTGGCGCTGTTCGACGATCAGGTACGTGCGTACGTTCAGGTCAGGCCGTGCAGTGCCCTGCACCGGGCGCAGGCCACGCTGGTCGAGCTGGCCGGCAACCGCCTGGCGAATGCGCTGCTCGGTCAGGTCGCTCTTGATTCGGGGGTCGTCCGGGCGGTACTGCAAGCCGGGTTCTTGCCACGCCCAACTGCGGTAGGCGGCAAAATCGCGGCTGGCGTCGAAATCATGCTGGACGTTATTGCTGGAGCAGGCCGCAAGTAATAGCGCAAATGACAGTAGAACGAGACGGCGCAACATGATGGTTCTCCGGTAGACGTTAACTGGGAGGATAGCCGCTGAGCGCCTTGTGCACAGAATCACGCAAGGCACTTTCGCGATCACGCGGCGAGTCCTTGTCGCTATTGCTTTCAGCACTGGCGCTCCAGACCGGCTGGCCGTTGCGCGCGTCGAACAGATCGATGCGCACCACCGTCACCTCGACCTCGTAGGTGCGCACGATCGGTGCGCTGGCATAGGCACCGTAGCCATTGCGATAGCCGCCATAACCGACACCGCCATAAGGGTAGGCGCCGTAGTAGGGGTCGTAGGTGTCATAGTCGCGCACTTGGCGCAGGCGTTTTTCCAGGCGCATGTCGGCGCTGACCAGCAAATCGCCGGTGCTGCCCCGCGCCGGGCGCAGGCCATGCTGGTCGAGCGCGCCGCTGATGGCATCGGCCAGTTGCGCCGGGTCGGCATTGGCCGTGCCGCTGGGCAACTGGCCGTCACGCCAGCTCCAGCTGCGATAGTGCCCATAGTCACGGGCCGGTGCCGGGTAGGCACTGGCGTCGAAAGTGGTGGCTGCCGCAGCGGGCGCGGGCGGTATCGGGCGGCCGCTGGCGACATACGGGTTGCTGCCCTGGCAGCCAGCCAGGGCGAGGGGCAGCAGGGCCAGGCACAACAGACGGTACGGCATGTATTCCTCCCGGCGGGCGGGGTCAGCGGGGGCGGCAGATCCAGTGCAGGTAGCGACCGAGCCCGGCAAAGCTTGGGTGCCTGCGGTGGGCCAGCTCCATTTCCAGAAGGTCGAGCAGTTCGGCCTTGGCCTGGAACTCCTTGGGCATATAGTCGTGGAACACCCTGACACCACTCTGGCTTTCGACCTGCCACATAGGCTCAAGTTGCGCCTTGAGCTCACGTGGATCAAGTGGTTTCTGTGGGGTCAGGCTCTGCTTTTCACCTTCCAGGCGGTTGCTGCGCAACTTGCGGAAATGGCCCTTGAGCAGGTTGCGATAGACCAGCGCGTCGCGGTTGTAGAAGGCCAGCGAAAGCCACCCGGTGGGGGCGGTCAGCTGATGCAGCACGGGCAGGATGCTTTCGGGTTCGGCCAGCCATTCGAGCACAGCGTGGCACAGCACCAGGTCGTAGGGTTCGGTGAGTTGGCCGAGCAGGTCCTGCCACGGCGCCTGGATGAAGGTGGCCGTCTGGCCCGCTTCGGCAAAGCGCGCACGGGCACCGTCGAGCATGGGCGCGGCGGGCTCGGCCAGGGTCAGCTGGTGGCCGCGCTCAGCCAGCCACAGGGCCATGTGGCCCAGGCCTGCGCCGATATCGAGAATGCGCAGCGGGCGGTCGGGCAATGTTTCGGCCAGGTCGGCTTGCAGCACGGCCAGGCGAATTGCACCTTTGGCACCGCCGTAGATCTTTTCCGCGAAGCGCGTGGCCAGTTCATCGAAGTGACGGTCGTTCATCGCGCGAAGCACCTCTCGCTGTCGGCCAGTTTGGCCCGTACCACCTGGTCCATGTCCAGGCCCAGCTCGCTGCACAGCAGCAACAGGTAGAGGACCACATCGCCCACCTCCTGGCCGGCGTGGGCGAGTTTGTCGGCGGGCAACTGGCGGGATTGGTCTTCGCTCAGCCACTGGAAGATTTCCACCAGCTCGGCCATTTCGACGCTGGCGGCCATGGCCAGGTTCTTCGGGCTGTGGAAGCCGCGCCAGTCGTTGTTGTCGCGGATCTTGTGCAGGCGTTCGGTGAGTTCTTGCAGGTTCATCGGGGCTCTCCTAATGCCGCATAGCTTCGGCGCAGGTCCGATGCAAAGCAAGAGGATTCGGGGGCGGCTGCGCAGCCGCCACACGGCCTAGAGCTGGTCCCAACGCCCGAGCATGTGCAGCAACTCGCCATGCCCATCCAGCCGCAGTTCCCCTGCGGGCCCGGCCTCACTGGCACTGAGCACCACCTCCGATGGCAACCGCACCGGCTTCAGGAAATCCACCTCGAAGCCATAGCCACTGTTCGGCAGGTGCCCGCGCAACGCCGCAAGCGCCATGGCCTGGCTCCACATACCATGGGCAATGGCCTTGGGAAACCCGAACAGTCGCGCACTGGCGGCGCTCAGGTGGATGGGGTTGTAGTCCCCGCACACCTTGGCGTATCGCCGGCCGATATCGCTGTCTGCATACCAGCGGCTCGCCTCTGCCAGTGGGCCCGGTTCGCGTTCTGCCAGCTCACTCGCCTGGCCTTCCTGGTGCAGCCCGCGTACCAGCATGCGGCTGGTTTCGCGCCAGAGCAGGCCCAGGCCATCTTCGGCTTCGGTGATCAGGTCGAAGGTGCCGCCCTTGGCATGAGGTTGCAGGTTGTCGGCGTACACCGCAAACCGTAACCCATCGATGCCACCCAGGGGGCGCAGCACCTCGATGCGGTTATACAGATGCACCAGCCCGAGCAGTGGGAAGGGGAAGTCGTGGCCGGTCAGCAGCTGCAACTGGAGGGGGAAGGCCATGACATGTGGATAAGTGCCCGGCAAGCGGCCATCGTCGGTGAAGTGGCAGAGCCGGCGGTAGGCCGCAAGGTTGTCGGGCTGGGCCCGAATGACGCAGCGCAGGCCTGTGTCCGGCAGGCTGTCGCCGCTGATTTTGCGTTTGCTGGCCGCGCGCAGGTAGAGGCTGGCGCGTGAGTCCGGGGCGTGTAGGTCGTGCCAATGTCTGCTCATGGTCAGGCTCCCATCAGTGCCTGGCCACAGACCCGCAGGACCTGGCCATTGACCGCACCGGAACCCGGCTGGCTGAGCCAGGCGATGGCCTCGGCAACATCCTGTGGCCGCCCGCCCTGGCCCAGGGAGCTCAAGCGGCGCCCGGCCTCGCGCAGCCCCATGGGCATGGCGGCGGTCATGTGCGTTTCGATGAAGCCGGGGGCCACGGCATTGATGCTGGCACCGCGCTCGGCGAGCTTTGGCGCCCAGGCTTCGGCGAAGCCGATCAGCCCGGCCTTGCTCGCCGCGTAGTTGGCCTGCCCACGGTTACCGGCGATGCCGCTGACCGAGGCCAGCAGGGTGATGCGCGCGTTGTCACCGAGCGCGCCAGCGTCGTACAACGCCTGGGTGAGCACCTGCGGCGCCTTGAGGTTTACCGCCAGCACGGCGTCCCAGTATTCCGGGGTCATGTTGGCCAATGTCTTGTCACGGGTGATGCCTGCGTTGTGCACCACGATGTCGATACCCCCAGGCAGTGCTTCGAGCAGTTGCGCTGCTGCGTCGTTGGCGCAGATGTCCAGGCCCAGCGCCTGGCCGCCTAGCCGCGCGGCGAGGGCTTCGAGGTCTTGCCGCGCTTGCGGCACATCCAGCAGCACCACTTCCGCGCCGTCGCGCGCCAGGGTTTCGGCGATGGCCGCGCCGATACCGCGTGCCGCACCGGTCACCAGGGCGCGACGGCCGCCAAGCGGGCGGGTCCAATCCTCGACCTGGCTGGCGCAGGTTTCAAGGCGCAGGACTTGGCCAGAAATGAACGCGCTCTTGGGCGAGAGGAAAAAACGCAGGGCACCTTCCAGTTGGTCTTCGGCACCTTCAGCGAGATACAGCAGCTGCGCGGTCGCACCGTTGCGCAGCTCTTTGGCCAGCGAGCGGCTGAAACCTTCGAGTGCACGTTGCGCGACACTGGCCAGTGGGTCGTCGAGGCTCTCCGGGGCGCGGCCGAGAATCACCACGTGGGCGCAAGGCGCCAGGCTGCGCAGCAATGGCTGGAAGAATTCGCGCAACTGCTTCAATTCGTCGCTGTCGGACAGATGAGTGGCATCGAACACCACGGCCTTTAGCTTCGGCCCCAGGCCCGCCACCCAGGCCTGTGCCTGCAAGCCTTCGGCATTGAAGCTGTAGAGTTCGTCGGTGAGGCGCGGGGCGATGGCCTCGACCCGGCTTGTCAGTGGCCCGCCACCGATTACCAGGGCGCCCTCCACCGGGCGCAGGCGGCCGGCCTGCCAGCGCTCCAGCGGGGCCGGGTGTGGCAGGCCAAGGGCATCCACAAGGCGGCGGCCGAGGTTGGAGTTGGCAAAGCCGAGGTAGCGATCGCTCATGAGTGGGTCTCCCTGAAGGCAAGCTTGAAAGTGTGGACCAACTTTGTGGCAAGGTCGTTCGAATGCGGTAAAAACACCTAGGCTGTACGGTTTAAATTGTTTCAGGAGGAACATGCGCATGCGTTCACCTCGCCGGGTCGCGATCCTGGGCGGCAACCGAATCCCGTTCGTCCGCTCCAATGGCGCCTACGCCACCGCCAGCAACCAGGCGATGCTGACCGTCGCCCTCGAGGGCCTGATCGAGCGCTACCGCTTGCATGGGCTTCAGCTGGGCGAAGTGGTGGCAGGCGCGGTGCTCAAGCATTCGCGTGACATGAACCTGACCCGCGAATGCGTGCTCGGTTCACGCTTGTCGCCGCGTACACCGGCCTACGACATCCAGCAGGCCTGCGGCACGGGGCTGGAGGCTGCACTGCTGGTGGCCAACAAGATTGCCCTGGGGCAGATCGACAGCGGCATTGCGGGCGGCGTGGATACCACCTCCGATGCGCCCATTGCCGTCAACGAAGGGTTGCGCCACATCCTGCTGGAGGCCAACCGCGGCAAAAGCCTGGCTGAACGGCTCAAACCTTTTCTCAAATTGCGCCCTGGCCACCTGAAACCTGAGTTACCCCGCAATGGCGAGCCGCGCACAGGCCTGTCGATGGGCGAGCATTGCGAGCGAATGGCACAGGCCTGGCGGATTGAGCGCAGTGCACAGGACGAACTGACCTTGCTCAGCCATCAACGGTTGGCAGCTTCTTATGCCGAAGGTTGGCAGGATGACCTGCTCACGCCATTTCTGGCGTTGGGCCGTGACAACAACCTGCGCCCGGACCTGACCCTGGAACAACTGGCCAAGCTCAGGCCAGCCTTCGACCGCAGCGGCCTGGGCACGCTGACGGCAGGCAATTCCACGCCGTTGACCGACGGTGCTTCGCTGGTGCTGCTGGGCAGCGAAGCATGGGCGCAGGAACAGGGGCTCTCGGTGCTGGCCTATCTGGTGGACGGCGAAACCGCTGCGGTGGATTTCGTCAACGGCCGCGAAGGCCTGTTGATGGCGCCGGTGTATGCGGTGCCGCGCTTGTTGGCGCGCAATGGCCTGACCCTGCAAGACTTTGACTACTACGAAATCCACGAAGCGTTCGCTGCCCAGGTGTTGTGTACGCTCAAGGCCTGGGAGGACGCAGACTATTGCCGTGAGCGGCTGGGGCTGGACGCAGCGCTTGGCGCGATCGATCGCAGCAAGCTCAACGTCAAGGGCAGTTCGTTGGCGGCGGGGCATCCGTTCGCGGCGACGGGTGGGCGGGTGCTGGCCAACCTGGCCAAGCTGCTGGCGACGGCAGGCAAGGGGCGCGGGTTGATCTCGATCTGTGCGGCGGGTGGGCAGGGGGTGACGGTTATCGTCGAGCGGTGATCTTGCGGGATGGCGCCACAGTCATCCCCCCAGCTGTTAGGCTTGTCCGATCAGAACTACAAGAAACCGCCATGCCGATCATCGGACACCCACGGCCCATCCCCGCATTGGACCATCTGCCCAGGCCGCTGTATGCCCGCGCCGAAAGCCTCGGTGCCGGCTCCTGGACCACCCGCCATCAGCACGATTGGGTGCAGTTCTCCTACGCCATCAGCGGCGTGCTGGGTGTATACACCCGCGAAGGCAGCTATTTCGCGCCCCCCCAGTGGGGCGTGTGGGTGCCTGCCGATGCCGAACACGAGGTGGTGACATCGATGCAGGCCGAAATGCGCAGCCTGTACGTTCGCCGCGATGCCTGCCCGTGGGCACCGGAGCACTGCCGGGTGCTGGAGGTGACGCCGTTGGCGCGGGAGCTGATCAAGCAGTTCTGCCTGCTCCCGGCAGACTACCCGGAAGGTGACAGCGCTGAGGCGCGATTGGTCGCGGTGCTGCTCGACCAGTTGCGCACGTTGCCAGAGGTGGGCTTCTCGTTGCCGCTGCCACGCCATCCAGGGTTGCTGGCGCTGTGCAATGGCCTGATCGCCGCGCCAGACCAGCCACAGACCCTGCAGCAATGGGCGGAGCAATTGGCATGTTCGGAAAAGACGCTGATGCGGCTGTTTCAGCGGGAGACCGGGTTGAGTTTTCGCAATTGGCGGCAGCGTATGCGGCTGTTGTCATCGCTGGCGTTGCTGGAGGCGGGGGATAACGTGACGGAGGCGGCGTTGGGCTGCGGTTATGACTCGACCTCGGCTTACATCGCAGCGTTCAAGCAATTGTTCGGGGCGACGCCGGGGGAGCTGAAGTTTTAACCTCCAGCGCCCTGTACCGGCCTAGGTGAACCCCAGAGGCCGGTAACAGAGGCCGGTTGGCCGATCAGGTGCGGAAACGTCGCACCAGTGCATCCAGTTCGTTGGACAGCCCTGCCAGGCTTTGTGAGTCCTGCCGCGCAGCCTGGGCAAGTTCGGCCACCAATTGCGCATCGCCGTGGATCTGGCTGATGTGCCGGTTGATGTCCTCGGCTACCTGGTGCTGCTCTTCGGCGGCCGTGGCGATCTGCGTGTTCATGTCGCGAATCACATCCACCGACTCACGGATCTGGCCAAAGCTGTCGCGGGCCAGGCCAATGCGGCTGACCGACTGCTGCGACACTTCCAGGCTGGCGTGCATCTGCTCGGCGACTTCGGCAGTGCGGCTGGCCAGGTTGCCCAGCAGGCCGTCGATCTCGGCGGTGGAGTCGGCAGTACGCTTGGCCAGCGCCCGCACTTCGTCGGCAACCACGGCGAAGCCGCGGCCCTGTTCACCGGCGCGGGCGGCCTCGATCGCGGCGTTGAGCGCCAGCAGGTTGGTTTGCTCGGCAATCGAGCGGATGGTGCCGAGGATCGACTGGATGGCGTTGCTGTCGCGCTCCAGCTGCTGGATCGACTGGGCCGACTGCTCGATTTCCTGGCTCAGGCGATCGACGCTGTGCACCGCCGCATCGATTTGCTGCTGGCCCTCACGGGCCTGCTGCTGGCCGCTGTCGGCTGACTGCGCCGCCTGGCTGCAGGAGCGGGCGACTTCGTTGGCGGTGGCGACCATTTCGTGGAAAGCGGTGGAAACCATGTCCACGGCTTCACGCTGGCGCCCGGCAGCCTCGGCCATGTCGTTGGACACCTGGGTCGAGCTGGTGGAGGTGCTGAGGATCTTGCTGGCTGCAGCACCGATGTGCTGGATCAGGCTGCGAATCGCGCCGAGGAACTGGTTGAACCAGTTGGCAAGCTGGGCGGTTTCGTCACGGCCGCGCACTTCCAGGTTGCGGGTCAGGTCGCCTTCGCCCTGGGCAATGTCTTCCAGGCCGCTGGTAACGCTGTTGATCGGGCGCACGATCAGCTTGGCGAAGGCCGCACCCACCACGGCGAACAGTGCTGCCAGCACCAGGGCGATGGTGCCGATCAGCCAAGTCAGGCGGGTGGTGGTCTGCATCACCTCGCTCTGCTCGATCAGGCCGATGAAGGTCCAGCCCAGTTGTTCGTCGGGGTAGATGTTGGCCATGTAGCGCACGCCGTTCAGCTCGACCTCGACCAGGCCTTTACCTGCCTTGGCCAGGGCGGCATAGCCGTCGCCGAAGCTGCCCAGTTGCTTGAAGTTGTGGCTGGCATCGCGCGGGTCGACCATCACGTTGCCGTTGTTTTCCACCAGCATCAGGTAGCCGCTTTCGCCCAGCTTGATCTGCTGGACGATCTGCGTCAGGCCCTTGAGCGAAACGTCGATGTTGACCACGCCGCCCGGGTTGCCAAGCTGGTTGGCCACGGCGCGCACGGTGCTCACCAGCACGGCGTCGTCGGCAGCCCAGTAGTAGGCGCCGGTACGCAGGGTCTTGCCTGGGTTGGCCATGGCCAGCTGGTACCAGGGGCGAGGGCGCGGGTCGTAGTTGACGAACTTCTGCCCCGCCGGCCAGCCGACATAGCCGCCGTCACTCACACCGTAGGAAAGGTAGGCGTAACCCGGGTGCGAATCGGCCAGGCGGGTGAAGAATTCGAGCACTTGCTTGTCCTGATCGCCCAGTTCATATGACGGGTTGGCGCTCATGAACTTGTTCAGGTTGTTGCCTGTGGCCGCGATCATCGGTTGCGAGGCCAGGTATTCGACGTTCTGGTTGATGCCCTGGAAGAAGATGTTCATCGCGTTGCTGACCTGGCGAATTTCCCGGCTGCTGCTGTCGAGGAATCCATCGCGGGCTTCGCCGCGCAGGTTGAGGACCACCAAGGTGGCCACGAGAACGATGGGCAAGCCGGCGATGACCGCGAATGCCCAGGTCAGTTTCTGTTTGATGCTCATCGACGCTCCCGGAATTTTTATATTGTCGACACACGAGGCAGGTAGTTACTGCATCGGCAGCGCCCGGGATTAGATGAAGGCAAATGCCCGTATTTATTAGGGAATGTCGCAGCAGGCGATGATTCGGTCGTGTTTAGGCGAATATGGCATACCAAAGCCTCGCCGCGCGGCTCAGCGGCAACATTCGCTCACCTTGCCGTTGGCCAGATCCTTGAGGATCGGACAGTCCGGCCGCTCATCCCCCTGGCAGTGGGAAACCAGATCGCCGAGGGTATCGCGCAGGCTCACCAGCTCTTCGATGCGCCGGTTCAGCTCGTCGATATGCTGCATGGCCAGCGCCTTGACGTCGGCACTGGCGCGCTGGCGGTCTTGCCAGAGCGTCAGCAGTTTGCCGACCTCTTCCAGGGAAAACCCCAGATCGCGCGAGCGCTTGATGAACGCCAGGCTGTGCAGGTCTTCTGGCTGGTACAGGCGGTAGCCGCTGTCGCTGCGGGTGGCCGGTTTGAGCAGGCCGATGGACTCGTAATAGCGGATCATCTTGGTGCTGAGCCCGCTGCGGCGGGCTGCCTGGCCGATGTTCATGGAGCCTCCTGGGCGCTGCTGGTGGGTTTCCAGGTCTTCAGCCATAGCGCATTGCTGACCACACTGACGCTGGACAGGGCCATGGCGGCGCCGGCCAGCACCGGGTTGAGGTAACCCAGCGCGGCCAAGGGGATACCGACCAGGTTGTAGATGAACGCCCAGAACAGGTTCTGGCGGATCTTCGCGTAGGTCTTGCGGCTGATCTCCAGGGCGGCCGGTACCAGGCGGGGGTCACCGCGCATCAGGGTGATGCCGGCGGCCTGCATGGCCACATCTGTGCCACCGCCCATGGCGATGCCGATGTCGGCCGCGGCAAGGGCCGGGGCATCGTTGATGCCGTCGCCTACCATCGCCACCACGCCGTCCTGTTTGAGCGCCGTCACCGTGGCGGCCTTGTCGGCTGGCAGCACTTCGGCGTGCACGTCGTCGATGCCGAGGGCGTCGGCAACCACCTTGGCGCTGCCGCGGTTGTCGCCGGTCAGCAGGTGGCTGCTGATGTGTTGTGCGTGCAGGGTATCGATAGCCTGCGCAGCACCCGGCTTGAGGCTGTCGCCGAAGGCGAACAGGCCCAGCACCCGGGGTTGTGCGCCGCGCTCGACAAGCCACGACAGCGTACGGCCTTCGGCTTCCCAGGCGTGGGCCTTGGCGGCCAGGCCACCGGGTTGCAACATGCTTTCATCAAGCAGGCGGCGATTGCCCAGGGCCAGATCACGGCCTTCCACTTGCCCGGCGATACCCCGCCCGGTCAGCGACTGGCTGTCGACCACCGCAGGCACCTCCAACTGCTGTTCGGCGCACGCATCCAGCACGGCCTTGGCCAACGGGTGCTCACTGCCGCGCTGAAGGGCGCCGGCCAAGCGGTGCAGCTCGGCGGTGCTGCCGACCAGCGCCTGGCTGTGGACCACCCGGGGGCTGCCGGAGGTGAGGGTACCGGTCTTGTCGAAGACCACCCGGTTGACCGCATGGGCACGCTCCAGGGCCTCGGCGTCCTTGATCAGGATGCCGTGGCGGGCGGCCACGCCGGTGCCGGCCATGATCGCCGCCGGCGTGGCCAGGCCGAGCGCACAGGGGCAGGCGATCACCAGCACGGCGACCGCATTGATCAGCGCGGTTTCCAGCGGGGCGCCGGCCAGCCACCAGCCAACCAGGGTGACCAGCGCGATCACCAGCACGGCCGGGACAAAGACCTGGCTGACCCGGTCCACCAGCTTCTGAATGGGCGCCTTGGCCGCCTGGGCATCTTCGACCAGGCGGATGATGCGGGCCAGCACGGTTTCGGTACCCAGTGCCTGGGTGCGCACCAGCAGCCGACCTTCGCCATTGATGGCGCCACCGGTAACGGGGTCGCCAGGTTGTTTGGGCACCGGCAGGCTCTCGCCGCTGATCAGGGCCTCGTCGGCGTGGCTGCTGCCTTCCTCGACTTGGCCATCGACCGGGAACCGTTCACCGGGTTTGACCGCTACCAGGTCACCGAGCCGCAACTGGGCGATCGCCACATCTTCCTCACGGCCATCTATCACGCGCACCGCGCGTTCGGGGCGCAGGGCTTCAAGGGCGCGGATGGCGCTGGCGGTCTGGCGCTTGGCGCGGCTTTCGAGGTATTTGCCCAGCAAGACCAGGGCAATGACCACGGCCGAGGCTTCGAAGTACAGGTGTGGCGCCATGCCGGCCGGGGCTTGTGCCCATTGGTACAGGCTCAGGCCGTAGCCGGCACTGGTGCCCAGGGCCACCAGCAGGTCCATGTTGCCGGCACCGGCACGCACGGCCTTCCAGGCCGCCACATAGAAGCGCGCACCGAGAATGAACTGCACGGGCGTTGCCAGCACAAACTGCGCCCAGGCGGGCAGCATCCAGTGCAGGCCGAAGGGCTGCACCAGCATCGGCAACACCAGCGGCAGGGCCAGCAGCAGGGCAGCAGCGACGGCCAGGCGTTCGTTGCGCAGGCGGCGCTGGGCATCGCCCTGCTCATTCTTGCCCGCATGCGGCAGGCTGGCGCTATAGCCGGCCTTTTCCACGGTGTTGATCAAAAGGCTGTCGTCGAGGGCCGCGAGCACCTCGAGGTGCGCGCGTTCGCTGGCCAGGTTGACGCTGACCTGCTCGACCCCGGGCAGTTTGCCGAGCGCGCGTTCGACACGGCCGACGCAGCTGGCGCAGGTCATGCCGCCGATCTGCAGCTCGACGGTGCGGGTGGGGACGCCGTAGCCGGCTTCACGCACGGCGTCGAGCAATGCCGGCAGGCTGCTGGCCGGAGCCTGGACCCGGGCCTGTTCGGTGGCAAGGTTGACGCTGACCTGTTCAGCGCCGTCGACCTTTCGCAGGGCGCGCTCGACCCGGCCGGCACAGCTGGCGCAGGTCATGCCGGAAATCGGCAGGTCGAACGTGGTGGATGCGGGCATGGCTGTCCTCCTTGGATTGGCCTCCAGCATCAACCTTGCCACGTAGGCAAGGTCAATAGCCGAGGCCGGCGCGCTTCAATTCCAGCCCATTGTGGCCCATGGCAATCCGGTAATTGTTGATCTGGCCCGCCTGCAGGTTCAAACGCGTGCTGCGCTGGTCTTCGATACCCGCAGCGCAACCGGGCGCTTGCCCTGGCAGTAGGCGCAGGCGCACATCCACTGGGCCGGGTGGCAGGTTGAAGGAGGTGGACTGCTCCTGGAACACGCGCCCGGAAAGCTGGTCGTTGAGGTAGACGCCAATTTCGCAACTGGTGGCCACTTCCAGGCGCTCCCGGGAGATGATCAATACGCTGTAGTCCGAGTTGCCCTCGGCGCTGGCCGGTGGCACCGCAGCCAGCGCGCTCAAAAGCCCGACGACGCCCAATGCTGCCCTGAACATGAAAAATCTCCTGCTTGCCTGATCGTCAAAGGCGCAGCTTGGCCGACGTGAGCGCGGATTTCCAGCCCAGGCGCTTGCAAGGGCTTGACCTTGACCCGATGGCAAGCTTGAAACTGCGTCAAAACCTGAAGGAGGTAACCCCATGCAAGTGTTCAATGTACAAGGCATGACCTGTGGCCATTGTGTCAAAGCGGTGACCCGGGCAGTGCAGGCGCAAGATGCCGCGGCTCAGGTCGAGGTCGACCTGGCGGGCAAGCAGGTGCGGGTGCAGAGTGCGATGGCGGTGGAGCAGATCCTCACGGCGATCCGTGACGAGGGTTATCAAGCCGAAGTGGCCTGATGCCCAGGGGCGCTTGGTGCCCCTTTTGTTGCAAATGTTTTCATGCTGATGGAGCCCTTAGCAGGTAGACTTACGCACTTGCTTAGCCTGCTATGGATTCCTGATGAACCTGCGAATGGTGCTGATCCTGGGCGCATTGAGTGCGTTCGGGCCTTTGGCGATCGACTTTTACCTGCCCGCCTTCCCGGCCATGGCGCAGGCTTTCGCCACCGATGAAAAACACGTCCAGACCACCTTGGCCGCCTACTTCCTTGGCCTGTCCATCGGCCAGTTGGCGTATGGCCCGGTGGCCGACCGCTTCGGGCGGCGCAAGCCTCTGCTGTTTGGCGTGACACTGTTTACCCTGGCCTCGCTGGCGTGCGCCTATGCCCCCAACCTCGATACCCTGGTGTTGGCGCGGTTCGTCCAGGCGCTGGGCGGCTGCGCCGGGATGGTGCTGTCGCGGGCGATCGTCAGTGACAAGTGCGACCCGGTGGCGTCGGCCAAAGTGTTTTCGCAACTGATGCTGGTGATGGGCCTGGCGCCGATCCTCGCGCCGATGCTGGGCGGGGTGTTGGTGAACCTGGCGGGCTGGCAGTCGATCTTCCTGGTGCTGAGCCTGTTCAGTGCCGCCTGCCTGCTGGCGGTCAGCCTGGGCCTGCCGGAGAGCCTGCCGGCGGACATGCCGCGCCAACCGCTGTCGGGGGCGTTGCGCCAGTACCTGCGCCTGCTCAATGACCGGGTGTTCCTCGGCCATGCCTTGACCGGTGGTATTGCCATTGCCGGTATGTTTGCCTACATCGCCGGCTCGCCTTTCGTCTTCATCAAGCTGTATGGCGTGCCTGCCGAGCATTACGGCTGGTTGTTCGGCACCAATGCGGCGGGTTTTATCCTCGTGGCGCAGGTCAATGCACGCTTGCTGGCCAAGCGTGGCCCGGCTTTCTTGCTGGTGCGCGCAGTGTGGATGTACCTGGCCGCAGGTTTGCTGTTGCTTGGCGTTGCCGCGCTGCGGCCGAGCCAATTGTGGCCGCTGCTGGTGCCGTTGTTCGTGTGCATCGCAAGCCTGGGCTGCATCATCCCCAATGCCTCGGCCTGCGCCATGAGTGGGCAGGGTGCACGGGCAGGCAGCGCCTCGGCATTGATGGGCTGCCTGCAGTTCAGCGTCGCCGCGGGCGCAGCGGCATTGGTCGGGTTGTTGCACGATGGCAGTGCGGTGCCGATGACACTGGTGATCAGCCTGTGCGGGGCACTGGTGGTCAGTGTCGCGCTGCTGACCCGGCGCTTGCAGGCCAGGCGGCCTGCGTAAGCGGGTGGGGCGCCTGCAGGCGGGTTTCCAAGGTGGCGACGAAGGCACGTGCTTCGGCCTCGCTGCGGAAACTGACCACGTGTTGGTCGAGCTGAACCTGCCAGGGGCAGATCGGGTTGCGGCTCGACGCACTGACGACAATTTTCATCGCGGCATACCTCCAATGGGGTTGAGAGCGGATGAAGTGTAGCGCTGTGCCCTGTGCATGCCATGACCGGTATCTGCGTTCTGACTGACGGTCAGTGGCGCTGTTATTTCCCACATTACTTCATGCTGCCCGGGTGTAATGCCTGGAAGCATGTAGAAGCTTCGCTTTTGTTTGCGCTATTTATGGTAGCCCGCTGTCGGTCGCATCCGAATGTACTCCGGGCGATTATTCCTCATGCGCTGTCTGTGCCCCGCAAAGTTCTGGGGCATTGTTCATCTGCGCGGTTTCGGCGCGTTCCACGAACCTGCACATCATCTCGCATGGGTAGGCATACCCAATGGACTTCAGACAGGCGGGCCGCATCCGCTGGCTGCCTGAGTGGGGTTTTCTGCGGCTTATACTGGCCCCCAGAGCCAGTGTCAGCGAGAGGGGTTTCCCTGTCGGTGCTGGCAATTATCAGGCAGGCGATCCGCGTTGCCAGGGTTGGCCATTGCATCCACATGTGAACGTGCAGGGAGTTACAGGGATATGAACGCAGTCAGCAGTATCAGCCAGATCGCCAGCCTGATGGCCGACCCCAAGCGCAGTGCCATGCTCTGGGCGTTGATCGACGGCACGCCGCGCCTGGCGAACGAACTCGCGATGATGACCGGGTTGACGTCATCCTCCGCTTGCGCCCACCTTTCGTTGCTGTCTTCGGCCGGTTTGCTCAGGCACGAAGCGCGCGGGCGTAAACGCTACTTCCGCTTGGCGACCCCGCAGGTGGGGGCTGCGGTGGAGGCATTGGCCAGCGTGCAGTTGTGCAGCGCCAAAGCGCACCCGCCCGAGGCGACTGCCACGCAACTGCCCATGTCGCTACGCAGGGCGCGGCGTTGCGGGGACCATCTGGGTGGGGAGCTTGCCGGCGAGTTGTACCACCGCCTGGTGGCGGCCGGCTGGCTGGAGGGCACCGACCGTCAACTGGTGGTCAGTGAGCGAGGGCGGGCCGAGCTGGCGCTGGTGGGCGTTTACATCGACGCCCTGGCGCCACACCAGCAACGGGGTTGCGTGATCTGCCGCTGCACCGACTGGAACAACCAGGGCCCTCACCTGGGGGGCGTGCTCGGGCAGGCCCTGTTCAGGCTGTTTCTTCAGTCTGGCTGGATGCGCGAGTCCGAGGATACGCGGGCATTGCATATCTCGGCGCTGGGCATCCAGCACATCAATCGCATTGCCCGCGTCACGACGTTGCAGGTCGGCTGACCGCAACGCCACCCGCCAATCAGACCAGCCGCGCGTCCAGGCTGTTTTGCGCCAGGCGGCGGGCCTGGTCTTCGGTCATGCCCAGGTGGGTGTGCAGGGCATGGAAGTTTTCGGTGACGTAGCCGCCGAAGTAGGCTGGGTCGTCCGAGTTGACCGTGACCTTCACCCCGCGTTCGAGCATGTCCAGGATGTTGTGCTGGCGCATGTGGTCGAACACGCAGAGCTTGGTGTTCGACAGGGGGCAGACGGTCAGGGGGATCTGCTCGTCGATGATGCGTTGCATCAGGCGCTCGTCTTCGATGGCGCGCACGCCATGGTCGATGCGTTTGATCTTCAACAGGTCCAGGGCTTCCCAGATGTATTCGGGCGGGCCTTCTTCACCGGCGTGGGCAACGGCGACGAAGCCTTCGCTGCGGGCGCGGTCGAACACACGCTGGAACTTGCTAGGCGGGTGGCCCATTTCAGAGCTGTCCAGGCCTACGGCGATGAACGCATCGCGGAAGGGCAGGGCCTGGTCGAGTGTCTTGTGCGCTTCTTCTTCGCTGAGGTGGCGCAGGAAGCTCAAGATCAGGCCACTGCTGATGCCCAATTGTTCACGGCCATCCTTGAGCGCCTGGTTGATGCCGTTGAGCACCACTTCAAAAGGGATGCCGCGGTCGGTATGGGTTTGCGGGTCGAAGAACGGTTCGGTGTGGATGACGTTCTGCGCCTTGCAGCGTTGCAGGTAGGCCCAGGTCAGGTCGTAGAAGTCCTGCTCGGTACGCAATACATCCGCGCCCTGGTAATAAAGGTCGAGGAATTCCTGCAGGTTGTTGAAGGCATAGGCGCCACGCAGTGCCTCTACATCGGCCCAGGGCAGGGCGATCTTGTTGCGCTCGGCCAGGGCAAACAGCAGCTCGGGCTCCAGCGAGCCTTCCAGGTGCAGGTGCAGTTCGGCCTTGGGCAGGGCGTTCAACCAGTCATACATAGGTGGTTATCTCGATCAGGTACGGTTGTCGCCATTCTACAGGGCCTGGCCAGGCAATGCGCCCGGCCAGGCCCTGTGTTGGCTCAACCGGCGATCAGTTGCGCGGCGGCCTGGCGGTGGTTGGCGATCAGGCCCTGGATATCCAGGCCTTCGATCTGGCCGTCGACCACCCGCCACTGGCCACCGACCATGACCCGGTCGGCCCGGTCGGCTCCGCACAGCAGCAGCGCCGACAGCGGGTCATGGCTGCCCGAGAAGCGCAGCTCGTCGAGTTTGAACATCGCCAGGTCGGCTTGCTTGCCAACGGCCAGCTCACCAATGTCCTGGCGCCCGAGCAGGCGTGCCGAACCCCGTGTCGCCCAACCCAGGGCACGCTCCGGGGTGATCTGCTCGGCGCCATAGCGCAGGCGCTGCAGGTACAGGGCCTGACGGGCTTCGAGGATCATGTTGGAGGCATCGTTGGAGGCCGACCCGTCGACGCCCAGGCCCAGCGGGGCGCCGGCGGCTTCAAGGTCCACGGTCGGGCAGATGCCCGAGGCCAGGCGCATGTTCGAGCTCGGGCAGTGGCAGATGCCGGTGCCGGCCGCGCCCAGGCGGGCGATTTCGTCGGCATTGAAGTGAATGCCGTGAGCCAGCCAGGTGCGTGGGCCGAGCCAGCCGACGCTGTCCAGGTAGTCCACTGTGCGCAGGCCGAAGCGTTGCAGGCAGAAGTCTTCCTCATCGAGGGTTTCCGCCAGGTGGGTGTGCAGGCGCACGTCCAGTTCTTCGGCGAGCGTGGCACTGGCCCGCATGATTTCAGGCGTGACCGAGAAGGGCGAGCAGGGCGCCAGGGCAATCTGGATCTGCGCACCGTCACCGCGTTCATGGTAGCTGTGGATAAGCCGCTGGCTGTCGGCCAGAATCACCTCGCCCTGTTGCACCGTTTGCTGCGGGGGCAGGCCGCCGTCGTCTTCGCCCAGGCTCATCGAGCCGCGGGTCAGCATCGCGCGCATGCCCAGCTGGCGCACCACGTCGACTTGCACGTCGATGGCATTGTCCAGGCCTTGGGGGAACAGGTAATGGTGATCGGCGGCGGTCGTGCAACCCGACAGCAGCAGTTCGGCCAGTGCTACCTGGCTGGCCAGCGCCAGTTTCGCGGGGGTCAGGCGTGCCCACACCGGGTACAGCGTCTTCAACCAAGGGAACAGCGGCTGGTTGACCACAGGTGCCCAGGCCCGGGTGAGGGTCTGGTAGAAGTGGTGGTGGGTGTTGATCAGGCCCGGGGTGACCACATGCTCGCGGGCATCGAACACTTGGTCGCAGGGTTGGCTGGGGCTTTCGCCGAGGGCCAGAAGCTGTGTGATACGGCCGTCTTCGATGACCAGCCCGCCACGGGCGTCGGTGTCGTTGGCGGTGAAGATGGCAAGCGGGGATTTCAACCAGATGCGGGTCGCAGGCATGGTGCCGGCTCCTCTGAAAGTGGGTTCAGGTTAGCCAGCTCAGTGTTGCCCTGTCTGCTGATCCAGGTCCGCCGCGGGGGCGAGGCATCGAGTCTACTGCCTCGCCACGCAGCTTTCAATTCACCAGGTCAGGGGCTCACCTTTGTAGTTGATGAAGCGCAGGCCGCCCTTGCCGCTTTGCGCCTTGATCTGCTCGAGCATGCCGCGGGTGCTGGTGAGTACGTCGATCTCGGCGTTCTCGCCGCCCATGTCGGTCTTCACCCAGCCAGGGTGCATGGCCAGTACGCAAAGGCCGGGGCGCTGCTGTTCGACAACGAAGCTGTTGATCATCGAGTTCAGCGCCGCCTTGCTGGCTTTGTACAGGCAGACTTCACCGCCGTCCGGCACGGTCACGCTGCCCAGGATCGAGCTCATGAAGGCCAGCACGCCGCTGCCCTCGCGAACCTGGCCGACCAGGCGCCGGGCGACGCGGATGGGCGCCACTGCGTTGGTCATGAACAGGTCGCCGATGTCCTGGTTGCGGACGGTTTCCAGGTCTTGTGGCAGCGGGCCCATGACGCCGGCGTTGACGAACAGCAGGTCGAACACTTCGCCTTGCAGGCGTTGCTTCAGCCCGTCGAGCTGCGCGGTATCATTCATCTCCAGCTGCTCGATACGCACACCGGGGACACTGGCCAAGGCGCCGGCCTTTTGCGGGTCGCGCACCGTGGCGATGACGTTCCAGCCGTCCTCTTGCAGGCGTTGCACCAAGCCCAGGCCAAGCCCACGGGAGGCGCCGATGATGAGTGCGGTTTTTGCGGTGGCCATGTGGACGCGCTCCTTGATCGATTGCAAAAGAAAGGTATTGAGGATACTGCAGACTGGCAGTTGCCGCCTTGCCCGCCTTTGGTTAATTAATGATCAGTTGCGCCAGGCCTTGTGTGGCTGGGCGTTTGGCCTATTGGCTAACGGGTTATCCACAGGCTGTTCCACAGTTATTGTGTGCAAGCTACACGGGTTGCCGGGGCTGCCTTGTGAATCGGGTTTGGGGATAACTCTCAGGGTTTCAGTCATTTGCAGCTGTCATCAAATAGTGATCAAAATATGATCAAAGCTCTGCAGGCCTTGAAAAACATAGCCTGCAAGAGAGTGCCCCAAGCTTATCCACAGGCAGGCCCACAGTTCATGTGCGTAATGTTCAGCGTGCTTCGAGCAGTATTCGCCCACGGCTCAGGTCGGCCAGCTGCTGTTGCAGCGCGGCCAGCTGGGCTTCACCCACCGCAATGTGCAGGTCTACACCATTGGCGGTGAACTGTTCATCCAGCACCAGGCCGTCAGCCTCTGCCAGGCGCAGTTTCAGCAACGCCAGCTCGCTGAAGCTGCAACTGCAGGTGAATTCGCTGCGTTGCACCAACAACCGCTTGGGAGCCTGTTGCAGGCATTTGTTGGCGCCGCCGCCATAGGCCCTGGCCAGGCCTCCGGTGCCCAGCTGGATGCCGCCGTACCAGCGGATCACCAGCACCACCACCTGATCGCAGTCTTGCGCTTCGATAGCCGCCAGGATCGGGCGACCGGCGGTGCCACCCGGCTCGCCATCGTCATTGCTGCGGTACTGGCCGCCCAGCTTCCAGGCCCAGCAGTTGTGGGTAGCGGCCAGGTCGCTGTGGCGTTCGATGAAGCTCATCGCCTCGGCAGCACTGGTAATCGGGCCGGCGAGGGTGATGAAACGGCTTTTGCGGATTTCTTCACGAAACTCGCAGAGGTCGAGCAGGGTAGAAGGCATAAATGGCTGTCAGGCACTCGGCTTGATGCCGCACCCCTTGAGAATGATGTGGATAAGGTTGTTGCTGGCGTCTTCCATGTCTTGCTTTGTCAGGCGGCTGCGGCCGGTGACCTGGCAGATCTGCGTGGCGAAGTCGGCGTAGTGCTGGGTGCTGCCCCAGAGCAGGAAGATCAGGTGCACCGGGTCGACCGGGTCCATCTTGCCCGCTTCGATCCAGGCCTGGAACACCGCTGCCCGGCCACGGAACCACTCGCGGTAGTCGGCGCTGAAGTACTCGTTCAGGCAACTGCCACCGCTGATCACTTCCATGGCGAAGATCCGCGAGGCCTGCGGGTTGCGCCGCGAAAACTCCATCTTGGTGCGGATGTAATGGCTCAGCGCTTGGCCCGGGTCGTCCTCGACGCTCAAGGCGTTGAAGGTGCTGTCCCACAACTCGATGATGTTGCTCAGCACGGCAATGTACAGGCCCAGCTTGTTGGTGAAGTAATAATGCAGGTTGGCCTTGGGCAATCCGGCCTTCAGGGCAATGGTGTTCATGCTGGTGCCCTTGAAGCCATGGCGGGCGAATTCGTCTTCGGCGGCCTGGATGATGGCCTGTTCGTTCTTCTGGCGGATGCGGCCGGCGGGCTTGCCCGAGGCGGAGAGGCGATGCGCTGGGACTTCAAGGGTCATGGACGATTCCGTACGGGTCAGTGGCAGCGGCTGTCGGACAAGATTACCTGCCTACGCCGAAGTGACAAGCGTTTGCGTCAGAGACTGGCATCAGCGTGTCGCAGCCAGGCTATCCAGGAAGCTCTCCAGCACCAGGTTCGGCCGCCGCCCTTTGCGTGTCACCCAACTCAGGCTCAGGTCATAGAAGCGCTGGCGGGGCTTGAGGGCCCGCAGCCGGCCTTGCTGCACCCAGAAGCTGGCGTAGTGGTCTGGCAGGTAGCCGATGTAGCGCCCGGTGAGGATGAGAAACGCCATGCCTTCGCGGTCCGACGCGCTGGCCGTGCAGTGCAGCGCCTGGTAGTGAGCCTGGACATCGGCCGGCAGGCGGAAGGTTGGGGTGATGGCCTCCTGGCTGTTGAGCCTGTCGTCGTCTATCTGATGATCGTCGGCGTAGAACAGCGGGTGGCCGACCGCGCAATACAGCAGCGAGCGCTCGCTATACAGCGGTTGGTATTCAAGGCCTGACAGGGCGATGGTCTGTGGCACCACGCCAACATGCAGACTGCCGTCGAGCACGCCGTGCTCGACCTGGCTGGGGGCGATCATGCGGATGTTGATGCGCACGTCAGGGCCGCGGTCCTTGAGCTCGGCAAGCGCATGGGTGATGCGCATATGCGGCAGGGTCACCAGGTTATCGGTCAGGCCGATGTTCAGCTCGCCGCGCAGGTGCTGGTGCAGCCCGTTGACCTCGGTACGGAAGCTCTCCAGTGCACTGAGCAACTGCAAGGCCGAATGGTAGACCTCGCGGCCTTCCTCGGTCAGCGAAAAACCGGCACGGCCGCGCTGGCACAGGCGCAGGCCCAGGCGCTGCTCCAGGTCGTTCATTTGCTGGCTGATGGCCGAGCGGCCGATCCCGAGTACGTTCTCGGCTGCCGAGAAGCCGCCGCACTCGACGACGCTGCGGTAGATCTTCAACAGGCGAATGTCAAAATCGCTGACTTGAGCGAGTGGGTCGGGGCGTCGGCTCATTAGTTTAGTGTTGCCCTATCTGAAGATTAGAAATGCAGGCTTTTTCAGACTTTATCGCCGTGCCAATTTAGCTGCAACAACATCCATCGTTGCCTAATCGTCTTCCGAGGAACCGCCGATGAACATGCCCGAAACCGCCCCCACCGGTATCGCCAGCCAGCTCAAGCTGGATGCGCACTGGATGCCCTACACCGCCAACCGCAATTTCCATCGCGACCCACGCCTGATCGTGGCGGCGCAAGGCAACTACCTTGTGGATGACAAGGGGCGCAAGATTTTCGACGCCTTGTCTGGCTTGTGGACCTGCGGTGCCGGGCATACCCGCAAGGAAATCACCGAGGCGGTAACCCGTCAGCTTGGCACCCTGGATTACTCCCCAGCCTTCCAGTTCGGCCACCCGCTGTCGTTCCAGCTGGCTGAAAAGATCACCGAGCTGACTCCGGGTGATCTGAACCACGTCTTCTATACCAACTCCGGATCCGAGTGCGCCGATACAGCGTTGAAGATGGTGCGTGCCTACTGGCGCCTGAAAGGCCAGGCGAGCAAGGCCAAGATCATCGGCCGTGCCCGCGGTTACCATGGCGTCAACATCGCCGGTACCAGCCTGGGTGGCGTGAACGGCAACCGCAAGATGTTCGGCCAGTTGCTGGACGTCGACCATTTGCCGCACACCGTGCTGCCGGTAAACGCCTTCTCCAAGGGCATGCCGGAAGAGGGCGGCATCGCCCTGGCCGACGAGATGCTCAAACTGATCGAGCTGCACGATGCCTCGAACATCGCGGCGGTGATTGTCGAGCCACTGGCCGGGTCGGCAGGTGTTCTGCCGCCACCGAAGGGCTACCTCAAGCGCCTGCGCGAGATCTGCACCCAGCACAACATCCTGCTGATCTTCGACGAAGTGATCACCGGTTTCGGACGCATGGGCGCGATGACCGGGGCTGAAGCTTTCGGCGTAACGCCAGACCTGATGTGCATCGCCAAGCAGGTGACCAACGGCGCCATCCCGATGGGTGCGGTAATTGCCAGCACCGAGATCTATCAGACCTTCATGAACCAGCCCACCCCGGAATACGCGGTGGAGTTCCCCCACGGCTATACCTACTCGGCCCACCCTGTAGCCTGCGCCGCCGGCCTCGCCGCGCTGGACCTGCTGCAGAAGGAAAGCCTGGTGCAGGCCGCTGCCGAACTGTCGCCGCACTTCGAGAAGCTGCTGCACGGTGTCAAAGGCACGAAGAACGTCGTCGACATCCGCAACTACGGCCTGGCCGGCGCGATCCAGATCGCTGCCCGCGATGGCGATGCGATCGTGCGCCCTTATGAAGTAGCGATGAAGCTGTGGAAGGCGGGCTTCTATGTTCGCTTCGGTGGCGACACCCTGCAGTTCGGCCCAACCTTCAACACCCAGCCGCAGGAACTGGACCGCCTGTTCGACGCAGTGGGCGAGACCCTGAACCTGATCGATTGATCTTCGCGAATATGACGACAGGCGCGTGAGGTGATCACGCGCTTGTAATACCCTCTTTATCTGGAGTTATGCATGAGCATTGTTCAGCACCTGATCAACGGCGAGCTGGTTACCAAGGGTGAGCGCACCGCCGATGTCTTCAATCCGTCGACCGGCCAGGCCGTGCGCAAGGTCGAACTGGCCAGCCGTGCGACCGTGCAGGAGGCCATCGACTCGGCCAAAGCGGCGTTCCCGGCCTGGCGCAACACACCGCCGGCCAAACGTGCCCAGGTGATGTTCCGTTTCAAGCAACTGCTGGAGCAGAACGAAGCACGCATCTCGCAGATGATCAGCGAAGAGCACGGCAAGACTGTGGAAGACGCTGCGGGCGAGCTGAAGCGCGGTATCGAGAACGTCGAGTTTGCATGTGCGGCGCCGGAAGTGCTCAAAGGCGAGTACAGCCGCAACGTGGGCCCAAACATTGACGCCTGGTCCGACTTCCAGCCGCTGGGTGTGGTTGCCGGTATCACGCCGTTCAACTTCCCGGCCATGGTTCCGCTGTGGATGTACCCGCTGGCCATTGCCTGCGGTAACGCGTTCATCCTCAAGCCTTCCGAGCGTGATCCGAGTTCGACCCTGTTCATCGCGCAACTGCTGCTGGAGGCTGGCCTGCCGAAGGGCATCCTCAACGTGGTGCACGGTGACAAGGAAGCGGTGGATGCACTGATCGAGGCCCCAGAGGTAAAAGCCCTGAGCTTCGTAGGTTCGACGCCAATTGCCGAGTACATCTATGCCGAAGGCACCAAGCGCGGCAAACGCGTCCAGGCGCTGGGTGGTGCGAAGAACCACGCCGTGCTGATGCCTGATGCTGACCTGGACAACGCCGTCAGCGCCCTGATGGGGGCTGCCTACGGTTCGTGCGGTGAGCGTTGCATGGCTATTTCCGTGGCGGTGTGCGTGGGTGACCAGGTTGCAGATGCCCTGATCGCCAAGCTGGAGCCCCAGATCAAAGCCTTGAAGATCGGTGCGGGTACGTCTTGTGGCCTGGACATGGGCCCGCTGGTAACGGCTGCTGCCCGTGACAAGGTGGTTGGCTATATCGACGACGGTGTGGCTGCTGGCGCCAAGCTGGTGGTAGACGGCCGTGGCTTCCGTGTGGCGGGTAATGAGGATGGTTACTTCGTGGGTGGCACCTTGTTCGACAAGGTGACCCCGGAGATGCGCATCTATAAAGAAGAGATCTTCGGCCCTGTGCTGTGCGTGGTGCGGGTGAACAGCCTGGAGCAGGCCATGCAACTGATCAACGATCACGAGTATGGCAACGGCACTTGCATCTTCACCCGTGATGGTGAGGCGGCGCGCCTGTTCTGTGACGAGATCGAAGTGGGCATGGTTGGTGTGAACGTGCCGCTGCCGGTACCGGTGGCTTATCACAGCTTTGGTGGCTGGAAGCGTTCGCTGTTTGGTGACCTGCATGCTTATGGGCCGGATGGTGTGCGCTTCTATACCCGCCGCAAGGCGATCACCCAGCGCTGGCCGCAGCGGGCTAGCCATGAGGCGTCGCAGTTTGCGTTCCCTAGCCTTTAAGGCGTGACGTGAAGCGGGGAGGCCGGAAGGCCTCCCCGTTTTCTATATCGAGACAGGCACCAAGGCGCCGCGCGCCTATCCCTCAGGAATAACTGGCCCGAAACAAATGTAGGAGCGGCCTTGCGTCGCGATGCGCCGCGCTCGATCTCATAGGCGCCGAAAGGGTAATGGCGGGCACCTGTCAGCCTTGATGCGGCCCTTTTCCCTTTATATGTCACTTTCTTGAAATTAAGGGTTGACGCGATTTCGAATCCCCTTATAATGCGCCCCACTTCCAGCGTAGTCGGAACGAAAAACTCCTTGAGATTCAATGAGTTAAATAGTCAAGACGAAGTTTGAAGGGCTTCGATCGAAAGGTCGTCAGCGGTTAAGATGGTGGTTGACAGCGCTTCTAAACGCTGTATGATTCGCCTCCCGCTACGAGAGATCGCAGCGAGTCAAGTGTTTGAAGCTAAACGAGTTTCTCGCAAAAAACTTCAAAATAAACGCTTGACAGAAAATGAGGAAAGCGTAGAATGCGCGCCTCGGTTGAGACGAAAAGCTCTTAACCAACCGCTCTTTAACAAATTGAATCAAGCAATTCGTGTGGGTGCTTGTGAGTACGGTCTGATAGTCACAAAGATTATCAGCATCACAAGTGACCATGCGAGAAATCACATAGTC
>Ga0213828_1000330_pt1 | contig 47803 bp, 44 predicted proteins | sample MC6MC0897MG_FD_180664 | JGI IMG/M metagenome (GOLD analysis project Ga0213828, IMG submission 180664) | Enriched soil aggregate microbial communities from Iowa State University, Ames, United States - MC6-MC0897-MG | ecosystem: Environmental > Terrestrial > Soil > Unclassified | place: USA: Iowa...
CCTTGGCAGGGTCGATGTGCGGGATGCCACTGATGGTTATGTAACACTCAAGGTGTTGTCACCTATGTGAGTGAACTTTTGTGTAACCCATGTGGGTGATCCGTACATCGCTCCATTCATCCGGCCCCTACGCTTCGCTCCGGGGTCCCCTCACTCCGGCCTTGCTCCCGGGAGGACCGCGCTGAACGCCCCATCCTGGGGCGCAGCGCTTGGCAAGACCTGCGTTCGGCCTCCTGAAGTCGCGAAGTAACGGGCGGCGCCTGGGATGACGCAGCTGTCGCTAGCTGGGTAGGGCGCTAGACTCTTGATCGGCAACGGCAACGGCAACGGCAACGGCAACGGCAACGGCAACGGCAACGGCTCGAACGCTCGCAGGACTCAACTCGACCTACCGCGCAATGCCAGAAGCAGCAATCGTTCAGGCCGTGGCCTGCATCCGCGCGATGATGTCCCACAACCGCGGATCGTCATAGTCCTCGATCACCAACCGCGCTCCGGCCTCCAGCAGTCGTTCGGCCGGCTGGGTAGTGGCCAGGCCCACGGTAAAGATGCCTGCATCGACAGCCGCCTTGACGCCAGGCAGCGAGTCCTCGAAGGCCAACGCCTGCCCGGCCTGGGCCTGCAGGCACTGCAGCCCGGTGAGGTAGGGCAGGGGATCGGGTTTGGGCCGTGCCAGCTCATCGGCGACCAGGACCTGAGCGAAACGCTCGCCAACGCCCATGGCCCCAAGCATGTGCTCGGCGTTCAGGCGCGGCGCGTTGGTCACCACGCACATGCCGATGCCGTGCCGCTCGGCATGTGCCAGCAGGCGCAGCAGGCCGGGCATTGGTGTCAGGGTTGGCGACAGTTCGCGGAACAACGCCTCCTTGCGCTCGGCCAGGGCCTGGCGGTGGGCGGCATCGGCCTGAGGGAACAGCTCGGCGAACAACAGGCCGTTGGAGCGTCCGCTGACCTGGGTGTTGAACTGTTCCTGGGTCAGCTCGCGGCCATCGTGGTCGTGCAGCAGCTGGCGGAAGGCTTGCAAGTGCAGGGTGTCGGTATCGGTGAGGGTCCCATCGAGATCGAACAGCAGGGCGGTCAGCATCGTGCATCCTTAAGGGGAGAAACCATTCAGCAGCATCTTATGCCATCAGCATTGGAAAGTGCAGTTGGCCGGTTCTTTCACGTTTTCGGCACAAGGCTCACAGGCGCGGGGCTGCCAAGCAAACGCTCCAGCCCCAAGAGACCCTGAACGGTTACTATCGGCTGCCAGGCATCCACTGCACGGAGCAATCACCCCATGCCTTTCGTCACCACCCGCAAGATCCTGTTCGGCGATTGCGACCCTGCCGGGATCGTCTATACGCCGCGTATCAGTTACTTCGTCATCGAGGCGATCCACGAGTTTCTCTCCCATCGGCTGGGCGGCGAAGGTCTGCGCAAGCTGTTCGCCATGGGCGTCATGCCGCCAGCGCGGGCATTGTCCATCGAGTTTCTGGCGCCGATGGCCTGGGACGACCTGATCCGCGTGCACGTCAGCAGCGGGCCGCTCGGCCGCACATCGTTCAGCTTCGCCGTGGAAGGGTTCGGAGCCAGTGGCGAGGCATGTTTCCGCGCCAGCATGACCCAGGTATGCGTCTGCCCCGAAAGCAAGCAACCGGTTGAGCTGCCCGAGGCACTGCGCCAGGCACTGAGCAGCACCACAGACTGATGTGCATCACCACGGATAGATATTTCATCAACCAACAAACGTTTCAGCATCAATTGGATATAAAGTCCAAACGTGACCGGTTATTCAGTTGTGTTTTTCCGTTTAATTGAGGCTGTTGGCACTGGTTGCTTCTGGTGAAAGCTGTTAGCTTTCGCCCCGCTCCGGAATTAAACAAGCAGGCCTGCAACGCGCCGCTTGCGGCCACCCGAAAAACTACGGGTGGCCGAACAGGGAACGATAATAAAAATCCTAGGGAGGGATAACCGGATGAATCTCTACATCCGTCTGTTGCTGGCTGTTCTGCGCGGTTTCTTCAAGCCGCCGATGGCCCTGACCGACACGCTGCAGCGAACGCTGCGGGTCTGGCCAAACGATATAGACATCAATAAACACATGAACAATGGCCGTTACATGACGATTGCCGATCTGTTCATGCTGGAACTTTGCCTGCGCGCGAAAATCCTCATTCCTGCCTTCAAGTTGGGCTGGAAGCCCATGCTCGGCGGTAATCTGGTCGTCTATAAAAAGCAACTTTCCATGTTCGAGCAGTATACCGCCGAGTTCAGCATCTGCTGCCTCGACGAGAACTGGACCTACTTCCAGTACACCTTCTTCAACCGTGCCGGTGAAGTGGTGGTGACTGGCTATTCCAAGGGCGCCTGGGTCGGTCGCAAAGGCCTGGTCGCCAACGCGGTGATCGCCGAAAAGCTCAAGGTCGAACCCACTACCGCGCCAATGCCCGAAGCCATCAGGAAATGGCTTGAGGCTGAGGCCCACGTGCTCGGCAAGGCCTGAGCCAGGCCGCGTCGCGGCCCACTTGGCAAACCCCACACCCACGTAATCCGTCCATTGCTCCACGGCACCGGGCCTCTGGCCTGGCGCCGCGCGCGGCAGGCTTTGCCGTGCCCGGCATTCGCGCCTGCCCCACGTCGATCCATGAATGAGTAGGGAAACACCTCATGCCGAACACCTTGTTGTTGATGCTGGTTCTTTTCGCAGTTTTTCTATTGGTCGCCGAGCTGTTCAGGCGCTACCGCCTGGTGGGCCTGACCTTCTTCGTGCTGTCGCTGCCGGCGTTGCTGGTGCCGAACGCCAACCTGTTCATGCGCATCAAGACCATCAGCGTGCTGCTGCCCATGTGCTTCCTGGCTTACGCCAGGTACAGGCCGAAAATGGAAGGTTTCATCTACAAGCTCATCTACGTGGTGATCGTGCTCAACATCATCGAAGCCTCGGTGATCGACTGGCAAACCGGCAACGTCCTCAACATCGTCGCCGCCGTGGGCCTGATCCTGTGCCTGCCGTACTCCCGCCAGCACTGGGAGATCTCTGGCCGCCACAGTGATTTCGTGGTGCACGTCCCTGCCTACTGGCCCTACCTGTACACCACCTGGAACCTGTGCTTCCTGTACTCGGCGCGGATCACCACCTTCGGCTACGCACTGCCGTTGTTGCTGGCGCCGGTGGCCTACGCCTTGCTCCTGCGCCGCTCCGACCTGTACTTCCAGGCCCGTGCCTACACCTTCGGCTTCTACCTGTTCGTGCGCACCATCGCCGGCGACACCCCGCTGATGAACCTGCCGGCCTTCGACCTGACGACCTGGTACAGCCCCGACGCCGCGCTCGCCTGGAGCGTCGTCAACGTGATTTTCACAGGCGCCTGCCTGTACAGCTACGGCGCAAGCCGCAAGAAGAACAAAGCGATCGAACAAGGAGTGTGAAGCATGTTGGAAGTTATCCTGCTGGCGTTTTTCATCACCGCCAGCCCGGTGATCCTGTTGATGAGCAAGACCCGCGCCGAGCCATTGAAGCATGTGTACATCGGCCTGTATTACGTAAAGTTCGTACCGTTGCTGCTGTCGTTGTACGCGATCAACCTCAGCGCCAGCTTCCTGGCCTGGAAGTGGGTGCAGCTGAAATGGCTGCTGCCTCGCTACTTCGGCTATCGCCACTACAACCGCGATTCCATCTCGATGGAGAGCACGCCGATCCCGGGCACTGACTACCACATGGGCTACATCCCCAAGAAACTGCCCGCCGAACTGGTCTATCGCTGGAGAAAAGACAAGGTCTACCACAACTACATCCAGTCGATCATCAAGGCCAACCGCGACTACTACAAAGTACCGCTGGGCCAGTTCCCGCAACCGACGGCGATTTCCGACGAGGACCTGAAAGTCTTCCTGATGTCGTCGCAGATCACCCACTACCTGCAGACGGTCGATGGCGTGTCGACCTTCGACATGCGTGATTTCACCCGCGAGATCCGCCTGTCCAGCTCGGTGTTCGACGTGGCCAGCATTTCCATCGCCCAGGACTTCGCCACCGACAGCATGCGCATCACCCTGCGCGACGGCTTCAGCGTCGGCCCGGGCGAGCCGCACTGGGACCTGGCCAAGGTGTACTTCATGTCGAACACCATGGTGTTCTTCATCCTCGGCGCGCACCTGCACCACCACCTGTTCTTCGCCGAAATGGGCGCGGCGTTCCTGTTCAACCTGGTGCCCAAGGATTCCAACTTCCACAAGCTGATGGATCCGCACACCGCCTATATCCTGATGCTCAATCACCAGTTCAAGGAATCGCCGCTGTCGTTGCGCGAAACCACCGGTATCGCCGACAAGTTCCTCTACAGCTGCATCGGCTACTACTCGGCGCAGACCTTCTACAAGGTCGGTTATGAAAACGCCCTGAACATGTACAACAAGCGCGACACCGAAGACCAGGCGCTGACCCAGAAATTCGAGATCAAGTTCGCCATCCCGTTCGACCAGTACCTCAATGGCCAGCACGCACTCAACGCCCAGTACCGCGACTACTATGCGGCGGTGCTGAAGTTCGTCACGGCCAGTTACGACGACCTGCTGCGCGACGGCTCCGAGCCCTATATCAACAACTGGGTCGCCGAGCTGTGCCGCTATGTCAACCTGCCGTGCCAGGCCAATGACAAGGCCTTCAACATCGAAGTGATCGCCACCTATATCTGGTACGTGTCGTTCGTCCACTCCCTGGAGCACTACCAGTTCCACAAATACAAGATGAACTACTGCCTGCTGACCCGGCTGCCGTTCGCGGTCGCCAAGCACTTGCCAGCGGACCAGGTGTTCAGCCAGTACGACATCTGGAAGTCCAAGCACATCGTGCACACCTTCGGCAAGAACCACCTCAATGCCGGTGTCTCGGAAAGCTATGCCGACCTGGACTACAAGTTCCGCGACCTGCCGCTGATCGACAAGCAGACGCAACTGAAGAAGGACGTACTCGCGTTACTGGAGAAACACCAGACGCCAAACGAGGCGATCGCCTTGTCCATTCGTTACTGAGCCTGGGCGAGGAAGGCCGGCGACGAAGGGGTCTGTTCAGTTTTCTCAGAAAGGAGTACAAATGTACTCCATGGACAATCTATCCCCCAAACGCCGCGCCATCCTCGAATTCATCCGCGAGCGCATCACCGATCAAGGTCAGCCGCCGTCGCTGGCCGACATCGCCGAGCGCTTCGGTTTCGCCTCGCGCAGCGTGGCGCGCAAGCACATCACCGCCCTGAGCCAGGGCGGCTTCATCGACGTCACGCCCAACCAGGCGCGGGGTATCCGCCTGGCCGAGCCGTTGCGTCGGCCCGAGATCCTCGAAGTGCCGGTGCTCGGCCAGGTTGCCGCCGGTGCGCCGATCGGACCCGACCTCGATATCCACGAGCAGTTGCTGCTCGACCCCAGCCTGTTCCGGCGTACTCCCGACTACCTGCTCAAGGTGCGCGGCGACTCGATGGTCGACGACGGCATCTTCGATGGCGACCTGGTCGGCATTCGCCAGCAGGGCGAGGCGCGCGACGGGCAGATCGTGGTCGCCCGGCTCGACGGCGAGGTGACCATCAAGCGCCTGCAGCGCACCCGCGACGGCTATCGCCTGCTGCCGCGCAACCCCGCCTATGCCCCCATCGACGTGAGCCCCGAGCGCGAGTTCTTCATTGAAGGCGTGTTCTGCGGCTTGCTGAGGCGTGACTGATGGGCGCGGTGGTCGAGCTCGACCGGCTGCTCGACCAGCGCCAGGTATGGCGCGGGCGGCAGGCCCAGGCGCGTCCGCAGGGCCTGCAGCCCACCGGGCATGCCGCCCTCGATGGTCGGCTGCCGGAAGGCGGTTGGCCGGCGGCGTCGCTCAGCGAGCTGCTGCTGGCCAGCCCCGGCTGCGGTGAGTTGCAGTTGCTCTGGCCCACGCTCGCCCGGCTGAGCGGGGAAGGGCAGAGGGTGGTGCTGGTGGCGCCGCCGTTCATCCCTTATGCGCCGGCCTGGCAGGCCGCCGGGGTGGACCTGCGCTGGCTGGTGCAGGTTGACGCCGAGGCCGGCGATGCCCTGTGGGCAGCCGAGCAGTGCCTGCGCTCGGGCAGTTGCGCGGCGGTGTTGTGTTGGCCGGAGCGTGCCGATGATCGGGCGCTGCGGCGTTTGCAAGTGGCCGCGGAAACCGGCAACGCGCTGGCATTCGCCTGTCGTCCGCGGCAGGCCGCGCTGAACCCATCGCCTGCCGCCCTGCGCATCGCCCTCGACCTGCGCCCGGCACAATGGCGCGTGCTCAAGTGCCGGGGTGGCCTGCCACCTGCCGCACCCATCGCCTGCCCTGGGCAGGGGTGATGCACCATGCTCTGGGCCTGCATCCTGTTACCCCAGCTGGCGCTGGACACTGTCCTGCGCGAACGTGACGACCCCGAGGCGCCGCTGGTGCTGCTCGGCGGGCCGCCCCAGCGCCGCGTGCTGCGGGCGGTCAACCCGGCGGCCAGTGCGCTGGGCTTGCGCGCCGGGCAGGCCCTGACCGCCGCCCGCGCCCTGGCCGACGGTTTCACCTGTGTCGAGGTCGAGCCGGCGCGTATCGAGCAGTTGCAGCAGCTGCTCGCGGCCTGGGCCTACCGTTTCAGCGCCCAGGTCAGCCTGCACTATCCCCGTGCGCTGCTGCTGGAGGTAGGCTCGAGTCTGCAGCTGTTCGGCCCGTGGCCGTCGTTCGAGGCGCGCCTGCGCCAGGAACTGGCGGCACTCGGCTTGCGCCAGCGCATCGTGCTGGCTAGCAACCCGGTGGCGGCGAGAATGCTCGCCAACGGCCATGATGGCCTGGCGCTGAGCTGCCCGCAGGCGACCCGCGCCGCCTTGCTCGACATGCCCGTCGAGCGTGTCGGCCTGCCCAGTGAGGCAGCCGAAGCCTTCATCCGCATGGGCCTGCGCCGCCTCGGGCAGGTGCTGGCGCTGCCCCGTGATGCCTTGGCCAGGCGCTTCAGCGCCCAGGTGCAGTTGCATCTGGACCAACTGCTTGGTCTGCGTAGCCTGGGGCTGGATTTCTACCAGCCTCCCGACCGTTTCGAGGCGCGGCTGGAGCTGAACTTCGACGTCGAATCACACCAGGCCCTGCTTTTCCCCCTGCGTCGTCTCATTCACGACCTGGCGGCATTTCTCGCCGGGCGTGACTGTGGCGTGCAGCGTTTCGAACTGCACCTGGAGCATGCCGAAGGCGCGGACACCGTGCTCAAGGTCGGCCTGTTGGCTGCCGAGCGCGACGCCTCGCTCTTGTTCGAGCTTGCCCGTGGCCGCCTGGAGCCGCTGCGCATCCCGGCGCCGGTGCGCAACCTGCGGCTGCTGGCCGCCGACCTGCCACCGTTCGTGCCCCAGCACCAGGCGCTGTTCGACCCGCGTGCGCAACAGGCTCAGCCCTGGGACCAGCTGCGCGAGCGCCTGCGCGCGCGGCTGGGCGATGATGCGGTCAAGGGCTTGCGCGCCGAGGCCGATCATCGCCCCGAGTGTGCCTGGCAAGGGGTGGAGCAGGGTGGGCAGGGCCATTTGGTGATGGCCCCTGGTCGGCGCCCCGGCTGGTTGCTGCCGGTGCCTCAGGCGTTGTCCGAGACCGGCCTGCAACTGCTCGGACAGGCCGAGCGCATCGAGTCCGGCTGGTGGGACGGTGGTGATGTGCGGCGCGACTACTACCGCATCGAAACCCGTGATGGCCTGCGCGGCTGGGCCTTCCGCGACCTCGCGGCCCCGGGGCCGTTGTGGCTGCAAGGCTGGTTCGCATGAGCGCCCCGGGCTACGCCGAGCTGCACTGCCTGTCGAACTTCAGCTTCCAGCGTGGCGCCTCCAGTGCCGACGAGCTGTTCCGCCGCGCCCGCGAGCAGGGTTACCAGGCCCTGGCGATCACCGACGAATGTACCCTGGCGGGTATCGTCCGGGCCTGGCAGGCGGCAAAGCAGCATCAGGTGCGGTTGATCGTCGGCAGCGAGGTGCGGGTGCACCAGGGACCGAAGCTGGTCCTGCTGGCACAGGACCTTGCTGGCTACCAAAACCTCTGCGCCTTGATCACCCGCGCCCGGCGGCGTTCGCAGAAGGGCAGCTACCAGTTGCTCGTCGAGGACCTCCAGGCCCATCACCAGGGCTTGCTGGCGCTGTGGGTAGCCGAGCCGGATGGCAGCGCCGGGGCCTGGTTGCAGCCCCTGTTCGACGGGCGTCTGTGGCTGGCGCTGCATCTGCATCGCGGGGCCGATGACGCCCAGCGCCTGGCCCACCTGCGCGCGCTGGGGGCGCGGCTCGATCTTCCGCTGGTGGCCTGCGGCGATGTGCACATGCACGTGCGCGGACGGCGGGCGCTGCAGGACTGCATGACCGCCATCCGCGAACATTGCGCGGTCGCCGAGGCGGGGCGCTTTCTGTTCGCCAATGGCGAGCGTCACCTGAGGTCGCTCGACCAGTTGCACGAGCTGTACCCCGACGATCTGCTGGCGCAGACCCTGCAGGTTGCCGAGCGCTGCACCTTTGATCTGTCCCAGCTGAACTACCAGTACCCACGGGAACTGGTGCCCGAGGGGCAGACCCCGGCCAGCTGGCTGCGCGAGCTGTGCCGGCGAGGGTTGCCGGAGCGCTGGCCCCAGGGCCCGAGCGACCAGGTCCACGCGGTGCTGGAGCGGGAGCTGGCGCTGATCGAGGAACTGGGCTACGAGAGTTACTTCCTCACCGTCCACGACATCGTCGCCTTCGCCCGCCGCCAGCGCATCCTCTGCCAGGGGCGCGGCTCGGCGGCCAACTCGGTGGTGTGCTTCGTCCTCGGCATCACCGAGCTCGATCCCATGGAACACCGCCTGCTGTTCGAGCGCTTCCTTTCCCGCGAGCGCAACGAGCCGCCGGACATCGACGTGGATTTCGAGCACGAGCGCCGTGAAGAGGTGATCCAGTACGTGTTCCAGCGCTACGGCCGGCACCGGGCGGCGCTCACCGCGGTGGTCAGCAGCTACCACGCCGCCGGCGCGGTGCGCGACGTGGCGCGGGTGCTCGGCCTGCCGCCCGACCAGGTGGACGCCCTGGCCAAGTGCTGCGGGCGCTGGAGCGATCGCATCCCGGATGCCGCTCGCCTGGCCGAGGCCGGGTTCGATGCGCACAGCCCGTCGCTGCGGCGCATCCTGGTGCTGGCGGGGGAGCTGATCGGCTTTCCCCGGCACTTGTCGCAACACCCGGGAGGCTTCGTCATCTCCGAGCAGCCGCTGGACCAGCTGGTACCGGTGGAGAACGCGGCGATGGCCGAGCGCACGGTGATCCAGTGGGACAAGGACGACCTGGACATGGTCGGCCTGCTCAAGGTCGACGTGCTGGCGCTGGGCATGCTCAGCGCGCTGCGCCGCTGCTTCGACCTGATCGCCCGGCACCGGGGGCGCGAGTACACGCTGGCGACCCTGCCCAAGGAAGACCCGGCCACCTACGCCATGATCGGCCGCGCCGAGACCATGGGCGTGTTCCAGATCGAGTCGCGGGCGCAGATGGCCATGCTGCCCCGGCTCAAGCCGGTGAAGTTCTATGACCTGGTGATCGAGGTGGCCATCGTGCGGCCCGGGCCGATCCAGGGCGACATGGTCCACCCCTACCTGCGCCGCAGGCTCGAGCAGGAGCCGGTCACCTACCCATCGGAAAAACTCAAGGCCGTTTTCGAGCGTACCCTGGGCGTGCCGCTGTTCCAGGAGCAGGTGATGGAACTGGCCATGGTCGCCGCCGACTACAGCCCCGGCGAGGCCGACCAGCTGCGCCGCAGCATGGCCGCCTGGAAGCGCCATGGCGGCCTGGAACCGCACCGCGAGCGGCTGATCGCGGGCATGCTGCGCAATGGCTACGAACGGGCCTTTGCCGAGCGTATCTTCGAGCAGATCAAGGGCTTCGGCAGCTACGGCTTCCCCGAGTCCCACGCCGCCAGCTTTGCCCTTTTGTGCTACGCCAGCAGTTGGCTCAAGTGCCATGAGCCGGCGATCTTCACCTGTGCGCTGGTCAACAGCTGGCCGATGGGCTTCTACAGCCCCGACCAGTTGCTGCAGGAGGCGCGCCGCCAGGGCATAGAGGTGCGCCCGGTGGATGTGTTCCATAGCGAGTGGGATTGCACCTTGGAGGCACTGGGCGAGAACGAACTGGCCATCCGCCTGGGCCTGCGCCAGATCCGCGGCTTCAGCGAAGACGATGCCCGGCGCCTGGAGCAGGCGAGGGCGCAGCGCCCCTGGCGGGATGTCGAGGACTTGTGCCTGCGCGCCGGGCTCGATGGCCGGGCCCGGGCGCGCCTGGCCGACGCCGGGGCATTGCGCGGGCTGGCCGGCGACCGCCACCAGGCGCGCTGGCAGGTGGCGGCGGTGCAGGCGCAACTGCCGTTGTTCGCCGAAGTCGGATCGACACTTGAACAGGCGGTGGCCTTGCCTGCACCAAGCATTGCCGAAGACCTGGTCGCCGACTACGACACCCTGGGCACCACCCTCGGGCCGCACCCCCTGACCCTGCTACGGACACGCTTGCGCGCGCTGGGGTGTCGCAGTTCAAGGGAGCTGGCAGGGGTCGAGCATGGCGACAGCATCGCCGTCGCCGGCATCGTGGTCGGGCGCCAGCGACCACAGACCGCCAGTGGCGTGACCTTCGTCACCCTCGAGGACGAGCATGGCATGGTCAACGTGGTGGTCTGGCGCGACCTGGCCGAGCGCCAACGGCGAGAGCTGGTAGGTTCGAAGTTGCTCAAGGTGAGCGGGCGGCTGGAGCAGGAGAGCGGGGTGCGGCACCTGATCGCCCGGCGCCTGGAAGACATCAGCCCGCTGTTGCAGGGGCTTGATGTGCGCAGCCGGGACTTTCATTAAGCCTCAGACCATCGCCAGTCGCTGCTTGCGTGTCGGCGCCGGGAACGCCTGCTCGATGGCTTGCAGGTCCTCTTCGGCAAGCACCAGGTCGGCCGCCGCCGCATTCAAGCGCACATGCTGCGGATCCACCGCCTTGGGGATCGCGATCACCCCATCATTGCGCGTGACCCAGGCCAGGCTCACTTGTGCCGGCGTGGCGCCATGGCGTTCGGCGATCTGCGCCATCACCGGGTGTCGCAGCAAGCGCCCGGCCTGGGCCAACGGGCAGTAGGCCATGGTCGGCAAGCCCTGCTCGCGGCTCCACGGCAGCAGGTCGAACTCGATACCACGTTCGGCCGGGTTGTACAGCACCTGGTTGGTGGCGCAGGCGCTGTTATCCAGTTCGCGCAAGTCGTCGAGGTCGAAATTGGACACGCCCCAGCGGCGAATCTTGCCCTGCTCGATCAGCCGCTCGAAGGCTTCCACCGTCTCGTCCAGCGGGTACTGACCGCGCCAGTGCAGCAGGTACAGGTCGATGCAGTCGGTGCCCAGGCGCTGGAGGCTGCGCTCGCAGGCGGCCGGTACACCGCGTCGGCTGGCGTTGTGCGGATAGACCTTGCTGACCAGGAACACCTGGTCGCGGCGCCCGGCGATGGCCTGGCCGACCACCTGCTCGGCGCCGCCCTCGGCGTACATTTCCGCCGTGTCGATCAGGCCCAGGCCCAGGTCGATGCCTTGTTGCAGGGCCGCCACCTCGGCGGCCCTGCGGCCCGGGTCCTCGCCCATGTACCAGGTGCCCTGGCCGATGGCCGGAACGCGGGAGCCCGCCAGATTCACGTAACGCATGTCACCTCCTGTGGGTGGGTATGGGTCAGCAGTACATCGAGCAGTGCCTCGGCGGCCTTGGACAGCTTGTGATCACCCAGGGCGATCACACCGATGCGCCGCTCCACGGTGGGATCGACCAGCGGCACGCAACGGGCGCCGAGCTCCTGCATCTGCTCGATGCACAGCGCCGGCACCGCGCTGACGCCCAGGCCACTGGCGACCATGCGGCCGATGGTCGACAGCTGATGGCTCTCGAAGGCCACCGCCAGCTTGCCATGGTTGGCGGCCAGGTGCTGTTCGAGCAGCAGGCGCACCGCCGATGGCCGCTGCAGGGCGATGAAGTCCTCGGCCAGCAGCTCCTGCCAACGCACCTGGGGCTGCTGGGCAAGGGGCGAGTCGGCCGGCACCACGGCGACGAAGCGGTCCATGTACAGCGGGTGGAAGCGCAGCGCCTCGCTGCTATCAGGCTCGAAGCCGATGCCCAGTTCGACGCGGCGATGGCGCACCAGTTCCAGCACCTGCTCGTTGATCACGTCGTGCACGGTGACATTAACCTTGGGGTAGCGTTGGCGAAACACCTTCAGCGACCGTGGCAGCAGGTTGCCGGCGAAGGCCGGCATGGCCGCCACCGACACCCGACCCAGTTGCAGGGTGAAGCGCTGGCGCAGCATCTCCTCGGTATCGTCCCAGTCGGCGAGCAGGCGCCTGGCCAGGGGCAGCAGTACCTCGCCCTCGGGGGTCAGGCTGACGCTGCGGGTGGTGCGGGTGAGCAGGGCGCCGCCGAGGTTGTCCTCCAGGGCCTTGATGGTCAGGCTCAAGGCCGGTTGCGACACGTGCAGGTGCTCGCCGGCCTGGGCGAAGCTCTGGTACTTGGCCACGGTAACGAAGGCACGCAGCTGCTTGACGTTCATGAGGGGCTGACCCTTTGTTTTGGAAAAGTTATCAATCGATGACGAAAACAAAATTAACAAATCAGTCGACTACAGTGAAGATGACCGTACGGTTCCAACAACTACAAAAGGCGACTGAGCATGGCCGGACTGGACAAGCGTGTAGCAACTTATGAAGAGGCCCTGGCGGGCCTGACCGACGACATGACCGTGCTGGCCGGCGGCTTTGGCCTGTGCGGCATCCCCGAGAACCTCATCGCCGAAATCAAGCGCCTTGGCGTCAAGGGCCTGACCGTGGTCTCCAACAACTGCGGCGTCGACGGCTTCGGCCTCGGCGTGCTGCTCGAGGACCGGCAGATCCGCAAGATGATCGCCTCCTACGTTGGCGAGAACGCCGAGTTCGAGCGCCAACTGCTCAGCGGCGAACTGGAAGTGGAGCTTACCCCGCAAGGCACCCTGGCCGAGAAGATGCGCGCCGGCGGCGCCGGCATCCCGGCCTTCTTCACCGCCACCGGCTACGGCACCCCGGTTGCCGAAGGCAAGGAAGTACGCGAGTTCAACGGCCGCAAGTACATCCTCGAAGCGTCCATCACCGGCGACTTCGCCATCGTCAAAGGCTGGAAGGCCGACCACTACGGCAACGTGGTGTACCGCAACACCGCGCAGAACTTCAACCCGCTGGCCGCCACCGCCGGCAAGATCACCGTGGTCGAGGTCGAAGAGATCGTAGAGCCCGGCGTGCTGCTGCCCAGCGAGATCCACACCCCGGGCATCTATGTCGACCGGGTCATCGTCGGCACCTTCGAGAAGCGCATCGAAAAGCGCACCGTCAAGGCCTGAGCGCCGCCCTCAAGAACAACAAAGAGATCCTGACCATGGCATTGACCCGCGAACAAATGGCGCAACGCGTCGCCCGTGAACTCAAGGACGGCTACTACGTCAACCTCGGCATCGGCATCCCCACCCTGGTGGCCAACTACGTGCCCGACGGCATGGAAGTGATGCTGCAGTCGGAGAACGGCCTGCTGGGCATGGGCGAGTTTCCCACCGAAGCCACCATCGACGCCGACATGATCAACGCCGGCAAGCAGACCGTTACCGCCCGCCGTGGCGCGTCGATCTTCGATTCGGCGCAATCCTTCGCCATGATCCGTGGCGGCCATGTCGACCTCACCGTGCTCGGCGCCTTCGAGGTGGACGTGGAAGGCAATATCGCCTCGTGGATGATCCCCGGCAAGCTGGTCAAGGGCATGGGCGGCGCCATGGACCTGGTGGCCGGCGCCGACAACATCATCGTCACCATGACCCATGCCTCCAAGGACGGCGAGTCCAAGCTGCTGCCCAAGTGCAGCCTGCCGCTGACCGGTGCCGGCTGCATCCGCAAGGTGCTGACCGACCTGGCCTACCTGGAGATCGAAAACGGCGCCTTCATCCTGCGCGAGACCGCGCCGGGCGTGAGTGTCGAGGAAATCGTCGCGAAGACTGCCGGCAAGCTGATCGTGCCGGACGACGTGCAGGAAATGACCTTCTAAGCAGCACCGTTGCAAGCGCCCCATCGCGGGGCAAGCCCGCTCCCACTAGGGTTTGTACGAAAAGTCGCCGAGCGGCGATCAGGCAAGGCGAAAACAGGCGAGGAACGGCCGGGGTCGCGCCCGACTTGACTGGTTGTCAATGAGCATTCCGAGCCTGTTTTCAACGCAGCATGATCGTCGCGCAGGCACTTTTCGTACAAAGCCTAAGGACCACGCATCCTTCGTGGGAGCGGGCTTGCCCCGCGATGGGGCGACGCCGTTTCAGTCCTATAAAAATCAGAAAAAGGAAAACATCGTGGCCGCTGATATCCAAGACAGCCGCTCCGCCCGCTTTGCCCTGCGCTGCTCCAACTGGGCCGAACGCTGGTTCCCCGATTCCTGGGTGTTCGCCGCCCTGGCCGTGATGCTGGTGGCCCTCGGCGCCCTGGCCATGGGCGGCAAGCCCACCGACACCGCCAAGGCTTTCGGTGACGGCTTCTGGAGCCTTATCCCGTTCACCATGCAGATGGCCTTCGTGGTCATCGGCGGCTATGTGGTGGCCAGCTCGCCACCTGCCGCCCGGCTGATCGACCGCCTGGCGCGGCTACCGAAAAACGGCCGCTCGGCGGTGTGCTGGGTGGCGCTGATCTCGATGCTCGCGTCCTTGCTCAACTGGGGGTTGTCGCTGGTGTTCGGCGGCCTGCTGGTGCGCGCCCTGGCGCGCCGCACCGACCTGAAGATGGACTACCGCGCCGCCGGCGCCGCCGCCTACCTGGGCCTGGGCGCGGTGTGGGCGCTGGGCCTGTCGTCGTCGGCCGCGCAGTTGCAGGCCAACCCGGCCAGCCTGCCGCCGTCGATCCTGTCGATCACCGGGGTGATCCCGTTCACCGAGACCATCTTCCTCTGGCAGTCCGGGGTGATGCTCGCCGCGCTGGTGATCGTCTCGCTGATCGTCGCCTATGCCACCGCGCCTGGCCCGAACAGCGCCCGCAGCGCGCAGGACTGTGGAGTGGACCCGAGCTTCAGCGCACCACCTTCGCCCCAGCGCACGCGCCCGGGTGAATGGCTGGAATACAGCCCGATCCTGATCCTGCTGCTGGTGGCCCTGGCCGCCGGCTGGCTGTACCAGGAGTTCGCCACCAAGCCGGCGATCACCGCGATTTCCGGGCTGAACACCTACAACCTGCTGTTCATCATGCTCGGTGCCTTGCTGCACTGGCGCCCGCGCAGCTTCCTCGATGCCGTGGCCCGCGCCGTGCCGACCACCACCGGGGTGCTGATCCAGTTCCCGCTGTACGGCTCGATCGCCGCCATTCTCACCCAGGTCAAGGGCGCGGACGCCCAGACCCTGGCCCACCATATCTCGCTGTTCTTCACCCAGATCGCCACCCATGACACCTACGCCTTGCTGATGGGTGTGTACTCGGCGGTACTCGGCTTCTTCATCCCGTCTGGCGGTGGCAAGTGGATCATCGAGGCGCCGTACGTGATGCTGGTGGCCAACGACCTGCAATACCACCTGGGCTGGGCGGTGCAGATCTACAACGCCGCCGAGGCGCTGCCGAACCTGATCAACCCGTTCTACATGCTGCCGCTGCTGGGGGTGTTGGGGCTCAAGGCGCGTGACCTGATCGGCTTCTCGTTCGTGCAGTTGCTGGTGCATGTGCCGCTGGTGCTGGTGTTGCTGTGGGCGCTGGGCACCACGTTGCACTATGTCCCGCCTGTAATGCCCTGATCAGGCAGATCCATCAGACGCCTGCCTGGAAGGGAGTCTGATGAGCGCACAAGCGCCATGGATCGGCGCTTGTGCAGCCTCCTACCGGGATATCCGAAAAAGCTGAATGATGGCAAATTGACGTCAATATGCTGGCCACTTACTATGCGCGCCACTTTGCGTTGATCACCAGGGACAGGTATGCCGGTACGTCTTCACTCAGCGCGCAATTATGCGCGCTTCGCATTTGTTGCAACATTGTGCAGCCCGTTGGCCTGGGCCGTTTCACCGGGTGACCAGGACCTGATCCGCGAACGCCAGAACCGCCTGCTGGAAGAGCAGCAACGGCGCCTCGAGGAGCTGCGCAACCTGCCTGGCGAAAGCGTACAACCTACCCAGCAGCAACGGCCCGAAGACACCCGCTGCTTCGATATCCACACCATCGAGCTCAAGGGCGCCGACAGCCTGTCCGCCGCTGACCGCGACAGCCTGCTCAAACCCTTCATCGACCAGTGCCTGGGCGTCACCCAGCTCAATGCCTTGCTCAAGGCCATCACCGACCATTATTTGGGCCGTGGCCTGGTCACCAGCCGCGCCTACCTGCCGCAGCAGGACCTGTCCTCGGGCCACCTGCAGGTGCTGGTGGTGGAAGGGCGCCTGGAAGGGCTGCGCCCGGACCCGGCCAGCGGCCTGAGCGAGCGCGAACTGGCCATGGTGTTCCCCGGCGAAGTCGAGCAGCGCCTGAACCTGCGCGAAGTCGAGCAGATGGTCGACCAGCTCAACCGTCTGCCGTCGAACAAGGCGCAGATGGAGCTGACCCCTGGCAAGGCCGTCGGCGGCAGCGAAGTGCTGGTGCGCAACACCCAGCAGAAACCCTGGCGCGCCTCGCTGTCGCGCAACAACGAAGGCCAGCGCAGCACCGGCGAGCAGATGCTCAACCTCGGCCTGGAATGGGACAGCCCGCTGGGGCTGGCCGACCAGCTGATGCTGCGTGGTGGCCACGATGTGGTCAGTGATCACACCCAGGGCTCGAAGAACGGCGTGCTGTTCTACAACCTGCCGTGGGGCTGGTGGAACTTCACCTACAGCTACAGCGAGAGCGAATACCGCTCCCTGGCCCAGGCCAACGGCTTTGCCTTCAAGCAGACCGGCGACAGCCAGAGCCACCAGCTGCGCGCCGAGCGCGTGGTACATCGCGATGCCACCAGCAAGACCTCGCTGAATGCCGGTGTGGCCCACCTGCGCACCAACAACTACATCGAGGACAGCCGCCTGGAGGGCAGCAGTAACCGCCTGAGCGAGGCGCAGTTCGGCATCAACCACGGCCGCCGCCTGGGCAATGCCTTCGTCAACATCGACCTGGGCACTCAGGAAGGCATCGGTGCCTTCGATGCCCAGGACAATGCCCACCCGCGTCCGGGCCAACCGGTGGCGCGCTACCGCAAGTACAGCGCCACGGTCAGCTATGTGCAGGGCTTCGAACTGTTCGGCGAGCGCCTGAGCTTCACCAGCCTGGCCACCGGCCAGCGCAGCGAAGACGTGCTGTTCAGCCCTCAGCGCATCAGCCTTGGCGGGCTGTCGTCGGTACGCGGCCTGAAGGACCAGTCGCTGTCCGGCGACAGCGGCGGCTACTGGCGCAACGACCTGCGCTGGACCCGCCCGGTGAGCTGGCCGCTGCTGCAGCCGCTGGTGGCCGAGTACGGCCTGGGCCTGGGCTACGACCTGGGCGTGATCCGCAACGACCGCTACAACGGCCAGTACCACGGCCGTGCCAGCAGCCACTCGCTGGAGCTGTTCGCCCGCGGCCAGCATATGGCTGCCAGCGTGACCTTCGCTCACAGCCTGGAACGCCCCGACGTGCTGACCGAAAAGGAACGCCCGGTGTATTTCCGCCTCGACTTCTTCCTCTGACTCACCCGACTCATCCCCGCCTTACCCACGAGATTTCACATGGACGTCCGTCTATTCGCCTTCCTGGCCCGCCAACGCTCGGCCCTAATTCAGCCACGTGAACGCTTTTGCGGCCTGCCCAAGCGCGGCCTGGCGTTCCTGCTGGCCAACGTCATGTTCTGGCAGCCGCTGTGGGCCCAGGCCGCCGAAGGCGTGGTGGTCAGCGCACCAGGCACCAGCCTCGGCCAGGCAGGCAACGGCGTGCCCATCGTCAACATCGCCGCGCCCAACGGCAGCGGCCTGTCGCACAACCAGTTCAGCGACTACAACGTCGGCCAGCAGGGGCTGATCCTCAACAACGCCACCGGGCGCACCCAGGGCACTGAGCTGGGCGGGATCATCCTTGGCAACCCGAACCTGCAGGGCACGGCGGCCCAGGCAGCGGTGGACATATGTGGCCAGGACAGGAAGGGAAGACAGTTTTCCCTGAAAGTTGGTCAGGAGATAAAATAATCGACGCGGTCGGTGATATCACGACATCTCCGAACACTAAGTGGTACGCGCAAACTGGAACCGGGGGTGTTTATACCGCCAAAGGGGATGCTGCTAAATGGGTTGCTTATGAAACTCGTGATGGCGTGCGAGTGCGAGTTGTATATCAGCCGGCTACGGGAAAGGTTGTTACTGCATTTCCTGATGAGGCGCCAATTCCACCTTACAAAGCAATTAAGTAGGATTTATGTTTGCGGATCGCATTATTAAGTTTGGGAAAAAATTTGAAGGTAGATTGAACTCCGATCTTCTTCAAGGGGCCTTGGACTATGTCGCGTACAGTGAAGAGGGTCTAGCCTTTGAGATATTGTGTGATCATATCTGTGAATATGATGTTTCCATAAGCGATGAAGAGTATAGAGAGGCTGTTCTGCTGGTTTTAGATATGGGGCTTGACTTGGGTAAGGGGCCGTTTAAGCATTTGCTGGGGTTGAAGAGATAAAAGAATAGTAAACATAAGCGAAAGAGTAGGGGTAAGTATATTTTTCTACTCTATTTTCCGCAGTTATCACTGGTGAGAGCATGAAGTGGCGTAGGCGGAGCGCGTTGAAGTTAAAGTATGGAAATTAAATCTGTCAGCTTTCGGTCGATGCCCTGCAGAAAAAGGGGGCAACAGAAAAAGGCAGAAAAAGAGGACAGATTTATTTTCCTACTCTAATTTCTGTCTTTGCATGGCCAAGACGACGTTGAAGCCCGTTGCTTAAGGTGTCTGTGAGGAAAACACGTGCTGGGAACCGGGGCGTCAAAATTAGAGTATGGAAAATAAATCTGTCCCCTTTGATCTTTGACCACACGAACGGTACGCGTTTTTCCCATTTTGTTGTTGTGGACGGTGTTACCACGAGAAACGGTGTTGCGGTGGTAGCCATACGTGACCCGCATGGTGTTCAATAGTTCAGTCCAGTGAGAACGTTCGAGAAGAATTTCTCTGGTGAAGTTGTCGTGCCAAGGAGCGCGTTGAAAAAATGATTTTGACGATTTGTTTTGAGCAAGACCTTATAAGTCAAAGGTTGCTGGAGCTGCGATATCTCCCCTGCCTTTGTAGAGTTTCGGAGACTTTTGAGATCGAGTTTTTCGATCCTTTGCCAGTCGTCAGCGGAACGGTAACGGAGTGGGACAGGACGGCTCTTGAACAGCGGGTTATCCCAGGGACAGGTGGAGAGTACTCTCACTATGCGCTCTCAGAAATCAGCCTGGCGCCGCTGGAGGGAGATCGTTATCTGATAGTCGATCTGAAAATGTTTCATCGGTATTTTGGTTGGTGTGAGGTCCTAAAGGACGGCGCTTATGTAACGCCGGGAAATTTTTGGGATGAAGAATGAGTTGGGTGCGGTGCAAATGTACATCAAGTGACATTTAATCGAGGGGGTAAGTCTTGGCCTAAAATATGCACTTGAGGACCTTGGCAGAGGGAGTGAGTATGAGTGAGGTGGCGCTGCCTTATGTTAGTCTGATGGAAGAGTATTTATCGGACAAATGTACCTTGGGCTAGTTTGTTGAGGTGTTTTTGGGCGGTTCAAGAATGAGTCGCGGGTGTTGCCCGAGGATGTCTATCTTGTGCTGGACGAATTGTTCGGCAATCTTGACGCTTTTACAGAAAATGAGGATTTATTGCGCGGCGATCCCGATTATTATCTCAGCACGGAGCAGGTGGATCATTGCATTCGGTGCGCTTGCGAATCTCTTAAGAAGTGAATGTTTTGCAAATACTCCTCGTAGGCCGAAAGAGGGACTGTCGTGTACGAAGTCATGTTGGAACACGTGCCGGATGTGGCGTTGCAAGCTGTCCTCAAGGTGATCGTGGCTTCGGCGAAAACGCATTCTGATCTTTCGCTGTCGGCAGACTCCGAGGTTCAAGGAGGGGAGAGCCTGGAGGCAGTGACGCAGCGATTGCGCGGTAGTGGTGAGTCGGTATGTCTGAGCCTGCGGCTCTGGGAATTCAATGTATCCAATAAGGTGAGCCTGCCGTTGGTGCTGCTACGAGTCATCAAGTGGGAAGATCGCCTCGATATTGAACTCTCCTTCAACAGCACGTCTGCTGACGACTTGAGCGATATCATGCACTCGTTGCATGCATATGCGTCGGGCTTGGCAGGTCGTTTCTCGATACCTGTATTTTATGGCGGGATGGAGCCCGCGATGGATAAGGATACGCGGTACTTTACTAACGAAACGCTTGGCCCGCTTTAAACTGGTCGGGCGGCACAAGGCCGCTCCTTGCAGGCTTATTCTTCTGCCTGGCATGACAGATATACCGGCGGCACCTGGTCTACCAGCCAGACACCGTTGTCCGCTTGATAGAACACTGCTCCCGCTGCGCACATGGCCTGGGTATCGACCGTGAGCAGCACCGGCTGACCATAGCGCTTGCCCACCGTCAACGCAGTCTGCGGATCCTCGCTCAGGTGCACATGGTGTCGGCTGCCCGGTATCAGGCCCTGTGCTTCGATGGAGGCCAGGAAACGGCTGGCGGTGCCGTGATAGAGCAGGACGGGTGGCGCCTTGGCGACGTGTCGCACTTCGACCTGGTTGCTGCTGTGGCCTTGGGCGGCGCGGATGCGGCGGCCATCGTCGGAAAGGGTGAAACGGCGCTTGTCATTGGTCTCGACCACTTCACGCAGGGCGTGCAGGTCGAAGGCATGACCTTGCCGGCCGGCGCCGTGGATCAGCGCATCGACATCGGCCCAGCCGTCGCGGTCGAGGGACAGGTCGATAGATTCGGGGGCGTGGCGCAGTACGTAGCTGAGGAACTTGCTGAGGGCGTCGCGTTGTTTCTGGTTCACTGGAAAGGTCCTTTTCCATGGCTTCTGGTCGTTTGGGTTGGGGCATTCTCCGGGTTTGGGGTTGGCTTCTCAAGCGTGTGCAATGACCTGTGGAAGCGTACTCCCACAGGTGCGTTGGTTACATCAGTCCTGACGCAAAGCGTCGAGCAGCGTCTTCAGCTGGTCGCGGCCCCGTGCATCCAGCCCGAACACCGGCCGCCGTGGCTCGCCTACCGGTAGCCCGGTCATCTCGAGGCCAGCCTTGATGGTCGCCGGCAAGCCGCCCTTGAGGATGAAATCGAGCAACGGCAGCTGGCGGTAGAACAGCGCCTTGGCCTGTTCCAGCTCACCGTTCTGCACCGCCTGGTACAGCCGCAGGTTCAGTTCGGGAATCAGGTTGGCCGCCGCCGTGCACCAGCCCGTGGCACCCGCAACGAAGGCTTCCAGTGCCAGCGGGTTGCAGCCGTTGTAGAACGGCACCTGGCCCTCGCCGAGCAGTTGCAGCTTGTGCATGCGCTGGATGTCGCCGGTGCTCTCCTTGACCATGGTCACGTTATCCACCTCGCGCACGATGCGCAGGATCAGCTCCACCGGCATGTCGGTACCGCTGGTGGCCGGGTTGTTGTAGAGCATGATCGGGATGTCGATGGCCGCGCCGATGGCGCGGTAGTGCTGGAGGATCTCGGCTTCGCTGAGCTTCCAGTACGCGGCCGGCAGCACCATTACCGCGTCGGCGCCGTGCTGCTGGGCGAAGCGGGCGCGGCGCACGGCGCCGGCGGTGGTCAGGTCGGAGACGCTGACGATGCTCGGCACGCGCTTGGCGATGCGCTCCAGGCTGTACTGGGCGACCTGCTGCCATTCGTTGTCGCTCAGATAAGCGCCTTCGCCGGTGCTGCCCAGCGGGGCGATGGCGTGGGCGCCGCCTGCGATCAGGCGGTCGATGGACTGGCCCAGCGCGGGCAGGTCGAGCTGTTCGCCGTCGGCGCTGAACGGGGTGATGGTGTAGCCGATGATGCCGTGGAATTGATTAGTCATTGTGCAAGGCTCCGCAAGCAAGGCGTAAAGGGATCAGTTCAGGCAATCGGCGTGGCTGCGCAGGGCCTGCCGGGCGTAGTAGTTGAAGGCGGCGCCGTGGCGCTTGGGCCGGTCGATCCAGTCGTGGGCGTCGCGGCCCAGCTCCGGGGTGATCGGCTTGATGGTGCCGGCGGCCATCGCCAGCAGTTGCAGGCGTGCGGCGCGTTCGATCAGCTGGGCGTAGACGCAGGCCTGCTCGATGCTGGTGCCGGTGGACAGCTGGCCGTGGTGCGAAAGCAGGATGGCGCGCTTGTCGCCCAGGGCGGCGCTGATGATCTCGCCTTCCTCGTTACCCACCGGCACGCCCGGCCAGGCTTCGAGGAATGCGCAGTCTTCGTACAGCGGGCACAGGTCCATGTGCGAGACCTGCAGCGGCACTTCCAGCATCGACAGCGCGGCGACGTGGGTAGGGTGGGTGTGGATGATGCAGTTGACGTCGGGGCGGGCGCGGTACACCCAGCTGTGGAAGCGGTTGGCTGGGTTGGGCATGCCTTCGCCTTCCAGCACTTCGAGGTCTTCGTTGACCAGCAGCAGGTTGCTGGCGGTGATTTCGTCGAAGCCCAGGCCCAGTTGCTGGGTGTAGAAGGTGCCCGGTTGCGCGCCACGGGCGCTGATCTGTCCGGCCAGGCCCGAGTCGTGGCCGTTATCGAAGAGAATTCGGCAGGTCAGGGCCAGCTTTTCGCGCACAGTCCACGTATTATCGGCAAGCGAGCCTTGCATCTGTGTCAGTGCCTTTTGCACCAGCTGGTCTTTGCTGAGGGTAAGGGTATTGGCCATGGGGAGCTTTCCTCTGTGGCGTGATGACGGATGTCAGGGCTGGCTCGCCCCCGAGCTTTGGACGGTGAGGGGGCGAACCATCAGATGACACAAATAATCCTATATGACACAAAGTGTCATGCGCAAGTGCGTTTGTTCGGGAAACCTGCTTCACATGTCTATCCGACTGAAACTGCTGAGAAAGAAACTGGGCATCACCCTTGAGCAGCTGGCCGAGAAGTCCGGCATGACCAAGAGCTATCTGTCCAAGGTCGAGCGTGGCCTCAACACGCCGTCGATCGCTGCGGCGCTGAAGCTGGCGCGGGCGTTGAACGTCAATGTCGAGGAACTGTTCGACGGCGAGCATGACGGCCAGGCGCGCTACAGCCTGGTGCGCCGCGGCGAGCGCCAGGCGCTGGTGGGCGGTGGCGAGGGGCCGGGCTATGCGGTGCTGACCTCGCAGGTCGGCCAGCGCAGCCTGTTGCCGTTTCTGATCCAGCCGCCGACCGAGTTCAGCGACCCGACCTTCAAGGAACATGAGGGCGAGGAGTTCCTGTTCGTCCACGAGGGGCAGGTGGAGGTCGACTTCATGAGCGAGCGGGTGCTGCTGGAGGCCGGCGACGCCTTGCATTTCAATGCCCAGACCCCGCACCGCCTGCGTTCGGTCGGCGAGCGCCAGGCGCAGTTGCTGGTGGTGGTGCAGGGCGGCGAAGGGTGAGGGCGGGGCGATGATCGAGGTCTCGCGGTTCTGGCGTGATCCGGCATTGCCCTTCGTCGAGGCCCGTCTGGTCGGGGATGGCCGCCAGGTGTGCTACACCGCGCATTCCCACGCGAGCTTTTCCATCGGCGTGATCACCGGCGGGCGCAGCACTTACCTGACCGGTGATGCACGGCATGAGGTGGCCGTGGGGACCACGGTACTCATGAACCCAGGGGTGGTGCACACCTGCAACCCCCTCCAGGGCGAACCTTGGTCCTACCTGATGCTGTTCGTTGATTTGCCGTGGTTGCAGGCCCGAGGGTTCGAACTGCCAGCAGCGACATTGAGCACGTCGACTGCGCTGTACGGGCGGTTGCTCGACCTGTTCGCCGGGCTGCTCGACAGCGAGGCGCTGGACAAGGCCGAGCGGCTGGCGACGTTCTTCGCAGAGCTGCCAGGTTATCTCGAGGGCGGCGCGGCGCGTCACCCACAGGCGCATCCACGCCTGGAAATGGCTGCCGCGTTCATTCGCACCCACCGTCTGGATCCGCTGACCCTGGAGGACATCTGTGCTGCGGCAGGTTTGTCACGGGCCTACCTGACCCGCGTATTCGGCAAGCGCTTCGGGCTATCGCCGCACGCCTACCTGCTCGACCAGCGGGTGCAGCATGCCCGGGCGCAGTTGCGCGCAGGCAGGGCCATCGCCGAGGTGGCGCTGGAAGCCGGCTTTGCCGACCAGGCGCATCTGCAGCGGGCTTTCAAGCGGCACCTGGCGACCACGCCGGGGCACTATCGTAATGGCTGAATAGCACGTGGGAGCGGGCTTGCCCCGCGATAGGGCACGAACCGTCAACCTCATACCATCAGGTACACCGCGCTCGCCACCAGCAACCCCGCCAGCACCCGATTGAGCAGACGCATCCGCCACGGCTCGGCCAGGTACTGGCGGATCACGCTGCCGGCCCAGGCCCAACTGGCCACGGAGACGAAACAGATCGGCCCGTAGATCCAGGTGAACAGCCACAACAGCTGTTGCTCGCCGCCGGTATAGGCGCCGATGCCAGCCACGGCCGCCAGCCAGGCCTTGGGGCTCAGCCACTGCATGGCCGCGCCGTGCCAGGCGCTTGGCGCCCGCTGGCCATCCTCGGCGCCCAGCGCGCCGTCGTCGCTGGCCAGCTTCCATGCCATGTACAGCAGGAACAACACCCCGCCCCAATGCAACAGCTGCCCCAGCAACGGCCAGCGCAGCAGCAGCTCATGCACGCCCAGCCCGACCAGCACCAGCAGCAGGCAGAAACCCAGGGTGGCACCGGCCGCATGCCCGATGCTGGCCCGCAGGCCATGGCGCGCGCCGCTGCCGAGGGCGACGATGTTGACCGGGCCGGGGGAGATGGAGGCGGCGAGGGCGAAGGCCGCCATGGACAGTGTCAGGCTCATCGGGCGTTTCCTTGTGGCGAGGATAGTGCGGCTATCCTGCCCGAGGCCGCGGCGCGGGTATTGAACAAAAATGCCCAAGGGGCCTATCAGCTGGAGGGTGTGTTGGCGTTGTCCTGGGTCTGCCGGGCTTGCTGCTGGGCGGGTGACTGGGCGTCACCCTTGGCGATCTGCTCGGCCTGCTGGCGTTGCAGCGCCCATTGGTCGCTGCGTTCCTTGAGGCGGTCGGCGCCGCCTTCGGCAAAGGCCGAGGTGGCCGAGATCGTTGCCAGCAGGGCGAGTGCACAGGTTAGGGTTTTCATCACTGGGGTCTCCATCGATTGACCTAAAAACGGCCGCCAGGCGGCCGGGTTGAGGCAAGGATGGCGTGCGCGGATTTCCCCAGGATTAACACCGCGATCAGTTGGCCAGCAGTTGCTCGTGGACCCAACCTTGTTCCGTGAGCACCATGGCGCGGGTTTCCTCCAGCGGCTTGGCGGCACTGGCGGCTGCCTGGCCGAGGCCTGCGATGCCGGCCTGGACCGCCGCGTCGCTGGCCCAGCTCGGCAGTTCCTTCACCTGGTAGCTGTAGCTCACCTGCGACTGCTTGCGCCCATCATGTTCGGTAGGCTTGCCGACGCTGTTGATGGCGGTGACCTGGGCCTTGCCGAAGCACAGCCCGCCGGTGCTGGCGCCGTTTGCCTTGCGCCCTGCATCGGCCTTGTAGTAGCGGCGGCCCTCGTCGGTGAGGTCGTAGGCGTAGTAGATGTCGGTGCGCGCCGGCTGCCACAGGCGCTCAGGGACTTCGGTACGGGCAACTTCCCGTTCGCTGACCACGCCGACCTGGGCCAGGGCGTGCAGGGCCTGGTTGATTCCTTCGACGTCGAAGTCACGGGTGCGGGTGGGGAAGGCACTGATCACGAAACAGTGCGGGTACTGGCTGTCGAGGTAGGCTTGGGCAGCCTGGCGCAGGTCGGCTTCACGGGGCTGCTGGTTGTCCGAGCAGCCGACCAGGGTCGCCAGCAACGCCAGCGGTATGATCTTCCTGTCCATCGTAAGGCTTCCTTGTATTGCCAATTGCTGGGTGGAGCGCAGGGCAGGATTAGAACCCGCGCGCCAGAGCGGCCGCAATCGTGGCACGACGACATATCGCCCGTGCTGTGCGCTGTTTGGCAAAGCCTGTTCCTGGCAACGACCGGCGGCCAACCGGCAAATGGTGGGTGTTCAGCCATACTCTGCTGGTTCCGCCCCGGCGCCGTCGGGGCGACCTGAAGCGGGCAGAGAGGAGCAGGCAATGGCCAAGGGCAAGCGCAAGGGTGAGGTCGACGAGAAGCTTGGACACAAGACCTACGAGGCGGAACTCAAGCGCCTGCATGTGGAGCTGGTCAAACTCCAGCAGTGGGTGGTGGAGAAGGGCCTGAAGGTGTGCATCGTCTTCGAAGGCCGCGACGGCGCGGGCAAGGGCGGCACCATCAAGGCCATCACCGAGCGCGTCAGCCCGCGGGTGTTCCGCGTGGTGGCGTTGCCGGCGCCCACCGAGCGCGAGAAGACCCAGATGTACGCCCAGCGCTACCTGACCCACCTGCCGGCGGCCGGCGAGGTGGTGATCTTCGACCGCAGCTGGTACAACCGCGCCGGGGTGGAGCGGGTGATGGGCTTCTGCACCGAAGAGCAGGCGCACAAGTTCCTCACCGTGGTGCCGATGTTCGAGCGGATGATGGTCGAGTCGGGGATCATCCTCATCAAGTACTGGCTCGAGGTCAGTGCCGAGGAACAAACCCGCCGGCTACAGGACCGCATCAGCGACGGGCGTAAGTTGTGGAAGCTGTCGCCGATGGACGTCAAGTCCTACAACCGCTGGGACGCCTACACCCGCGCCCGCGACGACATGTTTGCCGCCTCCGATACTTCCTGGTCGCCGTGGTACATGGCGCGCTCCGAGGACAAGCGCAAGGCGCGGCTGAATATCATCAGCCACCTGTTGCAGCAGATCCCTTACAAGGACCTCAGCCGGGAGCACAAGGTGACGCTGCCCAAGCGCGGCAAGATCGGCAAGTACAAGGCGCAGCCGTATCCGTTCAAGATGGTGGCGGAGCGGTTCTGATGCCAATGCGAAGTCAAATCGGCAGCGTCTAGGGGCCGCAGGTAATGGCCAAGCGCATGGCACAGCGATCGGTCAGGCCGTGGGCCAGCTCGCTGGAGATGATCGTCTGCAGGCGATGATCCAGCTGTCGCACCGCCAGACGTTCGAAGCCGTAGCGCTGATAGAACGGGGCATTCCAGGGGACATCGTCGAAGGTGGTCAGGGTCAGCCAGGCCAGGCCCTTGTGGCGGGCGGCATCAAAGGCCTGGTCCAGCAGACGCCGGCCCAGGCCTTGGCCCTGGGCCTCTTGCCGCACGGACAGCTCATGGATGTGCAAGGCGTCATCGGCAACGCTGGCGCAGAGAAAGCCCAGTGCCTGGTCCTGATCATCCACGGCGACCCAGCTGCAACCTTCGCTCACGAATGCCAGGTGCTGGGTTTCATCCATCACGTCGCTGTCGGCCAGCCAGGCGAGGTGCGGCAATTGCCGGAATGCCTGGGCGGCGGAGCGTTCCAGGGCCGGGAGCAAGGGAACATCCTCGATGCGGGTGAGGCGGACAAGCATGGTGGAGACAAGACCTATGGGCGTGGCGTCGCTGCGCAAGAAGACGCAGTTTGCCAGATCGACGCGGGAAGGTGTTGCAATGTAGTTGTTATAACGTAACATTTGCAGTCTTCCTCCAGGCAGGACCTCATCGTGATCCGCAGAAACCCCTCCGGCCATCTCCCGCAAATCGCCGAATCGGCCTATATCGACCACACCGCCATCATCTGCGGCAAGGTGATCATCCACGACAACGTGTTCGTCGGCCCCTACGCGGTGATCCGCGCCGACGAGGTGGACGCCGACGGCGACATGCAGCCGATCGTCATCGGCGCCAATTCCAATATCCAGGATGGCGTGGTGATCCATTCCAAGTCCGGCGCGGCGGTACGCATCGGCCAGTACAGCTCGATCGCCCATCGCTCCATCGTCCACGGCCCGTGCGAAGTCGGCGACCGGGTGTTCATCGGCTTCAACAGCGTGCTGTTCAACTGCAAGGTCGGTGATGGCAGCGTGGTGCGGCACAATTCTGTGGTCGACGGCCGCGACTTGCCGCCACGCTTTTACGTGCCGCCCACCGAGCACATCGGTCCGCATACCGACCTGGAGCGCTACCCGCCGGTCAGCGTGTCGGCCTCGGAGTTTTCCGAGGACGTGGCGCGCACCAATATCGACCTGGTCCAGGGCTACAAGGCCTTGCAGAACGAGTTCTGAGCATGGATACGCTATTGGTGCGCAATGCGCGGCTGGTCAATGAGGGGCGTGAATTCGAAGCCGATCTGCTGGTGCGCCATGGGCGCATAGAACGGATCGCCGGCAGCCTCGACAACGCCCGTGCGGCACTGGAGATCGATGCCAAGGGAGCTTGGCTGCTGCCGGGGATGATCGACGACCAGGTGCACTTTCGCGAGCCGGGGGCGCCGCACAAGGGCAGCATCGCCAGCGAGTCGCGGGCAGCGGTGGCCGGGGGTATCACCAGTTTCATGGACATGCCCAACACCAACCCGCCCACGTTGACCCTGGAGGCGCTGGCCGATAAGAAGCGCCGGGCGGCGGCGGGCTCACGGGCCAACTATGGCTTTCATTTCGGCGTTAGCCGCGACAACCTCGACACCATTGCCGCCCTCGACCCGCGCGATGTTGCCGGGATCAAGGTGTTCATGGGCGCGTCCACTGGCGACATGCTGGTGGACGATCCGCAGGTGCTGGAAAAACTCTTCGTCTATGCGCCGACCATCGTCCTGGCCCATTGCGAACACACGCCGAGCATTCTGCAGAACGAGGCTTGGTGGCGGGCGCGCCACGGCGAGTTCATCCCCCCGGCCGCGCACCCGCTGATCCGCGATGCCGATGCCTGCTACCGTTCCTCGAGCCTGGCCGTGCAACTGGCCCGGCGTTTTGGCACGCGCCTGCATGTGCTGCACCTGACCACGGTACGCGAGCTGGCGTTGTTCACGCCCGGCCCGGTGAGCGGCAAGCGCATCACTGCTGAGGTGTGCTTGCACCACTTGCTGTTCGACGACAGCGACTACGCCAGCCTCGGCCATCTGATCAAGTGCAACCCGGCGATCAAGACCGGCACCGACCGCGACGCCCTGCGCAACGCCCTGGCCCGTGACCGTATCGATGTGATCGGTACCGACCACGCGCCGCATACGCTGGAGGAGAAACGGCGGGTGTATGCACGCGCACCGTCAGGCCTGCCGCTGGTGCAGCATGCCCTCCCGGCGGCGCTGGAACTGGTCAGCGAAGGAGTGCTGAGCATGGCCCAGGTGGTGACCAAGACCAGCCACGCGGTGGCCGAGCTGTTCGCCATTCGCGAACGCGGTTTTCTGCGCGAGGGGTACTGGGCAGACTTCGCCATCGTCGAGCGTCTGGCCAGGCCACGGGCCGTGGCGGACGACCCGATCCTGGCGCGCTGCGGCTGGACGCCGTTCCAGCAGCGCGCTTTTCACCATGTGGTACGTACCACGGTGGTGTCGGGGCAACTGGCCTGGCACCAGGGCCAGGTGCGCGACCCGTGCCAGGGATTGCCCTTGATGTTCGACCGTTGATTGAGCCAGGGGCCGCTGCGCAGCCCCTGTGGGAGCTGGCTTGCCAGCGAAAGGGGCGCGACGCGCCCCCAGCATTTCGGAACCTTGCCATGACTGAAGAGCAATTGTTGCAACAACCTGCCGCCGCCTACATGAACGAACCGCAGCGGCAATTCTTCCGTAACCTGCTGCTGGCCCAGCGCGGCGAGCTGCAGGGCCGTATCGAACAGGAGTTCCGCGCCCTGCGCGAGCAGGAAGTGCACAGCGACCCCGCCGACATCGGCAGCGCCGAAGAAGAGCGCCACTGGCAACTGCGCTCGCTGGAGCGGGAAAAGAAGCTGCTGGACAAGATCGACCAGGCGCTGGAGCGCCTGGCCCGGGGCGACTACGGCTGGTGCGAGGAAACCGGCGAGCCGATCGGCCTGCGCCGCCTGCTGCTGCGGCCCACCGCGACCTTGTGCGTCGAGGCCAAGGAGCGCCAGGAGCTGCGCGAGCGGCATGTGCGCGACAGCGTCTAGGCCCTGTACGACATGTATCTGCACTCGCCCTACTGCGTTGAAACGGGGCTCGGAATGCTCATGTACTCCAGTACACTGCGCTTCCTCCCCCGTTTCGCCTTGTCTGGCCTTTGCGCAGACACATTTCGTACAGACCCTAATCGATGTTCAGGCCCTGAGCCTGCAACTGCCAGCGCACCGAGCTGACGCCTTTCTCCAGGCTCACCCGGCCGACCAGGCGCTCCAGCTGGGTCGGCGCCTGGGGCGTGCCGAGCAGTTCGGCGCGTACTTCCAGGCGTGCCGGGTCGGCCAGGTCCTCGCTGTGCAGCGACTGCAGGCGCAGGCCCGGGTCGCTGAGGCTGTGCAGCATCAGGCTGCGTACCTGGATTTCGTCCTCGGCGCGGCAGACGATGCGCACCTCGTAGCGCTGCTCGACCTCGCTGGCCGGCAGCACGTCCTGGCGGTCGAGGCGCTGGGCGAGGTCGCGCAGCAGGATGTTGGCGCACAGCACCACCAGGCTCCCCAGCGACGCCTCCAGCAACAACCCGAGGCTGCACAGCACGCCGACCGCGGCGGTGCACCAGAGGGTGGCGGCGGTGTTCAGGCCACGCACGTTGAAGCCGTCGCGCATGATCACGCCGCCGCCGAGAAAGCCGATGCCCGACACCACATAGGCGGCGATGCGCGAGGCATCGGTGGGCGCCATGCCCGGCACTGCCTGGGTCATCAACACGAACAGGCAGGCGCCGGTGCTGACCAGGGCGTTGGTGCGCAGGCCCGTCAGGCGCTGGCGCAGTTGACGCTCGGCGCCGATCAGGGCACCGAGCAGCAGGGCCACGCTGACGCGCAGCAGGAAGATTTTCCAATCCATAGCGAACTCCGTTCTGCGGGCGATGGCCCGCATGGGCGCCGACTTGAGACGGCGCGATTGCAAACGAGGAATGCGCAGGACCACGCGCCATGCCGGGTGGCAGGGCTGGGAAGCAAGGAGGAATGTTCAGCCAGGGAGGGCCGAAGGAAACCACCGTCTACCGAGTACGGCGAGACAGTGGCAGGAACGCTGCCGGACTAGCTCGCCGTGTGGGCCTGTCGCAATCGACTGGGGCTACTGTCCAATGCAGGGGTCTCCTGGGTGAGGGATGCTTGAATGCGCGGCGGACCATACGCCTCGACCCGCGCGGGGTCAAGGCATGAATCATGACAATCCTGTTACGGCAGGCGCTGGCAGACGTAGGCCTGGGTGCGGTAAGGGAAGGCGATGCGCTCACGGCCCCTGAGGTCCGGATGGTTGTCGATCAGGCTTTGCAACTGGCCCATGACCTCGTCTTGTTCGGCCTGGGGCAGGGCGGCGATGAAGCTCACCGAGCGCAGGCGTTCGAGGATCACGGTCTGTGGGTCACCCTCATGGACATGGGGCAGGGTGGTCAGTTGCGGAGTGCTGAAGCGGCTCCCTGCGAGGGCTTCGCGCCAGCGCCCGGTGTGAAAACGTGGCGTGTCGCCCTCGTAGGGGGTGATGATTTCGGTGATCCGCGCCACCCAGTCCACTGTTTCGTCGCGCACGTTCCAGATCAGACCCAGACGGCCGCCGGGGGCCAGCACCCGGTGCATCTCCTCCAGGGCGGCGGCATCGGCGAACCAGTGGAAGGCCTGGGCGCAGACCAGCACCTGCTGGCTGGCCTCGGCCAGCGGGATGTGCTGTGCGGTGCCCTCGAGCACGGGGATGTCGGGCAGCCGTTCGTGCAAGCGTGCGCGCATGGCGGCGACCGGTTCCACTGCCGTCAGGCGCGGTGCCAGCATGCTGAGCAGGCGGGTGAACTTGCCGGTGCCTGCGCCCAGGTCGAGCACCGGGGTGCCGGCGCCGATACCCAGGGTGTCGCGTAACCAGTCCTGCAAGGCGACGGGGTAGTCCGGACGACCTTGCTCGTAGTTGCCCGACTGGCGTGTGTAGCCGGTGCTGGCCGAGGCGTGCACATCCTTCATGGAAAATCCCTCTGAATGACCTGGCGGCAATGGTACGCTTGCGCCTTTCGCTGCCAACCCCCTTCGGACCGATACATGTTGTTCAATCTCGCCGTGCTGTTCGGCACCCTGGTGGCCATGGAGGGCGTCGGCACGCTGGCCCACAAGTACGTCATGCACGGCTGGGGCTGGTGGCTGCACCGCTCGCACCACGAGCCGCAACTGGGCATGCTGGAAACCAACGACCTCTACCTGCTGGCGCTTGGGCTGATCGCCGCTGCTTTGGTGGTGCTGGGCAAGGCCGGGCATGCGCCGCTGCAATGGGTTGGTGGCGGCGTGGCGGGCTATGGGCTGGCCTACGTGCTGGCCCATGACGGATTCTTCCACCGCCATTGGCCACGGGCACCGAAACCGGTCAACCGCTACCTCAAGCGTCTGTACCGGGCCCATCGCCTGCACCATGCGGTGAAGGGCCGCCAGGGCAGCGTGTCGTTCGGGTTCTTCTATGCGCCGCCGTTGCGGGTGTTGAAGCAGCAGCTGAAACGGCGACGGGGTTGATTGCTTGGCGCCTCATTTGCTTGTTGGGCTGGATACGGCTCAACCGTGCCGCTTGAGGGGCTGCGATGGCAACCATCGGCTGCCGATACTAGCGGACGCGGCTCATTGCACCGGCAGGAAATTCATCAACAGCAGGCTTTGCGCGTAATTCAGGCCGATCCGTCGATAGCGCTCGTCAAGCATCTGCGCCAACAGGTCGAGGCGGGCGACGACCTTGCCGAACTCCACGGCGAAGCTGAGGTTGCTGCCTTGCTCGGAAATTTCGTTGGAAAACAGCAGGAGCACGCCATTGGCATCCTGGCGCTGGCCGAGCATCCAGGTGGCCTTCTCGATGTTGCGCGCGGCATTGTGGATGAACAACGGGTCGAGGGTGTCGGTCATGTAGAACTCGGTGCGCCCGCCGTGGGCGGTGACCAGCATGCTGCCGATGGCGTAGATGAAGGCACCCACCCGGTCGCCGCGAAACTCCGGACTCAGGGCGTAGCTCAAGGCCGCCAGGTCGCGGCGCTCGCCCAACTGCGCCAGCGGCTGGCGCTGTTCGATGGCGATGCGGATCTGCCGCGCCGCGGTGGTAGCGTCGAGGTAGCCCGATTGCCGCCACTGGTTGGGGTTGCGCAGGTACAGCTTGTTCATCAGCAGGTACAGGCTTTGCAGGTTGTCACGCATGGCCAGGGTGGCCATGCGGTCGACACTGGTCTGGAACAGCTCGTCGGGCTTGCCGTTGCCGAACTGGGTGAGCATGTCGCGCCCCTGCTGCTGGGTACAGGCGACCAGGCACGCGAGGCTGCCGGCCATCAGCAGTAGGAGAGGAAACGGAAAGCGTCTTCGTGCGGCCATCGGCACCGGTTGGAAAAGGCGGTCCCACCGGGGATCGGTGGGACCTGGCCATGCATAGAGCGCACAAACGCGAAAAAGTGCGATAGCGGCCTGCGCCGGCAAGCCGGCCAAGGACGATCAGGCCACATCGACCAGCACGATTTCGCTGTCTTCCAGCGCCGTCACCTTCAGCAGCGTTTCCTGCTCGATCGCCACACCGTCACAGGCCTTGGCTGGCACGCCGTTCACCTCGATCCGTCCCTTGGCCGGTACGAGGTAGCCGCGACGCCCCTCATCGAGGCGGTACTCGGCGCTTTCACCGGCGCGCAGGGTCGCGGCCACCAGGCGGGCGTCGGTGCGGATGCGCAGGCTGTCGTCATCGCCTTCGCGGCCGCTGGCCAGGGTCACGAAGCCTTCGCCACGTTCACCCTTGGGGAACGGGCGGGTACCCCAGGAGGGCGCGTCACCGACCTTTTCCGGGATGATCCAGATCTGGAAGATCCGCGTGTCGACCTTCTCCAGGTTGTACTCGCTGTGGACGATGCCGCTGCCAGCGCTCATGACCTGCACGTCGCCGGCCTCGGTGCGGCCCTTGTTGCCCAGGCTGTCCTGATGGGTAATGGCGCCTTCGCGAACGTAGGTGATGATCTCCATGTCACGGTGCGGGTGCGGTGGGAAGCCTGCACCGGCGGCGATCAGGTCATCGTTCCATACGCGCAGGTTGCCCCAGTGCATGCGTGCCGGGTCATGGTACTCGGCGAAGGAGAAGTGATGATGGGCGTCGAGCCAGCCATGGTTGGCGTGACCAAGGCTTTCGAAGGGTCGCAGTTGCAGCATGGTGGTGCTCCTCTGATTCGCTGGAATGGCGCCATGATGCGCGTCGTAAGTATCGATAAAAAGCGTAAATATCGGCTCTTTAATATCTATAAATACGATATTCAATTGTGCTAATCCGCATGCGGTTCATCGCCTAATCCCATGATCCTTAAGCATTCGCTGGCACTTTTACGCGGATGAGGCGAACATGCCGGCTGTTCCGATTTTCAATGGAGTGACCGTGCCGCACGAGCATCCCCGGGCCCCGGCCGACTTGACCCCTCCCGCCCAGTTGCCCTGGCTGCGCCGCCTGGCCGCCCGCCTGTTGGGGCGAGGCTTGTCGCGCCTGCAGGCGCAGCACCGCGACTCCTGGTTCCTCGGCCACGCCACGGGGCAGCGCAACGGCCATGCCGATGGCTTGCGTGAGGGCTACGAGCAGGGCCGGGCCGCTGGTTTCGAGGCCGGGCGCCAGGTCCTGGTAATTCGCGATACACGCCCGGAGAATGCCGGTGTACCGGGCCAGGACGACAACCTGTTCGACGACTGGCGCCTGCCGTTGACCGCCGAGCTGAAAAAGCGCTTCAAGGCTGATGTCGCCAGGCGTCTGCCTGCCGAGGCGCAACCGAGCGCGGCACAATGGAAGCTGATCTTCAGCGACACGCCCTCGACCTGCGTCGTGGCCGGCGCCGGGGCCGGCAAGTCGACCTCGCTGGTGCTGCGCATCCTGCTGCTGCGTCACTACCTGGGCTTCGAACTCGATGCCCTGACCGTGGTGACCTTCACCCGCGAGTCGCGCCGTGACTTCATCCAGCGCCTGCTGCAGGTGTTTGCCCTGTGGCAGCTCGAGCTGTCGCCTGCCCAGGGGCGGGAGCTGGTGCGTACATTCCACTCGCGCATCCTGCCGCTGGTGCGCAGCCTGCCGGGTTTTGCCCAGGTGCGGGCGTTCGAGACCCTGGGCAACGAGATGCCCGCAGGCGGCGAAGCGAACGCTGACAGCAACCCGTTCGACCTGCGCCTGAACGATGCCCAGCGCCAGCAGCTCAACCAGTGCTATAGCGACCTGATGGGCCAGAGCCCGCGTTTCGCCCAGTTGGTTGGCGCGTTGCGTCAGGAGGCGCTGCTGCTCAAGCCGCTGGACCCGGACCACCCGGATGTGCAGAAGCGTGTGCAGGTAACCCAACTGGCCGCCCAGCGCGACGAAGAACTGTGCGATGTGATCGAGGACCTGTGGTTCGCCGCCGGTGCCTGGCCGATCAAGGGTATCGAGCCGTGCCGGGACACGGTGCAGATCCGCGGCAGCCGCTTTCATGTCCATGGCCGCCTGGAAGGGCTGGACGCCTGGGTGGTGCTGGGTTTCGACCCGTCCGAAAGCGCCCAGTACCAGCGCCCGGGAGCCAAGCTGGCGGTGCGCGCGGAATGGGCGGTAAAGCGCACCCTGTTTCAAGCTTTCTGTGATAAGCAATTGATATGGCTTGATAATTACTCTTCGGCAAAACGGCTTGCAACGTCCTTGGCGGGGGATGCCGTGGCCGGCCCGGGCTTCGAGTACAAGGTCAAGGGCGAGCTGGCCCCGGCGCCGTTGCTCGACGCCTTCGTCACTGCTGCGAGCTTCATCGAGAACCTCGGCCTGGACGTCAACAACGCCGTGGCCGCCATGAGCTTCCCTTCTGGCGATAGCGACGCGGCATTCTTCGAGGCCCTGGCGCTGTTCTGGAAGGCACTGGAAGCACACCTGCTGGCGCAGTCGCCGCCGGTGATGACCTACAACCGCATGTTCGCCCTGTTCGGCGAGAACAACCCGGAGAACCTCGGGTTGCTGCCCGACCCCTTGCTGCGCCCATTGGCGCACCTGATGATCGACGAATTCCAGGATGTCTCGCCGCAGATCGTCAGCTGGCTGCGTGCTTGCCTCGCCGAAATCCGCCGCCGTGGGCCGGCCATGCACAGCGGGCGGGTGGCGCAACATTCATCGCTGATGTGCGTGGGCGACGACTGGCAGTCGATCTACGGTTGGCGCGGCAGTTCGCCGAAATACTTCATGGAGTTCGCCAAGGCCTTCCCGTCGCCGGCCAACACGCGGGTGATGCTGGTGGAGAACTACCGCAGCCAGCAGTACATCATCGAGGCCGCCGAGCATCTGGTCAAAGGCGCGCCGGCCATCACCGGCAAGAAGGCCAGGGCCAGCGGGCTGGCGGCCGAGCTGCCGTTGTCGCCGGTGAAGGTCTTCGACCGGGACGAGGCGGCACTGGCCGAAACCGTGATCGAGCATTATCAACGGGGTGAAACAGTCATGATGCTGTTTCGAAAATCCAGTGATAAGTTATTGATTGAAAAGTATTTACTACCAATAGTTAAAGTTGATTCTAGCTTGCCGCCCGGCCAGCGCCGCCTGCGTCAGCTGACCTATCACAGCGCCAAGGGACTGCAAGCAGATGCGGTGTTCATGCTCGGCGATTGCCACTACCTGACCAGCTCGCCCTACAAGAACCAGGCGTATCGCTTGGCCGGCTTGGGCAAGCCAGGGGACGCCCAGGCGTTCGATACGGCGCAGAAGGAAGAGGTGCAGCGCCTTGCCTACGTGGCGGTGACGCGTGCGGTTCGGCACTGTTACTGGCACGTGGAACGAGCCAGCGGCGAGGCTGCCGCGCAGCCGCGTGCGTCAAGCCAGGTACAGGGGCGGCAGGCCTTCTTCGAAGACCTGCGCGGCCAGTAGGCTCAGTTGTTGGGGTCGCGGCGGCGGGTCAGGCGCAGATAGAGGGCGTCTTCGTCCTGTTCCAGGCCCAGCGCCATGCGGTTCATGCCCGCGACGTAGCGGTCGCTGGAAATGGGCTCGCGCAGGGGCTGGCCATCCTCGGCCAGCGGGCTGCGACCCAGGGCCTGGGTCAGCGCTTCGATCACCGGCGGTTCCAGCGGGCCGTTGAGGTCGCTGCCGTCGAGGTAGTCCATGCCGGTGTCCCAGCGTGTTCTGAGCGTCGCGAAGCGGGCACTGTTCTGCCGGCGCAGCAGGCGTCGCCAGCCCGGTTGCCGGGCGATCCACTGGCGGCGCGCCTCGGCGTCCTGGTCCCGGGCATCGACCTCTTCGAGCACCGCTTCCTCGGTCCTTGGCGAGATTTCAGCCGTGTGCCGGTACAGCATGGCCTGCTGGGGTTCGGGGAAGTCCAGGCGGCTGGCCAGGCCGCTGCGCAGGGCGAGGCGGATCTCGATCAGGTCCAGGCCTTCACCGAGGCCATTGTGCAGCACGTCGTCCGACAATGTGTCGAAGCGATGCAGGGCAGGCAGCACGGGCCTGGCGCCGCGCTCGGCCAGCGGCCGGGCGGCCCAGGCATCCAGTGCGCGCAGGGCATCGCGCCGGGCCACGCGGGCGTTGAACAGGTCCTGGGCCAGCGTATTCACCTGGTCCCGGCGGAACAGGCGCCGAAAGAACTGGAACAGCGGCGGCGTGGCTACCTCTGCGCCTGCGGCCTCATCGTAGGCCATCACTTCGATCTGCAAGGTGCCGAAACCATCGGCGCCAGCATCGCCACAGCTCACCGGGAACTCGCCGGCCACTTCGTCCAGACGCGCGCGCAGGCGGGTGCTGGTGCTCGCACGCTCGAGCAGCGTCCATACTTGACGAGCAAATGCTCGGGGCTGGCGACGGGCACTGGCCGACATACCCGCCTGTTCGACGACCTGGCGCAGGCTGGCATTGCCGTCTGCGTCGAACAGCGCTTCCCAGGTTGCCCGCTGTTGCCGGCTGGCGTTTTGCAACCAGTCGATTCGCGCTGGTGGCGCGCTGGCGTCGATGCCCTCGACACGTTGTTCGACCGACGCGCCGACAATCTGCAGGCTTTCGCGGGTGGCCTCGTCCAACGGGTTGTAGTTGAACCGCCAGCGGTACTGCGCACGCCTGGCCAACAGTTCGCCCAGGTAGGGGGATGACAAGAGCGCGGGCAACCCCGGTACCTGGTCGATGTTGTTCATGCTCAGGTCCACCACCCGCAACATGCAGGGATTGCGTTGCATCAGGCCGCTCAAACCAGTGGGCCACTGGCGCAGTTGGCTGTTGTCCAGGCGCAAGATGGCGAGGTTGTCCAGGTCAGCCAGGTTGGGGCTGACGGCGAGGGGATTGTTGCTCAGGAGCAGGTTGCGCAGTGTTCGCATCGAACTGAACGTATTCGCCGTGTCGGCGTCCAGCGCAATGCGATTGGCGCGCAGGTCCAGGGTTTCCAACGGCAGGCCGGTGAGCATTCGCAGGTCATGCAAGGTGAGCGTCATCCGATGATGTGGCATTTCCAGGCTACGCAGGTCTCGCAGCGTGGGGAGCACTTCATGGGCCACGGCGGGCAGCTCGCCCAGGTGCGTGCCGCTCAGGCGAAGCTCCTGTAACCGTGGGGCGTTGCGCAGTGCTTGCAGGACCGAGCTGACGCTTAATTGGGGGCTGGTTCGTACATCGAGGCGCCTGAGCGCCGGGAAGGCCTGCAGGAAGTCGGCGGGCATCTCGATCACATTGAGATTCTCCAGCGACAGCGTGGTGATGTGGTCGAAGCGTGCCGTGAGTGTCGGCAGGGCGTCGAGGGCGACATTCGAAAGGCTCAGCATGTCGCCGTCCAGGCGTTGCCACGCCCGGACGAGTTGGTCGGCGGTCCTGGTGTAATAAGCACCGACTTCCTCACCCCAGTCGTGGGCGCCTCTGGTAGCCCAGGCGTGAAGCTGGTCGCGCAGCGAGGACAGTTGGGTGCGCAGTGCCTGTATCTGTTCGGTCACATTTCCCCGGACACGCAGAGTGACCAGCAACTGGCGGACCTCGCGACCGTTCATCCCCGGATACAGGGCATGCAGCTCGCGCTCTGCCCGTGAGGCGAATATACCGGGGCTAAGGGGATATCCGTATCGCCCTTCGCTCAGGCGCAAGGGTGAGCGCCAGCCCGGCCGTACGGGTCGCTGGCCGAGCAGGCGTGCGGTCGCCGTGCGGTTGGCCAGTGCGGCGTGATAGCGCTGTTCGGGCGTCCATTGTGGGTGGGCGGCCAACAGGCTATCGCTGATGAGCCGGCTGTCGTCATTGGCCAGGCTGGGGCGGTACAAGCCCAGAATCGCCCGGTCCAGTCGGAACCGGGCTTGCATCAGTCGCGCCTCTTCGGCCAGTCGCAGAGGAACCCGTCCGCTGTTCAGGGCTTGCCGTTCAGCGCTGTTGGCCGCGCCCACCAGCTCTTCGAGTGCTTGACTGGGCAGGCCGGGGAACGCGCGCCCGATCATCAGCGCCGGAGCGGAAGCTGGCGTGGCTGGATCGAGATGGATGCGGTCGGCCTTGATGCGCCGAATGGCGTCCTCAAGCAGTGCGGGAGGGCGCCTGCCATCGACGTGGACCTGCTCGAGCACACCGCGTTCCAGGTCGGTACTGTCGAGTACTGCAATCAGCTCCTCATCGGTCAAGCCGTTGGCAAGCGGGCCTAGCCGGCGCATCAGCTTGACCCGCCCCCAGGCCTGTGGCCGCTCGTGCGCCATGCGCCAGGCCCCGCTGCCATTGCCGTGCAGCCGTGGCTGATGCGCCCGTGGGTCGGCCGGGTGAACAACCCGCCAGTGTCCCTCGGTGTCTTGACGGATCTCGTGGAGCGTATTGTCCAGGTCGACGAAATGCCGGTTGTCATGGCGAAAGATACCTTGCTCGTCCGGCTGCAGGTCCGCCGGCAACTCGACCGGGCTGCGGTATTGGTCAAGCTGGGGGTGCCATAGCCGCTCTTCGCCATCCAGCCAGAAGCTTTGCATCCCGTCAACGAAGCCGGAGGCCTTGGCCAGCTTGGCGGCACCGGCAATGGTGGCCATGCTGCCCAGGTTGAGCAGCAGTGACTCGACCTGGTTCACCGCTTCGGCGTTGTCACCTTCGGACCAGGCTTCGAAGCCGTGGAAAATGCTGGCCATGACCTGGCCCGCGCCCACGGCCAGCATGGCGACGTCCAGGCCGGGGACGAACATGGCCGCCACCCCGAGCAGGGTCAGGCCACGCTCGCCCCACAACGCCAGGCGCTCACGCCTGGCCTTGGCATCGATGTCCGCCGTTGGCACCGCAATGCAGCGCGCGTCCTCCTGCAGGCGCTGGACATGGTCATTGAACAGCTTGGGCCACATCGGAAAGTCGACAGCCACCTCATGGATCGCCAATGCCGGGAAGCGCGTGGGGCGGGGCGAATCCTGTTCCGGTCGCGAGGTGGTGGTCGGCAACCCTTGCCAGGGGTGTGTGCCAGGTTCGGTTTCGGCGAACGCGGGGGACGGTGTTTCCAGTGGGCGCACGCCGCCCGTGGTGACTTCGAACAGTCTGGCCTTGAGCTTGCTCGCCATTCCAGGGCGGTCCTTAAGGGCGACATGCTCCAGCAAGCGTTCGCGGTAGGCGGGCTCCAGCAAGCGACGGCGCAGGTACCTGCCGAAAGCCAGGCGGTTGTTGAACTCCTGCACCGGTTGCGCGTCGTCGAAAGGCAGGTAGGCGATGCACGATGGCGTGGACTGCCTGGTGGATGTCAGCAGCAACAGATCGTGCAACTGGATATCCAGCATGCGCAAGACCGCTACCTTGGCCGGTGCTCCTCGGTAGCAGGGCGTCGAGCCCGTGCTACAGAGCTGTTGCAGGGCCTGGAGGCCGTCGTCTGTCAGGTGTCCGCGCATTCGCGCGATCAATGCCTGCACCGTGAGTTCATCGCGTCGGGCCTGGCTCCACAGGCCGCGCAACAGCGCTTCACGCTGGCCGCCGTAGATATCCTGCAGGTGCTCCTGATAGCGCCGACCCAGGTCGAGTGCACGGCAGTGGGTGACAAACGCAGTGGTACTCAGGCCGGGTAGTGCGCTGCTGTCGTCGACACTGACTTGCAGGGTGCTGAAAGGGCCGACCTCGGTCATGCCTTCAAAATTGTGCAGGGCCGCCTCGAGCAGGCTGGTGAGACTGGCTGTGCCGGCAGGTTCCTCGATCGAGGCCGGAGTGCGGGGGGCATGATGGGACGCGTCCGGGTCGGGGAATTCGCCGCCCAGGCTCGAAGTGTACGGCTGATGCCTGAACTGGGCCTGTGTCAGCGCCAACTGAATGCCCAGCCGTGCCTGCAGCAGTGGCTCGCAGAACTCGGTGATACCACGCAAATCTTGTAGTGCCTTGGCCAGTGCCTGGTGGCTCGTCGCGCGCTGCTTGAAGGCCTGGCGCAACTCGGCCTGGCGGGCGCTTGAGGCCTGGGCGAACCAGGGGGCTGGCTGCCCGTCCTGCTGGATATGCTCGCGGTGGGCACGCCGCAGCAGTCGACTGGCGTGGTGGGGATGCAGATGCCTGGTCCAGCCTGGCAGGCTGCGCAGGATCTGTTGCTGGTGGTAGGGCGGTTCGCTGTGGTGCATGGTCGCATTCCAAAGGGGGGGGAGCGGCCATTCAAGGGCAGGGGTTGGCGCCTGGGGCGGTACATGATTGTCGCCGCCACCAGGGCAATGGCTGACACGTCAACGGCCGTTTGCCCCACAGCGGCTGCTGTGTACCGGCCGTCGGTCATTGACGCCAACGACCTAGGGTGTCTTCACAGGTCGGCTGCTATGGTCTAGGCAAAGCCTGATCGTGGAGCTTCGCCATGCCAGCTTTCGCCATACTACGCATCGACCATGTCGTCCTGCGCGTCAGCGACCTGACTCGCAGCCTGGCTTTCTATCACGAGCTGCTCGGCTGCCCGGTGCGCAAGCGCCGGGACACGCTGGGGATGATCCACCTCGGCGCCGGTGACGGTCTGATCGACCTGGTGGCAGTCGACGGCCCGCTGGGGCGCCAGGGCGGCGAGGCGCCCGGCCAGTGTGGGCATAATGTCGATCATGTGTGCCTGCGCATCGAGCCGTTCGACGAGCAGACGCTGCGCGTACTGCTGGGCGAGGCCGGGGTAAGGGTAGAGGCTGCCGAAAAACGTTATGGGGCCGAGGGAGAGGGGCTGTCGCTGTATTGCTTCGACCCGGACGGCAACCGGGTTGAGCTCAAGGGGCCGCCATTGCCGGGTTGACCCTTAGGCTCTGTACGAAAAGTCTTGAGACGCAGGTCAGGCAAGGCGAAAACAGCCGAGGAAGCGCAGTGTACTGGAGTACATGAGCATTCCGAGGCTGTTTTCAACGCAGCATGAACAAGTATCAAGGCTTTTCGTACAGAGCCTAGTGTGGTGTTTCACAAATAACGACCATAACTCGCGGCGTTTTTTGCGCTCATGCGGCGTTGTCGCTCCTCGCCGTAGCTGGGCTACGACTCGTCGCGACGCCTTGCCTGAGCGCAAAAAACACTCGCGATTTATTGGTCGTATTTGCAAAACACCACACTAGGCGTCGCCCGTCCCCAGCAGCAACCCAACTTGCTGGCGCCTTGGCAAGCGTCGCACCACCAGCTGGTGCGAGCGGCGCAGCAGGTCGCTCAGCTCGTCGCGGCCCATGGGGTAGGGTGGCAGCATGCTGATCCACTTCGCCCGTGCCAGATAGGGGGCCGGGCGCACCCCAGGGCGGTCGCAATAGCCCAGGAACAACTCATCGGCCACCTTGAACGACAGGCCCGCGCCGCCCAGGTCCTGCACGGCGAACATCTTGTTGCCCGCCACCGAGAACACGCGGATACCTCCCCACTTGTAGTCTTCCTGCGCGCCCGGCAGGGCCAGGCACAGCGCGGCCACTTGCTCCTCGGTCATCCTTTTCTCAGACATAACGCTCTCCACAGGCCTCGAACGAGGTCGCCAAGTGATCGATCCATGCGCGTACCGCCGGCAGCAGGCCGCGCCGGTGCGGGTAGACCGCCTGCAGGTAGCCGCCAGGCAGCGACCAGTCTGGCAGCAGGCGCACCAGTTCGCCACGGGCCAGCTCCTCTTCGCAGAACATCGACGGCAGGGCGGTAAAGCCCAGGCCGGCGCGTACCGCGGCATTGCGCACGACGAAGTCATCGATGGCCAGGCGCGGCTCCAGGGCGATTTCCTCCTGCTGGCCGTTGGGGCCATGGAGGCGAAAATGCACCAGCCGGTCGGCCTCGGCCGCGCCCAGCACCGGCAGGGTCGCCAGTTGTGCGGGGTCGCGGATATGGTCGGCAAAACCTGGCGCGGCCACCAGTTGCATCTGCGCCTGGCGCAGGCGTCGGGTGACCAGGGCCGGGTCCTCATCACCCAGGTCACGCACACGCAGGGCCACGTCGATGCCTTCGGAGATCAGGTCTACCCGGCGGTTGAGCAGCACCATGTCCAGTTGCACCAAGGGGTACTGGGCGAGGAAGCGGCTGATGATATCCGGCAGGAATGCATGGGCCAGGGCGACGGGGCACGATACGCGCAGCCGGCCGCGGGGCTCGCTGGACATGCTGGCCACCACTTCGTCGGCCATCTCCGCCTCGAGCAGCATCGCCTGGCAATGGCTCAGGTAGCGCTCGCCCACGGCGGTGAGCTTGAGTTGCCGGGTGGTGCGCTGCAAAAGGCGCGTGCCCAGGCGCTCCTCCAGCTCGGCGATGCGCCGCGACAGGCGCGACTTGGGTATGCCCAGCTGGCGCCCGGCGGCAGCGAAGCCACCGGCTTCGACCACCCGGGCGAAGTAGAAGAGATCGTTGAGGTCTTGCATTTGACAGTCTCATTGTTCCATCAGTGGAACAAACTAACGCATTTTTGCCGACTTATCAGCTATTCGATGTGCCGATAGGATTCTCTCCATCGTGATCGCCCACCGCCGCGGTCTTCATTCACAGGAGAGTCCCATGAAACTGTTGCATATCGATTCGAGCATCCTGGGCGACAATTCCGCCTCCCGTCAGCTGAGCCGCGAAGTGGTCGAGGCCTGGAAGGCCGCCGACCCGAGCATCGAAGTGGTTTACCGCGACCTGGCCAGTGACGCCATCAGTCACTTCTCCGCCGCCACCCTGGTGGCTGCCGGTACCCCCGAGGAAATGCGCGATGCCGCCCAGGCTCATGAAGCCAGCCTCAGTGCCGAGACCCTGGCAGAATTCCTCGCCGCCGACGCGGTGGTAATCGGTGCGCCGATGTACAACTTCACCGTGCCGACCCAGCTCAAGGCCTGGATCGACCGCGTGGCAGTAGCTGGCCAGACCTTCCGCTACACCGAAGCCGGCCCTGAAGGCCTGTGCGGTGACAAGAAAGTGATCCTGGTGTCCACCGCCGGTGGCCTGCACCAAGGCCAGCCGACCGGTGTCGGCCATGAGGACTTCCTCAAGGTGTTCCTCGGCTTCATCGGCATCACCGACCTGGAAATCGTCCGCGCCCACGGCCTGGCCTATGGCCCGGAGCACCGCGCCAAGGCCATCGATGCCGCCCAGGCGCAGATAGCAGGTGAGCTGTTCGCTGCCGCCTGATCTGCCATCGACTGAAAGCCGGCTGTCGCCTCGTGCGCCAGCCGGCTTTTTTCATCCAGTTTTCATGTGCCGCCAGCGCACCGGGTTCTATGCTGGCATCCATACCCGTGTACTGCGCAGTGCCTTGAACCTGGGAGCGCCCTGCGATGAAGCGAACCCGCCTTCTGATGGCGCTATTACTGCTGGGCGGCCTGTTGGCCCGCGCCGATGCAGCACCGTGGATGGCCGGATTGCACCGGCTGACCCTGGTCGACCCGGTGGACGCCAAGCCCATGCAGGCCCTGGCGTTCTACCCCTCCAGCGGCGAGGCGCGGCCGGTACGCATCGAGGGCTACCAGACCCGTGTCGCCGAAGAGGCGCCGGTAGCCATGGGCCAGTTCCCGCTGCTGGTGATCTCCCATGGAAACACTGGCAGCCCGATGGCCCTGCATGACCTGGCCAACGGCCTGGCCCGGCAGGGCTTCGTGGTGGTGGCGGTGGTCCATCCCGGGGACAACAACCGCGACCATAGCCGCCTGGGCACCCTCAGCAACCTTTATGGCCGGCCGCTGCAGATCAGCGCCGCGATCACTGCGGCGCGAAACGACAGGCTGCTCGCGCCGTACCTGAATGATGGCAAGGTCGGGGTGATTGGCTATTCCGCTGGCGGCGAAACCGCGCTGATCCTTTCTGGCGCGCGGCCCGACCTCGAACGCCTGCGCCGCTACTGCGAGCAACGCCCCGGTGACGCCGACGCCTGCAAGACCCATGGCGTGCTGATCGCCGACCACAGTGAACTGGCGCCCCGCGCCGACGCCAGGGTGGGCGCGGTCATGCTGATGGCGCCGCTGAGCCTGATGTTCGGTCGCCACGCCCTGGCCGGCGTGCATGTGCCGGCGCTGATCTACAGCGGCGACAACGACCAATTACTGGCCCTGGAGCACAACGCTGATGCCCTGGCGCGCAAGCTGCCGGTAACACCTGACTACCGCCTGCTGGCCGGTGCCGGGCACTTCGTGTTCATGGCCCCCTGCGACGACGAGCAACACCTGCGCATGCCCGTGCTGTGCAAGGACGCAGACGGCGTCGACCGCCGGCATATCCACCGTTCGCTGCGCAGCGAGACCACGGCCTTCTTCAGCCAGGCACTGGGTGCACCAGAGCCCGCCGAACGTTCAGCCGCGGCGGGCCAGCAACAGGGTCAGGCCCACCCCTGACAGGGCGAGCAGCGCGGCGACGGCGAAGATCGAGGCATACCCCAGGTGTACTGCCACCGCGCCCATCACCGGGCCGGCGATGGCCAGTGCAAGGTCGAAGAACACCGCGTAGGCGCCCAGCCCGGCGCCACGGCTGCTACTGGGCACCTGGCGGATCGCCTCGACCCCCAGGGCCGGGTATACCAGCGACAGGCCGAAGCCGGTCAGCCCGGCACCGAGCATCGCCCACAGCGGCGAGGGTGCAAGCCATAGCATAGTCAAGCCCAGGACCTCGGTGGCCATGCAGACAATGGCCACGTTGTAGCCGCCGAAGCGGTTGACCGCGTTGACGAACAGCAGCCGCGACAGGATGAAGCACAGGCCGAAGGCGCTCAGGCACCAGGCTGCGCCGACCCAGCCACGCTCCAGGTAGTACAAGGTGACGAAGGTGGTCAGGGTGCCGTAGCCGATCGACGCCAGGGTCAGCCCCAGGCCGCAGGGCGCCACCCGCCCGAACGCCGACCAGAACGGCAACCGCTCACCCCGTACCACCACCACGTCAGGTCGCGTGCGCAGCACCAGCAGGGCCAGCAGCGCCAATCCCAGCAGCGCTGGCCCGAGCACGGCGAAGCTCAGGCCATCCACCAGCAGCACGCCAGCGGGCGCGCCGATGGCGATGGCGCCATAGGAGGCGATGCCGTTCCAGGAAATGACCCGGGCGGTATGTTCCGGCCCCACCTGGCCGATCCCCCAGCTCAAGGTCGCGACGCCGATCAGCCCCTGGGCGATCCCCAGCAGCAGTCGGCCGCCCAACAGTAGCGCCAGACTCAGCCAGGGCAGAGTAAGGGCCCAGGCCGACAGCAGGGTCAGCACGCCGCAGCCGGCGATACCGTACAGGCCATAGCGGATAGCGCGCTTACCGCCCAGAGTGTCCGCCACTCGCCCGGCAAAAGGCCGGCTGAGCAGGGTGGCCAGGTACTGCAGGCCGATGGTCAGGCCAGCGATCACCGCGCCGAAGCCCAGCTGATCGTGCACATGGCCAGGCAGCACGGCGATCGGCAGGCCGATGCAGAGGAAGGCGATGAAGGTGTAGAAGACGATCGAGAGGATCTGCAGGGTGACACTGGAAGCGTGAGGGGCTGTCATGGGCTCGTTCGCGGGCGGGCGGTGGGGCTGTGCCCCATCATGGCTGCGGCGCGAGGGAAAAGGAAGCAGGCTAACTAATTAAACGCAGCGCGGGGCAAGCCTGCTCCTGCGAATGCTGCGAAGGCATTGCAGGAGCGGGCTTGCCCCGCGATGAAGATGACTCAGCGTTGGATCAGACCACCACACCCTGGCTGCGCAGGTAGTCGTCATAGGTGCCGCTGAAGTCGACCACGCCCTCGGGCGTCAGCTCGATGATGCGGGTGGCCAGCGACGACACGAACTCACGGTCGTGGCTGACGAACAGCAGGGTGCCCGGGTAGTTTTCCAGCGCCAGGTTCAGCGCCTCGATCGATTCCATGTCCAGGTGGTTGGTCGGTTCGTCCATCACCAGCACGTTGGGCTTTTGCAGGATCAGCTTGCCGAACAGCATGCGGCCCTGTTCACCACCAGAAATCACCTTCACCGACTTGAGGATCTCGTCGTTGGAGAACAGCATGCGCCCCAGGGTGCCGCGGATCACCTGCTCGCCGCTGGTCCACTGGCCCATCCAGTCGAACAGCGTCACGTCGTCCTCGAAATCGTGGGCGTGGTCCTGGGCGTAGTAGCCCACTTCGGCGCTGTCGGTCCACTTCACCGCGCCCGCGTCCGGCTTCATTTCGCCGACCAGGGTGCGCAGCAGGGTGGTCTTGCCGATACCGTTGGGGCCAATGATCGCTACGCGCTCGCCGGCTTCGATGGTGAAGCTGAAGTCCTTGAACAGCACCTTGTCGTCGAAGGCCTTGGCCATTTTCTCGACGATCACCGCCTGGCGGTGCAGCTTTTTCGTCTGCTCGAAGCGGATGAACGGGCTGACACGGCTCGATGGCTTGACCTCGGCCAGCTGGATCTTGTCGATCTGCTTGGCGCGCGAGGTGGCCTGCTTGGCCTTGGAGGCGTTGGCCGAGAAGCGGCTGACGAAGGTCTGCAGCTCGGCGATCTGGGCTTTCTTCT
>Ga0213828_1000332_pt1 | contig 47743 bp, 38 predicted proteins | sample MC6MC0897MG_FD_180664 | JGI IMG/M metagenome (GOLD analysis project Ga0213828, IMG submission 180664) | Enriched soil aggregate microbial communities from Iowa State University, Ames, United States - MC6-MC0897-MG | ecosystem: Environmental > Terrestrial > Soil > Unclassified | place: USA: Iowa...
GCGGTACCCAGCGGCTCGTCCCACACGGTCTTGCCGGTATCCAGGCTGATTGCACGAATTCCGCCATACGGTGGTGCCGAGCACGGTACGCCGGTGCCCCAGTTACGCCATCCCGCATTCACACTGATCGCGTAAGGCGCGTTGACCTGCGGATAGGCCGATGCCCCACCTTCGCCCTTGCCCGATTTGCTGCCAGCCTTGTTCAGCGAGGTCTCATCAACCTTTGGCGCATAGATAGGTTTGAGCCCCAACTTGTCCGCCTGTACACGTGGTATGAGCTGGTTAAGGTTGGGGATGTCGTTGTAGTTGGCGATTAGAAGTCGTCGAACTGGGTCGATCGCGACCGAGCCCCAATCGGAGCCACCGTTGTAGCCCGGGTATTGAATCCAGGGACGATCCACCGATGGCGGCGTCAGGTAGCCTTCGTAGTTGGCCTGGCGGAACTGGATGCGGCACATCAACTGATCGAGTGGTGAGAAGCCCCACATGTCCGCTTCGGTTTTCGGCGCCTTGCGTAGAGTGTGCCACTCGGAGGTAGGTTGAGTATTAGCCAGGAATTGGGGTTCAACGGAGCCGCCTTTTGGTGCCTTGACTTCACCAATCGGAACCAGAGGCTCGCCAGTTGCGCGATCCAGGATGTAGATGTCACCCTGCTTCGTCGGCAGCAGCACTGCAGCCACTGGTTTTCCGTCCTTATCAGGGAAATCAAGAAGGGTTGGCTGACTGCCCAGATCATAATCCCACACATCATGGCGGATGGTCTGGAAGTGCCATACGTCCTTGCCCGTCTTCACGTCGACGGCCACCAGTGAGGTCGAATACTTGTTTTCTTCCTCGCTACGGTTGGAGCCGTAGTAATCAATTGAGGAGTTGCTGATCGGCAGGTAGACGTAGCCAAGCTGCTCATCGCCCACTGCAGCCGTCCACATATTCGGGGTGCCACGGGTGTAGGTGCTGCCTTCGGCTGGGCCATGAACGTTTTCAGGGTTACCCAGATCCCAAGCCCAGGCCATTTTCCCGTTGACCGCGTCGTAGCCGCGAATCACCCCAGAAGGTGCGTCCTCATCCTGACCGTCACGAATTTGTGCTCCTGTGACCACCACGCCATTGACGATAGTAGGAGGAGCTGTAACCGCGTACCAGCCGGGGACTTTTTTGCCCAGACCTTCCCAAAGATCCACAGTGCCGTTCTGTCCGAAGTCCTTGCAAGGCTCGCCCGTGCGCAGATCTACAGCTACCAGCCTCGCATCCAGTGTCGCCTCTACCACACGGCTGCGGCATTGTGCGGACTCAGGGATCTCTGGCGCGGTGTACACCGCCACGCCGCGGCATGCTGCTGCGTGAGGAATTGCCTGATCAGGTACTCCAGGGTCGTGACGCCAGTTTTCCTTGCCGGTTGCAGCATTGATCGAAATAAGGATGTTTTTAGCAGAGCACATCAGCAGGTCGTTGCCGACCTTGACCGGGGTTGTTTCAGGCGAGTAGCGACTGCCCGGATTCGGTAAGTCCCGTGTGTGATACACAAATGCGCGCTCCAGGCGCCCAACGTTTGCTGGGGTGATCTGCTTGAGGGGGCTAAAGCGCTGAGCGTTGTGATCACCGCCATAGAACGGCCAATCGCTGCCGACCTGCGGCATACCCTGAGCTTGAGCGATCTGCACCTGAAGCGCGCAAGAAACGGCGAGCGCCAGTGCGCTTCTGCATTTGACTGATAGGAACATGACAAACCTCTTTACGCAGCAGAGCGGGGGGCGCGACGCAGTGACGGCGACACGGCAAGGATCAACAACAGGATGACGGTGATTGCCACCAGACGTGGTACAAGCCCCCACCAGTTGAGTCCGACTTCCCATAAAGCCCAGATCAGTGTCAGGCCCCAGATCACGGCGAACAGGTACAAGGCGCCAAATCGTTGCCGCCACAGCATGACAGCTGTGATTACACAGCCGGCCCCGGTGAGGGTGTAATACCAGCTACCGCCCAAAGCCATCAGCCATACCCCGCCGCCAAAAAGGGCCATGCCAAATGCCCCCAGCGCCAGGGCTAAAACGACGGTCGCCAGCCGCCATTTCCCGCTGTGACCAGCCGAGGCCCGGCCGTTGCTGCGGGATTCACTACTACGTTGATTCATGACGCTACTACTTCCTTAATTTGCTATTGATTCAGGCTATGGCCTGTTTGCCGGAGGCTGCAAAGCCGATGGGCCGACGCGTGCAGAACATCGAGAGGACTGAGCCGATCACAAGTAATGCGCCGACGACGACGAAGGCCAAGGCGAAGCTGCCAGAGCCGGCCACCACGTAGCCAGTCACGATCGGAGCGAGGAGACCGAACAGATTGCCGACTGCAGTGATAAAGCCAGCTGCAGTGCCGACGTCGTCTTCAGAGCGCACCAAGTCATTCACAAGCGAGAGGTTCAGAGAAATCGCCGAAGCGCAGGTCGCCAACGACAGCGTGATCACGAAGAGAATTGACCAGGTGCTGTCGATCGCTGGCACCAGAAAGATGACCGAGGAGGCGAGCAACACACTTGCCACCACCATGCGACGCTGTCCGGTTTCGGCTGCACCTGGGCGCATCGCCTTGTCACTCAGGCGGCCAATGACGATGGCGAGAATGGCCGCACCAAGGTACGGAATGGCGGTGTAGATGCCGCTGGACATCACCGTCAGGCCTTTTTCAGCCTGGAGGTAGGTCGGCAGCCAGGTCAGGAAAAAGTAGGTGGCATACACTGCGCACCCATGCGACAGGGCAATCGCCCACATGCTGCTGGAGCGTGCCAGGCCCTTGAGGCCAAGCGACACAGCCTGCGCCGGCTCTGCCCCGTGTGAGACGCTACCTTCAGCAATCTCCGCGCGTTCGGCATCCTCAAGCCATGGAGCTTTTGCAGGGTGGCTGTACCACTTCAACCAGGCAGCTAGCCAAAGGAAGCCCAACGCGCCGGCTACGACAAAGGCGATGCGCCAGCCAAACGCGCTGATCAGCCAGCCAAAGCCAATGGCGCCGATGGCTGGGCCTACCAAGCTGCCGCTGTGGAATACAGCAGTAGCCATGCCACGCTCTTTGAGTGGCATCCATTCGCGGATTACACGCGCGCCGGCAGGGTAGGTGGTGGCTTCGCCCATGCCCATGATTAGTCGGCAGCTGAGCAAAGAAATGAACCCGGTCGACAATGCGGTGCAGGCCGTGGCTACCGACCATACCCCTATGCCGTAACCGTTGACCTTTTTAGGGCCAAAGCGGCCTACGAGGTAGCCCATGGGGATGAGGGCCAGAAAGTAGAGCCATACGAATGACGAGAAAAGGTAGCCCATCGCAACCGGCGAGATATCGAATTCTTCCTTGAGCACTTTGGAGGCAACCGAAAGCGAAACTCGGTCAACGTAGTTGATCAGAGTCAGGGTGAAGAGAAACGCGTAGATCCAAACACGTTTTTTCTTCAGGAGACTGGTGTCTTTGTGCATCGCCATCACCTTGTAGTTATAGGGACGATCCAGGGACGAGAAACGAGGGCTGCCGGCACAATGGCTCGCTCACCTTGCCCAGGCAGTGGGCAACGCGGTGTGAGCGGCCATCGCACATCAGCAGTCGATCAGCCCAGCCAACGCTGGATGTTTGCGACCATGACTTCTTTGGAAATGCCGTAGCGGTCATGGAGGGTCGGCAGCGCACCTGCATCCAGGAACTGGTCAGGGAGCGCCACGTGGCGAACCTCCGGTTGCACGCGGGCTAGTAGCAACGCCATGGCTATGGCCTCACCGAGGCCACCGATCTGGGTGTGGTTTTCCGCGATGACAACCAGCCGGCCTTCGCGGCGACATTGTTCCAGGACGGTCTCGACATCGAGCGGCTTGATCGTCGGCACGTGCAAGACCGCGGTGTCGATTGTGTTTTTGGCCAGTTCGTCTGCTACTTCAAGGGCGCGCATGGTCATGAGGCCCGAGGAGATGATCAGCACATCCTTGCCGTCACGCAGCAACCTGGCTTTGCCCAACTCGAATTTGTAGTCGTACTCATCGAGGACGAGGGGCACGCGTCCGCGGGGTAGGCGCATGTAGACCGGGCCGTTGTGCTCCGCTATCGCGGCTACACATTGCTCCGTCTCCAGTGCATCACAAGGATCGATGACCGTCATCTGGGGGATTGCTCGCATCATCGCCAAGTCTTCGGTGGCTTGATGGCTTGGGCCATAGCCGGTAGTCAGGCCCGGCAGCGCCGCACAGATCTTCACGTTCAGGTTCTCTTCAGCGATTACCTGATGAATGAAGTCATAAGCTCGGCGAGTGGCGAATACCGCATAGGTGGTGGCGAACGGTACGAAACCTTCTTTTGCCATGCCTCCAGCCGCAGCCATGAGCAGTTGCTCTGCCATACCCATCTGCAGGAATCGCTCTGGATAACGTTGGGCGAAGATATGTAAGTCGGTGTACTTGGCCAGATCCGCAGTCATCCCGACGATGCGTGGATTTTTCTGGCCGGCCTTTACCAAGGTGTGCCCAAAGGGCGCAGATGTGGTGCGCTGACCCTCGCTGGCGATGGATGCGATCATCGACGACGTGGTGAGTTTCGGCTTGACTGGAGAAGCGGCGGTCATTGTGGGCTCCTTGGCGCGTGGATCTCATCGAGGTCTGCAAGTGCATGCTGCCACTCCTGTGGCTCGACCCGGATGAAGTGGTTCTTGTCACGTTGCTCAAGGAACGGGACACCTTTACCCATGAGGGTGTCGAAGAGAATGACTCGCGGCTTGTCGCCCTGTACCGACCGCGCGAGGTCGAAGGCCTGGATCACAGCCTGCAGGTCATTGCCGTCGACGCGCTGCACGTGCCAACCGAACGCTGCCCACTTATCGACGAGGGGTTCGAATTGGAGGATGTCGTGGGAAGGGCCGTCTGCCTGCTGGCGGTTGATGTCCACCAGATTGATCAGGTTGCCCAGCTTGTGGTGCGAGGCTGACATGGCAGCTTCCCACACCGCTCCCTCGTCCAGCTCGCCATCGGACATCGAGTTGTAGACGAACGCATCGTTGCCCTTCATGCGCAGGCCCAGCGCCTGGCCTACAGCAATAGCCAACCCTTGGCCAAGGGAGCCACCAGAGATTTCCATGCCGGGTGTGTAGGTCGCCATGCCCGACATCGGCAGGCGGCTATCATCGGAGCCATAAGTTTCCAGCTCCTCCTCCGGCAGAACGCCGGCCTCCAACAGCGCTGCGTAAAGCGCGATGGCGTAGTGCCCATGGGAAAGCAGGAAACGATCGCGGCCTTCCCATTCAGGTTGATCAGCGCGAATGTTCATGGCGTGGCAGTAGGCAACAGCCAGTACGTCGGCCCAGCCCAGTGCCTGGCCAACATAGCCTTGGCCCTGAACCTCGCCCATGCGTAGGGCGAAGCGACGAATGCGCCAGGCGTGCTTCGACATCCGGGCAAAGTGCTCATTGCGACTCTCGGTCATATTGTTCTCCATTGGTGACCAGCGATCCGGAGTTACTGACGCAACGGATTCATCAGTACCCAGTCGTATTGAGTAACCCCTTGATGATCAGGTAAAAATACAGGGTCGACAAAAGGTTTAAATTCGTCAGTTAATGAATCGGATTCACCAATGAAGATCTTGAAAAAGGTACCGCTCTCAGCCCTGAGGGTGTTCGAAGCGGCGGGTCGAACCTGCTCATTTGTAGAAGCAGCAAAGGAGCTGGATCTGTCGTCAAGCGCGGTAAGCCATGCCATACGCAAATTGGAAGTCGCCGCTGAAGTCTCTCTTTTCACTCGGAGTACGCGACATACGGCGCTGACAACCGAGGGCGCCATGCTGCTGGATCATGTGCAGCGTGGTTTCGAGGAGATGAGCCGGGGATTGGCGATTGCGACTAATGAGCCCGCAGTGCCGCTGCGCCTTCACGTGGCACCGACGTTCGCCAGCCAGTGGTTGGTGCCGCGCCTAGCCGGCTTTCTGCGTGATCATCCCGGCATCGACCTGCGGATATCCGCCAGTACTGACTATGCGCTGTTCGACAACGATGATTTCGACTTGGACATCGTCTATGGCGAACCCAGGGTCTCTTCGCACGAAAAGACGCCGCTGCGTATCGAAGAGCTAACGCCCCTATGCAGTCCTGAAGTTGCCCAGCATCTTCGCTCGCCGCAGGATCTGTACGCCCAGTTTCTTATCCAGAGCGATGGGCAATCTGTGCAATGGAAAGGGTGGTTTGCGGCCAATGGAATGCATCCACCGAAAAGCTATGGCTTGGCGTTCGATCGAAGCTCCATGGGTATTGCAGCAGCAGCTGGCGGCCTGGGAGTAGTACTTGAGTCTGACCTGGTGGCTGAGAAGGAGCTAGCAAGCGGTCGGCTGGTCAGCCCGCTTCGGCATGTCAGTAACAGTGTCCGCTACGTTGGCCACTACCTCGTGCATCCTCGGCGGCATAGGCAACCGCACGCAGTGACTCAGTTCAAGCAGTGGCTGTTCAACGAGTTAGCTGTCCCTTGAATGCTAGATGGGGGCTCGGAACTCCTGTCATTTCGGGACAAGCTTCAAGTTCAGCTCGTAATATCGGACAGGCTGGCCGCCTTGCTGCACCTGCTTTTTATCGCCCTTATGGCGCCAATTTGTCCAAGATCTGCTCACGACACACGCTTAGCACTTCATCAGCAGGCGGAGAATCGTCCGGGCAGGCTCGAGACAGAATCAAGGCGCCGAGGACGTGCGCAAATGTATCGAGTATTACCGCACGGCTTACTTTAGGCTCGTCTCCCTGTAACACCTCCAGCAGCCCCTCAATTCCAGCCTCGTAAGCTGCTTTGATGTCATCGGGCTCTCAACTGAATTTTTCCAGCAGTAGGTGTAGGCATCGCTGGTACCAAAACTCTGAGCAAACTCGCAAGGCGAATACACCTATGACTTGTTTGCTGCTTCACAGCCAGTGGCTACCGAGAAGATGATGGGGGTCTTGGACGCTATTAATGGGCGCTGGGGCAGAGGTACGGTGAGGTTGGCTAGTGTGCCGGTCGATCCGCAATGGGGGATGTGTCGGGAGATGATGAGCCAGAGCTTCAATACGCGGGTAGATCAGCTTTGGACTGCCACTGACTCGGTGAGCAATAGTCCTAGACGTTCGCGAGTGCGATGGCCAATCGCTCAACCGCGACGGACGGGAAAACCGTCGCGGTTGATCTGCGTTTTAGCGGTTAGCGTCGGCTAGGCCAGTCTCAATGAAGCGAACCGAACTCTCCATTGCCTGCTGACCTTCTGGCAGCATGGTGGCGTAGAAGTGCCAGGCGTGGAACATCGCAGGCCATACTTCCAAATTCACGCGAACTCGGTTATCAGCCAGGTGAGTTGCAAGGCGCATTGCATCACTCAACATCAGCTCGTTCTCGCCGATCTGCACCAAGATTGGTGGAAGACCGGTGACGTCCGCGAACACAGGTGAGGCCAGAGGATGATTGGCCAATGTGTCGCCTAGGAATGCTCTGGCGAGGATGTCCAAGACAGGCTTGGAGTTCAGAGGATCCAGACCTTCACGGTTGCTCATGGAAGCACCGGTGTGTTCCAGGTTCGCCCATGGCGAGATGGAGGAGCCAACCGCAGGCAATGGAAGCCCCTTCGATTTAGCCGCAACCATGACGCTGACAACCATCGCGCCGCCAGCCGACTCGCCAGAGAAAGCAATTTTGTTAGCTGGGATTTTCTGCTCAAGCAACCACTCGTATGCGCGCAGTGTGTCGTCAATAGAGGCTGGGAACTTGTGCTCAGGGGCAAGGCGATAGTCCGGCATGTACACGCGAGCACCGAGCATTTTCGCGTAGTTGCCGCCGATGCCGTGGTAGCCGTCTGGACGACCTACAATGTAAGCGCCGCCGTGGATGTACATCACTACTGCGTCAGTCTTGATCTCGTCCGGGGTAACCAGTGTGCCGGGTACGCCACCCATGTCGACTGCTTCGAATTTAACGCCAGCTGGCGCTGGATTTTGCGCGAGCATTTTTGCGTAAGAGTCGCGAATGTCGCTCATTTTTGTGGTGGTATCGATTCCCTTAAGAACGGGTACCAGATCGCTAAGGCTGTTGGCCCAGGTTTGGACGGCTGCTTGGACTTTGGTGTTCATAATGACCTCAATTGATCGTTGGGAGTGGATTAGCTAATTGAGATATTATGCTTAGTATTGGGGAATAGGGTTCCCCATAACTGGTGCTAAGCCGCCCGAACGTTGAGATCACTGAGGCCGTATGGAACTCCACAACCTGAACGATATCGCCGCGTTTGTAAGCTCGGTAAACGCTGGAAGCTTCACTGCGGCGGCAAAACAGCTTGGCCTTACGCGCTCTGCAGTGGGGAAGTCGATAGTCAGGCTCGAGGCTCGTTTACAGGTACGTTTACTGAATCGCACTACGCGCAGTTTAAGCATGACGGATGACGGCCAGGTTCTGTATGAGCGCTGTGTGGGCGTTCTTCAGGATCTGGACGACGTGGAGGATGCCCTTGCGTTTCGTCGTTCGACTCCCAGTGGGCGACTGCGGATGAGTTTGCCGGTTGCGCTTGGCAGACTTCATGTCCTTCAACACATTGAGTACTGCCTTAAGGATTGGCCCTCCCTGAGCGTGGATATCACCTTTTCTGACAGGCTGGTCGATTTGATTGATGAGGGATTTGATTTGGCCATGCGCATCGGGCCACCGAAGGAAGATTCTCGGTTGTTAACGCGCACTGTGGCCTACCAACAAATGATTACCTGCGCTTCCCCCAAATATTTGGCTGAGCATGCCGAGCCTAAAACGCCTGAGGATTTAACCGGGCACCAGTGCCTGCATTTCGTGAGCGGTGGGAGATTGCTTCCTTGGAATTTTCGCGAGAATGGTAGCGCTGTGTCCGTTACTCATGGTGGAAGGCTACAGATGGACAGTGCTGAGTCATTACACCAGTCAGCTGTAGCTGGCCTGGGCATCGCGACTCTTCCTTCCTACGTGGTGAACGACGATTTGAGGAGCGGCAAGCTTGTTCAATTGCTCGCTGGGTATGCAGAGGCCGCAGAGCCTATTCGGGTGATCTACCCTAGCAAGCGGCACCTCTCTCCAAAAATTCGACTCTTCATCGATAAGCTCGTGGAGGCTTGGTCACCATGCCCACCATGGGAGCAGCATTCTGCGGAACGCATTCACTCTGTCTGACCCGTGAGCGAAGCCCGCGCGGCTAGTCGATACCTAACATATGCATCGCATATTCATTTCACTTGAGCATCGACTTCCAGGCGTGAGCACTGCGCCCGTGTTCAGCTCATCTGCCGAAGGGGCCAGTGCGTCAGGGGCTTAGTGCGCCGGTGTTTTTCGCATCCTCAATAGGATTGGCGCAGATGCTCATGAATGCGTTTCGTAGGAGCTACTGACGCTCCTTGCTGGGGAAGTGACCGTGCAGACCGCTTGACAGCGGTCAAATATCAGACTAAAAATGAAGCGCTTCATAAATATCTCTTTCGAGAATAAATACAAAAATATAGTCGTGAAAAGATCGCATATTTTGTTGGCTTAAGTCCGCAGGCTGCGAGAATGAAACGATTCATATTTGCCGTTTTCCTAGGCAAATCTGGAGATCATGATGGTCACTGCATCATTAGCCTGCGCTCGGTCAAGCACGTGGGCAGCCCTCGCCACTCTCTTATCTAGAGTCACCGACCGCTCCGGCGCGGGGGCACTGGCTTCGCCACGCAAATCTCCTAACACCACCCGCTTACATGAACCCGAAATTTTCGGTGAGCCAGTGCGGCATCGGACGCGTGTGAGCATCACCGCGTCTTGTTTCTGTTTGTTCAGCGCGGGGAATTTGGCATGACGAATCTTCGACACACAGGTCGCACAGTTCTTATTACCGGGGCAGGAGGGGGCATCGGTGCCTCGATTGCCCGGCTGTACTGCGAGGAGGGCGCGCGGGTTGCCTTGGTAGACTTCGACGAACAGTCAGTTTCTGAGCTTTCCCAGCAACTCTGTACTGCCGGACATTTGGTGGCTTGGGCTAAAGCTGACGTCGCAAATTTTGATCAATGCAGTCGAGCCTGTGCTGAGTTTAGCGAGCAGCTCGGCCCTATCGACACCTTGATCAACAATGCAGGCGTGTCTCCCAAACATCAGGGGGCACCCGCACCGATTTGGGAGATGGATCCCCTGGAGTGGGATCGGGTCGTCGGCATCAACCTCACTGGCTCGTTCAACTTGGTTAGAGCACTCGCACCGGGGATGGTCGAGCGTCGCTTTGGGAGAATCGTGAACATGTCTTCCGTTGCTGGCAGCGCATTTCTCCCTATCGTTGCGGCGCATTACAGCGCCACCAAAGCCGCAATTATCGGTTTTACCCGTCATCTGGCAGGTGAGCTCGGGCCTTATGGGATTACGGCAAACGCGCTGGCCCCGGGACGCATCGAAACGCCGCTTCTGAAAACCGTTTCTGCGCAAGCGAACCAGGCAGTTGTTGATGAGACTCCGTTGGGCCGTCTTGGAACGCCACTTGAGGTAGCTAAAGCAGCATGCTTTTTGACTTCAAACGACAGCGACTTCATCACGGGCCAAGTCGTGGATGTGGCTGGTGGCTGGTTGATGCGCTGATCCAGCCGGGCTCGTATTCAACGTAACGATTTATCTCACAGTTTTTCAGCAGCGGGTGATGGCATGGTTCGAACAATGGGTTTTCCTGGCCGATACGAGCAAGGGCCAGGCGCACTAAAGCAGCTTGGCAGAATCCTTTCCGATATGGGGCAATCGCGCCCTTTGGTCTTGTGCGACGAGTTCGTCTCGAGGCATCTGTGGCCTGAGGTAGGGAATGCATTGTCAGAGCATGGCTTCGATGCGAACAGTATCGTTTTTCCTGGTGAATGCACTAAAGCTGCAATTGCGTCTCTCTGTGAGCGATCAGCAGATTACAAGCCAGACACCATCATCGCTTTGGGCGGGGGTAAGACAATTGACACGGCTAAAGGGATGGCTGCTCAGCTCAACGTCCCCATTGTCGTATGCCCGACCATCGCTTCCAGCGACGCCCCAACCAGCCGTTTGATTGTGCTTTACGACGAAACGCACAAGGTCGTTGGTGTCGAGTACCTGAACATGAACCCCTCTGCAGTAGTCGTGGACACCGAAGTGATTGTCCGTGCGCCTGCAAGGTTTTTCGCCGCAGGCATCGGCGACGCCATCAGTAAAAAGTTTGAGGCGCAACAATGTCAGTCTGCCGGAGGCAATAACTCATTTGGTACTCCAGCGTTGAACACTGCATTGTTGCTAACAGAGGCAGTGTTTAAGACGCTTATGACCTACGGGTACAGCGCTTACCAAGCAGTAGGCCGGCACGAGGTTAATGATGATGTCGAGCGGGTTGTTGAAGGAACCGTCCTTATCAGTGGCGTTGGGTTCGAGAGTGGCGGCTTGTCGCTAGCTCATGCGCTTGTGCGAGGTCTTACGGCAATTCCTGCGATTACTTCCATGCTACATGGTGAGCTTGTCGCATTCGGGACGCTGGTGCAGATGTCGGTCGAAGAGCGCCCAGACTCAGACATCCTAGAGGTCGCTCAGCTTCTGAATGATGTGAATCTTCCCGTCACCCTCGACGGCCTTGGCCAGACGTCTCCGTTTACCTCTGAGGAACTGGACATTGTTGTCCAGGCAACACTGGGTGCGGTTTACGCGAAAAATATGGCGCCAGCCCTTACCGCTGAACGACTCATCCGAGGACTCGCTCGTGCCGACGACCTGGGACAACGATTTGAACGTTTCAACTAACCGCTAATGCGGTACAGCTAATCCAATAATAAAAGAGGCTCAGAAAATGACAGACAAGACCGTTCCGCACATTCATGACTTGCTCAAAGACTCCCCTAAGAACTGGGGTAAGTGGGGGCCGGATGATGAGGTTGGCTCACTCAACTACCTCACAGGTGTCGAGGTGCTCCAAGGTGTCAAAGAGGTCACGCAAGGCAAGACATTTACTTTGCAGGTGCGGATGGCTGATCCTGCAGGTGACCCGGTCTGGCCTGGGCGCTCTCAGTCAAAGCGCATGAATATCATGGATCGTGGCCACTACAACTGCGGCAAGGGCCCACACTTTCCAGGCTCGTACGAGTTCGCCGACGATGTAATGTTTTTCCACCTTCAGGGTTCAACTCAATACGACGCGCTCGGCCACGTTTGGTACGACGACCAGATCTGGAATGGGTACAGCGCTGATACCACTATCGGCTCCCTGGCCAAGGCGAGCGTTGCTCCGCTGGGTGAAAAAGGCATCGTTGGCCGAGGCATTCTGATCGACATAGCGCGCCACCGTGGTAAAGACGTGCTGGATGCAGGTGAAACTTTCAACCATGAGGATCTAATGGCTGCGGCCCGGGCTCAAGGCGTCTCTATCAACAAGCGCGACATTCTCATCATCCGCACTGGATGGATTGGCTCGTTTTATAAACGCGATCCGGAAGAGTTTTACAAAGACTTTATCGAGCCTGGCCTGACTTACAGCCCTGAGCTGGTGAAGTGGTTTCAGGAGATGGAAATTCCGAACATTGTCACCGACACCATCGCTAACGAAGTCACCGTCGATCCCGTGTCAGGGGTTGCGTTGCCGTTGCACAACGCACTCATGAGGAACTTGGGTATCACTCTCACTGAGATCGCTCAGCTTGATCCCCTCGCTGAGGACTGCGCTGAGGACGGTCAGTGGACGTTCCTGTACACCGCAGCTCCTCTAAAGGTCGTAGGTGGAACCGGCGCTCCTGTGAATCCAATCGTCATTAAATAAGTGTCTTTGCCTGGGGGCAGCAGAAATGCTGCACTCAGGTTTTTCTCTCCAATTAACGGCTCCCGAACGGCAGGCTGTTGGCTTATCATCCTCTGTGAAAATCGAGGGCGTTCTTCTGATCGTCCTGTCTCCGCGCTACGATCGAGGATGCTGAATCTCCAATGAAAAAAATCGAGAAACCGAAGCTCAAGGATGTGGCTGAATTGGCGGGCGTCTCGATGGGGAGTGCTTCAAGAGCATTGGCTGTCCCGCACTTAGTGAAACCTACAACGCTGGCCAAAGTACAAGCAGCTGTTCAAGAGCTAGGGTACGTGCGAGACGGGGCTGCGCGTGCTTTGGCATCGAGGCGCACGCACAGCATTGGAGCCGTGTTTCCTACTTTTAACAACCCTGCGTTCGCTGAAGCTGTCCAGGCCCTCCAGTTAAGGCTAACGGAGCTTGGGTATCACCTGATCATTTCTTCCCATGAATACGACCAGGCGCAAGAACTGGTGAACGTAAGGAACATGATTGAGCGGGGTGTCGAAGGCCTACTGTTGGTGGGTACTGAACATAGTCCTGAAATTTATGAAGCACTAACTGCCGCCCAATGCCCATTCATTCTCATGTGGTCGCTAGATGGTGCTCACGACCATCACTGCGTGGGGTTCAGCAATGAGGAGGGTGGTCGATTGATAGCCAAGCACTTGCTTAGCCTTGGTCATCAAAGTATCGCGATGATCAGTGGAGTTGTCTCTAACAACGAACGGGCAAAATACCGTCTGAAAGGAATCACCGCTCAGCTACTCGAGTCCGGGATAGAGCTTTCAAGTGAACGGATTATTGAGCAGCCATTCACGATTGAGGGAGGGCGCGCCGGGCTGCGGATTGCTATGGAGCTTAACCCCAAGCCTACAGCCATTGTCTGCAGCACTGACCTCACCTGTATCGGAGCGTTGGCGGAAGCGCGCTCCAATGGGATCGACGTCCCCAAAGAACTATCAGTCAGCGGGTTCGATGATATCGAGTTCGCGGCTGCCTACGTGCCAGCCCTGACGACCGTCCGGGTGCCGACTTCGAAAATTGGTATCAGCAGCGCCAACAACATCGTTGCGCTGATCGAGGGGCGCCAACTTGCACGCCGCGAGCGCATACAAATCGAACTCGTCGTCCGAGATAGTACGGCGCCACGGCCCTAGAGTGTTTTCAGGAAGAGACTAAACTCTTGGTGCTTCATTGGCATTGAACCAGCCTGGGCGGTACTCGCTCCAGGTCAGTTGCCAGAATCCCTCATGCTCGCGACGAAGTCGCATCCGGTAATGCGCGCCATAGAGAGGCGTGCCATCTTGCGTGTGTGAGTTTCCAGGAATGACTCTGCCGACAATCATTTCCGCTACACCCTTTTCCTCGTCGGACTTGATCTCCAGCACGTCCGCGAAATGCTGCATCCACGGCCAGGGCCTGCGAAATTCTTTGAAGGAGCCGATGATCGCGTGGCGCCCTTCAATAAGGCCCATCGGTTGGAAGTCGCCAGCGGCGTCGTTGGTAAAGCAATGAGCAAGCAGCTGCATGTCAGCTTGATCCAGCGCCCACGAGTAACGAGCGTAGGTTTCAGCAATACATTCCGCACTGGTCACCGAAGCCGTTGAGTTAGGGAAAGCAAGCCATGGCGAATTCAGCTCGCTAACGATGGTCGGGGCTGGGTCGCCAATCCTCCATCCGTCGTCACCAGGTGGAAGCTGCCAGTGAATTGCAAGCGAGTAGTCCCCGGTTATCCAATTCAAGGCAATCAGCACGCTGTCGAGGCGCCAGGTGCCTGCTGTCTTTTTCATAGAGCCTGTGACAGTCATTCCAAATCCGAGCGTGGCCGACTTTGTGGCTTTGCTGATATGGCCATATGCGTAGAAACTGAATTTGGCGTCGGTTTCTCCACCACCCACATAGTGATTGGTTGCCTTCACTGAAAAGCCATCAGCCTTGGCACGGTCTTGCTGGAAAGCTCTGACAATCTTGCGTCCACCCTCATGAGCGGACATGTGGCTTGTAACCAGCTGGCAATTGTCAGTGAACATATCCCCAGCAGATTCCCAATAACCGCTCTCCCAGGCTTCCAGAAAGGTGGCTATAACGCCCTTAATGTCGGTGCGATCACTTGAGCCGGTCACTGGGTCACCTGCGAGACAGGTTGGCCTATGGGAAAGTGTGGCATGACATACTCAGCCATCTCCTCCAGGACATCAGCGGCTGGTCGCTGCAGAGGTTTGATATTCAGTGCGACGTGTGAAACACCTTCATCCTGTTGCCGTTTCCAGAGATCCACGAGAGCATTACGCCCGATCCTTATTCCGTTGTATCCGCGTTCCAGCGGTGTGCTCGGATCCTTCGCCAGATCGAAAAACGTCGCGTAGCCGTATGGTTTTGCCTTGCCGGTCTGACTGGCAGAACGGAACTCGCGGATGAGACCGGGCAAACGATTGAAGTCGCTCAGATGCCAAATCCAGGCATCGGCATTATTGGCGATCCACTCAAGCGTCTGACGGGCCCGGCCTACGACAATCATGGGGAGTCGAGGGCCAACTGGCTTGGGTACCATGTCTAGCAAGCCTTCCAGCTGGCCGAAAAGTTTGGTTGAGACGCTTGGGAAGCTGTTTTCAGTGACTGTCTTAATCAGCTCGAAGCCTTCCCGGTATCGTTCTTCTCTCGCTTCGAAATCAATCCCGAATGCTGGGTATTCAATCGGGCGATCTCCGCTGGAGAGCCCTAACAAGAATCGTCCACCGGTGAGCTGGTCAACCGACAGAGATTGTTTAGCAACGATCAACGGCTCGCGCAGTGGAAGAACGATTCCTGTCGTTCCCAAAGCAATTTTTTTAGTTACGGCTGCCAAATATCCAAGGTAGACGAAGGGGTCGATCATCTGCCCGGTGTCACCAAAGCTTGGATCGTAGAAGGGCACGTCCCTCATCCATAAACTTGCAAAACCAGCCTCATCTGCGATTCGAGCAAGGCGCTGATGATCCTGCAAAGTAGGGAACGGCGAATTTGGGTAGCCTTCAAGAGGCATGATGTATCCGAAGGTGAGGCCTTCGGGCTGGAACACTCGCGAATAGGCCGGGTGAGCTGCAAGCTCGGGACTGAGCTCAAGGGAAGGGCTGAGAGAAGTCATTGCTAAACCTCATTATTTTAAGCCGATTACTACTGTGTAAGCGGCTTTCAGATGAACAGGTCTGCATGGTAGTGAAGGTATTGGGGAAAATGTGTCCCCTCTGACGGGGCGCGATCCACGGGTGGCCGGTATCCACTCAATGAAAAATCTGCTGGGTCAATCGCTTGAACTCGTGCGCAGTAGGCGTCTTAGATAAGTCGCGGCCTTCAACGGGATGAGCCCTACGCGCTGTGACGAGTGGTCACAGATGGTGTGAATTTCTGAGTATTCTCCTGTGCGAGAGCATCACCTACTCTCACTCAGCGATTGAAATCCTGGCTCGCTCGCCAGTCACACGTTGAGAGAAAATATAATGAATACGCCCGTTAAACCTGATGAACTTGCCATTCCCTATGCTTTGCCGCAGGTGCCTTTCATGTCTCCAGACATGGTGCATCCAGGCGTTATGACCACTTGGCTCGAAGACGATAGTCTCTGGGTGCCTGTCACCAAGTCAGTATCTTTCAAACCACTGCTGCTGAGCGTTAGCGGTGGGTACTACATCAACTTGCTTCGAGTGCGGCAGAGCGGGGTTTTGTCACGTCACCGCCACTCAGGTGCAGTGCATGCGATCGTGTTGAAGGGGCGCTGGTACTACCTCGAACACGATTGGGTTGCTGATGAGGGCTCCTTTGCATTCGAGCCGCCAGGGGAGACCCACACTCTCTTCGTCCCTGAAGATGTCGAAGAAATGATTACTTGGTTCCACGTTCAGGGTGGCTACACTTACGTCGACCCGCAGGGTGTCGCGGTTGGCTATGAAGACGTTTTCACCAAGCTGGAAGCTGCCCGCAGCCATTACAAAAATTTGGGCTTGCCGGACGATTATATCGAGCAGTTCATTCGCTGATTCTGGTTCAAAAAAACGCGCTACGGCGCGTTTTTTGTGTAGATAAACAGGTAGATTCAGTCGCGTAAGGAGCGTACCGAAATGGATCAATACTCTCAAATGCTAGCCTTCATCTGGTCAACAGAGTGCGGAAGTTTTTCTGCTGCCGCCAGGGCGCATGAGATGACTCCGTCGGCCATCAGTAAATTGATAGCGCGGCTAGAGGATCGGCTTCGGGTTCGACTTTTCCAGAGGGGTTCCCGAGTCCTCACCCTTACGGAGGAGGGGGCTGCTTATCTGCGCAGTGCGAAAGCTGTGGTTGAGGCGATGAGTGAAGCTGACTCTCTGGCAGAAGGGCTTCCGTCAAGGGTCAGTGGCACGCTTCGGATCCACACGATGACCTCTTTTGCGAAGCAGCAGATCGTGCCTTGGTTGCCGGAATTCCTCGACACTTATCCCGGTCTTGATGTCGAGATTCAGTTAGGCGCTCAGTTCGTTGACCAGTTCGAGCAGGGATTGGATATAGCCATCCATAGCGGGATTCTTCCGAGCTCTTCCAGAATCGCAAAGAAGATAGGCGAATGTGAATGGTTGCTGTGTGCTTCACCTGACTATCTGGAAAAGTACGGAACACCGCAGCAGCCACAAGACCTGATGAATCATCGATGCTTTAACTTCAGTTTTGCCAGCCCTTGGAACAAATGGGCCTTTATCCAGGACGGTCTGGGTGTGACGACCCCTGTGAAGCCCCGAGGATCGTTTACCCAAGGCGAACTGCTTAGGGACATGGCCAAATCAGGCGCGGGTATAGTCCGCCTTGCAGATTTCCACATTGGAAAAGACATTCAGGACGGATCGCTGGTGCTCCTGCTTGACGAGTGCAAAGCGGAGATCTTGGAGCCTATTTACCTGCTTTATTCAGACCGTAAGCATCTGAGTCCTCGCATCCGGGTGTTCATCGAGTTTTTTCAGGAAAAATGGATTGCTCATCCATGGAAAATCGTGAGACGACTACCCGGAGCGGTTTGATAGCCACTACGGCTCGGCGCTTACTTTCACTCTACCTCCGCGCAAGCGTGCAACTTTGGCTCCTGCACAAGGGAGCCAATACTCCACCGCTCTGATAATTTCCCTCTTGCTCTGTGCTCAACAGAGCTCTCAAAAATTTGAGACCTGTTCCACAGTAATTACTTAGCCAAATGCTTCGCTGGCACCTCTCCGATTTTGTGCCACTGACCTGTTCCTGGTGGTCACAGCAGGTGTGCTTTGCCAGCTATATTCAGCCCTGAAATTGAGCCATAACCTCTGTCCATGGTGAGCAGTACGACAAGTGCTGGATCATCTCGGATGTTGAGGCGTATGTGTGCAAAACACCGATCCTCAGCCGGAGAATAAAAATAAATACCCGGAGATATCCCCATGGGATTTGCTCAAGACAAAATCGAAGCATTACCTGCGGTCAATCGTGTGCCAAAAGGAGCAGGTGCAGCCTCGTGGGGCGCGATGGCCCTTTTGTGGCTCGTGTATGCCATGGATGCCAACTCCCGCCAGATGTTCTTCATGGTATTGCCCTCCATCACCAGCGAGTTCAAGACAAGCGCTGAGCTGACAGGGCTGCTTGCCGCTTTCATCACGATCGCGACCTCTTTGATAGCCGTGCCTTGCATGATTTGGGCTGATAAAGGCGGTCAGGGATGGATGCGAAAATACCGCCACCTGCCAATCGTGATTGCTTACACGCTATTCACCTTTCTGACCGGCCTCAATTTCTTGACCGGCTCCCTTGGAGTGCTGGTCGCGCTGCAAGTGATCTCTCACGCATTTGGCGGTGCTGGCGAAGCCATCGAAGTCACCTCCTTGTCTGAGTGGTGGTCGAAGGAGCGCCGTGGTTTCGCCCTAGGACTTCATCACACCGGATACCCTTGGGGCACATTGATCGGTGGCTTGGCGATCAGTGCTCTACTCCACGCTTACGGCCCGGAAAATTGGCGTTTGGCATTCCTGCTGTTCCCTGTGCCGATGATCATCATCTTTTCGGTCTACTGGTGGTTCAGTACGAAGAAGCGTTACGAATCCTTTGTTGAACACGCTCAAGCCGTGGGTGAGACCCCTCCATCAATGGAAGCTGTAAAGGGTGTGGTGGAGGTGCCCAAAGGCGCGTTCAAGTCTGCAATGAAAAATCCGAACATCTCAGCTATCGCTCTAATCTCGATGTTCGCAATCGTTGGCTACTTCGGCATCAGCTTCTGGTTACCCCAGTACCTGGCATTTGTTGCCCATTACAACTTCGCAGAGGCGGCTGCTTACTCGGTGCTCTTCACGATCACCGGTGGTATCGGCCAGATCGTTTGGGGATGGATCTCAGACCGTGCAGGCCGAAAACTTTGCCTAGTGCTTGTTTTCGCGTGGCTTGCGGTGGGCATGTACCTCTTCAAATACTCATCCGTCAGCCTGACTTGGCTTATCGCGATTCAGTTGTTTGCTGGGTTCGCAATGAACGCGCCCTACACGTTGGTCTATGCCATTGCGTTTGACTCTGCGAAGCAAGGCACGACTGGCCTGGCGGGCTCAATCGTCAACGTCGGTATTTACGCCGGTGGTTTTGGGCCATTCGTGATCGGGATGTTCATCGGCGCAGGTGGTGGCTTTGAGCAGTCTGCGGGCTACAACTACGCGCTCTACTTTATTTCCGGCCTCATGGTACTGGCAGCCATCATTACCATTTTCTTCACCCGTGAAACTACCGGCTGGTTTCTTAAGTACGACAAAGCGCTGGTATCGAAGTCCTCTTGCAATATGGGTTTGTAACGAACCGATCGTACCTGCATTTACAAGAAAATCCCTTGGGGATAGCTAAGCTAGGAGAAAGTCATGACCCTTATTAATGATGCCAAATGGTTGGGCCAGTTCGCCGACGAGTTAAACGGTGATGCTGATTGGACTGCCGCTGCTCGCTATTTTGATGGGCGCATTCAATTCAAGCACAGCACAGGTTTCTCAACGCTTGCGGTTCTCGCCGGTAAAGTCGTTGCGGTTTACCCGGAAGGAAGCCCGTTGGGCGCTGACATCATCGTGTCTGGTGCTGATGATGAGTGGCAGCGCGTTCTTGACGGAAAGATCGACTGGTTTGAAGCGTTGTCCCCTGGATTGGGAAAACTTGAACTTGAGGGCAACGTGGTCGCTGCATGGCAGTACGTAGATGTGATGGCTCGCGCGTTCGACGCAATGAAGCGTGTAGGGAAAACCGATACAAACCCTCCGCTCTCCTATTCTCCCGGGCCGAAGCCGTCGGGCAAAGAGACGGTAGGACGGTACATCACCGTGGATGGGATTCGCGTTTACTACGAAGAAGCAGGGGAGGGACGTCCACTCGTTTGCTTCCACGCGGCATCACAAGATTCTCTAATGTACAGGCACGTACTGGACGGTCTGTCAGATGAGTTCCGCGTCATTGCAATTGACGCTCCCGGGCACAGCAAATCAGAGCTACCCGAATCAGGCCCATTTCACAGCCTCACTCGCCATGCGGAGTTCAATGAGCACCTTATGGAGGCCTTGGGACTTGAGAAACCCGCCATCATGGGATGCTCGATGGGCGGCAATCTGGTGCTGGAATTGGGGGCACGTCGACCCGATGCGTACAGTGCAATCATCTCAGCCGAAGGGGCAGATTTCACCCCAACGGTTTCGGAGTTCTTCCTCGATATGTTGCTCATGAATGGGCCAGAGATCATCGGTGCCTGGTCTCGTTCGATGACGGGCAATCGCACTCCACCAGATCGTGCGAAGGAGGTGGTGTGGCAGATTTCGCGCACCACGCCGCAGGTGATGAAAGGTGACCTGACAGGTTATGCGAACTTTGATCAGCGGCAACAGGTTGGAAAGATCAAAGCGCCTGTTCTACTTCTGCGCGGTGACGCGGATTGGTTGGTGTACCAAGAGAAGGTTGAGGAAACAGCATCTCGCATTCCCGGCAGTAAGATCGCCGTGCTTGCAGGTACTGGCCACTATCCAATGACTGAAAACCCGCTGGAGTTCTGTGACACGGTACGCGCGTTCCTTCGTGAAGCGGGTCACGGCCACGCCGACTGAACGATGTGATTGAGGAGCCCGCTCGGCAAGCGGGCTTTTCTGCATTTATTGAACGCGAAGATTCGATCCCGAAAAGCCTATTCAATTACCGCACAACAAACCTGAAGCGCGTCGAGCCTCTGGGGCTCATGCCGTCTGAAGGTGCTCTCTCGACCTTCAAATTGCCTGCATAGCCGATCGTCTGACAATCGGAAATATTTTCTTGTGATCTGTGATCACAGTGGTTAGCATCTGTCTCAGAGCGAGCATCTGTGCGTCAGCTTTGATCACCAACCGCTCAAACGATTACTCCTAAACATAAATACAAAATTTGGAGAACATCATGCGAACTACAGCTTCATCTGCGACCGAGCGTGGCCCCATTGCAATCGTTGGCGCGGGCTTGATTGGGCGAGCTTGGGCGATTGTTTTTGCTCGGGCAGGACATCCGGTGCGTTTGCACGACATGGATCTGCAGACAATGCAGAACAGCCATGCCTACATCGAAGCGAGACTTAATGAGCTCGCAGAATTCGATCTTCTTAATGACGCCCCTCTCACCGTACTGGCACGCATTACTTGCGTTCCCGACTTGGCTGATGCGCTACGTGACGTGGTGCTTGTACAGGAAAACGTTCGGGAAACGGTAGAGGCGAAAATCGACATCTTCAGTCGAATGGATGCGTTGGCGCCCAAGGACGCGATTCTTGCCAGTTCAACTTCATGGTTACCGGCCTCCGAGTTCACTAAAGATCTACCAGGTCGGGGGCGCTGCGTAGTTGCACACCCTACCAACCCGCCTTACTTAGTTCCTCTTGTAGAGCTATGCCCTGCGCCGTGGACAGAATCTGAGGTGATGGTTCGAGCGCATGAGATCTACACCGCAGCTGGGCAGAGCCCTGTCGTTCTATCCCGAGAGATCCATGGCTTCTTGTTGAACCGAGTTCAAGCCGCAGTCCTCAACGAATGCTTCAAATTGCATGAGGAAGGCTTTGCTAGCTCGGAGGACATTGATCGGGTGCTCAAGGATGGACTCGCCCTCCGCTGGTCATTTATGGGCCCCTTCGAAACCATCGATCTCAACGCCCCTGCCGGCGTATCTGACTATGCCAAACGCTACGGTCAGCAAAATCGCGAAACGATCAATTCCGAAAATGCTTTTGACTGGTCGGAATCAGCAGTCGCTCGAGTACATGACGAGCGCCGCCAAAAACTTGAACTCGAAGGAATTGCCTTGCGATCCGCTTGGCGTGACCGCCGCCTTATGGCTCTCGCTGCGCACAAGCGTCAAGCACCAAATTCCTGACGACATCACTCCATCCTGAACACCAAAATAAAAGTAACCAGGAGATCACCATGGCTCGTAAAGTCATCATCACTTGCGCGGTCACCGGCGCAATTCATACGCCTTCTATGTCCCGTTACCTGCCGGTAACACCAGGTCAAATTGCCGAAGCGGCGATTGGTGCTGCTGAGGCTGGTGCCTCAATTGTTCACCTACACGCTCGTAATCCAATTGATGGCAGCCCCTCTCAGGATCCGGAACTATTTAAGCAGTTTCTACCCGCTATCAAAGAGGCTAGCGATGTGGTGATCAACCTGACTACAGGTGGCGCACCGACAATGTCGCTTGAAGATCGACTTCGTCCAGCACATCAGTTCAAACCGGAAGTGGCCTCACTGAACATGGGCACGATGAACATGGGTCTTTACCCAATGCTCAATCGGTTTAAGGAGTTCAAACACGCTTGGGAGGAACCATACCTCGCCGGCAGCCATGACCGCATTTTCAAAAATACATTTACCGACATAGCCCACATCCTCGAGTCATGCAGTGAGAACGGTACCCGTTTTGAAATCGAATGCTATGACATTGGGCATCTCTACACCGCTGCACATTTCATTGATCGTGGCCTCATCAAACCCCCGTTTTTGATCCAATCGGTTTTCGGCATTTTGGGCGGTATCGGCGGGCACCCTGAGGACGTCCTGCATATGCGGCGCACAGCTGATCGTCTTTTCGGAGATGACTATCAGTGGTCGGTTCTTCCAGCAGGAAAGCAGCAGATGAGCATTGGTGCTCAATCAGCCACGCTTGGAGGACACGTGCGTGTGGGTCTTGAAGACTCGCTTTGGGACGGGCCGGGCCAATTGGCAAAAAGCAACGCCGATCAAGTCTCGCGTATGCGCAAAATTCTCGAAGGGCTTTCACTTGAAGTGGCGACACCTGCTGACGCGAGGGAAATCCTGAAGCTCAAAGGTGGCGATAACGTCAATTTCTAAACGCGGGTATTCATCCCCGTAAAGCCTATCTAGAGGATATTTTGATAACTAAAGGTCGCGGCACAACACTCGCGCCTTAGCAATTTATCCTCATGAGGAGAACATGAATCATGTTAGCTACGACCCATACAAAAACACAAAAGGGACAGTCGCTGAACGCTTTAATGTTTCGCAAATTGATGCCGATGTTAATTGTTGCTTACATTATAAGCTTTCTAGACAGAACTAACATTTCACTTGCCAAAACACACATGGCAGTAGACTTGGGTATTTCCGCTGCCGCCTACGGTTTCGGTGCAGGGCTCTTCTTCCTTACCTATGCACTCATGGAGGTACCTAGTAACCTGATCATGCATCGGGTAGGTGCCCGACTCTGGATCACCAGGATCATGATCACCTGGGGGTTGTTGTCTGCCGGTATGGCCTTCATTACCGATGAGACTACGTTTTACATTGCCCGCGCACTACTGGGCGCAGCTGAAGCCGGATTGTTCCCAGGTGTAATGCTCTATTTAACCTATTGGTTTGGTCGTGAGCAAAGGGCACGTGCAAGTGGCTATTTTCTAATCGGGGTCTGTCTCGCGAACATCATCAGCGGGCCGGTTGGCGGGCTGCTGTTAGAGATGGATGGAATCTGGGGTTGGCACGGCTGGCAGTGGCTGTTCTTCTTGGAGGGAATTCCAGCTGTTCTATTCTCCGTCGTGATTTGGCGAAAGCTTCCGGACGGCCCATCTACGGCAACTTGGCTATCAAAGGAACAAGCCACTGAAGTAGAGCAAGTTCTGAAAAAAGAACATGATGAAGAAATCGCCTCCGGCAATGTTGGTCATTCTTTTAAGGGTGTTCTTAAAATCCCTCAAATTTGGCTTGCTATCGCGGTGTACTTCCTCCACCAAGTTAGTGTTTATTCAGTAATTTTCTTCTTGCCCGGCATCATCGGCACGTATGGAGGCTTGTCATCGCTACAGATAGGATTGTTAAACTCAATCCCATGGATAGCAGCAGCACTCGGCGCAGCGTTTCTTCCAAAGTATGCAACTACTCCGAAAATCTCACGCAAAATAATGTTCGGTGGTCTGCTCCTGATGTCGGCTGGATTGACCCTCGCGGCCTATACCACTCCACTGATAGCACTAATAGGATTTACCCTTACGGCATCGATGTTTTTCGTTGTTCAGCCTGTGATATTTCTCTTCGCCAGCTCAAGGCTGGCGGGAGTAGGTATGGCGGCGGGTCTGGCGTTAGTGAATACCTTTGGTATTACTGGTGGCTTCTTCGGCCCTTCACTTCTTGGCTTCGTTGAGCAAACTACTGGGAGTACGAAGAATGGACTCATCATTGTAGCGGCTCTTTTAACGCTCGCCGCATTCCTGAGTTTGAAACTACGTCAGGCACAAGAAACGATTACTACAAAAACGCGGGACAACATTGTATTGTCCCAGGTTGCGCCGTGTATTACTGATAATGCGAGGACAAAATGAAGAGTACATCCCTGGTACTTAAACTACATCCCGACGACAACGTTGCAATCGCACGTGCTTCGATACCTCAAGGAACCGTGGTTACGGAGTTCGGTAATATCGTGGTGTTCGCCGATGTCCCCGCAGCGCACAAGATTGCCCTTGCACACGTAAACCCAGGTGATCCTGTTCTGCGTTACGGCCAGATTATTGGCTTTGCTACTAAATCCATTGAGCCAGGCGATTATGTGCATACGCACAATCTGGAGATGGCGACGTTCGACCGAGACTACGCGTTCGGCGAGGATGCCAAAGTCGCGTCGCCTGCAGCCTCTCCTGTGACATTCCAAGGTTTCGTCCGCGCTGACGGGCGAGTAGCAACTCGAAACTACATTGGGGTAGTAAGCACGGTGAACTGCTCCTCCACTGTTACCAAAATGGTGGTTGAACACTTCTCGCGAAACGGTGTGCTGGATGCTTACCCAAACGTGGACGGTGTGGTGCCGATCACCCACAGCTTCGGTTGCTGCATAGAGCACAATGGCGAGGGGGTGAACCAACTGCGGCGCACGCTAGGCGGGTTCATCAAGCACGCCAACTTCGCTGGCGTGGTTGTCATCGGCCTTGGCTGTGAAGCCAACCAGATGGGCGCGCTGTTCATGGCCCAGGGCATCGATACCGGCAAGCTTATCGCTCCTGTGGTCATCCAAGACGTTGGCGGAACCCGCAAGGCAGCGGATGCCGCCATTGCCGCTGTGGAATTGATGCTGCCGGTTGCCAACGAGTGCCGACGCGAGCCGGTCTCGGCGCGGCACCTGACCGTTGCGCTCCAGTGCGGCGGTTCAGACGGATATTCGGGCATCACGGCCAACCCCGCCCTCGGTGTGGCTGTCGATATGCTCGTAGCGCAAGGTGGAACGGCCATCCTTAGCGAAACGCCGGAGATCTACGGTGCTGAACACCTGCTAACTCGTCGCGCTGCAACCCGTGAGGTCGGCCAGGGTATCGTCGACCTTATCAAATGGTGGGAAAGCTACGCAGACCGCGAAAAAGGCAGTATCGATAACAACCCCACGCCTGGTAACAAGGCCGGCGGCCTGACGACCATTCTTGAAAAGTCTCTAGGCGCAGTTGCCAAAAGTGGTTCGTCAGCACTCATGGGCGTTTATCGTTATGCCGAGCCCATTACAGTCCGAGGCTTGGTGTTCATGGATGCGCCTGGCTATGATCCTATGGGTGCCACTGGCCAAATCGCCAGCGGCGCAAATCTCGTTGCGTTCACCACCGGACGCGGCTCGTGCTTTGGCGCCAAACCTGCTCCTTCGATCAAGCTTGCGACTAATACCAAAATGTACACTCGCATGAAGGATGATATGGACATCAACTGCGGGGATGTCATGGATGGCGGTGCCACCCTTGAATCGAAGGGTAAAGAGATTTTCGACATGCTCATACGCGTGGCTTCTGGGGAAAAATCTAAAAGCGAGGCGTTGGGCGTCGGCAATGAAGAAACAGTGCCTTGGATGATCGGCGCTCAGATGTAATAAGCGAGCAAAAAAAGAGTCGCCCTGATACCAGGGCGACTCTTTTTAAAACATGTTGGTGGATTTAATCAGCTTCTACAGGTTTGTGCGCATCGGCAACGATCAGCGCCCCTGTATTCAGGATAAACTCGGCAGCACTTTTGATGTCATCTTGCAGCGATTCACGGGCGGCAACGGAGTCCCCCTTCTTTAAAGCATCAACCATCGCTGCGTGATGACTGGCTTGCACTCGCTGAACCACACGCTCAGTGCCAGATCGTAGGTCATAGTTGATGATAGGCCCTATTCTCAGCCACAAGGACTCAACTATCTGGAGCAGGATGGGCATGTCCGCCTGGTTATAAATTGCGAAATGCAATTCTTTATTCAGTGTAATCAGCCGTGACTCATCGGGAGCGCCTTTTGCAAACTCCGCGCAAAATGCCTCGTGTATCTTTTCTATCTCAGCCAGCGTCTGCGAATCAACAAGCTCGGCAGCACGAGCGGCAGCTTGCCCCTCCAGATTCAACCGGATACTGGTGATTTCCCGGAATTGGCTGACTGTCAGTACAGGAACGCGAATATATCGATTAGCCGCCATTTCAAGCGCTTGCTCAGCGACCAACCTGTGAACAGCCTCTCGCACAGGCATGACGCTAACACCTAGAGCGTCCGCGAGAGATCTGAGGGAGAGCTTTTCCCCAGGCATAACGCGTCCACTTATCAGCAGATCACGCAGCTGGGCATAAACGTCCGCACTGAGGGTCTGGCGGATCATGGGCGTTACGAGTGTGGATATGTTCATGGAGTGAGTATAAGCAGATTCAACCCTTGGGCATAGAACAATAAGGCATCTGTGATCACAGCAGTGATGGCGCTATAAAATCGTAAGGCGCTGTCCCGTTTTTCGACAGGAAGCTGCGTCTTGCTCGAGTTCGTCGTTATCCGGGTGGATAAATGCCGGAGCTAGCTCATCGGCCTTCTTACCGTCGAAACCATTCTTGTTTATCACTCAATACTGTGATCACATATCACTGTGTGCAGGGTAGGTTCAGAGTCAAGTCGATAGCATCGGCATAAATAAAAATCGGACTGGAGGACGGTCATGAGCGCACTTCAGCTGTGGGTTCGCTTGGACAGGCTCTATCGTGGATAGCCTTCTCGCCACACTGCTGCGCAATTTTCTCCAAAGAATGCGCTCGCTCGACACATCTCTACGTTGCACAGCGCACTTGCACACGTGCTATCGAGGAGAACTATCCCAGTGGTCACCAGATTGGGTGGAGCATGAGGCACTGCCCACGCAGAAATGCAGTACGCCGTTTATGGGTAGTCGGAGTCGCAGTGTGGGCCTCTGTCGCAGGCATTCTCAGTCGCGACCAACACTACCTGCGCAGGGACCAGCCTAGCTTTTTCTCATCAACCTAAGACCGCCCATTCGTTTGGGCATGCGCTTAGGAGTTGTTTTTTCAGTAGCTTGCAACACCATTGCAAACAAGCGTCACCGCGCCGACCTAAATCACAAAAAATGGGAGTGATCTATGAAATATCGATTGAGCGACGTCAGCGTTCAAGCGCATCCGCAGAGTTGGATAGCACCGACGGCTGCAGTCATTGGCCAAGTGCATCTGGCAGAAGGATCCAGCGTCTGGTTCGGCGCAGTGATTCGTGGGGACAACGAACTGATACACATCGGTGCAGGCTCCAATATCCAGGATGGAGCAGTTCTTCATACCGACCCTGGTTTTCCGTTGACGCTGGGGAAGGATGTCACTGTCGGCCACCAGGCCATGCTCCATGGATGCCAAGTCGGAGATGGTAGTTTGATCGGGATCCAAGCGGTGGTCTTGAATGGGGCAATCATAGGTGCGAACTGCCTCATTGGCGCCAAGGCGCTTGTCACCGAGAAAATGGTCATCCCGGATGGGTCATTGGTGCTGGGCTCGCCTGCCAAGGTGGTTCGCACACTTAGCGAGGAACAGCAAGCTGGACTGCGGGCCAACGCACAGGGATACGTTGCTAATTCAAGTCGTTTTCTAGCAGAGCTTTCAGTAGATGCCGGCGATTCGAGGTCGACAGAATAAATTGGCCTATGAGGAATTAATAAATTCCTCTGGGCATCGGGAAAGGAAACAGACGTTATCGGTGTCACACTGCTCAATGGGGTGTGATCCGGTGTAAGTGTTCTGATGTGGTATGAAAGCAATTTGCCATTCAAACATGCACATGCTTAATAAACGGCTCGACAACTAGGCTAGGGGCGAGCCGTTGTAAATCTATTGCGAAAGCTTGATCACAGGTACTCGACATTACCGTCGATGCTGATCGCTTGACCTGTCACATTGTGCGCGGCAGGAGAGCATAGAAATAAGGCCATTGCTGCCACATCCTCCGGTGGAGTCATGCGGCGTAATGATATTTTGTTCAACGTTTGTTCGAGCATTTCAGGCTCGGAGATTCCTAACTGCCTGGCGCGATCACTGATGACGCGATCCTGTCGAGGGCCTTCGACAATGCCTGGTAGTAGTGCATTGACTCGAATGTCCCTTTCACCCAACTCTGCAGCCAGAGACTTCATCAGCCCTACAATTGCCCATTTGGTCGCCGCGTAAGGAGTCCGCCAAGCATAACCTAGGCGCCCTGCGACGGATGAGATGTGAATGATGTGTGCGTGTTCTGACTTCGTCAGCAGGGGGACAGCATGATGCGCGAAGCGATACTGTGCATTGAGGTTGATGTCTATTGTCTGTTCCCACTCGGCATCGCTAATTTTGTCGATTCCCCCGGTCGGCCCTGCGATGCCTGCGTTGTTGATCAGTATATCGAGTCCACCCACCCACTCCTGTTGTATTTCGAAGACGCGCTTCACGTGAGCAGAGTCGGAGACATCAGCCAGCGTGGCCAAAGCGTCAGGATAGCACTCACGAAATTTTGCGATCGCCTGCTCGCTTACATCACATACATGGACTCTTGCCCCAATTTCGAGATATGCAGCCGCGATCGATTCTCCAATGCCTGCTGCCCCACCGGAAATCAAGACCCTCAATCCGGTATAGGGTGTTAGCCGCTTCATCACGTTCATAGCAATTCGTCCTGTCTTGTTTTTGTTAATGAGTTTTCTTGGCTACGACGTGCGTAGACAAGAAATACTCATTAAGTGATATGTGATCACAGTTTTTTTGTCAAGGCAGGTTTGCCGCAGATTTTCAGGTGATAACCGGAGAGGGTGCAGACTCCTATTACGGTTCAGCATTGCTACCTACGGCCCGATTGCCTGGTACCGGCTCAGTGATATGTCCGGTGTTGGTCGCGCTGCGGCGGCGCGGCGCGCTCCATCTGTTCGCAGTGATCTAGGGCCTGACCGTAGTGTGGGCACTGTGGGAGGTAGGGCTGAACTGGTGGGGGCTGATACCTCGTCTGGTCGCTATGACTGTCATCATGGTGTTGATTCTGCTCCTGTCTCCGGCCTTGCGCCGTGCCCCGCTCAGTTACGCGTAATGAGGTATTTCATGTCTTGCACCTACACATGCAGCGGCGGCCTTGCCGTCGCGATTTCCACTGCATTGCTAGCATCCTTCGCTCAAGCGGAGCAGCCCCAATCAATAGCGCAAGTTGGCCAAAACTGGCCGTTCTATGGGGGCGACCATAATGCCCAGCGCTTCAGTCCTCTCAAGCAGATTACTCCGCAAAACGTCGGAAGGTTGGCCCGTTTGGTGGCACGACGGCAGCCCGGACTACAATCGCTGTCGGGTAGACCTTTCGCCATACGCTGATTGGTACAACGCTTTGGATGCCACAAAGGACGAGTAATGTACGTCGAAAAGACCTTCACACCTCAGCAGCTATTTGAAATGGTGTGGGAGCGACCCGTTCTGATCATCGCGAAGGAAATAGGTGTCTCGGATGTGGGCTTATCGAAGGCCTACCGCAAAGCGGGGATCACGTTGCCTACCCGGGGTCACTGGGCCAAGCCAGCCCCGAAACGCCCGCGTCGTCCAAAGCCTCCAACCTCTACCACGCCAATCACGTTTCACGTTCTAAATGTCGAGAAGGCTGTCAGGCTGGAGCCAGAGAATGTGATCAAAGACCCTAAGATGTTGATCGTGCCAACGGAGTTATCTGACCCCCATCCGTCGGTAAAAAAATGCCTAAGTGCAGCGAGGAAGGCCAAAGAGCTCAACAATGCACTGGTATTCGACAAAACAAAGGTATTGAACTCGCACATATCCCGGACTGAGGTGGATCGCTGCGCGCTTCTCTACGACAGCTTGATCAAAGCCAGTGAGTCGTCGGGGTACACCTGCGGTATTGGTAGTAACGTTAGCTTCGTGCGAGTCGACGGGGAAGAGCTACTGATCACGATCCAGGAGCGCATAAAACGCTTCGATATTCCACCGCCCCCTCCCAAACCATTCAAGCCAGGGCAGCGATGGGAGCCTGACTTTGCCGCGATGAGAGCCGCTCGTTTTGGGCGGGAGCCCATTGGCGTATTTTCCCTTATCGTCGACGCGCGATCCGAAGTACTGATTCAAAAAACTTGGACGGACAGCAAAACAGGGACGCTCGAATCGAAGCTTGGTCAGATCCTTACAGGCTTTGTTCGTACTGCCGCTTCCGTGAAAGCCCAACGATCATCCGATGAGGCTAGTCGCCGTCGACGGGCAGAGGAGGAGCGAGTGCGCACAGAGAGAATTGACCAGCAGCGTCGGTTGGACAAGCTGCGTCAAAATCTGATGAGAAATCTGGAAAGCTGGGAGCGCGCTCAAGGGCTGCGAGCATTCATCCAGGCGGCAGTCGAAGCTTCGCCTCCGGGCGAAGCAACTCAAATGGCATTGGCAATGTGGGTTAGCTGGGCTACACAACAAGTCGAGCTGCTTGATCCATTAAAAGTAGACCAAATTCTTGCTCGTGAAATCATGTTGTTACGGCATGTTGCAAAACTTGAAAAAGAAATCGATCGGCTTGAGGGGCTACGAATTGTTAAATTTCCAAAAAAATAACCGAAGTTGGGAATTTGCCAAGAGCGCTTAGAGAGGGTAATGGTGATCTAACGAATAGTTATGGTGCATGCCGCACCTGACCTTTATTAAATCAAAATTTCGGTAGCAACAAAAAACTATATGCTCGTCGATTGCATATCAGGTCGCCTATTCAGAAACTACTCTGCAATTTGAAGTTTCCGCCCAAACCCCCGCGACTTTAGTACTCAAACGTTACTCCAGTAGGGCTGCCTTATACAGTCAGAAGTCTCACAGTTCGTGATGTCCGCACCCAGTGTTTAATTTCTCTCGGTTAATGAATCACTTGAGCTAACCAAGTTGGTGGCATTTGAGTCATGCCATGGTCAGGTTTTGGCGAGCTATTTGATGCTCAGCCACTTTAAGATATCTATCTTCTGGCTGTACACATGCAGCTCTAGAGTACAAGGTTTTCGCTGTTAACTATAGAGTATCGCTGATGAAGCGGGCCAGGGCCCATTGCAGCAGGGTCGGGCTGTGCCAGTCGCTGAGGTGCTTGGCCACGCAGGCGGCCTGCAGCACGGCGGGTGGCAGCACCGCATAGCCCAGGCGCAACTCCTGCAACAGGGTCTTGGAGAAGGTCCCGACGTAGGCGACCAGGCCATGTCGGTCAAGGCGCTGCAGGGCGTCGGCGGCGGGCCCTTGGTAGCGGAATTCGCAGTCGTAGTCGTCCTCGATGATCAATGCGCCAAGCTCGGCGGCGCGTGCCAACAAGGCCCGCCTGCGCGGTTCGCTCATCGGCATACCCAATGGGAACTGGTGCGAAGGAGTCACGTAGATCAGCCGTGTGCCATCGGCGATCTGTTCGACGCACATCCCTTCATCATCCACCGCTACTGACTGCAGGCGTGCGCCCAAGGCCAGAAACAGTTGCCGTGCGGGCGGGTAACCGGGGTCTTCCATGGCCACCGGGCAACCGGGTTCGATCAGCACCCGGGCGATCAGGTCGAGCGCCTGTTGCGCACCATTGCACACCAGCACGTCCGCGGCGCTGCAGTGCACGCCGCGGGCGTAGGCGATGTGGTGGGCGATGGCTTCGCGCAGTTCGGGCAGGCCCTGGGCAGTGAACTGCCGCTCTGGATGGCGCTGGCTGCGGCGCAAGGCGTAATTGAGGCAGCTGCGCCACTGGTCGAAGGGGAACTGCGCCTTGCTCGAGGTGCCGCCGACGAAGTCATAGCGCGACGGTGCTTGCAATTGCCGCCTGCCCAGCACGGTAGCGCGTTGTTGCCAGCGTTCGAGGGATGCGGCACCCGCCAGTGGAATAGCGGCCACTTCGTTGGTGCGCACAGGCAGTTGCGGGGTAATGAAGGAGCCACGGCCGACCACGCCACTGAGCAGATTGTCGTAGGTCAGCCGCGAGTAGGCCTCGGCCACGGTCTTGCGTGACACGCCCAGTTGTTCGGCGAGCAGACGGGTGGGTGGCAGTTGGGTGCCAGCGGCCAGGTGGCCGCTGTCGATGCCCGCGCGCAGTTGCTGGTAGAGCTGGTCGGCCAGGCCTTTGCGGCCTTCCAGGCGGATGTGCAGTTCCATGAAACGGTCCGGAGCAGGGGAATGCTGAGGATAGCGGATCGCAATTCATCGCACAGTGCGAATGTGGCGCTTTACAAGCGTGCCGCGCTCACGGTGATGTAGCCCATGTCGGACAGTGCTATGCGTATTACCGTCTCATCGGTTGGCGCCTTGTACTTCTGCTTGATACGCACCCCGTCAACCGCAACAGCCTGCATTCTGTGGGTAATGGCACGCCCACTGGCGTCGAAGAAGACCTCGCTGGCCAGCAGCTCGATGCGTTCGATCAACTCACGGGTGCGCTCGTCGGTGGCGCAGAAAAACAGCACCCCCGACAGGTGCGGGTCATCGTCCGGGTTGCTTATCTCGTGGGCGATCAATTCACGCAGGGCGCTGCGTAGTTCGGCGGTGGTGCGGGTCTGTGGGTGCATGCGCAGCCTCCTCTGGATCGAGAATGCTGATCATGTTTTTACTGGCTGAAAGCCACAAGTAAGCCGATTCCGAATAGCTTGTAAGAAAGGTCTGAGTAGGCCGTTGGGCAGGCTACGTCTGTGCGCTGTAGCCCGCCTTTTGGTGCACGTAGATGCATGCCTGGATCAGTTGCAGTTTGCGCTAAGGGTGGTCACTTGTCCTTGCCGTTCTCCCCAGCGTGCCGTAACGCATTGAACTTACGCAGCGCGATAAAGGGCAGAGGCAGCACGATGTAGGCATACGTCAATCGCCTGTAGTCCTCGACTGCAGCGATTATTGCATAATCGTTTGATGACTCAGAGGGTGTGTAGATGTTCTGGTTCAGTTGTCCGCTCCCCTTGACCAGGTACCAGAAGGCATCTTCCGGTGGGATCTCTTCAGCGCCTCCAATTGCCTCCACCCACATCGACAGTTTTACACCCTGGGGATGTGCTTCCACCTCGAACCATGCATTAGGATTGCTCCAGGGGACCAACAGGTCAATGGTCCTTGCGTTACCGGAAACATTCCGTGCCACAACCTGATCCAGATGTAGCGCTTGCTCCACATCCCCCTGTCCACCAGAAGGGTCATGGTCCGGGCTGACGTAGATGCAGACGTCCTGGCCCTCCGGGATGTCCAGATCAGAATCTAAACCCTCAGGGTCAGGACGACGCAGGGTACCCTTGCCACCGGGCGCCATTTCCCAATCCAGTTCCTGTCCATTACCGTCTCCGCCTACCAGCACATAACGTGCGCCGCCGAACTGCGCCACCTGCAGGTGGGGGTAAACAGAGATATCGCTGACCGTAATGCTGACCAGCGCCTGGCTGAACTTTTCGCCATCGCGAGCCGTGATCAGGATGCGGCGCGAGGTTTCGCCTTCAAAGCTACTTGCAGGGGGCGCGATGTAGAGCCCATCGTCTTCACCGATCGCGCCTTTGTCACCCGTTTCACCCGGCAAGTTGTCGACAGACCATTTGACTTGCGCGTCGCTGGGCGTGATCGAGAAGGGCTGAACGCCGCCCGCCGCGATGACCGGTTCCAACGGTGAGATTGCGAAATGCAAGCGGTCAGGCGCCAAGGTGCCCAGCAAGGTCAGGTCACAGGGGGTATACACGGTGCGCGGTTCGGCAGCTTGTTGGCTGCGGAATAGCAAATGGTTGAGGTGCATGGCATTGATTGTCACTTCGGCACCTGTGATGACAGCTACAAACCGGTTGAATGTTTCGAGCATTGCACTGTGCCAAGCTGCGGCTATACCGCTGTGGAACTGATTGAGTACATCAAATTCACCGGTTGCATCTTCTATGGCCATGGTGAAGTGGTCTTCAAGTTCGCCCACTTGTTCTAATCTGAGTTTCCCTTTGTCCGGGCCTTCTGTGAGGATGACAAACGCGTACTTGACACTAAAGTGGGTGTCTACAGTGGCCGGGTAAGTTTTTGAGACGTCACCTTTTCTATCTTCGACATAGAATTTCACGTGGCGGACTGTATTGGGGCTTTGCCACATGAGATGGATGGCGTCATCGATAACCTTGAATTCAATGGCACCGCCAATGTCAATCGACGCAGGTAGGACCTCATATCTGTACAGTGCGTAAGCGCGCGGCCCCCTGTACCACACAAACTCCGTTGGGAGGTTATAATAAAAAGTTTCCGGCATGATTTCACCGGTCCTGGCGGCGACCCCTGTTATCTTACCGGTCGGGGTCGTAGGGTAATTGAGGACAATAGCCCGGCTGGCCTCCAGGCGCTGCAGTGCCTGGCCCAAGGAGATCGCTATCCACTGCTGATTGGACAGCAGGATGTTCATTGAATAGGGTTCTTCGTTTGGGCCTACCAGCGGCAGCAAGTAGGGCATGTCCTTGTCATTGATCGGGAACATGCCATTGCTCATGCCCTTTAGCGCGACGCCAATCAACACGGCGCCTTCTTCCTGATCGTCTTCCTGGCTGACGGATGCGCTGCCCGCACGCGCTGCGGAGTGGGTTCTAACCGCGAATGAGTGGGGCTGCAGGTCATCGTCGCCCGCCACGATACGGCTGAGTTCAAAAACCTTTCGCGAATCATCCCAACTGCGAAATTCTTGTTCCAGTGCCAACCCCAGTTTTCTATTGCGGTCTTCCGAACTGGAAAGATGGAAGGTGTAGCTTTCACCCCTGGACAAGTCGAGGAGCACGCGTCCCTCGTCGGTGATAGTGCCTCCATTGCTTTCTTCAAGGCGGATGTCCATGTGCAGCGAGGGGGCGTTCAGCGGGTCCATCAGCGCGATACTGGTAATATCCATTAGTCGGGTGCCGATGGGCTTGACCAGGGTGACGTATTTACCGCCGACAACTTTCATGCTCAAACGCGCACGTGAGCTGGCGATGTTGGAATTGGTGAACGAAAGGCGAGGTCTGTCGAGGATGAAGTCTTGCATGTCGGACCAGGCGTTCTGATCGGTTTCTTCGGAGTCGTTGAACGGCGGAAAGTACTGATTTTTATCGAAGCGCTCTATGTACTCCTGTGCCAGCAACGCGTTTGTCTTGGCACGGTCATAAATCAGAAGTGCACCCCACCCCATCGTGCGAGTCTCAGTGCCAAGGTAATTGAGGTACTGTGTAAGAGTAAGCTTTGCCATGGTGAGGTGCTCCTGCTTAGGGAAAATGTGCGGCTGCCCATTAGTAAGGGGGTGGCATTTCCCAGGCAACTGGCAAATTTACCAGGTCTACAGGTGGGACGAGATGGGGTTACGGCATGTGCGTCATGGCGATTTTCGAGCAGAGGCCGCCGTCGTCGAACATGTGGGCGACGTGTGCCTGGCCGATCACGGGCTTGCTATGCCTGGTTGTACTCCGGGTTCAAGGCTGCATCGACGACTTCGATCCAGTGCCTTACTGGTGTGCGCCCGGCCCCGTCGAGGTGGGTTTGGCAGCCAATGTTGGCGGTGACGATGATAGACGGCATGCCGCTTTCCAAGGCGTCGAGGCGGTTGTCGCGCAATTGCCGTGACAGCTCAGGTTGGGTCAGCGAGTAGGTCCCGGCCGAGCCGCAGCACAAATGACCGTCCGGCACCGCGGTGAGGGTGAAGCCCAGCCGTGTCAGCAGGCTTTCCACTGCTCCGCTGAGCTTGAGGGCGTGTTGCAGGGTGCAGGGGCAATGGAAGGCCACGCGTTGTTCGGCGCACAGGCCAAGTTGCTCGACCGGCTCTTCACGCAGCACTTCCACCAGGTCACGGGACAGGGCGCTGACCCGTGCAGCCTTGGCGGCGTACTGCGTGTCCTTCTGCAGCAGGTGGGCATAATCGCGCACAAACGCGCCGCAGCCGCTTGCCGTCTGCACGATGGCTTCGGCACCTGCCTCGATGGCCGGCCACCAAGCGTCGATATTGCGCCGAGCGCGCTGCAAACCCTGGGCCTGGGCGTTGAGGTGGTAATCCACCGCGCCACAGCAACCGGCCTCGCGGATCGGTTCGACGCTGATGCCGAGGCGGTCCAGCAGGCGTGCGGCGGCGGCGTTGGTATTGGGCGACAGTGCAGGCTGCACGCACCCTTCGAGCAACAGCACCCGGCGCGCATGGCGCGGCGCCGGTCTTTGTCCGGGTGCGGCGACCTGGGCCGGCAACTTGCTTTTGAGTAGCGCCGGCAACAGCGGGCGCAGCGCCTGGCCGGTGAAGCTCAGGGCCTTGAACAGTGCGGGGCGCGGCACCACGGCCCGTAGGGCCTGGCGCAGCAGGCGCTGGCCAAGCGGGCGCGGTACTTGTTGTTCGACCACGGCGCGGCCAATGTCCAGCAAGTCGTGGTACTTCACGCCGGAAGGGCAGGTGGTTTCGCAGTTACGGCAGCTCAGGCAGCGGTCCAGGTGCAGTTGCGTGCTGGTGGTGACCGGCGCGCCTTCGAGCACCTGCTTGATCAGGTAGATGCGCCCGCGTGGCCCGTCCAGTTCGTCGCCGAGCAACTGGTAGGTGGGGCAGGTGGCCGTACAGAACCCACAGTGCACGCAGCTGCGCAGAATGCTTTCGGCCTCTTCGGCGCGGGCCAGGCGTTTGGCGGCTTCGCTCAGATTGGTTTGCATGGCAGGGCCTCACAAGTCCGGGTACAGGCGGCCAGGGTTGAAAATGCCCTGGGGGTCGAGCTGTTGCTTGAGTGCCCGGTGGTAGCGCAATAGGGCCGCAGGCAGTGGTGCGCTGCTGTCCTCACCCGGCGCGTAGCCGGTGACATGGCCGCCGACCTGGGCGACGGCGGCACGAAGCGACTGGGCCGATGCGCTCGACTTCAGCCAGCGCTGCGCACCGCCCCAGTCGATGAGCTGGCGCCCAGGCAAGTTCAGCGCCCCGCTGGCGATGGGCACGGACAACCGCCACAACGGCGCCGGGTCGTCGAAAAAGGCCAGGCGTTGTTCGCGCAGGTCGTGCCAGAACCCGCTGTCGAGCTCGTCGCCCCCCAGGCGTTGGCGTGCCGACTGCACCGAGCCTTCACCGCCTTCCAGGCGCAGGTAAAGTGCCTCGCCGTCATGGCAGGCGGCGCTGATCGGCAGCGGCTGCTGGCCCCATTCGGCCAGTGCCGCGAGCGCCTGCTGGCGGCCCATCGGCAGGCACAGGCTCAGGCATTGGCGCGGCTGCGGCAATACCTTCAGCGACACCTCGGTGAGCAGGCCAAGGCACCCGAAACTGCCGGCCATCAGCCGCGAAACGTCGTACCCCGCAACATTCTTCATCACCTCGCCCCCAAAGCGCAGCAGCTTGCCGTGGCCGGTGATGACACGAGTGCCGAGCACGTAATCGCGCACCGCCCCGGCCCATGGCCGCCGTGGCCCGGACAAGCCCGCAGCGACTGCGCCGCCGAGGGTGGCTTCGACGCCCAGGTGTGGGGGTTCGCAGGGCAGCATCTGGCCGGCTTCGTGCAGCACCGCCTCGATCTCCAGCAGCGGCGTGCCAGCGCGTGCGGTAATCACCAGCTCGGTCGGGTCATAGCTGACGATGCCGCGATGGTTGCGGGTATCGACGAGCTCCCCGGTCACCGGGCGGCCCAGCATGGCCTTGCTGTTGCCGCCCTGGATACGCAGCGCGGTGCCCAGCCTCAGTGCCTGGTTGACCTGGTCCAGCAGGGCCTGGCTCATGTCGCGGTCCTTGCTCATCAGAAGCGCTCCAGCTCGGGGAAGGGCAGCTGCCCGTGGTGCACGTGCAGCGCGCCGAACTCGGCGCAGCGGTGCAGGGTAGGGATGTTCTTGCCCGGGTTGAGCAAACCCTGCGGATCGAAAGCGGCCTTGACCGCGTGGAACAGGGTGATTTCGTCGCGGTTGAACTGCGTGCACATCTGGTTGATCTTCTCTCGCCCGACGCCGTGCTCGCCGGTGATGCTGCCGCCCACGGCCACGCACAGTTCGAGGATCTTGCCGCCGATGGCCTCGGCGCGTTCCAGTTCGCCTGGGCGGTTGGCATCGAACAGGATCAACGGGTGCATGTTGCCGTCGCCGGCATGAAACACGTTGGCCACACGCAGGCCGTACTGCTCGGAGAGTTCGCTGATGCCCTTGAGCACCCGGGGCAGCTCGCGGCGGGGGATGGTGCCGTCCATGCAGTAGTAGTCCGGCGAGATGCGCCCCACCGCCGGGAACGCGTTCTTGCGCCCGGCCCAGAAGCGCGCGCGTTCAGCCTCGTCGCAGGCCAGCCGCACCTCGCGGGCGCCTGCCTGGGTCAGCACCGCTGCGACCCGCTGGCAGTCGTCATGCACGTCTGCCTCGACACCATCAAGCTCGCACAGCAGGATCGCCGCCGCGTCCACCGGGTAGCCGGCGTGGATGAAGTCCTCGGCGGCGCGAATCGCCAGGTTGTCCATCATCTCCAGCCCGCCAGGGATGATCCCGGCGGCGATGATCTCGGCCACGGCCCTGCCTGCATCCTCCACGCAGTCGAAACTGGCCAGCAGCACCCGCGCCACCTGGGGTTTGGGCAGCAGCTTGACGGTCACCTCGGTGATGATGCCGAGCATGCCTTCGGAGCCGGTGAACAGGGCCAGCAGGTCGAAACCGGGGCTGTCGAGGGCGTCGCTGCCGAGCGTCAGGCGTTCGCCCTCGACCGTGAGCATCTCCACTTTGAGCAGGTTGTGCACGGTCAAACCGTACTTCAGACAATGCACGCCGCCGGCATTTTCCGCCACATTGCCGCCTATGGTGCAGGCAATCTGTGATGAGGGATCGGGGGCGTAGTACAGGCCATGGGGCGCCGCAGCCTGGGAGATGGCCAGGTTGCGTACCCCGGGCTGAACACGGGCGAAGCGGCCCTGGGCGTTGATTTCGAGAATGCGATTGAAGCGCGCCATCACCAGCAGAATGCCTTTGGCAAGTGGCAAGGCGCCGCCAGAGAGACCGGTGCCGGCACCGCGCGCCACCACCGGCACACCGCGCTGGTGGCACAGTTGCAGCAAGGTCTGCACTTGCTCCAGACGCTCGGGCAGCACCACCAGCAGCGGCACTGTGCGGTAGGCCGAGAGGCCGTCGCATTCATAGGGTTTGAGGTCTTCCGCGCGGTGCAGAATCGCCAGGTCCGGCAACGCTTGATGCAGGGCCTGCAGCAGGGCGGGCAGGTCCACGGCAGGCAGCGCCCCATCGACCCGCTCGTCGTAGAGGATGTTCATCGGCTCACTCGGCGGCAATTGTTATTGTTGCTGGAAGCCTATCACCCCTTCAGCCGGCTGAGAGTCCTGTCGGAATCTTTGACGCACAAACCCGCACCTGCTCATGCTGCTAAAAGGGTAGGTGCGGGTTTGCTTGAGGCGGGGTGATCAATGGTCGGCGACAGGGTCGTCCTGCGAGAGTATGGCCCGGGCCAGTTCTTCATCATTGGCCTGCAGGCCGGGATGGTCCTTGCGCGCCTGTTCCAGCGCCGACTCCACATAGGCGCCGCGGATCGCACCACCGCTGGCGACGAACGCAGACAGCTCGTCACGGGCCGGGATGATCCGTTTGTCGTCCTTGAAGGTCGAATACAACGAAGCGGAAACACCGGCCGAGGTGGCCACGTCGCCCGCGTCGACGCGGGCCAAGGCAGCACCGGCAGGCAGCAGGAGCAGCAGCGCGGGGGCGAGGAATAGGTGGCGCATAGCGTATTCTCCAGTAGCGTGAAGCCCAAGGAAATAAACCACTCAGTGTTTAAGAGCGCCTCAACGTGCGAGTAGTTCAATTCCTGGGTTGCCGCCGCATGGCGCCACCAAGCGCCGTTTACGCCAATTGGTAAGTGGTCTTCACCCGGGTAAAAAACTGCCGCGCATGGGTCCCTTGCTCCCGCGAGCCCAGGCTCGAAGCGCCGTTGCCGCCAAACGGCACGTGATAATCCACCCCCGCCGTGGGCAGGTTGACCATCACCATCCCCGCTGAGCTGTGCCGTTTGAAATGCTCGGCGTGGCGCAGCGAAGTGGTCACGATCCCGGCCGAAAGGCCAAATGCAGTGTCCTCGGCAGCCACAAACGCCGCGTCGTAATCACTCACCTTGAGCACACTCAGCACCGGCCCGAAGATCTCCTCGCGGTAGATGCGCATCTGCGGCGTGACCTCGGTGAACAGGGCGGGGGTGAACAGGTAGGCCCCGGCCTGGTTGTCGATACGCTCCCCACCACACACCAGCTTCGCGCCCTGCTCAAGGCCAGAGGCCACGTACGACAGGTTCTGCTCCAGCTGCCGGCTATCGACCACGGGGCCGATGTCGGTAGCCGCTTGCAACGCATCGCCCACCTTCAGCGCGCGGGTGCGCTCCGCCAGGCGCGCCACGAAGGCGTCATGAATACCTTCGGTGACGATTACCCGAGAACTGGCCGTGCAGCGCTGGCCGGTGCTGTAGAACGAGCCGTTCAGTGCCACCTCCACTGCCTGTTCAAGGTCCGCATCGTCCAGCACGATCAACGGGTTTTTGCCCCCCATCTCCAGCTGCACTTTCTTCATGCCTTCGGCGGCCAGCCTGGCGATCTGCCGGCCGGTGTGCTCGGAACCTGTGAAGCTGATGCCATCAACCAGCGGCGAGCGGATCAGGGTGTCGCCCACGCTGCGCCCTGGCCCGATCAGCAGGTTGAACACCCCGGCGGGCAAGTTGGCCCGCGAGATGATCTCGGCCAGCGCCCAGGCCGAGGAGGGTACCCGTTCGGCCGGCTTGAACACCACGCAGTTACCGAAACACAGCGCCGGGGCGATCTTCCACGCCGGGATGGCGATCGGGAAGTTCCACGGGGCGATGATGGCGACCACGCCCAGTGGCTGGGTAAACACATCGATGCCCACGTCCTGGCGCACCGATGGGTACTTTTCGCCTTCGGCGCGCAGGGCTTCCTGGGCGTAGAACTTGAACGAACGGCCGGCCCGGTCGACTTCGCCCAGTGCCTCACGCAGCACCTTGCCCTCCTCGCGGGCCAGCAGCGTGGCCAGTTCTTCGCGGCGGGCAAGTATTTCTGTGCCAATGAAGTCCAGTGCGTCGGCGCGTTGCTGCGGGTTGCTGCGGGCCCAGGCGGGCGCGGCGCGGCGGGCAGCCAGCAGGGCCCGCTCGGTCAGCGCCTGGTCGGCCCGCACGAAACGCTCGATCACCTCGCTGGGGTTGGACGGGTTGCGGTTTTCCAGCACATCATTGCTGCTGTCCAGCGCGACGAAGGCGCCATCGACATAGTTGCTCTTGGTGACCAGGGTCATGCGCTTCGGATCCTTTTTGCGTTGGCTTGGCGGGCGACGAAAGCGCTGATGTTGTCCACGGCGCTGTCCATCAACTGCTGCATGGCATCTTCACTGCTCCAGGCGATGTGCGGGTTGAGCAAGAAGTCGTCGCGGTCGATCAGCTGGAACAGCGGGTTGCTCGGGTGCAGCGGCTCCTGCTCGACCACATCCAGTGCCACGCCGCCCAGGCGGCCTGCCTGCAGCGCCTGGATCAGCGCAGCCTCATTGACCACGCCGCCACGGCCGGTATTGACCACCACGGCATCGGGCTTCATCAGCGCCAACTGCGCGGCATCGATCAGGTTGTAGGTGGCCGGCGTCAGTGGGCAGTTGATCGACAGCACGTCGCAGCTGCGCAGCAATTCGGCCAGCGGCCGGCAGTCCGGGCCCTGGCGCTTGCCGCCGCGGTCTTCGAACAGCACCTGCATGCCGAAGGCTCGCGCCAGGTGCGCCAGGCGCAGGGCGATCGGGCCGCTGCCGATGATCGCCAACTGCTTGTCGCGCACATCGCGGATGCGGTGGTTGAAGTAGATGTTCTGGTACGGTTTTTCGCCGGCATGCACCTGGCGCATCAGCCGGGTGAACGCGGCCGGGCGACGGAACAGTTCGAGGATCATCGCCAGGCTGTGCTCGGCCACGGTGTTGGCGGCATAGCCCGGCACGCTGGCGACCTCGATGCCATGGGCGTCGCAGTAATCGACGTCGACGATATCGCGGCCAGTGAGGGCCAGCGAGATCATCTTCAGCTTCGGCAACTGGCGCAGGTGTTCCTCACGCAGCGGCACGCTGCAGGTGAAGGCGATGGTCGCGTCCTGCAGGTGGTCGAGCATCTGCTCGGGGCAGGTGTAGGCAAACTGCTGCCAGGTGTGCGCGCAGTCGGGGCGCTTGAGGCGGGTGGAGGGCGCCAGGCCCTCGTCGTCGAGCAGTACGATATGTTCGCTCACGGTCCGTTCCTTACTTTTTCTGGGCTGGCACGTAGCCGGCCGGGGCCATGGCCACCAGGCGGCGGGTGACGAAACCGGCATCCTGATCATGGTCTTCGAGGGTTTCCTTGCGAACCAGGGCGTCACGCACCAAGTGCGCGCCGAAGAAGCGCAACGGCTCTGGCGGCAACATTTTCATCTTCTGGTTGACCAGGCCACAGTTGGCCCATTCGTCATTGGCGTGCTCGACCAGCGACTTGATGATGCGGCTGGCAAACACGGTGGTCGCCACGCCGTTGCCGGAAAAACCAATGCCGTAGCTGATGTTCTGGTGGTGGTCGAGGTAGCCGAAGTTCGGCAAGCCCTTCATGGCCCGGTCGATGGGGCCGGTCCAGCTGCTGACCACTGGCACATCTTGCAGTTGTGGGTACAGGCGGCGCAGTTCGGCTGCGACCTTGTCGGCCGCTGGCGAGGGTTTTTCATACAGGTTGCCAATGCGCCCGGCGTAGGCGAACTGGCCCAGTGGCTTGCCGAACACCACGCGCCCGTCGGGGGTGTTGCGCCAGTAGTTGAGTACGGTGCGCGAGTCGGTCATGCATTCGCCGCCACTGAAGCCGATGGCATCGAGCTTGGCCTTGACCGGTGCCGTCGCCACCATGTCGCTGGACATGATCGCGATCATCCGGCGCAGCTCCGGGAACTGCGCGCCCCAGGCGTTGAGTGCCAGTACCACCTGTTTGGCTTTTACCTGGCCCTTGGCGGTGTGCACCACGGGGCTGGCGCCGCGCTGCAGGTGGGTGAACGGTGACTTCTCGAATATCTGCACGCCCAGCTTCAGCGCCACTCGGCGCAGGCCACGGGCGAGCATGGCGGGCTGCACGGTGGCGGCGTTGGGGTCGTAGATGCCGCCCAGCACCAGCGGCGAGCCGACCCGCCCGCGAATGGTATGGCGGTCCAGTTCCTGGAAGGGGTTGACGTCGAGCTTCTGCAGGCCGTCGGTCAGCACTCGCCACGAATTCATCTGGCGCGGGTTGGTGGCAGTCCACAGCCAGCCGTCCTTGCGGTACTGGGCCTCGATGCCGTGTTCCTGGCAGAAGCTGCCGATTTCGTCGATGGCCGACTCGGCGGCCTCGCAGATGCGCCTGGCTTCGGCGTCGCCGCAGATGGTGCGCACCGACAGGTACTTGCCCCACCAGTTGGTGGCAACGCCGCCGTTGCGTCCGCTGGCACCCGAGCCACAGCGGTCACGCTCGACGATGACAATGGTCTGTTCTGGGTGGGCCTGCTTCAGGCGGATAGCCGACCACAGCCCAAGGAAGCCGCCGCCGACGATACACACGTCGGCTTGAATCGAGTCCTGCAGGGCAGGGGCGAGGTCGTTGTCCAGGTCCAGCGCCTGGGCATACCAGAATCCACGGTACATGAGGGGTGCCTCTGAGCATGTTTGTCTTGTGCCTACATGATGCTCAGCGCGGCCAGGGGGCGATATTACAGTCATGACAATTGATAGGAAGTAGGCGTTCGCTCAGCGAGGGACTGGCACCCTTGTCAGAGTAAGGAAGAGCGAGGCCTTGGCGGGGTATCTCGACAGACAACCGTAGCGTCCTGCCTTGTCTGAGATCTTCTATTTATAGTGCTGAATATGATAGGGCGGACGCCGGTGTACGCTTAGAATGGCATTCACTTCGGATGTGATGAGAGCAGCGTCCATGGTCGCCGAACAATACCTACAACAACCGCAGGCCGCCGAAACCGTCTCGCAGATCAAGCCTGAACTGCGGGTCGGTTTCCTCCTTCTCAATCAGTTCACCTTGGTGCCCGTCGCCGGGCTGGTCGATTCGCTGCGCTTCGCCGCCGACAAGTCGTTCCGCAGCCAGCAGGTGTACTGCCAATGGGACTGGATGACCCTCGACGACCAACCGATCACCGCCAGCTGTGGCATGCCCATTTCGCCAACCAAGCCGCTGAACCTGTTTGCCCAGTACGACTACATCGTGCTGGCGGGCGGGCTGTTGAGCGAAACGCGCAACCCACCAGGCTGGCTGCTCGATGCGCTGCGTGAGGTGCATGCCGCGAACATCCCGATCATTGCCCTGTGTTCGGCGTCGTTCGTGCTGGGCAAGGCAGGCCTGCTCGATGGCCGGCGTTGCGCGTTGCATTTCACCTTGCGCGACGAGTTCAAGGAGCGCTTCCCGCTGTCCACCGCAGTGATCGACAAGAGCTATGTGGATGACCGTGGCATCATCACCTGCCCAGGCGGCACGGCGATCGACTTGGCGGCCAACCTGATCCGCAGGCATTGCGGTGCGGTGCGGGCGCAGAAAGGGCTGGAGTACCTGCTGGTGGACGAGCGCGCCGACCAGCAGGAAGGCCAGGCCGCCAGTGATTCGGTGTACCAGAACGACCGCGTGCAGCGCGCCATTGCCTTCATGCGCGCCAACCTGGATGCATCGATGACGCTCAAGGCCGTGGCCGAGGCGGTGGGCACCCACCCTCGCCAGTTGCACCGCGAGTTCGTCGCCAACACCCAGGAACCACCGGCCAACTATTGGCGCAAGCTGCGCCTGGACCATGCGCGGCGGTTGCTGGTGAATACCAGCCAGAACATCACCACCATTGCCCTGGCGTGCGGGTTTTCCGATGCGTCGCACTTCATCTTGTGGTTCCGCAAGCAGTATGGCGAGACGCCGTACAGCTTCCGCAAGCGGCGCCACGAGGTGGAGCGGTTCGATTGGCATGGGGACAAGGTAGGGCTGGACCCGGAGTTGTAGGGTGTTGCTCAAGCTTTTTTGGGGCCGCAAACGGCCCCAAAATCTCAGTCAGATGCACTGTCAAAACCAGCCAAACGCCTGAGTCTCGATCCCAACTGTCTCACGCCTAGAACAACACGTAAGTCTTGCGCAGGGTCTCGTGGATGTCCCACACGCCTTCGCAGTTCTCCGGGAACAATACCGCGTCGCCCGCCCGCAGCTCGACCGGCTCGCCGCCGTCGGGGGTAAAGGTGCAACTGCCGCTGACGATGTGGCTGAACTCACGGTTTTTCAGGTAGCGGCGGAACACCCCCGGGCTGCTTTCCCAGACGCCGATGCTGGCGCCGACCGCTTCATCGGTCTGCTCCTGCGCCGTGGCGGCCTGGGCAATCGGTTCGCCGATCGGCAGGCGGGCAGGGGCGGGTGCGCCCAAGGGCGAAGCAGCGGCATTGCGTACAACGGTAAGTACTTGAGTCATGGAAGGGCTCCTTCAGGCTTTACGAGCGACAGTTTTGTGGGATGGTGACGGTGCAGCGCTGGTGCTGCCCAGCGCGGCGGCCTGTTGCAGGTCGAGCTTGCTGGTCTCTGGCGCCAGCCACCACGAGATCAGTGCACCGAACAGCGAGATCAAGGCGGCGGCGAACATGGTGTTGGCAATGCCGTAGGACACCAGCGAGATCGGCACCAGGTAGGTACCCACGGCCGCGCCAACACGCGATAGCGAAGTGGCCAGGCCCACGGCGGAGGCGCGGATTTCGGTGGGGAACAGTTCGTTGGGGTAGACGTATTCCAGCACCTGAGCACCGCCAATCAGCACCGCGTAGGCACCAAAAAGCACCAGCACGGTGGTGGGTGATGCATCGGGGAACAGGCCCAGCAGCAACAGCGACATGCCCGACCAGAGGAAGCTGTGGATCAGCATCTTGCGCCGCCCCAGGCGGTTGATCAGTTTGGTGGCCACCAGGCAGCCCAGGGTGAACAGCAAGGTGATGGCGATCGAGCCATAGGCCGCCCAGTCACCGGTGAGTTTCAGCGCCTGCAGCACCTTCGGGGCGAACGCGTAGATGGCGAACAGCGGCACGATGGCGCACGTCCAGAACAGCGTGACGAAGGCCATGCGCTTGCCGTAGCCGGAGTGGAACAGCGACCACACCGATACGGGTTTGTCGCTGACTTGCTCCGGCAGGTCGGCGATGGAGTAGTCCGGGCCATAAACCCGCTTGATCACTGCATCCGCCTCGGCAATGCGGCCTTTGCTCAGCAGCCAGCGTGGTGATTCCGGCGTGCCGCTACGGGCAATCAGGAACAAGGCACCCGGCACCAGCGCACTGGCCAGTACCCAGCGCCAGCCATCATCGCCGCCGACACGCAGCAACAGCTCGCCGACCATGTAGGCAGTGGCGGCCCCGGCGAACCACATCAGCACCATCGCGGCCAGCAGCGGCCCGCGTTGCTTGCGTGGCAGGAACTCGGCCAGCAGCGAGGTGGCGATGGGGTAGTCGGCGCCCACCGCGATACCGATCAACAGCCGCCAGGCAAACAGCGCCCAGGCCGACTCCACCCAGAACTGCGCCACCGAAAACCCGACAATGGCGATCAGGTCGACCAGGTACAGCACCTTGCGCCCGTACTTGTCGGTAAACCACCCCCCCAGGAACCCGCCAAGGAACACCCCGATCAGCGCCGAGGCAGCAATCAGCCCCTCCCAGAAGGCGGACAGTTGCAGGGCATTGGTGATCTGCAGCATGGCCACGCCGATGATGCTCAGCACATAGCCGTCGAGGAACGGCCCGCCAGCGGAATAGATCGTCAGCTTGCGGTGGAACGCATTGAGTGGCGCATCTTCGACGGAGCGTTTCGATACGGACATTGGACTTACCTCTTGTTGTTATTCGACGCAGTAGCGCCGCCGCACTATCGCACCGGGCCGCAGAGGTTCCATATAACGGTTGGGACGGGTCATGGCATGCCCTTGCCGGGTGGCTTGGCACCTGCCGTAACGGAACTTATTGAATTTCGTTGGCGCGCAGGATGGCGGCCACGCCTGTGCGGGTGTCCAGCTCAGTGGTGACGGGGTAGGGTGGACTGCCCCCAAGAAGTTGGACAAAAAATCCAACCCTTGGGGGGACCGATGGGCAAATACACAGAGCAGTTCAAACTCACAGCCATCTCAGCCTCCCTAGATGGTAGCGATGGCTTCCGAAAAGTAGCCCAGCGTTTCGGTATCGACGTCAGTCTGCTGCGCCGGTGGGTCTCCAGCTATCAGAGCAAGTCCAGCCTTAGTCCGCGCTCGCACGGGCAGCGC
>Ga0213828_1000333_pt1 | contig 47742 bp, 46 predicted proteins | sample MC6MC0897MG_FD_180664 | JGI IMG/M metagenome (GOLD analysis project Ga0213828, IMG submission 180664) | Enriched soil aggregate microbial communities from Iowa State University, Ames, United States - MC6-MC0897-MG | ecosystem: Environmental > Terrestrial > Soil > Unclassified | place: USA: Iowa...
TAGGTAACTATTCTAACAGTAGTAAAATCAGCATTAGCGGTGTAAGCAGACAAGAAAACGGTAAAGGATATCTTCCTTTAAATACCGGAGGTATTGGCGAGAAAAAGATTGGCGGTGTAATTACTTTAACGGATGCTACAGGAAAAGCTCAACAATTCCCGTTCACGCATACATATAATGTAATCGCTGGTCCTCAACAGGTAAAACTAGAACAGGGGCTATTGCTTTCTGCTGATAAGATGAATGTAATGTATAGAGGATTAGAAAACCCTGTTACAGGATCTATTCTTGGTGCAGACAATGCTAAATTATCTTTATCTGCTCCAGGAGCAGTTGTTAAGAATACTGGTAAAGGTAAATGGGATGTTATTCCTTCTACTGGAAATATTGTGAAATTAACTCTATCAGGTACAGATCCTACTGGAAAAACAGTATCTCAGGTGTTTGAATATAGAATTAAAGGAGTTCCTAGACCGCAAGGTCAAATCAGAGGTAAAGCTGTTAATTTTATGCCTGTTGGTTCTATTCCTAATCAGATTGTTGCTGCGGCATTACCTGATTTTGATTTCCCAGTTTCTTTCACTGTTAACAGTTTCATTTTGAAACTTCCAGGAAGAGCAGGTACTATGATTCAGGGTAACTCATTATCTTCTGCAGAAGGGTTAATCAGAAATCTTAGACCAGGTGATGTTGTTCAGATTTATGATATCCAAGCTACGGCTACTGGACTTGGTAATCAACGATTGAAAGAAATATCACCAGTTATTATCAATGTTCAATAACATTAATTTGTAAATTCATATTATGAAAAAATATATTAGCAGTCTTTTAGTATTAGCTTCTGGGTTTGCATTCTCTCAGACTATTCTAAATGCTTCTTCACCAGAAGAATTCAGACAGATGAGAGCTGAAAATATGAAAAAAGTAGGAGATACTGTTATCAGCAATAAAATAACCCCACTTGAATATGGCTTTGTAGATGAAAAAGACATCTTGAAAAGTATGATGGTTTGGGAAATAATTGACCTTAATGATAAGATTAATCAGCCGTTCTATTATGATAATCCTAATGGATTATTGTCTAAAACGACAAGATCTTTGTATCAGATTTTATTAGACGCAGCTTTATCTGGTCAGATTGATGAAGTTTATGAAGATGAAAACTTTTCTACTAAATCTACTCCTGAAGCAATTAAAAAGAAGTTAGAGAGTGAAAGAATTGATGATGAATTAATTGAAATCATTAACTCTGGAAGAACTCCTACGGAGGCTGAAAAAAAACAATATGTAGATTTAATTAGAACAACTACTGATAAAGTAAAAGTTCTAAAGATTATGGGGATGTGGTTCATCGACAAAAGAGATGGTATGATGAAATACAGACCTATTGGTATTGCTGCAATGGGACCAGATCCAACTTCAATTGGAAGAATTGGACCAGATGGTCAGCCTTTAGCAGGAGCCGATGAATTAGTTGATTTATTTTGGGTATATTATCCAAAAGCGAGAGATATTTTAGCAAACAATTATGTATTCAACAGAGCAAATTCGTCAGCGGATTTATCTTTTGATGATATAATTAATGCAAGAAGATTCTCTTCAATCATCTACAAATCAAGCAACGGTCTTGGTGATGGTACTATTAAAGATTATGTTCCTAGAAATGCTGAAGAGCAATTGGCTGAAAGCCAAAGAATAAAGGATCAGATTCTTCAAATGGAAAACGATATGTGGAATTACTAAATTTCACTTGATATTTATAAAAAACCTGAGTACATTTACTCAGGTTTTTTTATTATACAATCACCTTTTTACATAGTTGTGGTAAAGGATTGTATATGACTTTTAAATAAAATCTTTTATATGAAAAATGTAGATTATATCATCGTTGGTGATGGTTATGCGGCTTTATTTTTTGCTCATCAGTTACTTTTAAATAATAAATCATTTGTAATTTTCTCGGAAGGAAAGAAAAGTGCTTCACAAATTTCTGCCGGAATTATTAATCCGGTTGTCCTAAAAAAGTTTACTACATTTTGGTTAGCACAGGAACAAATTGACTTTCTGAAAAAATCTTTGAAAGAAATTGAATCTTATACAGGCGAAAATTATCTATTAGAATCTCCTATTCATAGAGTTTTTCATGATGAGAACGAACAGAAACTTTGGCTTAAAAAATCGGCGAATGATGACCTAAAAAACTTTTTAAATGAAAATTTCGATCATTTAAATGGTGTAAAAAACGACTTTCAGACTGGAAAGGTTAATCAGTCAGCAAGACTAAATGTTAAAGGGTTTTTTGCAGGTTTATTGAGGTTTTTAGAAAATAAAGGAAATTTAATCAAAGAGAAATTCGATTATTCTGAGATTGATACTTCAAATTCTACTTATAAAGATTTTAGCTTTAAAAATATTTTGTTCTGCGAAGGAATGGGAGTAAAAGAAAATCCATACTTTTCAGAGATTGCTGTTAACCCAAACAAAGGACATCACATTCGTGTCAAACTTTCTGAACCTATTCAGCAAGATATTACCATTAAGAAAAAACATTTTTTATTTCCTTTAGACAACAATCTCCATTTTTATGGCGGAACATACGATCGCGAACAATTACATCACGAAATAGATAATTCTGCAGTCGAGCAATTACAAAAAGGGCTTTCAGAATTTTATCCGAATGATTTTGAAATTAAAGAAGTGCATTTCGGCTTCAGACCAACGGTAAAAGATAGAAGACCTATTGTGGGAAGACATTCTCAGTATTCCAATTTGTATGTATTTAATGGTTTGGGAGCTCGCGGAATTCTTAATGGATGTTATTTCTCAAAAACATTATTTGATTATATTGAAAATAATATTCCATTACCTAAAGAGATTTCAATCGATAGATTTTAAAGAAAAAAGACGCTTAATAAAGCGTCTTTTCTTATTATTGTAAAGCCATTTTCTTGGTAGGCTGATCTTTTTTTGCATGAAACAAGACCATATCAGCATCTTTTTTTAAGAAGGTGACTTCATATTTTGTTTCAGTAAATTGATATTTGTTATCCTCTGTAGAAAAACTGGGGTTTTCTATATTTTTTTTAAGCTCATAGCTTTGTCCGTTTAGTCTCACCACAACAGTATTTTTAGTGTTATTGGTGATAATTTCCATTTCATCACCGTGGCGGTCAGTAACAGTTGCCTTTGTAATATCATCTTGAGATGTAGGTGTTTCCTGTTTTACATTGGCAGTTTCGGGATCTTTAGCGGAATGCGTACACGCTGATAATGTGAGGATTATAAAAAATCCAAGTAAAAAATTCTTCATTTGTAATTTTGGTTTTAAGGTTTTTCTAATATTGCTTTGGTCGTGTAAAATTACAATTATTTCTTATTAAAAAATGTTAATTTTTAATAATTTAAATAATTTAATCGCTATTTATGAGTTTATTTTAATGTTAAATATAATCAACCGCTTCTCTCATTCATTTTTCAGCCGATTTCAAGAAGAGTTAAATTTTGTTAATAGTGAATCGACTATTAAAATCTAAGCATACATTTGCATCTTGAAATGAGAAACTATATCGTATATTTTTTGACCAGCCTTTTTCTGCTTTTTATGGTGGAAAGCAAGCTTAATGTCAAAACTTTGCGTAATGACTTTTCGGGTCATATTGCTCATAATTATCCAAATAAGATTGATCAGACCAATCAATCAGGAGCTAAATTTTCAGTTCAGCAAATAACAAATACTACCGACGGTTTTTCGATAGAATTAGCTGAAGATGATTTTCAGTTTTCAGATACAGTACAGGCAATTATCGTTTTTGCCAGTGTATTTGGGTTAATTTATTCATTTGGATTATTATTCAAAAAAAGGTTTAAACCCTCAATTTCCGAATTTTTACAGCATTTCAATTCTGTAAAAACATTTATTCTGATTCGTTCTATCAGAATCTAAAATTTCATTTTCCGATTTTCTTTTTTGTTCCAGAACCGGAACAAAAAGCATTGCGTTGTGCTTTGAATGATTTCACAATGTAACTATTTCCAGAATTATTTATTCAAATTAAACTTTTAACGATTTATACCACTCTAAAATTATGATGAAAAGAGTTGTCTCAGGTGCTGTCTTAAGCGCTGTTCTCTTACTGTTTAGCTGTAACGAGAAAAAAGAAGAAAAACAAGAAGATTCAGTGTATCCGGTGACTTCACCTGTAAAAATGGATACGATTATTAACAAAGATTTTGTCGCTCAGATTCAGTCGGTAAAAAACATTGAAATTCGTGCTCAGGAAAAAGGTTTCCTTGAGAAAATCTATGTAGACGAAGGTCAATATGTAAAGACCGGACAAACATTATTCAGAATTATGCCTCAATTGTATCAGGCTGAATTATTAAAAGCAAAAGCTGAAGTAGAGCAGGCTTCAATTGAGCTGAGAAATGCAAGTACATTAGCCAACAACGATATTGTTTCAAAAAACGAAAGATTAATGGCAAAAGCAAAACTCGATGCTGCGAATGCTGAAATGAAATTAGCACAGATCCATCTTTCATTTACAGATATTAAAGCTCCGTTCTCTGGAGTAATTGACAGAATTCCTTTGAAACTAGGGAGTTTAGTGGATGAAGGTGATCTTTTGACGACGCTTTCAGACAACACAGATATTTACAGTTATTTTAATGTTTCCGAACCTGAATATCTTAATTATCAGAAGAATGTTGCAGACCGGGGAAATCAGAATGTGAATCTGGTAATGGCAAACGGAGATTTATTTAATCAAACCGGACAGATTCAAACGATTGAAGGTCAGTTTGATAATGAAACCGGAAATATCGCTTTCAGAGCAAAGTTTCCAAATCCTGAAAAGCTATTAAGAAACGGTGAAACAGGGAAAATCCGAATGACTTTACCGTTGAAGAACGCTTTAATTATTCCTCAGAAAGCAACCTACGAAATTCAGGATCAGAAATATGTTTTTGTTGTCGATAAAAATGGGGTAGCAAAATCTAAAAATATTAAAGTTGCCTATGAACTTCCGGATATCTATGTAATTGCGTCTGGTCTTTCTGGAGGTGATAAGATCTTGTTGGAAGGAGTTCAGAAAGTGAAAGACGACCAAAAAGTAAAAGTAAAATTCCAGGATCCGAAGAAAGTTCTTCAATCTTTAAAATTAAAAGCAGAGTAAAAATAAATGATAATTGATATGCGATCATTGATCCATCATTCATCATTAATAATTTATCATTTATAATTATTTTTATGTTTAAAAAATTCATACGCAGACCTGTTCTGTCGATTGTAATCTCTTTGATTATCGTTTTTATGGGAGTTTTATCGTTAATGAAACTTCCTATTACTCAGTTTCCTGCGATTTCGCCACCAAAAGTAAATATTACGGCAACTTATCCGGGTGCGAATAACGAATTATTGATTAAATCTGTAGTTATTCCTTTGGAAAGAGGGCTAAATGGTCTTCCGGGAATGAAATATATGACTTCTGATGCCGGAAATGATGGTGAAACTTCCATTCAGGTGGTGTTTGATCTGGGAACTGACCCGAATGTTGCGGCAGTTAATGTTCAGAACCGTGTTTCTTCGGTAGTGAATAAACTTCCACCTTTGGTGGTGCGTGAAGGGGTAAAAATTACCCGTGAAGAACCGAATATGTTGATGTACATTAACTTGTACAGTGACGATCCTAAAGCTGACCAAAAATTCCTTTTCAACTATGCAGATATCAATGTAATGTCTGAATTGAGAAGGGTAAGTGGAGTTGGTTTTGCCGACATTTTGGGAACCAGAGAATATGCAATGCGTATTTGGCTGAAACCCGATCGATTAACGGCTTACAATATTTCAGCTGATGAAGTAATGGAAGCTTTAAACCAACAAAGTTTAGAAGCTTCTCCGGGAAAAACAGGGGAAAGTTCGGGTAAACGTTCTCAGTCTTTTGAATATATTTTAAAATATTCCGGACGTTTTAATAATGAAAAAGATTACGGAAATATTATTCTTAAAGCTAAATCTGCCGGTGAATTTGTAAGATTAAAAGATGTTGCAGATATCGAATTTGGTTCTTCGATGTACGATATTTATTCTACATTAAATGGAAAACCATCTGCAGCGATTACGGTAAAACAATCTTATGGATCAAATGCAAGCGACGTTATCAAAAACGTAAAAACCTTGATGGCTCAGTTGGAGAAAACCAACTTCCCGAAAGGAATGCATTACGACATCAGTTATGACGTTTCAAGATTCTTGGATGCCTCAATTGAAAAAGTAGTTCATACTTTATTTGAAGCCTTTATTTTGGTAGCAATTGTGGTGTTTTTATTCTTGGGAGATTGGCGTTCAACATTGATTCCGGCAATCGCAGTTCCGGTTTCTTTGGTAGGAACTTTTGCAGTGATGTCCGCATTTGGAATTACCTTAAATATGATTTCGCTTTTTGCTTTAGTAATGGCAATTGGGGTTGTCGTCGATGATGCGATCGTTGTAATTGAGGCAGTTCACGCCAAGATGGAAGAAAAAGGTCTTTCCGCATTAAAAGCAACCGAAGAAGCAATGCATGAAATCAGCGGCGCAATTATCGCAATCACATTGGTAATGGCGGCTGTATTTATTCCGGTGGCATTTATGTCGGGTCCGGTGGGAGTTTTTTACCGTCAGTTTTCGATTACAATGGCTTCATCGATTATTCTTTCAGGAGTTGTTGCGTTAACGCTGACTCCGGCTTTATGTGCTTTAATTTTAAAAAATAACCACGGAAAGGCTAAAAAGAAAGGTCCGATAACGATTCTTTTAGATAAATTCAATGGTTTATTTAATAAAGGAGCTGGGAAATATGAAAAGTTATTGAATAAAACAGTAACTAAAAAATTCATTACACTTCCTTTGTTATTGATCTTCTGTGCATGTACTTACTTTTTAAGCAACTCATTGCCTTCAGGATTTATTCCTAGTGAAGATCAGGGAATGATTTATGGGATTATCCAGACTCCGCCGGGTTCAACATTAGAAAGAACGAATCAGATCGCAAGAGAATTGTTGAAAGAATCTGAAGATATTGATGGAGTACAATCTGTTTCATCTTTGGCTGGTTACGAAATTCTGACAGAAGGAACGGGTTCAAACTCAGGAACGTGTTTAATTAACCTTAAAAGTTGGGAAGAGCGTTCAGAATCCGCCGCTGAGATCATCGAAAAGCTAGAAGAGAAAGCCAAAAATATTCCAGGAGCGAATATTGAATTCTTCCAGCCGCCGTCGATTCCTGGTTATGGTGCTGCAGGTGGATTTGAATTAAGACTTTTGGATAAAGCCGGAAGTGGTGATTACCAAAAAATGGAGCAGGTAAGTACCGATTTTGTGAAAGAATTGAAGAAACGTCCTGAATTAGGTTCCGCATTCACGTTTTATTCTGCGAGTTTCCCTCAATATATGCTGAAAATAGATAATGATTTAGCCGAACAAAAAGGTGTGAGCATAGAAAAAGCAATGGACAATCTTTCTACTTTGATTGGTTCAAACTACGAAACAAGTTTCATTCGTTTTGATAGACCTTACAAAGTAATTGTTCAGGCTGGTCCGCAATATCGTGCTCTGCCAAGTGATTTATTGAAATTATACGTGAAAAACGATAAAGATCAAATGGTTCCATACTCAGATTTTATGCATTTAGAAAAAGTGTATGGTCTTTCCGAAATCACGAGACATAATATGTACAATTCGTCTGAGGTAAGCGGAACTCCGGCTCCGGGATATAGTTCCGGACAGGCGATCAAAGCCATTCAGGAAGTTGCTGATAAAACGTTACCAAGAGGTTTCGGAATCGACTGGGCGGGAATTTCAAAAGATGAAGTAGGTCGTGGAAACGAAGCGGTTTATATCTTCTTGATCTGTTTAGGGTTTGTTTATTTAATTCTTTCGGCGCAGTATGAAAGCTTCATTCTTCCTTTACCGGTAATTCTTTCTTTACCTACAGGTATTTTCGGAGCATTTTTATGTTTAAAACTTTTAGGTTTAGAAAACAATATCTATGCACAGGTTGCAATGGTCATGTTGATCGGACTTTTAGGTAAAAATGCGGTATTGATTATTGAATTTGCAGTTCAGAAAAAAGCGGAAGAAGGAATTTCGGTGGCGAAAGCGGCAATTGAAGGAGCTGCAGTGCGTTTCAGACCTATCTTGATGACTTCATTTGCATTTGTTGCAGGATTAATTCCTTTGGTAATGGCAACCGGGCCGGGAGCAGTAGGAAACAGAACCATCGGAACCGCTGCTGCAGGAGGAATGCTTTTAGGAACCGTTTTCGGACTGATGATTATTCCAGGATTATATTACATTTTCGGAACGATTGCCGATAAAACAAGATTGGCAAAATATGAAGAAGAAAATCCTTTAACAGAACAAACAGAACCTTATCAACACGATGATAAACATGAAGATTTATAATAAATATATTGCAGCCATTGCTGTATCGCTTGTTTTGGCGAGCTGTAAAGCACCGATGGCGACGGTTATTCAAGACGACGTAAAAAATAATATCCCTGAGAATTTTAAGCAAGATGAACAGCAGGATGTTAATAACAATAGCGGAACAACGCCTTGGAGACAGTTTTTTACTGACCCTAACCTGGTAAGTTTAATTGAAAATTCTCTTAAAAATAATCAGGAGTTGATGATCACGCTTCAGGAGATCGAGATCGCCAAAAGTGGGGTCGTTGCTAAAAAAGGAAAACTTTCTCCAACCGTAAGAGCAGGTTTAGGAGCCGGAGTAAAAAAAGCGGGTCGTTACACCAGCGAAGGAGCAGGTGATGCTTCAACGGAAATTGAGCCCGGAAAAGAAATGCCCGATCCTCTTGGGAATTTCGAAGGTGGCTTAATGGCAAACTGGGAAATCGACATTTGGAAAAAACTTAGAAATGAGAAAGATGCTGCCGTTGCGCATTATCTTTCAACCGTAGAAGGAAAGAATTTTGTTCTTTCTAATCTGATCGAGGAAGTTGCCGATAATTATTACGAATTATTGGCGTTGGATAATCAGCTGGATATTATTCAGCAATACATCAAACTGCAGACGAGAGCTTTAGAGATTTCAAAAATTCAGAAACAAGCAGCAGCAGCAACTGAATTGGCAGTGAAAAAGTTTGAAGCTGAATTGGCAAAATCAAAAGCGACAGAATATACAATTCGTCAACAGATTACTGAAAAGGAAAATCAAATCAATGCGCTTTGTGGCCGTTATCCGCAACCGATCGTAAGAACTAAGGAAAGCTTTATGTCGACCATTCCGCAAACGGTTTATACAGGAATTCCGTCTCAGTTGTTGGCGAATCGCCCAGATATTAAACAGGCTGAATTAGAATTAAAAGCTGCAAAATTAGATGTTGAAGCAGCAAGAAAAGAATTCTATCCAAGTTTAGAAATCTCTGCAACTTTAGGATTAGAAGCATTTAAACCTTCTTATTTAGTTAAAATGCCGGAGTCTATTGCTTACAATTTGGTTGGAGAATTGGCAGGACCACTGATTAATAAAAGTGCGATTAAAGCTAATTTTCAAACGGCAGATGCGAAACAAATTCAGGCTTTGTATGAATATGACAAAACCATTCTGAATGCATATTTAGATATTTCAAATCTAATGTCGAAAGTGAAAAATATCGATCAGTATTATCAGTTAAAATCTCAGGAAACGCAGGCTTTAGACCAATCGATTGATATCGCCAATCAGCTTTTCAAAAATTCGAGAGCTGATTATCTGGAAGTTCTTTTAAACCAAAGAGACGCTTTAGATGCAAAAATGGAATTAATCGAAGCCAAAGAAAAACAGTTAAGTACTGTTGTCGACATCTACAAAAGTTTAGGTGGTGGCTGGAAATAAGTTTAGTTTTTTTATTCATATCATTATTTCATTCGTTGAAGTCCGGTTCTAATTTTTTAGAGCCGGACTTTTTATTGAAAATATTTACATCAAAATAAAACGCGTCAAGTTTTGGCGCATTACAGCTATAGCTTTGCAGTATAAAATATTGAGAGTTATGGAAATCCCGTTTTATTTAAGCTTCAGAGAATTTGAAAATGATTATTATAACAATCTTGAAAACTGGTTTGAAAACAATCGAAATACCAATGAGACCGATTTTCTTCTTCATCTGAAAGAGATGTATAAACCGTATTTATGTTATAATTTTTCGAAAGACAGATTGCAGGCAGATGCTGTGATCGAAATAAATAATTGTTTCTTTCCGTATCATGAAAACTTCGGAATTTCTTTTAATATAAATCATGAAAACGCTAAAAATTTTAAAACCGGAATCAGCAATATTTCTGAAATAAAAAGTATAACGATGATGGAATATGCTCAACATATTTTAGACAGAATCCATCAATATTTTCAGAAAAATAAAATTTCAATAAAAGAAAATGAAACACTTCTGGATTACATCAATCATTACGAATTGATTACTGCAAAAGAAAAAACTGGCTATTGCCCCGATTACAATCTGCATCAGAAAAAACTTCCGTTTTTAAAGGCTTTTCTTCCTCGTTTCGGAAGTACGGTGGATATGTCTTTATACCGAAATTTTTATTTTTCGGTGGTACGAATTGCAGATTTTATAGACTCTAAATTGAATGAAGTTCAGGCTTTTGATCAAAGTATTTACAGAGAATTAAAATCTGAAGCAATGATAAAAGTTCACATGAGAGGACATAGTTTTCTTACGATTTGCAATTGATTTTTTTTAGGAGCTTAATCCCGCTTTCCGCACTCGCTCATTTTTTAGTTTCGGCGGCGGCAAAGCCGCCGCCGAAACTAAAAAATGAGCTCAAACAATTGCTCCAATCGGGGCTAAGAAATGAGGTTTCCAAAACCCGAATTTAAAAATTAAAACAAATTGCCCGATTTAGAAAAGAAATAAAAGATTAATCCATTAAATAAAATTCCCATTGCTTGGAAGCGGGTAAGCTAATAACCAATTACAATAAATAATCCGCACGGGTTTTGGGAATTTTAGGATTGATTATTAATGTTAGCAAAAGGTTTCTGTTTTGAACTTTTGGCTCTTTTGCTTTAAAATGAAAGAATATTTATTGAACATTCATACACATCATTATATTGTCGAAATGCATTTTGAGCTATTAAATTTGAAAAGTTTTGTAAGTCATTCTGATTTTCTCGACTTAGGAAGCTGAAGCGTTAAGAAAATTAAAAATTAATCCGTTAAAAAATTCCCACTGTTTGAGTGCGGGACAAAATTAAGAACCCAATCACTAATATATGATCCGCACGAGTTTTGGGGATTTTAGGATTAATTATTAATTTTTAGCGAAAGATTCCAGTCTTGAATTTTTGGTCCGTTTGCTTCAAGGCAAAAGGACGAAATGATCAAATTTGAATTACTTAAGCAGAAACAATTTTTATAGAACAGGTTCATTTCAAGCAAAAACCAGATCAATTGATCTGGTTTTCGTTTTGTAGAGAAGATGGGATTCGAACCCACGATACAGTTACCCGTATACCACCTTTCCAGGGTGGCTCCTTCAACCACTCGGACACCTCTCTATGTTTGAAGACTGCAAAAATAGGCTATTTTATTGAATCTACAAATTCTTAATTTAAAATTACTCGCTTATTTCTCCGCAGATATTTCTTGCAAAATTGTCGGCAAAACTTCCATGATAATTAGGATTGTCAATAAGATGCATTGCCTTAGTAATCGCAGATTCTGCAGTCATATCTCTTCCGCTAATTGCGCCGATTCTTGAGAAAATATTAGAGTTCTCATATTTTCCAAACGATATTCCGCCTGAAATACATTGACTTACCACTACGATTTCGGTTCCGTTATTTCTGATTTGCTGTAAAGTTTCAAGTGTTTTTTCGCTGCTGAAAATCGTTCCCGACCCGAAAACCTGTAAAATCAACACTTTCATTTTGGGAATTTCTTTAAAATGATTCAGCTTCATTCCCGGAAAAATTCTCCAGAAAAGAACATCTTCAGAAATATGTTCGTCTACATGAAATTCAATTCTGCCGTCACAACGGAAAAGATTATCCTTGTCGATTTTTAAATGTACTCCAGATTGCCCTAAAATCGGGTAGTTCGGACTTGCATACGCATCAAAATACTCTGCAGAATATTTTAAAGTACGGTTTCCTCTCAATAATTTATATTCAAAATAGATCGCAACTTCCTGTATCACGGCTTCGTTTTCTTCATAAAGACTTGCATAATACAAACTCGTCAGAAGATTTTCTTTTGCGTCGGTTCTCAAATCTCCAATCGGAAGTTGTGAACCTGTTAAAATAACTGGTTTTGTTAAACCTTTCAGCATGAAACTCAATGCAGAAGCAGTATAAGACATTGTATCTGTTCCGTGGAGAATCAGAAAACCGTCATATTTTTTATAGTTATCGAATATCAAATTGGCAATTACTCTCCATTCTTCTGGTCCCATATCGGATGAGTCGAGCGGTTGTGCAAAAGGATGTACGAAAACTTCGCATTCCATCAATTTCATTTCGGGCATTTTCTCAAAAATATTTCCGAAATCAAAGGCACGGAGACTTCCGGTTTCGTAATCTTTTTCCATACCAATCGTTCCGCCGGTATAAATCAGAAGGACTTTTCGCTTCATTTTTTTATTTAATTAAAGATTTTGAGTTTCTTTTCAGGTTCAGAATTTCAAAATTACGTTAATTTGCAAAGATTTGAAAGAAGATGAAAGATTTAGAGAAAACTTACGAGTATTTACAGCAATTTTTAACGGAAGAAAGATTAAGAAAAATAGAACATTTTGCTCCCGAAAGTTCAGATTTTATACTTCCGGTGATTGAAGATGTTTATCAATTCAGAAACGCAGCGGCAATTGTACGTTCTGTTGAAGCTTGTGGTTTTCATAAAGTTGTTGCTTTGCAGGAAGAGCATAGTTTTGAGCCGAATTTAAAAGTCACAAAAGGAGCAGATACTTGGGTTGAAGTAGAAAGACTTCCAAGAAATATGGAGTCTTTTCAGAATATTAAGGATAGAGGTTATAAAATGATGGCAGTTTCTTTAGAAAAAAATGCAAAATTTTTACCCGAATACGAAATTACCGAACCGATTGCATTGGTTTTCGGAACTGAAATGGAAGGCGTTTCAGAAGAAATTTTAGATTTTGCAGATGAAACTTTGGCGATTCCAATGTATGGTTTTACAAGAAGTTTTAATGTTTCTGTTGCTGCCTCAATTTGTATGTATGAATTAAAGCAAAAGCTGATAAAATCGAATATTGATTATAAATTAAATGAGGAAAAACTCCTGAGAATGAAAATTCGTTGGGCAGTAAATTCGATGAGAAGCGGGAATCAGATTTTTGAAAAGTATTTAAAAGACAATAATTTTAGCTTTTAAAAGTTATTATTAAAATTTTAAATCATCATGGCGAGATTATTCCCTGTTTTATTTTTCCTCTTATCCGGTAGTGTGTTTTCTCAATTGAAATTTGATACACTTTCTCATAGAAAATTAAAAACTACGGTTACTCCTGCAATATTAGTTGGTTATCATTATGCAGGTGACGCAAAAGATAATACAGAAACATTCAGAGCGTCGCAAATGCATATCATTGAAGTTGTTTTTGCCAAAATCATCGAGTATGGAGGAAATCACGGTGCTGCAAAACTATATTATGCAGGAAGTGATTTTATATTTAATAACCGATACGATTTTTTTATGGCTCCTAAAATCGGAGTAAGTTCCAGTGCAGGAATTGCTTTGGGCGCTGAAGTGCAATTTCAGACTAATTTTGAAAAAGTAATTCCACGAGTAATGCCATATTTTGGATTTGGCGGCGGTGGCGGAAAACTGACTGTAGGATATAATTTCAGATTATTGAAAGCCGAAAATTTTCCGATCAATACTCTTCAGATAGGAATTACCTGGCCGATAAAAAGATTTAAAGAGAAAACTATTTAATCATCTTGTTATAATTCCAAGCAGCCACAAAAACTCCGGCAGTTTCAGTTCTTAATCTTTGATTTCCTAATGAAACCGCTTTGATTCCTTTTTCTGCTAAAAATAGAATTTCCTTATCTGAAAAATCTCCTTCGGGACCAATCAAGAAAGTATAGTTTTCTAATTTTGGAATTTCATTTAAAGCAATTCTTTCTAAATTTTCGTTACAATGAGCCACAAAAGTGGTTTCACAATCAATGTTTTTCAGAAAGTCTTGAAGCTTTATCAAATCATTAATAATCGGAAAATGAAATCTCAGACTTTGCTTTGAGGCTGCAATTGCCTGTTTCCTGATTTTATCAATATTTAAATTTTTACGTTCAGTTTTTTCGGTTTGAAGAATTGTGATTTCAGAAATTCCCATTTCTACAGCTTTTTCCACGAAAAATTCGATACGGTCAATATTTTTTGTCGGAGCAATGGCAATGTGAAGTTTAGGACTGAAATCTGGAGTTTCCATTTTAATTTCAGCAACTTCAATTCCTGCTTTTTTGCCTTCAATAATCAATGTTCCGGAAGCAAGATTTCCCTTTCCGTCAGTCACATGTATTTCTTCACCGTCTTTCATACGAAGAACTTTTACAATGTGCTGCTGTTCTTCGTCATTGATGATTGCTTTTCCGTTATTGATTTCGCCAAAAAAAAGTTTCATAAAATGGAATATTTAGATCTGTCTGAGTTTAATTAAGTTAATATTCTTTAAAAAAATATCTCATTTTCACTTATAAATGCTACTCCGGTTTTTATCGTGGTATAAATATCGCCTTCACAATCTCTGTAAGAACACATGTAGATTTCTTCAATCCAAACATTATTCATGAAGATCATATTCAGATATTCATTTTTTCTTAAATTATTTTTGATCGACAAATAATCTCCTTCTTTTGGTTCGAAATCAAAACTGAAAACATTTTCAGAATTTATTTTCTCAATAATTTCTTCTTTTATATTTTGAATATATCCAATTTCTGAACTCGCCATTAAATAATCTTCGTCTTCAGATGGTTCTGTCACTTCATTTTTCCCGGTAATGGTTTCTAAAACCCAGTAATATTTTGAGTTCTTTTTAGATTGTGTTCCCAGTACTTTTTCTTCTAATAATATCTTCATTATAAATCGTATTTTGAGGTTGCTGTAGTTCTTAAATCTGTAAATTCTCCTCTTTCAAATTTAAGTTGAGCAACCATTGCAATCATTGCTGCGTTATCGGTGGTGTATTCAAATTTCGGAATGTAAATATTCCAACCTAATTTTTCGTGATTGTCCTGCATTACTTTTCTCAATGCTGAATTGGCAGAAACTCCACCAGCAATCGCAACTTCTTTGATGTTTAAATCTTTCGCTGCTTTCTCCAATTTATTCATTAAAATTTCGATGATACATTTTTGTACCGAAGCACAAAGATCATTCATGTTTTCTTTAATGAAATCAGGATTTTTCTTTACTTCTTTCTGTATAAAATATAAAACCGAAGTTTTAATTCCGCTAAAAGAATAATCGTAGTTGTCTAATTTAGGTTTATTAAATTTAAAAGCATCAGGATTTCCTTCTTTTGCCAATCGGTCGATGATTGGACCTGCAGGATAATCTAGATCGAAAATTTTCCCGATTTTATCAAAAGCTTCACCCGCTGCATCATCAATTGTTTTTCCAATAATTTCCATGTCGAAATAATCTTTTACCAAGACAATCATCGTATGTCCGCCACTTACGGTAAGACACAAAAACGGAAATTTTGGCGGCACAGGATTTGCATCGTCAATGAAATGCGCTAAAATATGCGCCTGAAGGTGATTTACTTCTATTAAAGGAACATCTAAACTCATAGCGAGCGACTTAGCAAAAGAAGTTCCTACAAGCAAAGAACCCAAAAGTCCGGGACCTCTGGTAAAGCCTATGGCTGAAATTGCATTTTGTTGTATATTTGCTTTGAGTATAGATTTTTCAACTACAGGAATGATATTCTGCTGATGGGCACGAGAAGCCAACTCTGGAACTACACCACCGTATTCTTTGTGGATTTCCTGATTGGCTGCAATGTTTGAAAGAATAGAATTTCCTTTGATAATAGCTGCTGAAGTGTCATCGCAAGATGATTCGATACCTAAAATTATAGAGTCGCTCATAATAATGGCAAAGTTAGAGAATAATAACGAAAATGAGAACAAAAAATCGGTAGCTGAAAACCTGGGAGATCAGGTACAAAAGACCGTAGAAAATGTTCAGGAGACTGTGAAAGAGGCTTCTGAGCTGGCTTCAGACGCTATAAATCATCCAATAGATACCGCTCAAGAATTTGGTAAACAGGCAGCTAAGGATGTTGTAAGCTATTCTTGGTGGGCAAAACTTTTATTGATTCTTTTCTGGACGCTTCTTTCAATCATCGTTCTTGTTTTTATTGCAATCAACTTACCGGTTACCAAAAGATGGGCTGCAGATCAGGCTTTGCAGATTGTCAACAGAGATTTTAAAGCTAAAATGTCTACAGAAAGTGTAGAGGTTGATTTCTTTGGAGACGTTACCATTAAAGGTTTAAGGATAAAAGATTATAAAAATCTAGACTTTATTAAAGCAAGAGAGTTTAAAGCCAATTCCGATTGGTTTTCTTTGGCTACCAATATCGGGAAAAACAATTCCTTAAGTTTTAACGGTTTGACGCTTAACGATGCAGACATCAAAGTAATTACGTATAAAGGTGACAGTATTTCAAACTTCATCCGTTTTACACAACTTTTTGACAGCGGTAAAAAGAAAGACCCTAAAAAGCCACCTTTCCAACTGAACGCACGTTTAGAAATTTTAAATTCAAAAGTTTCTATTGTTAATCAAAACTCTCCGGGAGAACCTGGAAAATGGTTGACAGCAACTAACGTCAATCTGATTGCTCCAAAAGTTAAAGTCAATGGCGCAAATATTAATGCCCGAATTGACAATTTTACTTTCATCACCAAAAGATGGGGGAAATCTCATTTTGTAGAAACTTTTTCTACCGATTTTTCAATGACCGAAGATTTTCTGGCTTTGGGAGATCTTACTTTAAATACAGATCATTCGCTTCTTCAGGGAGATATTAAATTTAATTTAAATAAAGGTTCATGGGCAGATTTTACCAATAAAGTAAAGTGGGATATGAATATGAAATTGGGAAGCCAAATAAGTGGTTACGACATCTCTTATTTTGTTACCAATTGGGATAATTTTATTCCATTTAATGCAAGCGGGAAAATGACAGGACCCTTAAATCATTTTACTTTAGAAAACTTTCTGATCAGAAATCCTTCGGTAAATATTGCAACAAAAAAACTGAAAGCCAATCATTTGCTAAAAGGTGATTTCACGATAGAAACCGAAAATCTTTCAGCAGATTTTAAGTATAAAGATTTGAAAGCAATGATGCCGACTTTCGTTTCCTCAAAGATGAAAAACTTTGCGGATGATTTCGGTAAATTAAAATATAACGGAACTGCGAAAGTAACTCCGAAGCAGGTTTATGTTTCTTCAGGAAATCTGATGACAGGAATCGGGCAGGCAAAAATTTCTAATTTTTACTTAACAGATTACAGCTCACCTTTGCCTAAATATAAAGGATATGCAGAAGTTAATGACTTAAATACTTCCGTCATTACCAAAAGCAAAGCAGTTGGTTTGATTTCCGGGAAGTTTAATCTAGATGGACAAAGTTTTGATGTCAATACCATGCGACTGAGTACAAAATCTCAAATTTCCAGCATTGAAATCATGAATAAGGAAATCAATAATGTGGTGTTGGATGGTTTTTTAGATCATAAAAAATACAACGGATTGATTACCGTAAATGACGAACAGGCAAAAGCAACTGTAAAAGGTTTAATAGATTTCAGTACCTCAAGAATTTCTGCCAATGTAGATGCTGATGTTGCTTATTTAAATATGAATTATTTTACCGACAAAGCTGGAAGTCAGATTGTAAGTGGTAGAGTAAACGGGAAAATGGCAATGTCAAATATCAATGATTTGAATTTGGATGTTGAAGCCTCCAATGTAAATTTCGCAACAGCAGATCAAAAATATCATATTCCGAATGCTAAGCTGAAAACTTTTGTGGAAGGTGGAAGCCGTTCTATTTTGGTTGATGCTCCGGGCGCAGTAAACGGAAAAATTTCGGGGAAATATAATCTTGCTGATTTGGCAGGAATGGTTGAAAATGGTTTAGGGAAAATTTTGGTTGGTCCTGAACCAAGAAAATTATACCGCGGACAAACTTTCGCCATGGATTTTGATGTTGAACAAGGTTTGGTTGCCTATTTTATGCCGGATTTAAAACTTCCTCAAGGTGCAAAAGTGGAAGGAGAATATGACGGTAATTCAAATAATCTGATCTTAAATCTGGATGCAGCTTCTCTGAAATACATTATGACAAAAAAGGAGGAGATTACCGAAGCAGACCGTGCTTTGGCAGAAGCAAATCCTGATTATAAAATTGATGATAGAGTAGCGGTTACACGAGACAGCGCAATGGTTGACAGTGTAATGGTGAGAATTAATACAGCCAATACTGAACAGCAACTTTACGCAAAAATAAGCAGGCTCGAGTACAATAAAAATATTCTTAAAGATCTTATTCTTACAGGCAAAAATGAAAATAATTCAGTTTTAAGGATTGCTACCAATTTTAAACACGGAAATCCTGAAGATGAACTGAATGAAACTCTGAAAGATTATGCGATTAATTTTAATCAGTCGACGAATCCTGCAGGAGATTATGTGTTCAGATTTGAACCTACTGAAGTCAATTTAAATAATGTAAAATGGTCAATAGACACAAGTCCGGAACTGGATCATTATATAAGTTACCGTAGAAAAACATCTGATTTTGAAATTCATAATTTAAAAATTTATTCAGACGATAGTTCATTACTTGTCAATGAATCCATCTTTAAATCTATTAAAGATTTTTATGTGGATGCGGAAGTTCAGAACTTTGCCATAGAAAAACTTTTAGAAATGCAGTCTGGTGGAAACCCGATGGATATTAAAGGTTTGGCCAATGGTAATGTGAAAATCAAGATGGATAAAAACACATTGCAACCTTTAGTTGATCTTACCGTAGACAACATCATGATGAATGGGAATGATATGGGAGATGTAACAATTTCTGCAGTCAACGGTTTTTCTCTGAACGTTTATGATGTTGATGTAAGAGTTGCTTCAGCGGGAGTAATTGGAAATAATAATCTGCATTTAACAGGAACGGTTAACAATAATACACCATCTCCAACCATTGATTTAACAACAGAATTAAGAGATTTTGATCTTGCATTTACACAGCAGTTTGTACAAAGTATTTTTGGAAATTTAAGAGGAAAAGCAACGGGTGATTTAAAAATCAACGGTACTCTTAAAAATTTAGATTACAGCGGTGATATTGCTTTAAAAGAATTTGGTTTAAAATTATTATTTACAGGAGTAGATTACTCTTTTGATGATACAGTGATTCCGCTTTCTAAAGGTTTGGCGATTTTAAACAATATTGGAGTTCACGACGGAAGATCAAATTCTTCAGGATCAATTTCGGGGGCGATACAGTTTGAAACTTTATCTTCAATGGGAGTCAACCTCGTTATGAGAGCCGATAATTTATTGATGTTGAATACCACTCAGAAAGATTACGATCTATTTTGGGGAAGAGTTTACGGACAAGGCGATTTATATGTTGACGGACCTGTTTCTGCTTTAAATCTTTCTACTCCAAATATGAAGGCTCTAAATGGGAGTACATTTACTTTCAACTCAAGCTCTACTTCCAATGTTGAAGAGTTTAAAATGCTGAGGTTTTTGAAAGAAGGAAAAGATGGCTTAGTTACTTTAGAAGAAAAGAAAAAGACAGGCGCCAATATGAATATCGATTTCAGTTTGGATGTTGATAAAGGTACAACGGTAAACGTTTTGGTAGGTGATGATGTAGGAAATATTACGGTGAAAGGAATGGCGAATAATCTGAGATTTCAGATGAGCCGACAAGGAAATATTGCCATGAACGGATCTTATTTGGTCGACAGTGGAACTTTTGTGTCTAAAGCGATTCTTAACAGAACTTTCCAGATTCAAAAAAACAGCAGCATCAGATGGGATGGCGATGCAATGAAGCCAGCTTTGGACATTTCTGCCAATTATGTGAGAATGGTTTCCAATGCGGGAGATTATTTAAATATGGGACAGTTACAGCCAATCAGTGTACTGTTACAGGCAAATATTACCAATACTTTAAATGATCCTAAAGTTGCATTAAATGTAACCGCACTTGATGTTTCGAGCCAGGTGAAAGAAACTTTGGCAGCGAAAATTAATCAGACAGAAGGTGAAAATGTTTTACAGTTCGGTTCTATTTTATTGCTGAATATGTTTAATGTAACTAATTCGGGAGGTGGGCTAAATATAGATGCTGCAGGAATTGCAGAATCTTCAGGTTATAATATGCTATTAAAACAACTTGGTTCTGTTTTGAATACAGTAAGTAACGAATTTCAAATTGATTTGAATTACGTAAAAGGAAACGATCAGTTTTCTAATAGCGGAGACAGAGCAAATGCCGGAGTAAGCTTTGATTTGTCACCAAGAATTACGGTGAAAACAGGTTTGGGAATCCCGCTTTCTAGAACAGAAAGTACAAGTAACAATTATCTCTCTGGTGAAGGGTCTGTAGAATATGATATTTCTAAGAAAAACGACGGTACACTGGTCTTGAGAGGTTATTCTAAACCAACCAATATCGGAATGGGTGTAGGAACTGTAGGTACCAATGGTTCTGCAAATCAGGCTTATGGTGGTGGTATCGTTTGGAGTAAAAGCTTTAATTCTTTGTTCAAAAAGAAGAAAAAAGACAAAAAGTCAGCTACTGACAAAGTTGAAATAAAAACAGATTCTGTAAAATCAAGTGGCAAATAGCTGTAAATTTTTAATGATTTTTATCATACGTGTTAATTATTGTTAATATTTGATATTATTTTTTTAGTTTAATTATTTTTTTTAATTTTGTAAAAAATTTATTGATTTTTTAGGAAAAATATAATTTCACTAATATGAACTATCAACTGGACGAAATAGACAAGAAAATTCTTGATTTCTTAGTAGAAAACACAAGAATGCCTTTTACAGAAATTGCTAAGCAGATGGATGTTTCTGCGGGTACAATTCACGTAAGAGTGAAGAAAATGGAAGATGCAGGTATTATTTTAGGATCATCTCTTAATCTTGATTATGGTAAACTAGATTACCATTTCACAGCTTTTATCGGAATTCTTTTAACAAAATCAAACCGTACACAAGAGGTCTTGAAAGAGTTATCAAGTATTCCAAACGTTATTGAAGCGAGCGTTATCTCAGGAAAATACAACATTTTCTGTAAGGTAAGAGCTAAAAATACTAACGACGCTAAAAGAATTATCTACCAAATTGACGATATTCAGGACGTAATGAGAACTGAAAGTATGATCTCTATGGAAGAATATCTTAGCGACAAAAACAGATTGATCAACGCAATCTCGATTTAATCAAATTTTAGACGATATAAATACCGAAGAACTTATGAAATCATTCATAAGTTCTTTATTTTTGTACTATGGAAAAAGAATACAAAGAATACAGTTATTTTGATGAAGATCCGAAGAAAGGATGGGGTTTTATATTGGCATTGGCTTCTTTGCTATTGTTTACTTTTATGGGAATCGGGCTCGATTTTGACGAATATTTGCAGCATAAAGAACTCAATATTCCCAACGGATATTTTTATATTATTTTTTCTGTTGATGCCTTGATGATTTTAGGAATTGTACTGATGTATTTCTACCGAAAAATCGGTATTGTATTATTTCCTGTAATGCTTCTGATGCACTTCTTTATGCACAACTATTATCTTTCAACATTCCTGTACTCTGATGTTACCAATCTGTTCTTATTTACCGGATTTGGGATGTTGGCAATTATTCCGAAATGGAAGTTTTTCAGATAGTTTATTTTAAAAAAGCAGAGATAATCTAATAAATTTTAAAATCAATAGGAGCGGACTTTAGTCCGCTTTTCTTATTATATATTGCTGATAAATATGTTCTAGTTTAAAATTAAACTTAAAAGTTTATGATGTTTACCAAAGATATTATTGATAAATCTTTATGATAATTATAGACAGAATAGTCTGTCTGTTTTCATGATTTTAATCTATCTTTGACTTGTTAAAAATAATTAAACATGTCAACACCAAAAGAAAGAATTATTGCAACCACTTTCGAACTGTTTGCCAGACAAGGATATAATTCTACCGGGATTAATCAGATTGTAGCTGAAGCGAATGTAGCAAAGGCAAGCTTTTATCAGTATTTTAAATCGAAAGAAGATCTGTGTGTCGAGTTTCTGAATGTCAGACATGATTATTGGTTTAATGAACTCAACCGCTTTGTATCGAAAGAAAAAGATATGAAATTAAAACTCATTTCTTGCTTCGATTTTTTAATTGAAATGAATCAAAAAGAAAATTTCAGAGGCTGTAGTTTTCTGAATATTTTATCTGAAATACCAATGGATAATGTGAAAATCCTGAGCGTTATACAAAATCATAAAAAAGATCTTAGAAATTACTTTTCTGAACTGATAAAAGATTCAGGTCTTTCAGATCACATTTATTTACTTTTTGAAAGCAGTATTATTGAAAGTCAGCTTTTCAGATCCAATGAATTAATAGAAAAATCAAAAAAAATTATTATCAATTTAATTAAATAAAAAAATGGAACAGAAACATCCACTTCCGCCGTTCACCTTAGAAACGGCTATTGAGAAAATCCAGTTGGCAGAAGATGCCTGGAACAGCCAAGATCCGGAAAGAGTTTCCAAAGCTTATACGGTAGACAGCGAATGGAGAAACAGAGATCAGTTTGTGAATGGCAGAGAAGAGATTGTAAAATTTCTCAGCGGTAAATGGGAAAGGGAACTGAATTATAAGCTGAAAAAAGAATATTGGGCACATACCGAAAATCGCATCGCTGTTCGTTTTGAGTATGAATACCAAACAAAAGAAGGCAATTGGGTAAGAGCTTACGGAAATGAAAACTGGGAATTTGATGAGAATGGCTTAATGGCAAAAAGATATGCGAGCATTAATGATTTGGTGATAAAAGAAGAAGACAGAAAGTTTAGATCTTAAATAAGAGAAAAATTTTTGTTGAAAAATCGCAAGGCTAAAGTATTTTTAATTTTAATATTGCTTTAAGGCGAAAGAAAATAAGATTTTTGTTTTATGCATAAAAGTTCTTTACATCTTTGCGAAAATCTAATAAGAAGCAGAAAATAAAAAAGCATCCAAATCTGGATGCTTTTCAATGTATATTGAAAAAAATATTATGCTAAAATTCTTTTTACCGCTTCTTTCACCGCAGCAGCATCGATTTTATATTTCTTCATCAATTCAGCAGGAGTAGCAGATTCTCCAAAAGTATCGTTTACTGCAACAAATTCCTGTCTTGTAGGTCTTCTTCTTGCCAACATTCCGGCGATAGATTCTCCCATTCCGCCAAGATAATTGTGCTCTTCAGCGGTTACAATCTTACCTGTTTTTTCAACTGATTTCAAAATAATCTCTTCGTCCAGAGGTTTGATCGTGTGAATATTGATGACTTCACAAGAAATTCCTTCTTTTTCAAGCTCGTCTGCAGCAACCAAAGATTCCCAAACCAAGTGGCCTGTTGCAACAATCGTTACATCAGTTCCTTCCTGAAGCATAATTCCTTTTCCGATTTCGAAAGGCATATCTTCCGGAATGAAAACGGGTACAGTCGGTCTTCCGAATCTTAAATAAACCGGTCCGTGGTGATCCGCAATGGCAAGCGTTGCAGCTTTTGTCTGGTTGTAGTCACACGGATTGATTACCGTCATTCCAGGAAGCATTTTCATCATACCGATGTCTTCCAAAACCTGGTGTGTTGCACCGTCTTCCCCTAAAGTAAGACCTGCGTGAGAAGCACAGATTTTTACGTTTTTATCTGAATAAGCGATCGACTGACGAATCTGATCATACACTCTTGAAGTAGAAAAATTAGCAAAAGTTCCCGTAAAAGGAATTTTTCCTGTGATGCTTAAACCTGCAGCAAGACCCATCATGTTTGCTTCTGCAATACCAACCTGGTAAAATCTTTCAGGAGCTTTCTCGATGAATTTTTCCATTTTCAAAGAGCCGATAAGATCTGCACAAAGGGCAACAACATTTGGGTTTTTATCTGCCAGTTCAGCTAAACCAGCTCCGAAACCTGAACGTGTATCTTTTTTTTCTGTATATGTATATTTCATTTCTGTAAATTTTAGATAATTGATTATTGATGTTCGATAATTGATCTAAGATAAATCGTTTATCATTCATCAATCATCATTCATATTAATAATCCGCTGGAGCTTCTAAGTATAATTGTTTAAAGGCTGTATCCAATTGTTCATCATTCGGAGCTTTTCCGTGCCATGCGTGAGTTCCCATCATATAATCAACACCATTACCCATTATGGTATGAAGAATAATGACAACAGGTTTTCCTTTTCCTGTTTCTGTTTTTGCCCTCTCAAGGATCGCAATGACAGCTTCAAGGTCATTTCCGTTTTTTTCTTCTAAAACTGTCCATCCAAATGCCTCCAGTTTTGCATGAAGATTTCCTAATGAAAGTACATTTTCTGTGCTTCCGTCGATTTGTTGTCCGTTATAATCGATAGTGGAGATAATATTATCAACTTTTTTCCCGGCTGCATACATAAAAGCTTCCCAAACCTGACCTTCCTGCAATTCTCCATCTCCGTGAAGCGTATAAACCAAAGAATTATCACCATCTAATTTTTTTCCCTGAGCAACACCTAAAGCAACGGAAAGTCCCTGTCCTAAAGAACCTGAAGCAATTCGGATTCCCGGCAAACCTTCGTGAGTTGTCGGGTGACCCTGTAATCTAGAATCCAGTTTTCTGAATGTTTTTAATTCGTCTACCGGGAAAAAGCCAAATCTAGCCAAAGTAGAATAGAAAACCGGAGAAATATGTCCGTTTGAAAGATAGAAATGATCCTCGTTTTTACCTTCCATGGTGAACGGAAGTTTATAGTTCATTATTTTACCGTAAAGTGCTGTGAAGTACTCTGTACAGCCTAAACTTCCACCCGGGTGTCCTGAATTTACAGCGTGAACCATTCTTAAAATGTCTCTTCTGATCTGTGTTGTAAGAGATTTCAGCTCTTCAATACTTTTACTCATCCTTTTTGATTTATTTGCACACAAATCTACAATTTTTTGTCGGCTTACGGAAATGCAAAAATCCGGGACTTTACTCCGGATTTTGATTTATTACTTTGTCAAAGTTGTAAATCTTTGACAAAGTTTTATGTATTTTAATCACAGCCCAACTTGAGCGGAACTCTTTTTTGTAAAACAAAAAAAGCGGAAGCGGAAGGTGGTTAATAGCTGCCCAAATAAATTTAAACTACTTTCAGATAATTCTTATTCTTCACGAGCCACAACCCAATAAACGTCAGCAATCCATTTAAAATAATTAATTCTACACCAATTCTGTAATCTGTTGTTTCTGTTACCAAATAATTGATTAAATAGGTTAAAACCGGGGCTAAAAGTGTCACGAAAAGAATAGAATATTTTTTTGAAATCTGAAATTTGGTAAAAATTCCGAAGGCAAAAAGTCCTAAAAGCGGTCCGTAAGTGTAGCCTGCGATTTCCATGATGAGGTAAACAATAGATTTGTCATTCATCGCTTTAAACACCATAATTAAAATAAAGAAAACAACTGTAAATGTCAAATGAACTTTCATTCGGAGACGTTTTTTCTCCTTTTCGGTCTTGTTTTTATCTTCATTAAGATTTAAAAGATCCACACAATACGAACTTGTTACTGCCGTTAAAGCCCCATCTGCAGAAGGAAATAAAGCCGAGATCAAGCCGATGATGAAAATCACGGAAATAATCATCGGAAAATGCCCTTGAAGTGAAAGAGCAGGGAATAAATCATCGCCCATGATGTTTACAATTTTTCCGGAAGCATCTTTAAATCCAAAAATATTAGAAACGACTTCTTTACCGTCTACAATATTTGTAATTTGAGAATAACCTGCACCGTTTTGTATGGCAAAAAGATAAAGCAATCCACCTAAAAACAGGAATGCAAGATTCACAAAAAGTAGAGTTCCAGCGAAAGTGAGCATATTTTTTTTTGAATTCTGAAGATTATCAACCGATATATTTTTCTGCATCATTTCCTGATCCAATCCGGTCATGGCAATGGTGATAAAAATTCCGCCTAAAATCGTTTTCAGGAAAAATGTTTTTGAATTGGGGTCGAAATTGATAAAATGCGTATAATTTTTCTGTTCTAAAATAGTGTACGCTTCTCCGAAAGATAAATTTAAGTTAGACAAAATATAAATGATACAAGCAATCAAACTGATAATCATAAATGAAGTCTGTAAAGTATCTGTAATGACAATCGTTTTTACACCGCCTTCAAAAGTGTATAAAAGCACCATTAACAAAAGCACCAACGCTGTTACCCAAAAAGGAACTCCTAAACTTTCCAATAAAAAAATCTGTAAAACATTTACGACCAAATATAATCTCGCTGTTGCACCAATTGCTCTGGAAACGATGAAAAAAACAGAACCGATTTTGTGAGCCTCAACGTTGAATCTTTTTCCTAAATACGTGTAAATTGAGGTAAGATTCATTTTATAATAGAGTGGAAGAAGGATTGCAGCAACAATGAAATAACCGATGAAAAACCCTATCACCATCATGTAATATTCAAAACCGCCGAAAATATATTCGCTTCCGGTCATTTTTCCGACCGTTCCAGGAACGGAAATAAAAGTAACGCCACTTAAGCTGGTTCCAATCATTCCGAAGGCAACGAGCCACCATTTGCTTTTTTTGTTACCGATAAAGAAAGACTGGTTGTCAGAATTTCGGCTTGTGAAATAAGAAATCACCAAAAGTCCCACGAAATAAACAAAAACAAATAATAGAAGTGTCGTTCCCGGATTCATGCTTACAAATTAATTTCAGCAAATATAGTTTTTTTTGGGAAGTGGAGATGTAGGATGTTGGAAGCTGGATGATGGAAGTTTTGATTGGGTTATAATTTAAATGGATCTACTTTTGGTTTAAAACAAAAAATCCGTAAAGAAAGGATTTTAAGATGAATTAAAATTCTTTCTTCACAGATTGGAATTTATTTGTCACGAATGCACGAATATTTTTTCAATGAGAATCGAATTCACTTATTCGTGGCTGTTTTTTTATCTCCCACAGATAACAGAGATTTCCACAGATTTTATTGTAGCAGCTAAAAAATGCCACGAATGCACATTTTTTAAAATAAAATAGAAAATATTCGTGTATTCGTGGCAATTATATCAGATTTTATTCTCAATCATCTGTGAGAATCTGCGTTATCTGTGGGAGTAACTTCCAGCATCAAGCATCCATCACCCAACTTTACAAAACATCCTGCAAATCCTCATTTTTTTGGAATGTCGCTTTTGCAAACGGGCAAAGAGGGATGATTTTTTTATTGTTTTGTCTTGCAAATTCTACGGCTTTGATCAGCATTTCTTTCCCGACACCTTTTCCGTTGTAGGCTTCTTCAACTTCAGTATGATCGATGATGAAGCGGTCTTCACCTGCCCAGGTATAAGTCATTAATCCTGCTCTGTTTCCGTCAATTATGGCTTCAAAGCTTCCGTGTTTTTCGTCGTTGTTTTGTTTTACGTCTATCATTTTATGAAAATTTGGTTTGAATTTGTATTTCGTTAAGTAATATTTTATGTACCGGACAAGCATCTGCAATCGTGTGAAGTCTTTTCAGTTGTTCTTCGCTCAAATCGGCTCCTTCAAAACTAATGTTTCTTTTAAAAATTGCCAATTTCGTAAGCGGGAAATTTTCGAGTTCGACTTCTACGTCTATTTTTTCGACGTTCCATTCTTTCCTGTCGATGTACATTCTTAATGTTGCTGCGGTACAGCTGGCCAAAGATGTTGCGAGAATTTCAAAAGGATTGAAGCCTTTATTCTGACCACCTTTGTCAACGGGTTCATCGGTTATTAATGTATTTTCACCGGCAACAACTTCTGTGTAATATTTTGTAGTTCCTAAACTTGCTTTTACGGTTACGGCCATTATTTTTCAGTATTTAATTCAAATGTTAGTGCTCCTGAAGGGCATTGTCTGATCTGATTTTTCAGTTCATCAGAACTTGCATTTTCAGCTTTAATCCATGGTCTTGATTTCGGATTGTAAACGTTCGGCAGCATTTTTACACAAACTCCTGCATGAATGCATTTCTGAGGTTGCCAGATTACATTGAGGTCACCGTTAGAATATTTATGTATTTCCATGATTTTTAAGATTTTGTTTGATTTTTAAAACTTCCAATTTTTTGATTTAAATCTTTCAGCATTTCCGGATTGATGACTCCACTTTCCAAATCAAAGTTTTCATAAAATTTAGACAGTGAAAACGTTTCTTTGATGTCTGCTCCAAAGTTCGGAAGGAACGTTTTTGCCGTATTCATCACATTCCCGCCACCATAACTGCCCGGAGAAGTCGACATAAGAAGCATCGGTTTATTCTGAAAAACTTTTACATTGATTCTCGAAGCCCAATCGAAGACATTTTTAAAAGCAGCCGAATAAGAACGGTTGTGCTCTGCTAAAGAACATATAATGACATCACATTCTTCAATCACTTTTAGAAACCGGTGCGCTTCATCAGGAAAACCCTTCTTTTCTCTGTCTACTGAAAAAACAGGTATATCAAAATCATTCAGATCAATTAAATTAATTTCATCCTGAAAACTTTTCAAAACAAATTTTACAAGTTCCCTGTTGATCGATGTGGAAGAGGTGCTTCCTGCAAATGCTAATATTTTCATGTTTATTTTTTTGATGAATCCTGTTTTACTTTATCAAGATAGTCCTGTTCCAGAACCTGCAATCTTTTAAAATAATTTTCTTTATCCATAAATAATTGGGGATTATAAGAATCTCCCTCTTTTCTCTTTTTATGAAGATCAAACTGACTTGCATGTGAAGCTACCCAAAGATCGAAATTGATGTTCTTCATTGCTTTCAGTGTTTCTGCATAATCATTTTTTATGGATGGATATTTTTTTACTTCAGAAAATGCTCCGTCAATAATGATTGAAGGTAAATTTGCAATCAGCACCTTATAAGTCTGGTTCTGATCTTTTGTTTCAAACAAAAAACTGCAAGAACCCTTTGTGTGACCGGGATGATGAAGCAAAGTAAGCGTCGTATTTCCTAGTTTTATTTTATCATTATTTTTTAAAAGATAATCTGGCTTTACAGGTTTGAAAGTCACGCCATATTTCCCAAGTTCATAATCGGTTTTCCCGCCGCTTTTTAGTTCTTCTGCATCTTTTGCATCCACATAGAGTTTAGCTCCGGTTTCTTTTTTAATCTCTGCCATTGCGCCCATGTGATCGAAGTGAGCCTGAGTCAGGGTAAGAATTTTAATATCCTTATAATTAAAACCAAGCTTTTTAATATTGTTTTTAATGGTTGGAAGTGAATCTGCCAATCCGGTATTGATTAAAATATTTCCTTTATCAGTAACGATGAGATAAGAAGCCAGATCGTAAGTTCCTACGTAGTATAAATTTCCCGCAATTCTGAAAGGTTCATACAATTTTGACCATTCTTCAGGATTATTTTTAGGTTCAGAGACAACTTGTGCTTTGTAGAGGAAGGCAAAAGCCAGCATCAGTATTAATGCGATTTTTTTCATAGGAACTTAAAATTTATTTTTATTTTCTGTTTAAAATTGCTTTTGGAAGCGGTACATATTCCTGATCATCTCCCGGAATTAGCGGGAATGCATCATGATTTTGATCGTTCCAATTTACCTTTGCTTCTTCGATCTTTTCTTTGTCTGAATTTACAAAATTCCAGAAAATGTGTCTTTCTTCAGGGAAAGCTTCACCTCCGAAAAGATAAACAGTGCTGTTTTCATTAATTTCGAACTCACAAAGAGAAGCATTTTTCGCAATCATAAGCTGTTTGGTTCCGTATTCGTTGCCTTCGATGTTTACAGTGCCTTCCAAAACATACATTCCGACCTCACCGAAAAGATGGTGACCGATGTTGAGCTTTTGTTTGGTTTTACTTTTAATTTCAACAAAATAAAGCGGACTGTGAACAGGAACGGCAGATTTCTTTCCGAAAGCTTCTCCGGCAATCAGCTTATAATCAACATCTCCTTCAGTCCAAGACGGAATTTCTTCAGCTTCAATATGGAAAAACGATGGTTCAGCCTGCTCCAAATCCTTAGGAAGTGCTACCCAAATCTGGAAACCGTGCAAAAATTGCGGTGAATTTTTCAGATATTCGGGAGTTCTTTCAGAATGTACAACGCCTTTTCCGGAAGTCATCCAGTTTACAGCTCCGGGTTTGATCTCCGTAGCAGAGCCCAAACTGTCTCTGTGAAAAATAGAACCTTCAAATAAGTACGTAAGCGTTGAAAGACCGATATGTGGGTGTGGCGGAACATCAAAATTCTGGTGCTCTTTCAAACAGGTTGGTCCCATATGATCAATAAAAATGAATGGGCCAACGGAACGTTTTTCTCTGAACGGTAAAAGTCTTCCTACCAGGAAATTGCCTATATCTGCAGCTCTTTCTTCCACAATAAGGCCTATATTTGACATCATAATTCTTTAGTTTTAGGATTTTAAATTTAGTTATTCTTTTTTAAAAGGGATAAAAATCTTTCAGTTTAAATCTCTTATAAAAGGTGGGAAATCTTTTTTAAAGTTTGTCGTAACCTTCAAATCTTTGGTCTACAATACGTTTCCAGTCCGGATTTTTTTTAATGAATGCAAAAACATACGGACAGTAGGGAAGAAGTTTTTTTCCGCTTTCTTCAATATACACTAAAGTTTTTTCTACAACGGCAGCTGCAGCTCCGGTTCCTGCCAATTCAGGTTCGGCTTCAGTATGAATTAGAGCAATTTGCTTACTCGTTTCTTTATAATTGATAAATGCGAAATGACTGTTCAGTTCGATTTCAAATCTCTTTTTGTCTTCATTTTTTACTAATGGAATGTTTTCAAATTCTGGTTTCATGATGTTTATATTTAAATATTTGTTTTGTAATTGAAAAGATAATTTTAACGCAAGGTGCACAAAGATTTTTAAAAATTTCTTTGATATTACCGTTCGCAAAGGCACTTCGTTCAGCGAATGACAGCAGTAAACCTTAACTGAGTGAAATCGAACATTCGATGGAGTAAAACGCCTTTGCGAGCGAAAAATATTCTCATATAGAGTAGTATACCTTAGCGAACATTGCGTTTAAAATCAATTATCCTAAATTAATCTTCCAAATACCCGAATTTTCCGGTATTGAAATCTTCAAAAGCCTGCATGATTTCTTCTTGAGTATTCATTACAAAAGGACCATGCGGAACGATAGGCTCATTCAGAGGTTCACCGCTGAGAATTAATATTACAGAATCTTCGGTCGCTTCAATGGTGAAACTCTCGCCTTCATTTCTAAACAGGACAAAATGATTCGTCGGAACTTTTTCTCCGCCGTTTACCAAAATGCTTCCTTCAACAACCAAAGCGGCGGTATTAAAATTCGCAGGAAAATTAAATTCTGCCTTTTCACCTGATTTTAATTTAGCATTCATCAGATTAACCGGGCTGAAAGTAGATGCAGAACCTTTTATTCCCTTATATTCTCCGGCAATAACTTCTACAAAGCCGTTTTCGCCTAAATCAACTTTTTGTATCTCTGTATTTTTAATGGTTTGATATTTTGGCTTGCTCATCTTATCTTTCGCAGGAAGATTTACCCAAAGCTGCACCATTTGAAAAATTCCGCCCTCTTTCGACCATTCTTTTTCGTGATATTCTTTGTGCAAAATACCTCTTGCAGCAGTCATCCATTGTACATCGCCTTCACCAATGATTCCACCGCCTCCTGAACTGTCGTGATGCTCTACTTTTCCTTGATAGGCAATTGTTACCGTTTCAAAACCTCTGTGCGGATGAACACCGACTCCGCGCGGAACTTCTGAACCCTTAAAATGAAACTTAGCATTGTAATCGAGTATCAGGAAAGGATCCATTCTTTTCATCGTTAAAGGATGTGCACCCGGTATAAAATTATGCACTCTAAAACCGTCACCCACAAAATGTGCAGGCTTTGGCGAAACTACGATTTCTATATTTTTAGTTGCCATAATATTGTTTGTTTTAATTTTTAACAAATGTATGACCGCCTGTTTTCTCTCACATTGATGTGTGGTAATTTGTGTTGGAGTGTGTTTTGAGTTGGAGCGTTTGAGGGTTGGAGGGTTTTAGTGTTGGAGTATTTATGTTTCGAACTCTAACACTCTCAAACCCTAATACTCTCACACATCTTATTCTCCGGATTTCATATTTCTGCCGTCGGAAACATGCAATCTCCTGAAAACCAATGATGATAAAATAGTGAGAGCTCCTACTGTAAGAAAAGTGTATCTGAAAGCATTGTGAACTTCGTTTTGAATTAATGCTGTATTGTTTTCGTAAATTTTTAAAACAATCAGCCCAAAAGCAATCCCGAAGCCAATTGCAAGCTGTTGATTTACGGACAGCAAAGAATTTCCGCTGCTGGTCTGGAAGTTTCTTAAATCGGCGATAGAAATCGTATTCATCGAAGTAAACTGAATCGAATTGAAAAATCCCAAAATCGCAATCACAGGAATAAACCAGAAAATAGAGGTGTGAATATCCGGAATTGCCAGACAACAGATCAAAGTTCCGATAACGATCGTGTTGAGCATCAATGTTCTTTTGTAACCGTATTTATTTAAAATTTTAATAACATAAGATTTTCCGAACATTGCCGTTAAAGCCATCGGCGCAATAATCCATCCTGAAATAACTGCAGACTGCCCATAAGCAATCTGAATCATTAAAGGAAGCAACAACGGAACCGAGCTGATTCCTAATCTTGTAGCAAGATTTCCGACAATACCCACTCTAAAAGTTCTTACCTGGAACAGACTTAAAGGAAAAATAGGATTTCCGCCTCTTTTGGCGTGATGGTAGTAGTAATACAGGAATAAAAATCCTAAAATAAAAATAATCAAAACCGGAGTAATATTCTGCATATCGCCAAAAAGTTCGAGCGATACGGATAGTAAAAGTGATGCGGCTGCAAAAATTAAAAAACCTTTCAGATCAAAATCGGTATCTCTTGAATTGTAATTAGGCATAAATTTTAGCCCCAAAACAATTCCTAAAATCCCAATCGGAATATTAATGAGAAAAATCCAATGCCACGAAAGATAATCAACCATATATCCACCAACTAAAGGACCGAGAACGGGGCCAATCAATGCCGGAATAATTGCAAAATTCATTGCTTTTAATAATTCATTCCGGTCAAAAGTTTTTATTAAAGCCAATTTTCCGACAGGAGTCATTAAACTTCCGCCAACTCCCTGAATGACCCTTGAAATCACCAAATGCGTCAGATTTTGAGAAATAGCACAAAACAAGGATCCCAAACTAAACAGCACTAAAGAAAAAACAAAAACTTTTCTCGTCCCGAATCGATCTGCCAAAAAGCCGCTTGCGGGCATAAAAACAGCCAAAGTCAGAACATAACTGATGATAGCATTCTGCATATTCAGCGGTGATTCATCCAAATCTTTTGCAATGGAAGGCAAAGATGTGTTTAGAATCGTAGAATCAAGCATCTGCATAAAAATGGCTGTCGCAAGAATCAGTGGCAGAACTTTTTTTACGGTTTGGCGGGGAGAAGTTGTTGTGAGCATTTGTTTTTAATTGGCTGTGTTTTGGCTAAACCAATTTACAAAAAATAGACCGAACAGCTTGCGATTTGTTACGGAATCATCAATGAACTCATATGAATAATCGGATAATCTTTTCCTGAGCCGTCTTTCTCTGACCGTCCTATTTTTTGGAATCCAAGCTTCTCATAAAATCCGATTGCTTGAAGATTCTGTTCATTCACATCAACTTTTGAAAAACCTGTTTTCTCCTTTAGAAACATGCATAAAACTTTACCCAATCCTTTTCCACGGGAATCATTGTGAATAAAAAGCATTTGGAGCATATCATCAGAAACAGATCCGAATCCTTTGATGTCATTGTTTTCTGAAATCAGATAAACCTCAAGATTCGGAAGATAGTCTATTGGAATTATCTTTTTAAAATACTCAAAATCTGCTTCAGATAAAAAATCATGGGTACTTTTTACTGCCGATTCCCAAATTTTCATAATTTTAGGATAATCTTCGGAAGTGGCAATTCTTATGGATTGAGACATGTTTTAATTTTAAATAAAAATAAAAAAATCAATCCTTACAATTTAAAACTTTATCCGAAATTTGAATAACATTAAAATCAAAACAAAATAGTATGAAGCAAAAGACTTACGCAGGGCAACCTGTGATTACATTGAATAACGGAACATACATTCCGGCTTTAGGTTTCGGAGTTTGGCAAATGGAAAATCTTGAAGAATGCGAAAAAGCAGTTATTAAAGCTATTGAAGTCGGTTACAGAATGATTGATACAGCTGCAATTTACCAAAACGAAACGGCAGTAGGAAAAGCAATCAAGAATAGCGGAATCGATCGTGAGGATTTATTTGTAACTTCAAAACTCTGGGTACAGGATCACGGTTATGAAAAGGCAAAATCTGCTTTTCAGAGAACATTGAACAGATTACAGCTTGACTATCTCGATATGTATCTTATTCATTGGCCTTTCGGAGATTTTTTTGGAGCATGGAAAGCGATGGAAGAACTATATGAGGAAGGGAAAATCAAAGCGATCGGTGTCTGTAATTTTACCATTGAAAAATTAGAAGAATTAAAGTCTCACTCTACGGTTTCTCCGGTGATTAATCAGGTAGAGCTGCATCCCATTTTCCAGCAAAAAGAACTTAGAGCTTATAATCAAGAAAACAATATTATTACCCAACCCTGGAGTCCGCTTGGAAACGGAAATGCTGAACTTTTAGAAAGTCCGGTACTTAAAAAGATAGCATTTAATCATAATAAATCAACAGCGCAGATTATTCTGAGATGGCATTTGCAGGAAGGTTTCTGTGTGATTCCGAAATCAGTGACGCCTTCCAGAATCGAGCAGAATTTTAATGTATTTGATTTTGAACTGACAGAAAGCGAAATGAATATGATAAGATCATTAGACACCGGAAAAAGATTGTTTTTCGATCCTAAAGATCCGGCTTGGGAAGAAAAAATGCTAAATGCTGTAGCGGATATTTAAACACTAAAACTTAAGGCAACAAATAAAAAATAGCTTTCAAAATTTTGAAAGCTATTTTTTTAATAGTATGATATTGTTGTTACTCTTAACAACTTATTTTGCTAGATCCAGTCCTCCGAAATTTCCGGAACTCATCATCATGTAAACTCCCTGGGTTTTATCAAGCAAATCCCAATAGGTATGAAGTTCTTCAGCGTTGGTAAACACTTTCAGATTTTCATTTTTGAATTTCTCTTTGATTAATTCAGGAGAAATAGGATCCATTCTTTTGATTTTTAAGGCATCTTCAGAATAGAAAACAATGGCTTCATCCAGTCCGTCCATTGCATGATCATATTGTTCAAGAAAAACAGGATTTAAACTGGAATAGGTATGAAGTTCCAGAAAACCGTACTTCTTTTCGTTTTTAAATTGTTCACAGAAAGCTTTTACAGCGGCTTTTACTTTACTCGGAGCATGTGCAAAATCTTTGTAAAGAATACCTTTATCTTCTCGTTCTACTTTTTCAAGACGTTTTGAAGCACCTTTAAAGCTCATGATCGCATCATAGAAATCTTCATCCATAATTCCCAAAGTATGGCAAATATGTCTCGCTCCTTCAAGATTTAATAAATTGTGTGCACCGAAAACAGAAAGCGGAATATCGCCCATTTCGGTTTTCAGAAACACTTTTCCGTTGCTTATTTCGTATTCCGGAGTTCTGTACGGCATTTTTCTGAAGTAATTTTCAGCATTTTCTACCACTTTTACCACTTCAGTATCTTCTTCGTTGTAAACCAAAACTCCACCCGGCGTAATGCTTGCCACAAATTTTCTGAACTGCTCGATATAATCATCAAAAGTTTTGAAAACATTGATGTGATCCCATGCAATTCCGCTCATCAAAGCAATATTCGGTTGATATAAGAGGAACTTTGATCGCAAATCGATAGGAGAAGAAAGATATTCGTCACCTTCCAAAACCATGAAATCGTTGTCTTCCGTCAGTTTCACCATACAGTCAAAACCTTCCAATTGTGCTCCGACCATATAATCAACATCTTTCTGGTGAAAATTCAGAACATGAAGAATCATTGAGGTAATGGTTGTTTTTCCGTGTGAACCGGCGATGACAACTCTGGTTTTACTTTTTGACTGTTCGTAAAGAAACTCAGGATAAGAATATATTTTTAAACCTAATTCTTTTGCTTTTGCCAATTCAGGATTGTCTTGGTGAGCATGCATTCCCAAGATTACAGCATCAATATCAGACGTAATTTTTTCAGGAAACCATCCCATTTCTTCGGGAAGAATTCCTTTTTTTTCAAGTCTTGATTTTGAAGGTTCAAAAATAGCATCATCCGAACCTGTGACCTGATATCCTTTATCTTTAAGTGCAATCGCAAGGTTGTGCATTGCGCTTCCGCCAATAGCAATGAAATGAGTTCTCAACTTATTTTCTTAGTTTTTTACGTTGTTATTAATGATTTCCTGAAAACCGGCTGTAATGTTTTCCCAATTGGTTTTAAAATTTGGCATAATCATGCTTCCGTCATTTTTACTGCCTTCGTTTACGCCTTTTTTAACGCTGATTGATGTTGTTATATTATCGTAAACTTTTTTATGATCTTCCTGAATTCTTTTGAAATTATTTTTTGAAAGCGTTTCGTCTAATTTTTTTAGATCTTCATTGGATATTTTAAAGCTCTTTTTGATTTTTTTGCCCTGTCCTTCAAAAGAATAATGAACATCATTTCCTTTGATCAAAAGGTTCTCATAAGACGGAGCGTAGCCACCACTTTTTGAGTAGCTGATGTCGAAATCAGAATATATCTTCTGACTGTTGCATGAAATTGCTATTAAAATAATTAAAAATACCCCTAAAATCTTCTTCATTGTTATTTTTTAGTTTTGTTGATTGTTCTGTTCAGTCTTTTTTGCTTTGATTTCTTCATCGTAGGTGTGCAATACATTGAAATCTTCTGTCTGCTCAATTGCGGTCATGATTTTGTGAAGAATCTGTTGTGCATTTTCTTCGTCGTAATCGATGTCTAAAGCTTTTTTAAATTCCATTGTAGGTTTTACTCCTGTTACTTTTACACGAAGTCCTTTTTTGTCAAACGCTCTTCTGAAACCGTTTATTTTGATAGGAATAACAATCGGTCTTTGATTTTTGATCAGCTTGGCCGTTCCTTTTCTTCCCTGAGCGAAAGCAGCCGTTGTACCTTGCGGAAATGTTGCCACCCAACCATTATCCAAAGCCTTCATGATGTTGTCGATCTCACTCAGATCAACCAATCTGTTGACATTTTTTCCTTCTGCTCTCCATGTTCTTTTTACGGTAACTGCACCTGCAATTTTAAAAATTTTAGGAAGGATACCTTTATTCATGGTTTCTTCAGCAGCAACGTAGTAAAAATCAATCTTAGGATTGAGAAGATAAATCGGATTTTTAATCGTATTTAAATAACCATTGTTTACGGCACAGAATGCATGATACATTGCAGCAACGTCGGCAAAATAGGTCTGATGATTTGATACGAAAAGCACATTAGAATCAGGCAGATCTACCAAATGTTCTGTTCCTGTGATTTTAAGCTTGTTGAAACCGTTGAATCTTCTGTAGGAAACAATTCCCAGAATAAAAATGATTAATCTTTTTAAGAAATAAGGTGTTCCGAACGAATCGGTAAAAATGTTCTTCTTCGCCATTTTTCAATTAAACATAATAGTTGCAAAGTTACATTTTTTTAATCAACTGGCTGAATTCGCTCAGGATCATGGCTGTAGCGCCCCAGATAATATATCCGTTGAAATTAATGACAGGAACCTCATGACCTCCTGCTCCGCGAAGTGCCATGATTTCCGGGCTGTCTGGTAAATTTAGAAATGAAGTGATCGGAAATTCTATAACTTCTACGGCTTCACTTTGCTGCAGAATAAATTCCGGATTCTTTTTAGTGTATGAAATATAGGGATAAACATAAAAATTACTCGGCGGAATGTATATGGGAGACAATTCACGGATGATTCTTACATAATGTTTTTCAAGCCCTATTTCTTCAGAAGTTTCACGGATGGCAGTTTCGGTAAAATCTTGATCCATTTCTTCGCGTTTTCCACCCGGAAGAGAGATTTGCCCACTATGTCGGTCTCTTTCGTTTTCAGATCTTACAATCAAAGGAAAGTGCCATTCGTTATCCTTTAAATATAAAACAATATTGACGGCGGCAAATTTCGGATTTTTTTCTAAAACCTCGTCATAAGTGAATATAGGGCGAGATGGCGGCGAGAAAATTCCGTGCGCATTTGCACCTGCCAGTTCCGCGTTTTTTATTTTGCGTAAAAGATCTTTTCCAAAACTTTCCATAGCTCAAATTTACTAATATATCTTTTAGAAAGGAAGTCAGAAAATGTTAATTATAGATAATTTTAAGATTAAAATTCTTATAGTAATTCTACGGATACATTTTGTAACGTATAACCGTTAGAAACAAAAACTGGAAACGGTTACAATAAAAACGGTGTCCCGTGATTTTTGAAATTTACACTTTTGCGGTGGTTTTTCCTACGATCTGCGCTTCTATCTTTGTCTCACTATTAACCAACAAATTTTTATTAAAATGAAAAATTTAATTTCATGTGTTTTAACACTAGCAACAATGGGTCTTACTTTCGCTCAATCTAACAGCGATACTTCTACCCAAAATGGAAACTTAAACGTAGCAACTGTGAATCAAACAGGATTGATGAATGAAAATTCACTTTTGCAGGACGGGAATCGTAACAACGCTACAATCGATCAAGTTGGAAGCGGAAACTCTAACGAAGTGGTAAGTGATGGTAACAGAAACAACGTAGACGTAGATCAGAGCGGAATCTGGAACTCTAACGTAACTGAGCAATTGGGTAACAGAAACTCTGCACAAACTTGGCAATTAGGTCTTTTAAACTCTGTTGAGCAAATGCAGGACGGAAACAGAAATGAAGTTACTGCTGTTCAGGTAGGTGCTTTCAATTCTATCTGGCAAAATCAGGTGGGTAACGACAACGTTGCAATGGCTGGTCAGTTAGGTGATTCAAACCTTATTCAGCAATATCAGGAAGGTGACGAAAACACTGCTGTTGCTGGACAAGCGGGAGATAACAACTACATCGGACAAGGACAATGGGGTGACGGAAACTCTGCAGCTCACGGACAAGTAGGTGACGGAAACATCGCATTGTCTCTTCAGGGAGGAACTGATAACTCTACAGTGGGGCTGCAAATTGGTGACGGTAACAATTTATATCAAACTCAGATCGGAACTTCAAATTCAGCAATCAATGTTCAAATGGGAGATGATAACTTAGCTACAATTACTCAAAGTGGTGGTTCTCATAGCCATGTTGGAATGCAAACTGGTAACAACAATACTTTAACTGTAAATCAATCTAACTAATAATTAGAATACATTTTAGTAAAAAGGGGAGAAGCTGAGGCTTCTCCTTTTTTATTTGATGATCGTCCGTAAAAATACTGTATGATATACCAGATTGTAGTGATTTTGTCTTCGTAACGGTAAGGTGTGTTTTGTAACGCACTGTAATGGAGTACCTTTAAATCAAAAAAAATGAAAACTGTAATGAAATTAATATCAAGTGTTGCGCTGCTCGCATTTTTCTTTGCAAAATCGCAACAGATCGACTGGAATAAAATCAACAGCAATACAATTATGGATGTGATTTCTATTCAAAATACTACCCAAAACAATTCATCAGTTGTTGCGCAGATCGGAAACATGAATAATACGGAACTTAATGTAAGTTCAAAAACCAATATCATTGTCCAGCAGCTTGGAGACCAAAACAGCATTTATTTTAATAATGCTTTTACCGAAAAAGAAACAAAAGCAGCTGTCACCGTTCAGGGTTACAATAATATTGTGGATGTTACAGGAAGTAACAGTATATCAAACGGAATGGAGATCAATGTAAAAGGAGATAATAAAACGGTTTTTGTAAGAAATTATTAGAAAAATGAGTTATGAAAAGTTTCAACCTGTTAATGATTTTCATATTTATTGTTCTCTTGTCCGGATTAATGTATGGTCAAGAAGATAAAAAAATTGTTGCGAAAATTGAAAGTGAAACAGTTGAGAAACAGCTTAAAATAAAAGGAACGGTAACAAATAATACTCCCACTTACGAAGAACTCAATTATCTTTTGGTAAGCATAAAAAGAGGCGGAAACGGAAACCTCTCAAACAACAGACAAAGCGGAAAATTCTCTATCAACCCCGGCGAAACAAAATTGCTGTCTGAAATAAATGTAGGCTTAGAAAACAAAGATGCCCTTAAAGCATTCTTGTACATCAGAGACGAGCAGACTCAAAAGCTCATATCCAAAGACAGTCTGGAAATCAATCAGGATTTTTTTAAAAAGAAAATCAGTCAGGTAGAGAAAGAAGAAGCATTCGAACTGAAGGGGCTTACGATCGATGAAACCAAAACAAAGGTCGGAAGAGATTTCTATGATATGTTTTACATTCAGTACAGTCAGATTCCGGACAAAAGCTCCTCCAGTATAAAAATTTCGGAGCTTCCGACAAGAGGTACAAGTGGACAAATAAACATCGAGATCGATGATAAAATCGTGTACAGCTTTATCACCAATCCCAGCGATGATTATCTGAAAGAACAGCTTGTAAATACCTTAAGGTACATTAAAGAATTTAATGCCAGAAAAAATCTCATCAAAAACGAATTCATTTACTAAAAACCAAATACCATGAAAATTTTAACCGTTGCAATGATATTTTTTGCAGGAATTTTTCTCGCAAAATCTCAGCAACTGGTATATAAACCTATCAATCCTGCATTTGGGGGCGATACCTTTAATTATCAGTGGCTTCTGAGTTCAGCCAATGCTCAGAATCAGTTTGATGAAAAAGCGAATAATAGCAGTTTGCTGGGTGGCCTTAATTCCTTAGACAGTTTTACTCAGAGTCTGAACAGGCAGGTTTTAAGCCAGCTTTCAAATAAATTATTCAACGAGCAGTTTGGTGAAGGAGGAGTAAAGCCCGGAAATTATATGTTTGGCTCACTTTACCTTCAGATAACTTCTACAGCTCAAGGGCTGCTTATCAATATTTTGGATACCGTTTCCGGTGATCAGTCGGAAATTGTAGTCCCGAAATAATAAAAAAACTAAAACTAAAAACTATCATGAGAATTTATATTAATATCAGAATCTTATTCTGTGTAATGCTCCTGTGCATTTTATACGGATGTGGTTCGATGGTCGGGCTTCCTTCTTCAAAAGAAAAATCCACGATCGGAGAGATTACACCTTATACTACAGAACTAAGAAGTTTGCCGCTTCCTAAAGAAAAAATAGTGATTGGCGTCTATAAATTTCGCGATCAGACCGGGCAATATAAACCTGCAGAAAACGGAAACAACTGGAGTACCGCAGTTCCGCAGGGAACCACCACAATTCTTATTAAAGCTCTTGAAGACAGCCGTTGGTTTGTTCCGATCGAAAGAGAAAACATTGCCAATCTTCTTAATGAAAGACAGATCATTCGTTCCACCAGACAAGAATACCTGAAAGATGCCGACAAAAACAGCAATCAGGGATTACCTCCGCTTTTGTACGCCGGAATCCTTCTTGAAGGCGGTGTGATTTCTTACGACAGCAATATTATGACTGGTGGAATTGGCGCCCGTTATTTCGGAATTGGCGCTTCGTCACAATACAGACAGGATCGAATTACCATTTATCTGAGAGCTGTTTCTACTTTGAACGGTGAAATATTAAAAACAGTTTACGTTTCCAAAACCATTCTTTCTACCAGTGTAAACGGAAGTTTCTTCAGATATGTTGATACGGAAAGACTTCTGGAAGCCGAGGTTGGAATGACTCAGAACGAACCTATTCAATTAGCTGTAACGGATGCTATCGAAAAAGCGGTTAAATCTTTAGTCATCGAAGGGATTCGTGATAAAATCTGGGGAAAATCGGTTGATTCAACGGTTAATTATCAAAGAATTATTGATGAATACAATACCGAACAGGCAAATAACAACAACAGACTGGTTGGTAATAAATATCCGAATGACGACAGACAAAACCTTTCAATTTTCGGAAATGTTGAAACACAACAGGTGAAAGACGATTATGTAAATCCTGCTACCAATATCGGTGGGAAATTGGGAATAAAATACTTTTTAAGCAAAAATTTTAATCTCGAGGCAAATGCCAATTATTTTAAAATTCAAAACGATAAAATAATGTCCCGTTCATTTTTTGTAACCGAAGTTAATCTTGAATTTCTTTTAATTCCGCAATATAAGCTTACTCCTTTTGTTTATGGCGGAGTTGCTACTATGTTTTCACAGGATAAAACAAGATACAAAGCGCAATTTGGTGGCGGACTGGAATATCTGGTTCAAAAAAATATCGGTTTAAGACTTTCCTCACAGTATGATATGGGATTCAGTGACGATTGGGAAGATTTTGCAAGCGGAAAAAGAAATGATCAGGCAATAAGGTTTGGTCTTGGAGTCAATTTTTATATCGGAAAAAACTAAAAAACTAAACTATGAAAACTCTTATAAAAATATTTGCCCTTTTCATTCTGCTTTTTTCCTTAGGATCTTGCAGTGAAGAATTGGTAGAACAGGCACAAACCGGAACGCTGAAAGGCAAAGTCGTAAAACGGGGAACCAACGAACCGATACAGAATGCAAAAATTTATACCGCACCGAGTACACAAACGGTGTTTAGTGATAAAGACGGAATGTTTGAGATAAAAGATCTTCCGGTTGGTAATTATTCTGTGAAATCTGAGCTTACGGGCTATTTAACCACTTTTCAGGCGGTCAATATTCAAAATCAGGGGCAAATGGTGACAATTGTTTTTGAAATGGATGATGATGATTCATTAAATTCTCCACCCACAACTCCGGAATTATTAAGCCCGATTGATAATGCGGTAAACCAGCCGTTGACAGTTGAATTGAAATGGAATTCTACAGATCCAGATAGTACGGATGTTCTGAAATACCGATTGATAGTGAAAAATAATATCAATACCAATGTTGTTGAGGTCAATGATCTTACTGAAAAGCATTACACACTCGATAATCTGCAGTTCGGAGTCAGTTATTTTTGGCAGGTGGGAGTTTCAGACGGAATTCATCCTGAAGTTTTGAGTGCTGTATTTAAATTTACAACAAACACAGTTCCCGCAAACCGTTATCATTATACGAGAAAAGTAAGCGGTAATTTTGTGATTATGTCAAGTGACAGTCAGGGAAATAATTTCCAATATACTGCATCAATGTATAACAGTTGGCGTCCGAGAAAAAATAATAATGCGGGACTCATTGCATTTTTAAGAACTGAAGGCGGTGGAACTCATATTTATACAGCAAATCCTGATGGTTCAAATCCTTTTAAAGTAACACAGATTCCGGTTTCCGGTTTTAATAATTATGAAATGGATTTTGCATGGAGTACCAATGGAAGCACTTTCATCTATTCTAATTTTGATAAATTATACAAGATCAATAAAGACGGTAGCGGACAACAGCTTTTGTACACCACACCGGATGGAAGCCTGATTACAGAATGCGACTGGAGCTATGATAACAATAAAATTGCTTTGAAGACCAATAATTTTAACGGCTACAATGTGAAAGTTTACATCATTGATATGCTTGGAAATGTTTTGAAAAATATTATAAGCAGCGGTTCCGGAGCAGCAGGTGGATTGAATTTTTCCGTAGACGGACAAAAACTAATGTACACGAGAGATGTTTCCGGATATCAGGATTCTAATTACCGACAGCTTGATTCAAGAATTTTTATTTATAATTTAACCAATGACACAATTCTGGATGTGTCTGCCGAAAGTGAGAAACCTGTCGGAACCAATGATCTTGATCCGAGATTTTCACCAAACGATTCTCAGGTTATTCTGATGAATACTTCCAACGATAATATTTCTCAGAAAAATATTGTGGTAATTGATCTCAACAGTACGATGACTGATTTTACCAGATCCACACTCTTCACAAATGCCGAAATGCCGGATTATGAGTAATGAATAAAAAAACTCCTGCAGATTATTTTGATTAAAAAGTTTTAAATAATAATCTACCCATTTTCAAAATAATCTGCTAAAACCAAATTAACACATCGATATATTCATATTAATTTTGTACGCTTTTCTTTTCTGTTAAAAAGTAAAAGCAAAAAAAAATCTAAACTTTTTGAGTTTAGATTTTTTTTGTTTCAAAGCGGAGATCTTCAGCTGAAAATCTTATTCTCTATCGCATATTTCACTACGCCTACAGAATTTTTTACATTCAGCTTCAGCAGGATTCTTTTTCTATGCGTTTCCACAGTATTGATGCTGATGAAAAGCAGTTCGCTGATGTCTTTACTGCTCAATCCGTTGCAGATGTGTTTCAGGATTTCCATCTCACGCTTAGTTAAGGGATCTTTAATGTGAGAATTTTGCTTTTCCTGTTCATGGCTGATGTAGTTGATCATCATTTCTTTTGCATATTCGCAAATGTAGATTTCATTAGACATCAGAGCCTGGATTGATTTCAGAAATTCATCATAAGAACTGTTTCTGTCGAGATAGCTTTTAATTCCTTTATTGAAAAGTTTTCTGATTGTTGCGACATCAAACGATTTTCCTATGACAATGATCTTCGTATTTTTATTCTTGATGATAATGTTTTCTATGCAAGAATACATTTCAGTAAGAACCAAATTACCAGAGCTGATCATTAAAAATTCTGGCGGATTTTGTTCGATGTGTTCAGAAAGATTTTCATAAGAATTACAAATTTCGATTGAACTAAAAATCTTGGCTTGAACGAGTAATTTTGACAAACCTTCGGCATAAAGCAAAGGCTCATCATAGATGGTTAACTTAGGTTTCATCATGGTCTAGTTTTCAGTATATAAATATAATGAAAAAATGCCAATATTTGCTATGATTTTACCAATATTTTGCGTTTTTTGAGTAAAATAATCTGTTTTTTTTAGGAAAACGATAATTTAAAATGATTTATTTCACTTCATTATGATTAAAATTTATTTTGTAACTTTTATGAATGCTTAAAATGCTTATTAACAGAGGGTTTTGTTCTTTTATTTTGATGTTTTTTAGTTTAAAATTTATTCAAGTAGGGAAATGTACAAATGTGACAGAAAAGGATGATTTTTTTAAATAATTGAAATTGTGGTATCTGTTTTTTAAAGTACGAAAATTGATTAATTAGAAGTCAGAATTTTTCTTATATAATATTTTGAAAATGCTAAATCAGGAAAAAATACAAAGAAAAAGCCTCCAAATTTGGAGGCTGTAAAAATGTTTTTTAATTAGAATATCCGCTCAATTCTTCTTTATTAGAATTGTAGATTTTGTATTCTAAATACTTAAAAGAATCCCTCGGAATGATGGTTACCCATTTTTTGTACTTCAAAAACCATTTCATCTGAATGCTTTTAATTCCTTTGGTAAGGTAAGCTTCCACGAAAGGATGCACATGAAGGAATAGTTTTCCTTTTTCCTTCTGCATAATGTTTCTGATGGTTTCACCCATTCTTTCCACAATAACAATCGGAGCTACAATTTCTCCGTCTTTGTTAGGGTTTTCTTCTTTGGTGTCGATCTGTTTTTCCGGACGGTTTCTTTGTCTTGTGATTTGTATCAGACCAAATTTACTTGGCGGTAAAATCTTATGACGGGCTTTGTCACGGCTCATTTCGGTTCTGAAATGTTCGTACAGGTCTTTTCTGTGTTCAGGGTTGGTCATGTCGATAAAATCTACGACGATGATTCCGCCCATGTCTCGAAGACGAAGCTGTCTTGCTATTTCTGTGGCTGCCATTTTGTTCACGTTCAGTGCGTGTTCTTTATTGGCTGTGTTTCCGGCAGTAATGTTATTTCCGGAATTCACGTCGATTACGTGAAGTGCTTCTGTGTGTTCTATCACCAGATAAGCACCTTTTGAACTTGGAATATTTACGTGTTTTCCGAAGCTTTGTTTAAGCTGTTTTTCAACGTTATAATATTCGAGGAGAGGAATGTGGGAGTTGTAAAACTGAACGATATTTTTTCGTTCCGGAGCTATTACTTCCAGATAATTTTTCATTTCTTCTACCATTTGCTCGTCATCGCAAAAGACATTCACAAAATCCTGATTGAAGTTATCTCTTAAAATAGACGATGCTTTGTCATCCTCACTTAGAACTTTGGAAGGTACTTTATTCTTCTGAATATTCTTGAAAGTATTCTCCCATTTTTGGATGAGCTGATTCATATCGTTATGAAGATCAGCTACTTTCTTTCCTTCTGCAACCGTTCTGATGATCACGCCAAAGCCTTCCGGTTTTATGCTGTCGATCAGGGTGCGAAGTCTTACTTTTTCTTCAGAACTGCTTATTTTTTTTGAAATGGAAACCTTGTTGTCGAAAGGTATCAAGACCAAAAAACGTCCTGTTAAAGAAATTTGTGTAGAAATCCTGGGTCCTTTTGTGGAGATGGGCTCCTTGGTAATTTGTAATAAAACGATATCATCTTTGGCGATGATCTTATCTACTGTCCCGTTTTTGTCGATTTCAGGCTGAATTTCAAAATTTTTCAGACCTGAAGAAGTCTGTTTTTTAGAAACCGAATCTTTTAGAAATTTCCGGTAGGTAAGGTATTGCGGTCCCAAATCCTGATAGTGCAGAAAAGCATCTTTATCATAGCCGATGTTTACAAATGCGGCATTAAGATTGGGGGCAAGTTTTTTTACTTTTCCTATAAACAGATCTCCGACTACAAAATCATTCTTGTCTTCTTCCTCATGAAGTTCACATAGTCTGCCATCCTCCAGCAAAGCAATCTTTGTAAGATCATCTTCATGCGAAACTATTAGTTCTTTCTTCATTTTAAAATTAAAGATAAAAAGATTGATAATGAAATTTGAGAATCGAACAGCTGTATCTTATCTCAATTTCTGCTTATTTTACATAACAAAATATAGTCGGTGAATATTAATAACTTAAAAACACCAACTATATTATTATATTGAAAAATCCCGTAAGAGATTATTTTTTCTTATGTCTGTTCGCTCTTCTTCTTTTCTTTCTTTTGTGTGTTGCAACCTTGTGTCTTTTTCTTTTCTTTCCGCTTGGCATAATGTTAAATTTTTTAGTAACTAGTTAATATTAATTATTCTTTATTTTACTGCAACTTTAGTTTTCACTTTCTCCACAAAAGATTTTGATGGCTTGAAAGCAGGAATATTGTGTGCAGGAATTTCGATTGCAGTGTTCTTAGAGATGTTTCTCCCCGTTTTTGCTGCTCTTGTTTTCACGATGAAAGATCCAAAACCTCTTAAGTAAACATTGTCTCCATTGTACATAGAAGTTCTGATCTCCTGCATAA